>Ga0180436_10004194_pt1 | contig 13018 bp, 11 predicted proteins | sample SS_ome_2_FD_132434 | JGI IMG/M metagenome (GOLD analysis project Ga0180436, IMG submission 132434) | Hypersaline lake sediment archaeal communities from the Salton Sea, California, USA - SS_3_S_2 metaG | ecosystem: Environmental > Aquatic > Non-marine Saline and Alkaline > Hypersaline >...
AGGGTTTGAATAGACTTGAAGATAACCTTTTGCATTTGTGTCTTATTGGTAATAATTTCCATTTGGGGTTTTATCAATGTTTTAACATTCTCTACTGAAAATCCTTTTTGAAGTAAAACTGCCTCAAATTCCGAAAGCGTTGTTATATAAAATTCCTGAATATCATCAAAATTTGAAAGTTCAACAGGTTGTCCTTTAAAATTTATGTGAAAGATAATACTTAAAGGTTCATAAGTTTTATTAATTGAATCCAGCAGTTCTGAAAGGTTTGGAGTTGTAGCAAATGGATTAATAAATCTTCCGGTAGCTTTCCAATTCAGTAAATAACCATCATTGTTTTTTTCAAGTACAGTGAATGATTGTGTGGTATAGACAATTGCTTTCTGTTTGGGGCTGTCATCTTTAAGGATTAATTGTGTTGAGGTGATGGTAAGCTGCTTCTCTTCTCCTATAGTCCAGTGAGGTAAGAATGAAACGACAGAATCCTGGTTGGCTAATATTCCTTGAAAGGAACAAATAAGAATAATAGTAAAAAAGAATGTTATCCGTTTCATAACTGTAGGTTTGGGGGGATTAGGGTAAAAAGAAGGCTGCATTAATGCAGCCTTCTTTCTTATTTGTTTGAAATTGAATTAATCATCGTGTGGATTAAATGTTGGGGCAACAATATTAACATCTTTAATAGGCAAGCAAATGCCAACGATGCAATCATCACGATTCAGGCTAATTTCCGGATTAATAATTCCTGACCAACTAACAGAACCTGGAATTCCTTGTTCTATAAATGCGCTGTTAGCAATACCAATCTGGAATACTTCGTTCACATTCATGCAGCCTTCAATAGTTTGAACAGAACGGTTGAATGCACCTTTTTGATTCGCAAGTACAAGGTTGCATCCTCCATCAACAGCCTGGATAGCAGTGTTTTTGCAACCTAGTTGGTCAATGATAGCTGTGTTCATCATGCCTTCTACAATCTGAACAGCAATATTTGAATTACCATCCTGGTCAACAACTGTACGGTTAGCAAATCCTTCTACATGTACAAGAGCGATATTTTTCTTTCCGGTTTGGTCAACTACACTTTGGTTGAGTACTCCAACCTGGTTGATACCAGCTTTGTTTTTATCACCATCTTGATGAAGTCCTGCCTGGTTAGCTAATCCAAGTTGTACAATACCAGCTTTATTTTTCTTTCCTTCTTGTACAATTGAACCCAGGTTAAAGGCACCTAATTGATAGATTCCGGTAGTAAATAATGGAAGATCAGCAACGATTTCACCTACCTCTACAGTTTGTCCGCAAATTAAGTCAAATGACAATCCAACATTTGAAACAACCGGATCAATGAGCTTATTGAACAAACAAGTATAGCTGGGCTCGCAAACATTTGGCAGATAGGTCATTGCCATTACTCCTGCATCATTCTTTTTTCCAACTTGTTCAATGTAAGCTGTGTTATGAAGACCAAATTGTCCTATGCCAGCTTCACTCAGGTCTGTCTCGGTTTGGTCGATCGCAGCAATGTTAGCAGCACCTAATTGTACAGCAACAGCAGTGTTTAAAACTGCTTTCCCATCCAGATTAGGTTCTCCATTTGGTGGTACGGCCATTGCACCAAGGACAAAAACCATCATAACGATTAAAGAAATTAATTTTTTCATAACATAAAGTTTTTAAGATTAGTAATTAAAGTTTGAAAACTTGCATTTGGGTATTAATAATTTACGAAGATTTTGTAATTACAGCAGATCTTAATCGAAAACTGTATGCACTTTTATGTTGATGATAAAAAAATATAGATGAAATGTGAATTTGTATTGATAAAATTATCTCCAGGATTTGTGGCAGATTTCTTTTTATTTTATCTTTAGGAGGATAATAATAAATATAGATATCCTTGTCAGGTGTAAGGTTTTTTAAGATTGGTAATTAATAATTGTATTTGGGATTTTATTATTAATATGGTTTTTACTCATTCAGGTATTGTGAATTTTTTTCATAATCATTTAAAAACCAGATTTCAATCTACTATCCTGACAAGGATTCTTCTTTCCCTTTAATATTAATCAGATATAGATTTGAAAAATAATCCATATCAATTTTCATAAAATTCTCCATTTGGAATGGTGTTTCATCAATACTCAGGCAGGTTGGGTGTTATGTTAGTTTAAAAAAGCTAACTCCCGGTAGGTTTGTGGCAATCCTTTTAGGGATAATTTTTAGAAAATATTGAAATTGTTATCTATCGGCTTTACCCTAAAATCACTTTACATTGCTTTCTGTTTTTTCTGCTGTAATTCCTTTTTCCATGCGATATTTCGAAATAATTGAAAAAATTGCGTCCGCGTAAGCATTGAACTTTTGCTTCCCGATTCCTCGTACTTTTTTTAACTGCCATTTGGTTAAAGGAGGATTATCTGCAATTGCAAACAAAATTTTTTGGTTGATCACCATTGATTCCGGAAGATCTGATTCCGCAGCAACTGCATCGCGCCAGGTTTTCAGCAGGGTATAAAGTTCGGGATGTTTAACAGAACTCAATGCAGGTTGGTATGAGTCCTGAACAGACTGTTTGCGTATAGGTTTAAGCAGGGATGCTTTTGCCCTTGCTTCCAGATAATCTTTTACTATAAAACCGTTTTGGCAGGCTTTCAGGCAAGCTTGTTTAAAAGTGATCCTCTCAAAGAGCTTGTCAAGCGCTTCCTGAATGGTTTTCCGGACCGATTTATTGTCGGTATCCCAGGTGAATTCATTTAAAGGGCTTAGAATTTGATTTTCATTTTTTTCAATAAAGTAAGCACAGGCTTTTTTTATACGAGCTTGCAACAACTGGTTCTCTTCCGCACAGGTTTGATGGGTATTCAATTGCTGCAATTGAACCAGGAATTTCGCCGAAATCGTAACGATTTCTTCTTTCGCAGATAGACTGATTGACCAGAATTGGTCAAAATTGCCTTGAATGCTATTTTCATTTTCCCGGAATAATTTTACACAAAAATGAATTTGAGTTTCGATTTGTTGAAAATCGAACAAATCATGAAGCAATGAAATCTGGTAGTTTTTTTTTGAATCTTCCAGTTGTTGGTTTCCCGGAGGATTTTGTTCGATCTCGGAGGTAAATTCAGAAACCGTAGTGTTGCTGATGATGCAATGATCGGAAATCGGGGTGCTTAATACCATACCTTCCAATGTTTTGCATCGGCTCAGCGCCACATAAACCTGCCCGTGCGCAAAGGCGGCCCGGGCATCGATCACCGCTTTTTCAAAGGTTAATCCCTGACTTTTATGGATGGTGATGGCCCAGGCAAGTTTTAAAGGGTATTGTTCAAAAGTACCAACAATGGTCTCCTTAATTTCTTTGGTCTCTTCATCAATGGAATATTTTATGTTTTCCCAAACAACTCTTTCAACGAAGATCTGAAAATCATCTCCCGGACATTGTACGATGATATGCTCATCTTCAAAGGCAATGACTTTTCCAATTTTGCCATTATAAAACTGTTTTTCCAGCGAATTGTCGTTCCGGATAAACATGACCTGTGCCCCTTTTTTAAGTGAAAGGTTCCTGTCAGTAGGGTGAGTGTGTTTGGGAAATTCCCCCTCAATCGTTGCCTGAAAAGAACGGGCTTTTCCTTTTAGTTGCTGTAATTTCGATTCGTTCAGCCTTTGTGCCTGGGCATTATGGGTGGTAAGGGTGATGTATCCGTCTTCCACACTTTTGTTAAAGTCAGGGATATATCGTTTGTTCAGGATCTGAAGAGATTCCGGTCGAAGTCTGTTTTCCCGGATTTCATTCAAGATATTAATAAACACTTCATCACTTTGCCGGTAAATGTGTTTTAATTCAATGCTGATATAATCCGATTTTTGTAACGCCCGGCTTCCAAAGAAAAACGCTGTTTTGTAATAATCTTTCAGAATGTGCCAGTCATCTTCTTTAACAACGGGAGCAAGTTGCTGAAGATCACCGATCATGAGCAATTGAACTCCGCCAAAAGGCTTTTCGCTGTGTCTGAATTTTCTCAATACTTCATCAATTCCGTCAAGCAGGTCGGCCCGGACCATGCTGATCTCATCGATCACCAATAAGTCCAGGGTTTTGATAATATTGATTTTTTCGCGGTTAAACTTTTTTAGGTTATTCCGGGCCTGCTTGTTTTCTTTTATTAATGAATGGTGTCTTCTTGTATCTTCTTGTGGAATAATCGGGCTGAAGGGCATCTGAAAAAAGGAGTGAATGGTTACTCCTCCTGCATTTATTGCAGCCACGCCGGTTGGCGCTACCACAATCATGCGTTTGGGCAACTTTTTTTTCAGATTATGCAGAAAGGTGGTTTTCCCCGTTCCGGCTTTTCCGGTAAGAAAAACATTTTTATCGGTGAATTGAATAAAATCGTTTGCCAGCTTCAATTGTGGGTTAGATGTTCCATTCATCGGTTATGGGGTATAGTAAACTTTTACTAAAATACGGAAAAATGTTTTTGCAGGATGATAAAAAGCTCACCTTTATTGAAGTTTGAAAATTAATTAAAGAATATGCCGTATGTTATAGCGGCATATTCCCATGCTTTTTAGGTGGATTGGATTCACTTTTATTTTGGGTCATTTCCAGCGCCAGAATTAATTTACTACGGGTTTCTTTCGGATAGATGATTTCATCGATGTATCCCAATTGGGCTGCCTGGTAGGGATTGGCAAAATTCTTTCGGTAGTCTTCTACAAGAAGTGCTTTTGCTGCTTTATCTTTCTCCGTGCGGAAAATAATGTTTACCGCGCCATCCGGGCCCATTACTGCAATTTCTGCAGTCGGATAAGCATAGTTCACATCGGCTGCCACGTGTTTGCTTGACATTACATCGTAGGCGCCGCCATACGCTTTCCGGGTAATTACCGTAATTTTTGGGACCGTTGCTTCTGCAAAAGCATACAGCAATTTTGCTCCTTCTTTAATGATTCCGCCAAATTCCTGTTGGGTACCGGGCAAAAATCCGGGGACATCTACAAATGAAATCAGTGGAATATTGAACGAATCGCAAAAGCGCACAAAGCGGGCCCCTTTTACCGAGGAATCAATATCGAGAACCCCGGCAAGGTGTGCGGGCTGATTGGCAACAAAACCTACAGGACGACCGGCCAGGCGCCCAAAACCGATAATCAGGTTTTCAGCATAATGGGGCATAACTTCAAAAAAGTGGTTGTCGTCGGCCACCGATTTAATAAGTTCATGCATGTCGTAAGGTTTATTCGGATCGTCAGGGATCAATTGCAGGAGCGCTTCATCCTGGCGATTGGGATCATCGGTGCACGGTAAAATGGGGGGATCATCCAGGTTGTTGGAGGGAAGAAAACTAAGTAGTTCCCGGATCATCATCAGCGTATGTTCATCATCGTTTCCCAGAAAGTGGGCCACACCGCTTTTCGTGTTGTGCGTGGTAGCGCCTCCAAGATCTTCCTTGGTAACTTCTTCGTTGGTAACCGTTTTCACAACATCGGGCCCGGTAACAAACATGTAACTGGTCTCTTTAACCATAAAAATAAAGTCGGTGAGGGCAGGAGAGTAAACGGCCCCTCCGGCACAAGGCCCCATGATGGCTGAAATTTGAGGAATCACCCCCGAAGCTTTTACATTCAGGAAAAATATGTCCCCATATCCGGCAAGGCTTTCCACCCCCTCCTGAATCCGTGCACCTCCCGAATCGTTTAATCCAATGAGCGGAGCTCCCATTTTCATTGCCAGCTTTGTGATTTTGACAATTTTATCGGCATTGGCCCGGCCGAGCGACCCTCCAAAGATGGTAAAATCCTGAGCAAACACATAAACCAGCCGGCCATCAACCTTTCCATAGCCGGTAACGATGCCGTCGCCGGGAATCTTTTTTTCTCCCATTCCGAAGCTATCACATCTGTGGGTGACCATTTTGTCAAATTCGGTAAAAGTTCCGGAATCAAGGAAAAGATGGATCCGCTCGCGGGCAGTGAGTTTTTTGCATTTATGTTGTTTATCAATTTTTTCCCGGCCGCCTCCCTGTTCAGCAAGCTGGTTTCTCTCTTCAAATTCCCGGTATTTATCGTTTCTGGTTTGCATTGGCGCCTTTTTTAATGATAGAATGATAGAATGACTGAATGAAATGGTTATTCGATTTCTTCCGGTTCAATTTCAATTAAAGGCTGGTGCCCGTTAATGGTATCTCCCTCTTTTACCAAAACATGAGCAATTCTGCCATTGGTGTGGCTTTTGTATTCACTGTCCATCTTCATGGCTGAAACAACAATTAATGTCTGTCCGGTTTCAATTTTTTCGCCTTCTTCAACAAGAATTTTTACGACTTTTCCCGGCATTGGTGTTTCAATAATATGTTCGGAAATTCCCAGTTCACTTTCGCTGCTTTTGCGGTACCGGATCTGTGCATCCAGGATCTCCACTTCGTATTGCTGACTTCTTGTGTTGACAATATATTTATTTGCACTTTTCCCTTCCATCATCTCCATGTTGATGGATTTTCCCTCCTGGAGGATCGAATAGAGGCCTTCTTCGACTTTTGATACATCCAGTTCATATTCACGTTCGCCAATCAGAACTTTGTAAAAGGTTCCTTTTTGCTCAAGAATTGTAATTTTTTTCTGCCGGTTGTTGATGTTTACTTCTACTGGCATAAACGGAATTTTAGAATTGGGTAATATTTTTACGTTTTGCAAACTCTTTCCACGAAGACATTTTTGATGTTCCATTTACTGGAACAGGCAGTTTGCTTTCTAGCTTCTCTTTATAGTCAAGATAGGCAACAAACATGGTAATATCCTCCATTTCAGCGGAGCTTTTTTCAGGGGCAAATAGAAATTGATTATTATTTTCAATAAAATGGGTATCGTAGTTTCCATTCAGGAAGTCAGGGGTATTCATGATTCTATTAAGAAAAGAGATGGAAGTTTTAACCCCTGAGATTTTATATTCGAACAGGGCCCGTTTCATCCGCTCAATCGCTTCTTCACGGGTTGAAGCCCATGCGATTAATTTTGAAATCAGCGGATCGTAATAGATGGGAATTTCATAACCTTCGTAAGCGTAGCCATCGGTGCGAACGCCAAGTCCGAGCGGTTCGGAAATATGCTTAATTTTTCCAGGGCACGGCATGAAATTTCTCTCCGGATCTTCCGCATAAATCCGGCATTCTATGGCATGGCCTTTTTGCGACAGTTCTTCTTGTTTAAATGGAAGGGGAAGATGATTGGCAATATTGATCTGGGCCTTTACCAGATCGATCCCTGTAACCTGTTCAGTAATCGGATGCTCGACCTGTAAACGGGTGTTCATTTCAAGGAAATAAAAATTAAGCTGGTTGTCCACTAAAAACTCAATGGTCCCCGCCCCGATATAATTGACCGATTTAGCAGCGGCTACGGCATATTGACCCATTATTTCACGAAGTTCAGGGGTCATTAAGGGAGAAGGTGTTTCTTCAATTACTTTTTGATTTCTTCGCTGTACAGAACATTCTCTTTCAAACAGATGGATTGTATTGCCAAATTTGTCAGCCAGGACCTGGAATTCAATATGGTGAGGAGATTCAATATATTTCTCAATGTAAACGGAATCGTTTCCAAAAGCTGATTTTGCTTCCGATTTTGCCATTCGATAACCAGAAATTAGCTCATGCTCCGATATAACCAGCCGCATGCCTTTTCCACCTCCACCGGCTGAGGCTTTAATCATGACCGGATAACCGATTTGCCCGGCAATTTCGATTAGTTTTTTCGAATCCCTGATATCTTCTTTCGTCCCGGGAACAACGGGCACTCCGGATTCCGTCATAATTTTCCGGGCGGTAATTTTATCCCCCATGGCAGCCATTGCTTCCGAAGTCGGTCCGATGAAGATGATTCCTGCCTCTTCAACCCGTTGTGCAAACTCTGCATTTTCCGACAAAAAACCATACCCGGGATGAATTGCATCGACGTTGCTTTTTTGCGCAGCTTCCAGGATGTTGTCGATGTTTAAATAACTCTCGATGGAAGGAGCCGGACCGATACAAAATGCCTCATTTGCATAACGAACATGCTGCGATTTACGATCTGCTTCAGAATAGACGGCAACACTTTCAATGCCCATTTCCCTGCATGAACGCATGATACGCACTGCGATTTCTCCCCGGTTGGCTACCAGAATTTTCTTTATCATAGCAAGTTGATGTTTCTTTTGACAATTATTTGTAAAGTCTTCTCAATCAGAATAAACCATGTAGTTAAAAGATTGTTTTAAGAGGTTTATAAACAACAATATGTTAAGAAAATATTTTTATTGTAATCGAAAGATAATCAATAATATTAAACAGGGAAAACGAGTTAAAACTTTTTCAACTTTAAAAATAGCGTCATTTCTTATATAAATTTATCTTTAAGAGGGAAAAAATTAATTCATTTATTTGTCCGTAAGAAAAAACCTCTATATTTGTGTTATACCATTGAGAAATATGAAAAATCAGTCTGGCACATTCAATACTCATTCTCTTGTCGTCGGTACCCTTGTACTCGTCGTTGACGGGTTGTATTTGCATGTTGCCAATGGGAAATGATATTTAGAATTCATAAATAAAATTATAGTTCAATCCCTGCCGGCAATCCCGCAGGGATTTTTTAGTTTAAGATAAAATAAAAATCAACAAGTATAGTCCTAAAAATATTTAAGATGAGATTGAAACGCATTTTATACGTAGTCGTCCTTATTCTTGTCGTGGAGGGAATTTCTTCTCCGTAGGAGGTCTATAGTATAACATGAAATTTAACTAGAATAGCCCCTTGGGAGAAATCTGCAGGGGCTTTTTTATTCGTTAATGTCTGTTAAAAGTCGTTGAATAAATACAATAAAATATACAATCATGAGAAAGAGAGGCGCACAAATTTTAATCGAGCAATTGGAAAAGCATGGGATTGAAACAATTGCAGGAATTCCGGGAGGAAACAATCTTCCAATTTATGATGCATTGAACGACAGTAAGATTTGCCATATTCTGGCCCGGCACGAACAGGGAGCCGCGTTTATCGCACAGGGAATGGCACGATCGACCGGAAAACCTGCCGTTTGCCTGGCGACCTCAGGGCCGGGAGCTGCCAACTTGTTAACTGCTTTGGCGGATGCAAAATCGGACTCCGTTCCGATCATTGCAATAACCGGGCAGGTATCCACTGCAATGAAAGGGACCGATGCGTTTCAGGAGATTGATATCTGTGCCATGGCTGCACCAGCAGTTAAAGCAACTTTCTATATTAACAAAGCCTGTGATATTCCGGGCAGAATTACGGAAGCCTTCCGGATTGCAGCTTCAGGCAGGCCGGGACCGGTTCTAATTGATTTGCCCAAGGATATTCAAATGGAATGGGTAGCCCATAAAGATCTTAATGGAAAAGTATCTCACAATGGGATTCAAACGAAGATAACAAGTGAAGAAATTGAAAAAGCAGCTCAAATGATCGCAGCAGCGAAAAGGCCTGTAATAATCAATGGAAATGGTGCGATCATCTCAGGAGCTTCGCAGATAATTGCCCGGATGGCACGGGAACACCAAATACCGGTTGCAACAACTTTGCACGGATTGGGAAGCTTTCCGGCATCTGATCCCTTGTTCCTGGGCATGCCGGGAATGCATGGCTCCAAGGCGACCAACCTATTGCTTCATCGTGCAGATTTATTGCTGGCTTTCGGTATGCGTTTCGATGACCGGCTAACCGGGAAGTTATCGCAGTTTTGTCCGGATGCAACGGTAATCCACATTGATATCAATCCGGCGGAGATTGGAAAGATCAGAAAGCCAAATCTTTCGATGATTGCCGATTTAAAAAATGCTTTGGAAAAATTGATCCCCAACATGATAAAAACAAACCGGGATGAATGGATGATTGAAGTACAGGAAATTAAAAATGAGTTTGGTCATAACTTCAAAGATGAAAAGGATGATTTTATCCCGTCTTCAATGATTAAAACAATAAAATCGCTGGCTCCTGAAAATGCAATCATCACAACAGATGTTGGGCAGCATCAAATGTGGGTAGCCCAGCATTATGATTTTGAACATCCAAGAACACTGCTTACCTCAGGAGGGCAGGGGACCATGGGATTTGGGCTGCCGGCAGCCATTGGGGCTGCAATTGCAAATCCTGACCGGAAAGTGATTGTTTTTAGCGGCGACGGCTCCATGTTGATGAATATTCAGGAGTTGGCCACTTTAGCAGATATTGGAGCTAATATTACCATCCTGGTAATGAATAACAATCAATTGGGATTGGTTAGACAGCAACAGGAATTGTTTTACGGGAAAAAGTATTCCGGTTCGATTTTCGAAAGTAAAACGGATTTTGCAACGGCGGCACTTGCTTTTGGAATTCCTGCAATTGATTTGGAAGCCACAGGTTCTCCAGTTGATGCCTTGGAAAAAGCATTGAATTATAACGGACCCATGTTAATCAACGTTCCCGTAAGTGGTACCCTGAATGTAATGCCTATGGTTCCTCCCGGAGGTGCAAATATTGAGATGATTGAGAAGTAGGGGAGGTTGCTGGTCTTTTAGGTTCAATTGGTGGGGAATTGTCAAATGTAGTATGAATTGTTTATTTGCAATAAGTGATATTAAATATGAATACAGTATGTCTTTTGATTCCAATAGTTTATTGGCTGAACGGGTAAAAAAGGTTCCCAAATCATTTATCCGGGAGATTTTAAAAGTGGCTTCCAATCCGGAAGTAATCTCATTTGCAGGGGGATTGCCGAATCCGGATTTGTTTCCGGTGGATGAAATGAAAAAGGAGGGCGAAATTGTTTTCAACACCATCGGAAAGGAAGCGGTGCAGTACAGCAATTCGGAAGGATATTTACCCTTGCGTCAATTCATTTCAATTATTTTACACAACGATTGCCCGATTTTAACTGCTTAACGAAGAGAAAAAAAGGAATAATCCGGAATTCCTCCCAGGAGATTAACTTAAATACCGGAATCATTGCTTATTCATGGGGAATTGTTATATACATAATTATTTTATACAGGAAGCTTGTTATGAACCAAAATCGATTTTAGGCTGTTTCATTAGGGTGTGAATAAACTTCTTAATATTCGATTATGCAGGAAAAGAACAGAACAACCGCAAATCCCTATCTTACATTCTGTGGTAATTGCCGGGAAGCTTTGACTTTCTATAAAGAATCGTTAAACGGGGAAATGGAATTAATGATCTACGACGGATCTCCGATAAAAGTTCCTGAAGATTATAAAAGTAAGATTATGCACGGTTCGGTGAAATTTGACGATGCAGTGATCATGGCCTCCGATTGTATGCCGGGCCAGGAGATTAACCATGGAAATGGTTCCGCTATTTTAATTAATGCCAAAAGCCTGGATGAAGGTGAAGCATTTTTCAGTCAACTTTCGGAAGGAGGGAAAATCAGCATGCCGTTTGAAGACACCTTTTGGGGTGCACGATTCGGAATGTTTACCGATAAATTTGGAATAAACTGGATGGTTAGTGTCGAAGAGAAATGAGAACAACGTTTTGAATTCTTGAGTTTCAATATTCGAAATCCGATATAGAATCCGATTTGCCGTACGACAAAAATAGATCACTCATTAATGAAGCTTCCTAAATTGTTGTCCGTAAGTCGTTAATCTTATGTTTTCAAGTGCGGTTCCGGAACTATTTTTATCAGCCGCAGGATTTTTCCTTTTGGAACCGACTCAACAACTGATGTATATATGCCCGGGAAAAAAGAAAAGATACAAAAAGAAATGATAACCGAATCGGTACCTTCATTCCATCATCTTGAAAAGATGTCTGTCAGTGAGTTGTTGACAACGATCAATCACGAAGATGCGAAAGTGCATCTTGCGGTCAGGAAAGCGCTTTCGCAAATCGCACCGTTGGTTGAGCAGCTCATTGAACGGATGAAGAAAGGAGGACGGTTATTTTATATTGGAGCCGGAACAAGCGGCAGACTGGGAGTATTGGATGCCTCGGAACTTCCACCCACCTTTGGGGTACCCGATAATCTTGTATTTGGTTTGATCGCAGGCGGAGATGCAGCCCTCCGGAAAGCGGTTGAAGCGGCGGAAGATGATCCGGAAAAAGCCTGGGAAGAACTTTTAACCTATAATCTTACGATTAAGGATACCGTGATTGGGATTGCTGCCTCGGGGACCACTCCATACGTAATTGGCGGGGTGAAAAGAGCTCGTGAAAATGGGTTGTTAACCGGTTGTATCACCTGTAATCCAAACAGTAAATTAGCTGAAGTGGCCGAGTATCCCGTTGAAGCAATTGCCGGTCCGGAAATAATTTCCGGCAGTACACGACTCAAAGCAGGTACTGCTCAAAAAATGATCCTGAATATGATCACAACTACGGTTATGATTAAGCTAAAAAGGGTGAAAGGAAACAAAATGATCTATATGCAGTTGACCAATAAAAAACTGGTTCGCCGCGGGATCAGAATGCTGGTTGAAGAGTTGAACATTTCCTGTGAAAAGGCAAAGCAGCTTTTATTGACTCATGGTTCGGTGAAAAAGGCTTTGGATGCATTCCGGAGATAAAAGGCAGCTTCTGCATTTAATTACTAAGCGTGGAATTATGGTTATTTGGTACGATGAATGAGATGATCATTCGTTGAGGTGTTCAGTAAAATAAAACGGAGACATGGAAGATACCCTAAGGAATCCATTGTTAAAAAATAAGAGCCAAGCTATCGATTTGACTCATCCGGATATTTCAAATCAACATTTTTTCGATCTAATATTGATTTGGATCAAAGTGACTTGTATTTACTTATTTGATTGGATTCTTATTGTGCTAAAATAATTGAAAACCTGTATCTTCTCTAAGAATAGCGATTCGATGTTATCTAATGTTTAAATCCCGGGAAATGCAATTTGAATCAATGAATGACAAGAAAGTGTTCGTGGCCATAACCCTTACCACATTGGCATTCATTTTTTATTAGTTGTTGAGCCATTCCATCGCGAACAGGTTCGCCAAGAGG
>Ga0180436_10004195_pt1 | contig 13015 bp, 13 predicted proteins | sample SS_ome_2_FD_132434 | JGI IMG/M metagenome (GOLD analysis project Ga0180436, IMG submission 132434) | Hypersaline lake sediment archaeal communities from the Salton Sea, California, USA - SS_3_S_2 metaG | ecosystem: Environmental > Aquatic > Non-marine Saline and Alkaline > Hypersaline >...
CGGTTTGGCGATGGTCCCCTGGCTCATTTCCCCGAACAGGTTTTGTTGCGGGGTGTCGCGTTCGTACTGGTGTTTGTTTCCGTATTTGATCAGCCGTTCCACGAAAGTAGCTTCGTTATCCTCCACATCGATGTATTGCCTGCGGGTAATTGTCCCCAGGGAGTCGAAGGCCCCGGCAATCGCGAGGCTTTCCAGCGTTTTCCGGTTAATGGAGGAGAGGTTGTTGCGTTCCACGAAATCGTAGATGTCCAGGAATTTGCCGTTCTTCTTGCGCTCTTTGATCAGGTGCTCCACGGCTGATTCACCCACACCCTTGATGGCGTTGAGTCCGAACCTGATGTTGCCGTCCTTGTTGACGGTGAATTTCAGGTTGCTTTCATTGACACATGGTCCGAGCACCGAGATCTCCATCCTGCGGCACTCATCCATGAACAGGCTGATCTTCTTGATGTCCGTGATGTTTCGGCTCAGTACCGCTGCCATGAATTCTGCCGGGTAGTGTGCCTTCAGGTAGGCAGTCTGGTAGGAAACATATGCATAGCAGGTGGAGTGTGATTTGTTGAAGGCATATTGTGCAAAAGCTTCCCAGTCTTTCCAGATCTTATCGATGGTCTTTTTTTCGTAGCCGTTTTTCTGGCAGCCTTCGGTGAATTTTACCTTCAGTTCGTCCATCATCTTGCGGATCTTCTTCCCCATGGCTTTCCGCAATGAATCTGCCTGTCCGCCTGTAAACCCGGCCAGTTTCCTTGAGAGTAACATCACCTGCTCCTGGTATACCGTGATCCCGTAAGTGTCCTTGAGGTATTCCTCCATCTCGGGCAGGTCATACTGGATCTTTTCAGACCCGTGTTTTCTCTTGATGAAGCTGGGAATATACTCCATGGGTCCCGGACGGTAGAGGGCATTCATAGCGATCAGGTCCCCGAACCTGTTGGGTTTGAGATCCCGCAGGTGCTTTTTCATTCCTGCCGATTCAAACTGGAACAGGCCGGTGGTGTCGCCCCTGGCATACAGCTCAAAGGTTGTCTGGTCGTCGAGGGGGAGGTGATCAATATCGATCTCGTTGCCGGTGGATTCCCTGATATTTTCTATGGTATCCTTGATGATGGAAAGGGTTTTCAGTCCCAGGAAATCCATCTTCAGCATTCCCACATCCTCCACGTGTTTCCCGTCATACTGCGTCACCAGCAATTCCGATTCCTTGGTGGTGCAGACGGGGATATTGTCGGTAAGGTCGCTGCGGCCAATGATGATTCCGCAGGCATGGAGTCCTGTTTGCCTGACAGAGCCTTCAAGGGTCTCTGCAAACTTCAGTGTGTTGACAATGAGGCGGTTCATGGAATCTTTTTCCTTCCGAAGTTCTTCCACCTCCTCGAAAGCTTTTTTCAGCGTGGTACCCGGACGTTCGGGGACCAGCTTTGCCAGCCGGTCGGCCTCAGGCAGCGGCAGTTTCTGTATGCGTGCCACATCCCTGATCGCCATTTTAGCGGCCATGGTGCCAAAAGTGATAATGTGTGCCACCACATCATGACCATATTTGTCAACGACCCATCGCAGTACCTGGTCCCTGCCGTCCTCGTCGAAGTCGATGTCGATATCGGGCATGGAGATCCGGTCGGGATTGAGGAAACGTTCAAACAGCAGGTCATACCTGATGGGATCGATATCGGTGATCCGCAGGCAATACGCCACGGCGGAACCGGCAGCTGAGCCCCTTCCCGGGCCAACGGACACGCCCATTTTCCTTGCCGCTGCTATAAAATCCTGAACAATAAGGAAATACCCAGGGAAGCCCATACGTTTTACTGTATTCAGCTCGAAATCGAGTCGTTCCCTTATATCATCTGTGATGGTTCCCCAGCGCATTTCAGCACCCTGGTAGGTAAGGTGCCGCAGGTAGTCATCCTCATTTTCAAATTCCTCCGGGATACTGAAGATGGGCATGATGGGGTTGGAGCTGAGCGGATACTGTTCTACCTTTTCAGCGATTTCCATGGTATTGGCCAGCACTTCGGGGATATCGCCGAACAGTTCGCGCATTTCGTCCTGGGTCTTGAACCACTCCTGGTGGGTGTAACGCATCCGGTTAGGATCTTCGAGGTCCTTCCCGGTACTGAGGCAGATCAGGTGGTCGTGTGCCCCGGCATCCTCCTGGTTGATAAAGTGCACGTCGTTGGTGGCAATGCATTTGATCCCGTGCTTTTTACCGAGCTGCATGAGGGTCCTGTTCACATACACCTGGTCGTCGAATACCCTCCGGTTCATCTCCGGATCCTCTGTGGGATGGCGCATCAGTTCAAGGTAAAAATCATCGTGAAAGATTGCCTTGTACCGGAGCATGATCTTTTCCGCCTCATCCACCGTTTTGTTCATGATTGCCTGGGGGATCACCCCACCAAGGCAGGCAGTGGTGACGATGATGTCTTCATGGTATTGTTCCAGGAGTTCAAAATCGATCCGCGGCTTATAATAAAACCCTTCTGTCCAGCCTTTCGATACCAGCTTGAGCAGGTTGTGGTATCCTTTTTTTGATTTCGCCAGCAGGACCAGGTGGTCGTTTCCGTCGAGGTTCTTGTCTTCCTTGGTTTGCCGGGAGCGGTTGGCGATATATGCTTCCACGCCAAGGATCGGCTTAATGCCGCGCTTCACCGCTTCGTTGTGGAATTCCTTGACGCCAAACATGTTCCCGTGGTCGGTGATGGCGATGGCCTTCATGCCGTCATCCACCGCTTTGCTGATCAGTACAGGAATGTTGGCAGCGCCGTCGAGAATGGAATACTGGGTGTGCACATGGAGGTGGCAGAAGTTGACTTCGTTTGCTGAAAGTTCTGATTCGGAGACCATCTCTGCAGCCCTGTCCTTTGGGTGTTCATCCGTGGAGATGGTCTCAATTTTGATCTCGAAGGGTTGTACCTGTTCCGGATGTGCTTCAAGAAAAAGCTTATGGTCCTCGGGCGCTATTTTCAACAGTTCCGGGGCGATGACCCTCCTCCGGTAGAGCTCAAAGAAGGCCCTGGCAGTGGCATTCACATCGGCAGAGGCATTGTGGGCTTCGGCAAATGATTCGGAGAAGAGGATGCTGTAGAGCTCTTCCAGTTTCGGGACTTTGTAGCGGTTTCCACGTCCCGGCAACTTACAGAAGTCGCGTGTCAGTTCCATGGTACATACCGACGGAGTGGTGAGCAGCTTGTTTTCGATCCTGGCCCGCAGGAATTCCGCCGCAGTGATCTTCAGGTCAAATTGTACATTGTGGCCGATGATAAAGGAAGCGCGCCCGATGGCTGCTGCAAATTTCTCCAGTGCTTCAGTTGCAGGAATTCCTGTTTCGAGTGCCAGCGCTGTGGAGATACCATGCACCTTTTCTGCAGAATATGGGATTTCGTAGCCATCCGGACGGATAACCATGTTCTCCGCCTGCAGTAATTGTCCGGTTTTGTCGTGCAACTGCCAGGCGATCTGGACCACATGCGGCCAGTTGTCCAGTTGTTCGATGGGCGCATTGTCGCTCTTGGGGAGTCCGGTGGTTTCGGTATCAAAAATTAAAAACATATGTTCCTTTCAGAGGTGTAACAAGTTAATATTCAGCAGTATAAAAAAATGAGGTGACAGATGATAAAGTTAGGAATTATGGAACCATTATCCGCCCGATGTTAATAAGTTTTGAGAATGAAATATGCGGCATGGTGGTCATTTGTGAGCAGGATGAGCAGGTGATCTCTTGCGAAGCAGTTCCTGTCTGGCTTAGACGGTATGCAGGTGCTTCTGTCCTGGTCCGGAGTGGTTCAGATGCCTGGGAACTTGTGTAACATTTTTCTTTTTTACTGCGTATCATGGTTGTGTGGCGCTGCATGATTCAGTGCTTCCGTGAGGCGGGTGTTCCGGAGGCAACATGGAGTATCACACATCTGTGGCCCGGTTTTTGATGCATTTCAAAAAAACCACTACTATGGAAAAAAGAATTACACTCCTGCTATTGGTATTTTTTATTATTACCTCTGTACATGCCACCCACTCTGGTTTTCCGGGTGAAAAGCCGCTCAGCATATATCCCAATCCTGCAGCAGATCAGCTGAAGGTTGAATTTACAACTGAAAATGCCCTGGTACCGGAGATCCGGATTTTTGATCTTACCGGAAAGATGGTCCGGCGTTTCGATAAGGAATTCATCCTGAATAGCGAAGTATTCAAGGCGGACCTTGACATCAGTGATCTGAAAAGCGGGATTTATTTTGTCAAGGTGATCCAGGGCGAGCAGGTCTGGTCGGAGAAGCTGGTGGTGAAATAGGACTTCTTTCCGGGATTACAGGCAAGATCCGAATGAACTGGCTTATTAGCCGGATCCAGCACGACCCAAGAGTCTTCCCTGCTGCTCCAAGCCCCCTTGTTAAGTTGTCACCTGTTTCCCATTTGTATCAACGTAGATAAATACGTATTTTACCAGGTAGATAAAATATACGCAAACGGGTATGACTAAGGTACGAGAGCCTTCATGAGGCATTTAATTTATGTTTTGTTATATTTATAGCAAAATGGCGCTATGAGTCAGAAGATTAATAATATAATTATCAATTACTTAAAGGATTATAATCCAACTCAGATCGCTGTATTTGGATCATATGCCCGAAATGAGAATAATCCTGACAGTGATATAGATATACTTGTAAGCTTTTCAAAAAGAGTTTCGCTCTTCGATCTGGGCGGAATGAAGTATGATCTTTCAGAATTATTGAATCGGCCAGTAGATCTGGTTACTGATAACGGTCTGAATGAAAAACTCCGTCCATATATTTCCAAAGATTTAAGAATAATCTATAGATAATGGAAAAGAACGATGTTCTCTTTATTAGTCATATTCTTGAATGCATTGAGAAAATTGAAAGGTATGTCAAGGACATGAGCGAAGAGGATTTCACTGGCAATGATATGATCCAGGATGCAGTAATGAGGAATTTTGAGGTAATTGGAGAGGCAACAAAGAAATTAAATATTGAATTCCGTGAAAGGAATACAGATATACCCTGGAGGAAGATTGCAGGGATGAGAGATATCCTAATCCATGACTACCTTGGTGTTGATATCCAATCAATCTGGAATACAATTCAAAATGATTTACCTGAATTAAAAGAAAAGTTAATTAGGCCTAAGTAGTTGTGAAATTCTCGATGAGTAGTTTTTTGAAAATGAAAATTGACTGTTACGATTACGTAGCAAGATACTACGATCCTGCACTTCACCGGGCATGTGACTGATTCCATATATAACTGTTCCGGCACATTTCTGCAGGCTTCTTTGAATCAGCAGACTGCAATTCGCTGTACAATTTTATTTTCTGCATAATTCTTTGCAAATATTACCGGAAAGACTACCTTTGCAGCCACGTTTTTTGAAAGGGTTAATAATTTTAAAATTAAACAAGTATGCCTGTTAAAATCAGATTAGCGCGACGAGGTCGCAAGTTTTCAAAGATCTACTCTATAGTAGTTGCTGATGGCAGGGCGCCACGGGATGGTAAGTACATTGAAACATTGGGTCAGTATGATCCCAATACAAATCCTGCTACCATTGTTCTGGATTTCGACCGTTCACTCGAATGGTTGCAAAAAGGCGCCCAACCTACCGATACCTGTAGGGCCATTCTCTCCTATAAGGGAGTATTGTACAAAAAACACCTCATGGAAGGTGTAAAGAAAGGCGCTTTTGACGAAGCGGAAGCTGAGAAGCGTTTCGAAACCTGGATGAAAGAGAAAGAAGGGAAGATCCAGGCCAAGGTCGACAGACTGCAGAACGAATCAGACTCGGAGAAAAAAGAGCGGCTGGCCGCTGAATCCAAAGTCAGGGAGGAACGCGCCCTTGAAATCGAGAAGCAACGTTCCGAACTGGTAGCAAAAGAAGCTGCTGCTGCAGCTGGTGAAGAAGCTGAAGAGGCCGAAGAGGCTGTTGAGGCCCCGGAAGAGACTCCTGCAGAAGCAGAAGCACCTGCAGCCGAGGCACCCAAAGAGGAGCCGAAAGCCGAAGAGGTGAAGGAAGAAAAAGCTGAAGAGAAGAAGGAGGAACCCAAGGCAGAGGCCCCCAAAGAGGAGCCGAAAGCCGAAGAGGTGAAAGAAGAGAAGGCTGAAGAGAAGAAGGAAGAGCCCAAAGCTGAGGAAGTAAAGGAAGAGAAGGCTGAAGAGAAGAAGGAAGAACCGAAAGCAGAGGAGACTGCGGCTGAAGAGAAAAAAGAGGAGGCCAAAGAGGAGTCTGCAGACGATGATAAGAAAGAAGAAGAGAAGAAGTAACATCTAATTCCCGAAGCATGTCTGAAATGGGGAATCCTGTCGGAACCCTGGTCAAGCCACATGGTTACAAAGGCGAAATGCTTTTGAAAGGGAAGCCTGGAATACTTCAGGAACTTACACAAGGGATGCCGCTGTTCATCGCCATAGATGGACAGCGGGTCCCTTTTTTTATTGAAGAGGTGCACAATGAAATCCCGGCGGAAAAGGTGATCATCAAATTTGAGTTCATCGATTCAAAGGACACAGCCGGAAGGTATGTCTCCTGTGATGTGTTTTCCGACCCTGGTGTTTCCACCCGGACCGCTGGGGAGGCGCAGCGGACCGATTACAGGGGTTTTCTGTGCACCGACCGCTCCAGTGGTGCTGAACTCACCGTTACCGGCTATATTGATAGTGCCGAAAATCCGATCCTGGTGCTGGAGTACAAGGGCAACGAGGTGTTGCTGCCGGCAAATGCCGATTATATCCTGAACATCGACCGCGATGCCGGAACCATTGAGGCAGAATTCCCCGAAGGACTACTGGATCTCGAATAACAATTTCCCGTTAACAAAGTACAGGGTACAAGGAGTGGATTTATTTCCGCAGGATTTCGATCTCCCCACCGGGACCCAGTTTGATGATGGATGAGGGTTTGGCTCTTGCCAGGTCGTCCTGCCTCCAGTTCACCACGTAGTCCACTTTGTCGTGCAGTACCGGGTCGATTTCATCGAAATTACCGGGGGAAGGCTGTCCCGAAATGTTCGCCGAGGTGGAGACAATCGGTTTTTTGAACCTTGAGATCAGTTGTGTACAGAATGCATCCGATGTGACGCGGATCCCGATGGTGCCGTCAGTACCCACCAGGTTGGGCGCCAGGTTTTTCGCACCTGGGTAGATGATGGTCATCGGTTCAGTGGCAGCCTCCAGCAGTTCCCAGGCCACCTCCGGCATCTCACCTACATAGGCAGGCAACATTGTCTCGTTGTGCACCAGTACCAGCATGCTTTTTGAATCTTCACGTTCCTTGATCCCATAAATACGCTTCACCGCTTCTGCATTGGTGGCATCGCAGCCGATTCCCCAGATGGTATCCGTGGGATAGAGGATTACCCCGCCGTTGCGGAGTACTTCCAATGCTTTGTTGATATCATCGTTCATGACAAACATTCTTTATATACATTCATGATTCCCGGAATGGTATGTACTTCCCTGAACTTCAGTGCATGTGCTTTTCCTTTTTCAACCAGGTGCTTGCGCAATGTGCTGTCGCTCAAGACCTGCTGAATGGCTCCAGCCAGGTCATCCACATTACCTGGTTCCACCAGCACTCCCCCATCACCTGCGGTCTCTTCCAGGCACCCGCCCTTAGAAGTAATTACCGGAACGCCTGAATTCAGGGCTTCCAGCACAGGGATGCCGAATCCTTCGTAGGATGACGGGTAGATAAATGCTTCCGATTGCTGGTAGATCCCGGGCAGGTCTGCATTGTCAATATGGTGGTGAAAACAGATGTTTTTAACCTGCTGCGCGTTCATATAGCTGCTGATCCTGTCAAAATACGGCGTTTTTCCGCCCACGGCCACCAGGGGTATGTCGATCCTGTGTTCATGCATCGCCCGGATGATGGTCAGCAGGTTCTTGCGCGCTTCGATGGTGCCCACGTAGAGCAGGTAATGTTCAGGCAGATCGTATTTCACCCGGATCCTTTCCTTTTCTGAGGCATCAACGGGTTCATAAAACCATGGATTGCACCCCTGGTAGACGATCCGTATCTTCTGTTCATCCGCATCCAGCAGTTCAATAAGGTCGTCCCGGGTCTGCCGGCTGATAGCAATGATCCGGTCCGCCGATTTCACCGCATGCAGTGTTTTGCGCAGGTAGATCCGGCGGTCGATACGCGGGTACAACTCCGGATGTCTCAAAAAGATCAGGTCATGGATGGTCACAACACTCCTGATGCCTGACCGCTCAAGCGTGAAGGGCAGTTCATTGGAAAGTCCATGGTACAGGTCCACCTGGTCTTCCAACAATTGATTCCTGATCCCGTAACTTCTCCAGAACGAACTGAGTGTTTTTGCCCAGGCCGTTGCCGGTTTGACAACCCCGGCATTTCCGGGTGGCCGGTATCCGGGATCCCGCCCAGTGGAAGGGGTATACAGGGTATACACATGTTCAGGATACGAACGGCACAACCCATTGATCGCGGTCCGGCTGTAATTTCCCAGTCCCGTGGTATTTGTGAAGGCCCGTTTTGCGTCAAAACCGATGTGCATCAGACAGCAACGTTATATTCGCGCAATGCATCATTCAGTGAAGTCTTCAGGTCCGTGGAGGGTTTGCGTTTCCCAACAATCAGGGCACATGCCACCTGGTAATCCCCTGCCGGGAATGACTTGGTGAATGATCCGGGGATCACTACTGAGCGTGCAGGAACCACCCCCCTGTGTTCGACTGGATTCTCCCCGGATACGTCAATGATGCGGGTGGATTTGGTGATGACCACATTGGCGCCGAGCACTGCTTCCTTTTCCACTTTTACGCCTTCCACGACGATGCTCCTGGATCCGATGAAGCAGTTGTCTTCGATAATCACCGGCGCGGCCTGTACCGGTTCCAGTACGCCACCGATACCGACGCCCCCGCTGAGGTGAACGTTTTTCCCGATCTGTGCACAGGATCCAACAGTGGCCCAGGTGTCGACCATGGTGCCGGATTCCACGTAGGCGCCGATGTTCACATAGGAAGGCATCATGATCACGCCACTGGCAAGGTAGGCGCCGTACCTGGCGATGGCGTGCGGAACCACGCGAATCCCCTTTTCCTTGTATCCGGTTTTTAATGGGATCTTGTCGTGGAACTCAAATGGGGGTACCTCGATGGTCTCCATCTGCCGGATGGGGAAATAGAGAATTACTGCCTTTTTTACCCAGTCGTTGACCTTCCAGCTGTCACCGTCAGGTTCAGCGACCCTGATCTCGCCATTGTCGAGCAGACCGATCACCTCTTCTATGACGGTTCGTACTTTTTTATCTTGCAGCAGGTCCCGGTTCTCCCATGCATTTTCTATGATCTTCCTGTGTTCCATATATTCCGTTTTAAATTGGGTGCGAAAATAGTTAAAATAATCAACCGGCTCAAATTGAACTTATTGAATGACCGGTTCCGTTTTCCTGCTCCGCATCAACGCCCTTGCACCCCTCGCGGCCAGGTAGAGGATCACCAGGCTGAAAATGATCGTGGCCCCTGAGGGAATGTTCAGGTAATACGAGGTGACCAGTCCGATCAGTGCACCGATAAAACCAATGATCACGGACCATACCAGGATCCTGCCGAAATTGCTTGTGAACAGGTTGGCGGTATTCTGGGGAATGGTCAGCAGACTGAGCACCAGGATAATTCCTGCCACGCGTATGCTGAGCACGATGGTGAGGGCCACCAGGATAATGAGCATGTAGTTCACCAGCATTACAGGAATACCGCGGGTGCGGGCAAATTGCTCATCGAACGATACGAACAGGATGACCCGGTAGAAGATGGTAAATACCAGTGCAATGACCAGTGTCAGGGCAAGCATCAGTGCCAGGTCGGTAAGTGTGACTGTGATGATGCTTCCGAACAGGAAGCTCATGAGGTTGGGGGAGTAGCCGGGTGTGAGGTATATGAAGATGATGCCGATGGCCATGCCAAGAGACCACATAACGGCAATAAGTGAATCGTTGCGGATCAGCTTTTTACGGGTCAGGTGTTCCGTGGTGATGGCTGCAATGAGCGCAAAAACGGCTGCGCCGCCCATGGGTGCCCATCCGAAGTAATAACTGATTCCCACACCGCCAAAAGAGGCATGTGTGATCCCGCCGCTGATGAAGACCATGCGGCGTGCGACAATGTATGTGCCGACCAGTCCACAGGAGACCGACATCAGGAATGCTGCTGAAAAGGCATTCCTGAAAAACTCATATTCAAATAGTCCGATCAGTTCCATTTTTATTGTTGTTTTTCTTGTACCTGGTTGATTCTGCGATGCATTTGTAGTGGTGTAAAGTGCTGGCAAATTCACTGTCAGTTTTCACCTTCCGGGTGTTTGTGATGTTCGTGTTCCTGGATCACCCTGTGCGGCACAGGGCCGTGTGTTACCAGTTCGATAGGACAGTTGTATACTTTCAGCTGTTCGTTGCTGATCTTGTTGGAGGGGTGGAAATGCAATGACCTGTTCACACAGGCAATGGATTTGATCCAGGGGGAGATGGTTCCCACATCGTGCGAGACCAGCATGATGGCCATTTGTTTATTCAGTTCCGCCAGGATACGGTAGAGTTCCTGCTCGAACCGGTTATCGACATAGGTGTTGGGCTCATCCAGGATCAGCACCTTCGGGGAAGCGATAATGGCACGGGCCAGCATGGTGCGCTGCAGTTCACCTCCCGACAGTTCACCTATGGGTCTGTGCTGCAGGTCAGCAACCCCAACCGATAACAGGATTTCTTCCACCTTACGGCGGTATTCGGTTTTTTTCATCCGTTGCAGCCCCATGCCTTCAGAGAGTCCCGACAGCACCACATTGTACACCGTGATCGGGAAATGCTCATCGAAATGGCTGACCTGTGGCAGGTAACCGATATCATTTTTGCCGATATACCTTGTGATGGTCCCTTTGTCGGGTTTCAGCAGTCCCAGGATCAGTTTCAGCAGGGTGGTTTTTCCGCCCCCGTTGGGACCGATAACTCCCATGAAATCATCGGGCCTGATTTCGAGTGAAACATCGCTCAGGACAGTTTTTCCTGAATAAGATGCCGATACTTTATCGAGTTTTACCAAAGTTTCGCTCATTGCAGGTGTTATTTCGGTTGATCCCGGGTTTTCATTCAGTTTATTGCAGGTTTTCTTTCAGTTTCCCGCTGATAAACAGCATCTGGTCGTACCATTCGGGATCCAGGGGATTGATCTGAACGATTTCAGCTCCGATCTCTTTGGCCAGCACCTCCGCGTTCTTCTGGTCAAACTGCATTTGCAGGAATACGACGCCAATCCGCTTTTCCCGCCCGGTGTCAATCATTTTTTTCATATGTGCTGCCGACGGGCTTTTTCCGCCCAGTTCCAGCGGATATTGTGCAAGGTTGTAGTCGCGTGCGAAATAGGAGAGCGACGGGTGATAGGTGAAGAATGCGCGGGAGGACAGTTCCTTCATTTCATGTGCGATGCTGCTGTCCAGGCTGTCCAGTTCACGCAGGAATTCATCCAGGTTGGCGGCAAAGACCTCCTTGTGTTCGGGATAAGCTGCTGACATGGCGTTATGAATATTGCGGGCGATGATTTTTACATTTTTTGGTGACAACCAGGTGTGCGGATCAATACCACCATGGTGGTGACCGTGGTCATCCTGGTCTGAATGTGCTTCTGATGCATTGCGCGTATCCATTGTACCATGCACATCTGAATTCTCAGTTTCTTCTTCTGCTGTATGCTCCCCCATGCTCCTGTGAACTTCCATGTCTCCATGCGCGTCCGTGGTGCTGTGCTCTTCTGTGCCGCCATGGTAATGTGCATGTTCTTCCCCAGGTGCATGTTCTTCAGAGGCACCATGCAGATCTGTATCTCCATGCAGTTCTGCATTTCCATGATCAACCGGGTCCCCATGCATAGTTGCTTCAGTGATCAGCTGCAGACCTTCTGAAAGGTTGACAATCGTCATTTGCTGATTGGCCGAACGGAGCTTGTCCATCCATGCCATTTCAAACCCTGTGTATCCCATTTTCAGGTAGAGGTCTGTTTTCGACAGGCTGGCCAGCTGGGCAGGTGTGGGTTCGTATGTGGCCGGGCTCGCCCCTGGCGGGATCATAACATTGATGCGGAACAGGTCCCCTGCGATCCTTGAAACAAAGTACTCCTGGGGAAGAATACTCACCGTGATCGTGGGTTGATCGCCGGTGCCCGGTTTGTTCCCACAGCTGGTTGCCAGGAGCATTCCTGCTGCCACCATGGAAGTCAGCAATAATACAGTTGTTTTTCTCATTTGGGTCAGTTTTCTGGTTTTTTACATGTAAGACAGAACTCACCATGATTTTTCACCGACAGTATATCATTGGTGCAATGAAGTGATCATTCGCATTTGTGTCAACAACATTGTCATCGTTCGGTTCATCCTGTTCTCATTATATATTATGTGCAATTAAAAATGCGTAAATATTCCTGGCCTTGCCATGCTATGGTTTTGATTCTCTTGCTGATGCATCATGCTTCGTCGAATCGGCATCATGCACCTTCGTTTGCCGGTATTTTTTAAACCTGAACAACGGTGTTCCGCGGGGAGGGACCGGGTCATAACCGTGTCCGCCCCAGGGATGGCAGCTGAGGATCCTCCGGGTGCCCATCAGCAGGCCCTTGATTGGTCCGTGTACCCTGAGTGCTTCGATGGCATACTGCGAACATGTTGGTTCATACCTGCATGTGCCAGGCAGCATCGGGGAGATGGTCCACTGGTAAATCTTCACCGGTATGATCAGCAGGAATGACAGTCCTGCACGGAGCCATTGAAACACGGCCAGGTTATTTATTTTTTCTGTCAGCGACATTTGTTGCATTTTCCAATGACCAGGAACTGGTTCTCTTCCTTCATAAATCCTTCCGGGAGCTGGTAATCTCCCACTTCGGTTTCTGTGAGACAAAACAATTTACCGCACGAAGAGCACTTGAAATGCAGGTGGTCCCTGTCGTGTCTGTTTCCCGAGCGGTCTCCCGCACGGAGTGCATATTTTACTTCA
>Ga0180436_10004196_pt1 | contig 13009 bp, 12 predicted proteins | sample SS_ome_2_FD_132434 | JGI IMG/M metagenome (GOLD analysis project Ga0180436, IMG submission 132434) | Hypersaline lake sediment archaeal communities from the Salton Sea, California, USA - SS_3_S_2 metaG | ecosystem: Environmental > Aquatic > Non-marine Saline and Alkaline > Hypersaline >...
GAGCACAAGATCGTCAACCCCGACACGGGCGAGACGATTATCCAGAAGATCCCGGGCCGTAGGGCCTGGACGGATATCACGCTGAAGCGTGGCGTCACCAGTAGCATCGATATCTGGGAGTGGCGCCAGCAGGTTGTCGATGGCAAGGTCGACGATGCGCGCACGAACTGCTCAGTCACCGCTTACAACCAGGCGAACGAAGAGATCGCGCGCTGGAACCTGGACAATGCGTGGCCGAGCAAGGTCGTCGGCCCCGAGATGGACTCGGGCAGCCAGGACTACATGGTGGAGGAAGTCACGATTGTGCATGAGGGTATGGCGCGCGCGTCATAGCTGGCACATTCTGGACGGATGGTTGCAGCATCAACTCCGGACCTCGGAGATCGTCAAGAGCTCCGAGGTCGTGGGGTATGAGGTCAGGTGGTCGCTATGCCGTGGTTGAGACGAGATGTAGACGTTGGCACCCACAATTGGCTTGAAGTCGAGAGGTCGTCAGCGATCCGGGATTGCGACTTCGCTCTCGAGGTGGAGGGCCTGCTGGTGGCGGTGTTCTACGCGCTGGATGGAGGTGACATTGAGATCGCCAATATCAAGCACGATGTGGTATTTGCCACAGGATCATCGACAACGCTGTTCAATCCGGGAACCACAAGCTATGCGCCGCTGTCGCTCTCGCGTGGTTTCGGGAACTACATGGAGTTGTACAACTGGTTGATGCAGGCGTCGAACGGCCACATCATCGCGGCCCGACGGAATGCGTCGATCGTGATGTCCAAGTTTGGGGAACCGGTGCTGCGTTGGGATCTGACGAACTGCTGGCCCACCAAGCTCTCGAGCTTTGGGTTCAGCATGCAGACACGAACGGGTATCGCGCGTCTTGCGGTGACGCTGGTGGCCGAGGCCATCGAGTTTGTCGAACCGTAGGGCGCCGGGATACCCTCAGGTATGGGGCTATGGGTATACAGACGGAATTTGAATTCACGCTTCCAGTTGGCTTCGTCGACCGGGAGGGCAATGTCCATAAGCAGGGAGTCATGCGTTTGGCCACGGCCATGGATGAGATCACCCCGCTGAACGACTTGCGCGTCCAGTCAAACGAAGCGTACCTGGTGATTGTGCTTCTGGCGCGGGTGGTCACGCAGCTGGGCAACCTGTCGCAGGTGAACACCGGGGTGATTGAGGGCCTGTTTGCCGCCGATCTGGCGTATCTGCAGGAGTTCTACCGGCAGATCAACGAGATGGGCAAGACGACGCGGCAGATCCCCTGCCCGCACTGCGAGGGCACAGTTGAGGTGGACCTGGCCAACTTGGGGGGGGAATAGCTGGCTACCCCCTCGATCGCTTGCACGAGGAGGTAGCCTATGTCGCCTACCATTTTCACTGGTCGCTTGACGAGATCCTGAACCTGGAACACCCACAGCGTAAGCGATGGGTTGAGGAGATCGCCAAGATTAACCGGCGGCTGAACTCTGGAGGCCAGCGTTAGGTGGCCTGCTGGTGGGATAGACGAGATGTCTCTAGCTGAGTATGTACACGAACCAGCGGATGCGCCGGATGCCACCGGTGTCGTACGATCCGATCTGAGCGCCTCCGAACTTGAGGAGCTTGCAGAGGAGATTATTGCGCTGCTGAAGATGGAGCTCAGGCTGGAACGTGAGAGACGGGGCGCGGTGTAGAGAGGTGAGGTGCGATGGGACTTATCGATAAAAGTGTGCCGAGGCTGACGTCGAGCTCAGCGGGTCAATCGACGAGTACGCTCAGCAAGCTGGCGTCTGCTGCGGGGGGCAAGCTGGCGTCCGGCGCGACGAAGGCAGCGATCTCGGCGCTGCAGAGCGCGTCGGGTATGCGTTTTGACCCCGCTCCTGCCTACCTCTTCGGTGTTGAGATCTCGGGTATCGTCGTGGGTCTGTTCACGGAATGCAGCGGGCTGGGGATGACGCGCGACGTGAAATCGGTCGAGGAAGGTGGCGTCAACGATCACGTCCACAAGCTGCCCGGGATGGTGTCCTATGACAACATCACCCTGAAGCGTGGTCTGAGTCTGTCTCGCGCGCTGTGGGATTGGATGCGCGTGGGCCAGTACGATTTTCAAGTACAGCGGGCCAATCTATCGATCATTCAGGGCGCCCCGGGACACAATCTGGCGACCGCCGTGATGGGGGCGGCCGGGTTGGAGTCCGATCTGTTGACCGGGGTTCTGGGCCAGGGGTTCGGCACCGTGAAAAACTGGAGCGTCGATGATGCCTATCCGGTTCGCTGGAAGGCATCTGGACTGGATGTGTCCAGCGGCGAGACGGTGATCGAGACGCTGGAGATCGCGCATCACGGCTTGTCGCTCAGCTACGACGTCCTGACGCCGATGAGCCTGACGGCGGGTCTGGGTACCTTGTTTTCTGTGTAACGTGTGTCTTGGAATGGACTTGGATGAATGAGTGACCAACGGGTAGCGGAGGGTAGATCAGCGAGCCCCGGCCAGGTGAGTGACACGGGCCGGGTATCGGGTCGTCTCGTGGTCTTCGATCCGCTGCGCCTGACGCGAAGCCCTCTGCTGGCCCGGCTGACATTGGCGAGTGGATCGGCCACACTGCCCGCGAACAGAGGCGGGCTGAACGGCGGCCGGATTCGGGCGCTGGTCCGGCGTGTCCGGAGCGTGGGCCAGAGGACGCGGTCCTGGCAGCCGTCCGTGGGACAGCGGACGCCCGCGCGCTTGAGCAGCTTCGCGCGATCGGTGATCGGCAAGTTCGCACAGCCCCCGCTGGTCGGCGGTCAGCGTGCGCGATCGACGCTGCGGCGCCCCGCGATGGATGAGCCCGAACTCGTGCTGCAGGGCGCTGGCGGTGAGGCCGAGGTCTCAAGCCGGTTGCTGGCGGGTATGCGCGGCGCGGATGCTCCGGGAACGCTGACGGCAGGCCAGCGTATTGCGCCGCTGAGTCCTCGTGGTGCCGCGCCAGCAGCGCGACCCGCGCCGAAGAAGCGCGCTCAACCGCAGCCTGCCAAGTCGATTGCGCCGAACTCCAGGCTGTATACGCGGGTGCAGGAGATCTCGTCGTCAGGTGCGAGGCCGGTCGAGAGTTCGCCTGACACCAGCAGTTCGCCTGACGCCGGCAGCTTGTCTGCCGCTGGGGATATCTCCGGGCCTCGCGTGGTTCAGCGATCGCCCGTTTCAGGATCGCTGGCTGCGACGGAAGAGCCAGACCGGCCGGCATCCGGCGCGGGGGCGCCTGAACAACGGCTGGGCCGCGCTGGCGGCGATGAACCCGTCCAGCGGGTTGCGGCAGAGCGCGGGGGCCAGGGGGCAGCCGAGGAGGCGGCTCTAGCTGCAGACGGTGCCGGGCGGGCGAGCGGCGCTGCTTCTGGTCCGCGGGTTGGCGCGGCAGCTGCGGTGGAAACTCGCAGCGCCTCAGGACCAACGGATCGCGGCGACGGCAGACCGTTCCAACGGCGCACGCCATCTGGACCGGAGCCGTTGGTGCAACGCAGCTCACGCGGTACAGACCAGTCAGGGGATATGAACGACCTGCCGGATTTGCGCCGGGAGCCGGGCGAATTGGGGTTGGCTGAGGCTGGCCCGAGCGGTTCAGAGCCAGCTGTTGGCCAGCCAGGCGGTGAGGATCTTGCGCTGGCACGACCGCTGTCCGCGACACCCGGCGGCGGTGGTGATTCTGAGGATATGGCGCATCCCGCGGCGCGTCCAGATTCTGCCCCGGCGCAGCGGGCTCAGACGGAACGTATCCAGAGAGTTGCGCAGAAGTCGCCGGATGTTCAAGCGCCGGCGCCAGAGGCCTCAGTGCCAGAGTTGTCCCCACGCGGCGCCGCGAGCGGCAACCCTGAGGGCCGGGGACGCGAGCCAGAGGGCGCAGCTCAATCCGGTCTTGTGACGCCCGCGGGGACTGCAGGCCTGCCATTGCGGGAGCCGCGCATCCAACGACGACCGACGGCGCGTGAGGCGGAGGCCGGTCAAGGGCCCGCTGCGCCGTCCCCGCTGCGTGAGGAAACGACGGCCGCGGCTGCTTCCGGGGATGCGAGGGCGCCTGATGCGGACGTGCACGTGCAGCGGTCGAGCGTGCGCGATACATCAGCGAATTCTGCCATTGATACACGTTTGGACGAGCGCGACTCAGCTAATGCCGCCCGTGAACATGTCGCCTATGGGCGGCGCGCCCGCGGGCGTGTTGCGGACCGGATTCAGCGCGCGGTGGCGGATGTGGCCGTACCGGAAGCTGTCCCCCCATCCCCAGTCCCGGCGCAGCCTGCGGCCGGATCGGCGCTGACGTCGGACCCTACGATGCCGCTGCAGCAGAGAGGCATGGCAGCCCAGCCAGGGGAGCTACGCGACGATGCGGCTGGCAGCAGCATATTGAAGCGGCTGGCCTCGCATCTGAATATGCTATTGTGGCGTCCGGTCAGGAGAGAGGGGCCAGCCCAATCAACGCCGGGCATCCGGCGCATGCAACGCAAGTCGGCAACGCCCTATCCAACCAGTGAGCGGCCCGCACAGCGACCAGCGCGGAGGCCAGGTGTGATTGACACGACGCTCCGTTCGCGAGTTGGCTCACATCTCGCCGCTCCCGCTCTCTACGCACGCGGCCCCGACACGTACATCGGTCCCGTTCCGGCGCTTACCGCCTCGGGTGTGGCGCGGCGATTCCGCGCAGCGGGCGCACAGCCGGCGCCCCCGGAAGCGCCCACAGGTCCTACAGGCCCTGCCGAGGAGCTGCGGGCGATGTTGCAGCGCCTGTGCGAGTCTCCTGAGCCGGATCTGCCCCTGGCGAACGTCTCCCAGAATGCCGTGAGGGTCAGCGGAGTCGGAGTTGAGCGACAGGAGCTCCCTCCGCACCCTCAGGTTCGAGGAGGCGGGCCGGCACAGCGCGCCGGGTTGGAACAGCGTGATGGGTCAACTGATGAGTTTGTTCGGCCGGTACAGGACGTGGTCGCCCGCCGCGGTCCCGACGGACCGGTTGTGGTACAACGCCAGGCCGCCGAGCCCGTAAGTAGTCGCGCCGGGAGTGACGTACTGGTCCAACGGGCTGTGGCCGTAGGGGCTGCCGCAACCATGGCCGACGATGACCAGGATTCCGGTGGCGTGGATGGCGATGTGGTTGAGTTGGCGCGCCGCGTATATCCATATGTGAAGCGACTGTTGCGGTTGGAGCGCGAGCGTCTGCCCCGGGGCGGTCTGCGCTAGGAAGATGGGCTGAGGTAACACCAGGAGTAGTGGTATGCCACCATCGATGTTGAGTAAGATGAATCCCGTGACGAAGTTGATGCCCAGAGGAGCCACTCCTCCAAGCCAACAGCGGGCCAAGATCGTGACAGTTGATGCGGACGGCAATCCGCTGCCCACGAGCGACAAACGGCGGGTCGAGTTGGAGTTTCAGTTCAACCCCGCGCAGCTCTCAATCACCAAGAAGGTCAAGTGGAACGCCGGGAAGCTGCCGCCGGCGCGGAATGCGCCGGATCTGGACTTCGGCGGTGGGGAAGCCGCCACGTTCTCGCTCTCGCTGGTTTTCGATACGACGCGGGAGAGCTCGCGCAACGCGCGCGACGTACGCAAGTACACGCAGGAGCTGCTCACCCTGGTGATGGTGCATGGCGCGATCGACCAGCGCAAACCACCGCCTCGGGTCCGTTTCCAGTGGGGCAAGTTTATCCTGTTTCTGGCAGTTGTCGAGGAGGTGTCGGTCTCGTACACACTCTTCGATCCGGACGGCACGCCGGTGCGCGCTGACGTGACGGTCAAGTTCGTGCAACAGGACGACAGCGATGATTTCTTGCGGGGGCAGAATCCGACGACGCGGACTGAGGCCCGCAAAACGCGGGTTGTGGAGCAGGGTGAGAGACTGGACCTGATTGCCTTCCAGGAGTACGGGAGCGCCGCCAACTGGCGCTTCCTGGCTGAAGTGAATGGGCTGGATGACCCGCGCATACTTGAACCCGGAACCGTGTTGGTCATACCGCCGCTGCCGTAGCGTCGTGTCTTGAGGACTTATGCCTGACAACATCATCATCACAATCGGTGGCAAGGTGCAGAGCGATATTGAACGCGACCTGATAGAGGTTGTGGTGGACACGAACCTCTATCTGCCGGCGATGTTCAGCATCACGCTGAACGACGATTTCAACGATGGTGGGAAGTTGATGTATGCCGACTCGGATACGTTCAAGATCGGCGCCGAGGTGAAGATTGAAATCGAGACCGATGAGATTCCGGAGGAGGCAAGGCTGGTCAAGGCTGTAGTGTGTATCGGTGAAATTACAGCGATTGAGCCGATATTTGAGGACGACGGCGTGCCCCTGTTTCGCGTGCGCGGATACGATCGGGCACATTGGTTGACGCGCGGGAAGAAGACCCGTACCTTCGGCGATGCAAACCCCAATGGCCCTGGCATGTCCGACCAGCAGATCATCAACACGATTGTGGGAGAGACCAAGGGTCTGACCGGCGCTCAGGTCGACACAAGCGGCCTCTCAGCGCTGAAGTACCCCTATCTGCTCCAGTACAACCAGACGGACCTGGAATTTCTGTGGTCGCGGGCGCGCCGCCTGGGCTACCAGGTCTACGTCGAGGACAAGAAGCTGTACTTCCAGAAGGCCGATGCGCACCGCGGCAGCGCCAGTGATAAGCCAGCGAAACTGTACTGGCCGCTCAATCTGAGCAGCTTCGAGCCGCGTCAGTCGGTGATGTACCAGGTGGATGAGGCGGTTGTGAAGGGATGGGATCCGGCGAAGAAGGACGCCATCGAGGGTAAGGTAACCTCCGATAAGAGTGCTCTGTTCCCCAAGACGGGCCTGACAAACCGCGGGAGCGCGGAGGCGAAGGCGGCGTTTGGTACGGCGCAGGACGTGGGCGTGGACACGCCGGTGTATACACTGGATGAGGCAAAGGTCCTGGCCCAGGCCAAGTTTACGGCGGCGGAGAGTATGTATGTACAGGCGGAGGCGGTCTGCCGGCAGGGGGACCCGCGCCTGATTGCGGGACGCATGGTCACGGTTGATGGCGTGGGTCAGCGCTTCAGTGGGGATTACTATGTGACTGAGGCACGGCACGTGTTCTCGGGTGGATCCTACCAGGTCACGTTCAGTGTCACCGGCCGTCAGATCAATACTGTGAGTGATTTGGTGACGGCTGAGTCCAATGGTGACACGCGGATGATCGGCGGTGTGGTCACGGCCAAGGTGACCAATCTGGACGATCCTGAACAATTGGGGCGTGTCCAGGTCATGTTTCCATGGCTGCCCAAGTACAAAAGCGCCGATCTGGCGAGCAACTGGGCGCGGCTTGCCAGCCCGATGGCCGGCAAGGAACGGGGCTTGTTCTTCACCCCTGAGGTGGATGACGAGGTGTTGGTCGCCTTCGAGCATGGCGATCCCAGCCATCCCTATATTGTCGGCGTTCTGTGGAATTCGAAGGATAAGCCGCCGGCGGGCACCAAGGCAATCCTGGCGAGTGACAAATCAGCAGTTGACCAGCGGGTCATCCGCTCGCGAAGCGGGCACCTGATTATCCTGGATGACACAGATGGCGAGGAGCAGATCATCGTTCAGGACAAAACGGAGAAAAACAGTATCGTCATCAACTCCAAGGAAAACACGATGACGATTCTGTCCGATGGCGATATGACGATCTCTACCCAGGGCAATCTGACGATCGACGCCGGCGGCACACTTTCGGTGACCAGCAAGAAGGACATGTCGATCGAGTCGAAGGCCAAGGGTACGATCAAGACCCAGTCCGATATGGCGCTGACGGCCCAGGGGAATGCCAAGATGTCGGGGATGCAGGCGACGGTTCAGGGGCAGACCAAGGGCGAGTTGAAGGGCACCCAGGTGAGTGTCAGCGGCGATGCGCAGACTGAGGTGAAGTCGAGCGGCATGCTCCAGATTCAGGGCTCGCTCGTGAAGATTAACTAGGAGGGCGAATGAGTTTTCCTGCTGCGCGTGTGGGGGATACGACGGCTTCCGGCGATGCGATCACCGGTCCCGGTGTGCCGAACGTCCTGATTGGCGGCATGCCGGCATCCGTGGTCGGCGACATGGTGACTGGGGCGGCCTGTGTGGGCTCCATCGCCATGGGGAGTGTAACTGTGCTCATTGGCGGAAGATCGGCGGCCCGGGTGACCAGTCAGGTGGCCGGAAGCAACCCGGTCACGGGAGTGCCGGTCTCGACGGTGGTTGGCATGGGCACGCCAACTGTCCTGATTGGGGGCTAGAACGGAGATGGGTGAGTTATGAGCGGAGGAGCACGAAGCCGGGGGTTCTTGGGACGGGGACTGTCCTTCCCGCTGCAGGTCAACGCGCGCGGTGGCATTGCGCTGTCGGACGGGGAGCGCGATATTCAGGAGTCGATCCGGATTATCCTGAGCACGCGGCCGGGCGAGCGGGTCATGCGGCCCACGTTCGGCTGCCGGGCGAACGAATTGCTATTCGAGCCCCGTGACGTGGCGACGGAGACGCTGCTCCGGCAGTACGTGGTGGAGGCGTTGACGATGTGGGAACCGCGCATCGAGGTTATCGCCGTCGACGTGTTTACCGAGAACGATCTGGATGGCGCGATTTTCGCCGAGATCGAGTACATCGTGTCGGCCACGCACAATCAGCGCAGTATCGTGTACCCATTCTTCCTGGAGGGGCAGGAGCAGGGTTAACCTAGAGGAGAGGACCACTTATGTCGTTGCCAGTGCCGAATCTGGACGACCTGCGTTTTCAGCGCGATCTCGTGGATGAAGCCCGCAAGCGCATCATCCACTATTGTCCTGAGTGGACGGAGTACAATCTAAGCGATCCAGGCATCACACTGATCGAGCTCTTTGCCTGGATGACCGAGAGCATTGTCTACCGGCTGAACCAGGTGCCTGAGAAGTATTACATTGAGTTCTTGAACCTGCTGGGTATGGAACAGGAACCGGCCAGCAGCGCCCGGGCCGATCTCACCTTCTGGCTGTCGACGTCACTCCCGATCAGCCCAGATAACGAGAGCGCGGTGATCGTGCCCGTGGGTACCGAGGTCATGTCCCAGTCTACCGGCGAGGGGGAGGTCGTATTCACGACGGATCGCCAGTTGACTGTCGTGCCACCCCGGCTGACACAGCTCAGACGGGAGGAGGATTTCCATAAGAACTACGTGTCCCGTCTTGGCGTGGAGGTCTTCTACGCCTTCGATCAGAAGAGCCCCAAGGAAGGCGATACGTTCCACCTGGGTTTCGACGCGCTGCGGGATATCGAGGGACACATACTGCAACTGGATTTCGAGTGCGAGCGAACCCAGGCCGTGGGTGTTCGGCGCGAGGACCCGCCCTGGGTGTGGGAGTGTTCGATGGGCGATGGGCAGTGGCAGGAGGTCGTGCCCAGTATCCGACCTGGAGAGCGGGATACGACGGGAGGGCTTAACAATCCCCGGGGCAGCCTGGTGCTGTATCTGCCGTTGGGACTGAAGCCGAACGATCTGCACGGTCTGCAGGCCCTCTGGCTGCGCTGCAGCATCGAGCAGCGCCGTCCGGAACAGGGCATGTATACGGAATCCCCCCGCATCCGGGGTGTTGCAGCGCGCACGTTGGGCGCAGTCGTCCCGGCGACGCACGCCGTCGCTGTCGAGGATGAGATGCTGGGGACGAGCACCGGCGACCCAGGGCAGTCCTTTGTGCTCGAATACGCGCCTGTGCTGGCTCTTCAGAAAGGGGAGCGGGTGGAGGTCGAGGAGTATCGCGACGGGGAGATAGCTTTCGTGCCCTGGGAGCCGGTCTCCGATTTTGCCCACTCGACGCGCTTTGACCGGCATTTCAAGCTGGACACGGTGCGCGGAGAGATCAGCTTTGGCCCAGCGGTGCGGCAACAGGATGGCACTGTCCGCCAGTACGGGCGAATCCCGGAGGTGGGGCGCAGGATCCGCATCTCCCGATATCGCCGCGGCGGCGGGGTTTCCGGAAACGTGCCAGCCGAGACGCTCCAGATGATGATGACGTCGTTGGCCTACGTCTCGCGCGTGACGAACCTGGCGCGGGCTTCCGGTGGTCGCGACGGGGAGACGTTGGATGAAGTTAAATCCCGGGCGCGCCGCGAGCTGCGCGCGCAACGGCGGGCGGTGACGGCCGAGGACTATGAGCTCTTTGCCCGCAATGCGACGCGTGAGGTAGCGCGTGTGAAATGTCGCACGCCGCGCCGTGGGGATGGGCGGTTGGCCCCCGGGACCGTCGAGATCCTGGTTGTCCCCGCCGCGGCCGAGTCGCTCAAGGTGGGCGATCTGAGTCGCCTGCATCTCGATGAGGGGTTGGCCAGAACCATCAGTGACTACCTGGACCAGTACCGGCTGTTGACGACGGTGCTGCGGGTCGTTGAGCCCAGCTACCTGGGCGTCAAGGTGCGCGTCGAGATCGTGCCGTCGGAATTCAGCCAGCCGGATGTCGTTCGCGAGCGGGTGGCGGAGCGTCTGCAGGCCTTCATCAGTCCCCTGTCCATCGACGCGGATGCCGATGCCTTCGCCGATGTTGCCGGGGAGAGCTGGACAGGCTGGCCCTTTGGGCGCGACCTGTACGCTGCCGAGGTTCTGTCCTTGGTCCAGCGCGTGCCCGGGGTTAAGCACGTCCTGGACGTCGAAATCAGCTCCCGTCCCGTCGTGCCTGCCGCAGAAGGGCGAGCCGCCGGGGATTCGGAATCAGCAGCGGGTGAACTGCGGGTGGAGGGACGTTCCGTGCGCGTGGCTGAGGATACGCTGTTGTGCTCGCTGGAGCACGAGGTCATCCTGGCCGATCTGGGGGCAGACCATGCCTGACGCGCGGTCGCAGGGTCTGCCTGTTCAGCTTGACCTGGTGTCCGGGGCCGCCCGGGTATATCCTGGCGAACTGCTGGAGCTGTTCGCTCGTGTGCGCGGCGCGGCTGCGCAGCGCGGGCTGCGGCTGACCGTGACTATGCCAGCCCGCACGGAATGGGCCGGGACTGCGGCGTCCGACGCGGATACCGGGCGCCCGTTGGCCATGACGCCGCTGGTCGAGGCAACTGAGGAAGGTGTGCAGCTGACGTGGGAACTGACGGACCCGGGCGTCTGGCCGGGCAGCGGCGAGCTCCGTGTGACCACGCGGGTGCTGCCGCTATCTGTGGATACACCTTTGGAGAGCAGCGCCCGCGTGACGAATGTGGATGGTGAGATGCTTGCCTCGGCGCTGTGTAGGGTTGCAGCGCGGGCCTCTGGCGACTACCTGAAGTATCTGCCGGAGATCTATCAGGTTGATGAGTTGATGGGGCGCTTCCTGATGCTGTTCGAAAGTTTCTGGGCGCCGCTGGATCTGCAGATCGACAACCTGGGCTGCATCTTCGATCCCGACCTGACCCTGGCGGAATTCCTTCCGTGGTTAGGGTCGTGGGTGGATGTGACGCTGGACGGGCGTCTGCCTGAGACGCGCAGACGGCGGCTGATTCAGGCAGCAGTTCCACTGTACCGGAGCCGCGGCACGAAGGACGGCTTGCGGCGCTATCTGGAGGCATACACCGGTGGAGACGTTCGAATTGTCGAGTACCGGGCGCATAACCTGGAACTGGGCGCGGGTGCGCAGCTCGGTGCGGGCATCGCGCTGGGACTGAAGAACGAGCCGCACACGTTCAAGGTGGAAATCAGTTTGCCTCCGGTGGACGCCGAAGACCCGCAGGATAGGGAGAAGCAGGAGACAGAGCGACGCCGGCGTATTGCCGGGATAATTGAGTCGGAGAAGCCGGCACACACGGCATACGATCTAAGGCTGGAGAGTTATGAAAGATAGCAATAGGCTGCATGAGTTTCCCACCAAGCGCATCAAACCCTTCGACGGTATGGCTGTGACTGCCCAGGTGTGGCAGGAGGCCCATGCCTACCACGACGAGCAGCGGCATTTCCACAACCTGCTCAACCACGGTGCGGGTATCGTGTGCGGGCTTGAGGTCATCGCCAGCGATCCGCCCGACAGCACTGTGTTCGTCAAGCCGGGCGTCGCAATCGATTTGCTGGGACGCCAGATCGTGCTGGCCGACCCTGTGAGTTTTGACATCGGGCACAGCGCCGAGGGTCTGCTGTACCTGCTGCTCAGCTATGCCGAGGGGGACGCTCAGGAGGAGAACAACTCCGAGGCAGCGCCCGCCCACGTGGACGCGGGGTTTGGCATCGAGGTGCAGACCGATCTGCCCGATAGGCCGTGTGTGGAGCTGGCGCGTTTCCGGCGGGACGGTCGCGACAAGTCCATTCAAGACGCACGGGATGCTGACGCGCCAGCCGCAAACGAGATCGATCCCCGTTTCCGGATGGCCAGTGGGAACCCGGAGCGGGCGATTGTGTCCGCCGGGCTGTGTGTCGTAGGCGGCAGCGCTGGTGACACGAGGCACGCGGCGGGCCTGCGCCACGTCGTGCGCGCCTTCAACCGGTCCGGCTTGCCCGAGGCCCGGCTTCAGGTGCGTCTGGATCAGGACGTGCAGCTCACCGCTGCGGTGGAGGATTATCTGTTCGTGGCGATTGTCGCAGCGGGTGAGTTCGAGCTTACCCGGGATGAGATGGAGTCGCTGTACGGCTATCTTCAGTCTGGTGGCACGGTCTTCATCGAGACGTGCCGCGGCGACGCGTCAGAGGGCGAGCTGCCGGCGAAAGAGTCGATCATGCGGCTGGTCGGAGACCTGGGACTGACGCTCGAGGGTCTGGCCGATGACAGTGCCATGCTGACGGATCCCTATGTGTTTGGCGCGCCCCCCGCAGGATTTGAGGATGGCCAGGATGGCGAGATACTGACGGGCGACGGGCTGATCGTCAGCACGTATGACTACGGGTGTGTGTGGGAGGGCAAGCGCCGCGGCGCGCCCGCAGGACGTGAGGATATCCGTGCGGCGCTGGAGTGGGGCAGCAACATCATTGTCTATGCGATCCGGCGTTGGGATGCGACCCGCGACACCCCGCCCACGTAACACGGTAGGGGGCAGGTCTCAGACCTGCCCGGTAGAGAGTAGGGGCGCAGGTCCCAGACCCGCCCTGCAGACGGTAGGGGCGGGGTTTCCCCGCCCA
>Ga0180436_10004197_pt1 | contig 13008 bp, 11 predicted proteins | sample SS_ome_2_FD_132434 | JGI IMG/M metagenome (GOLD analysis project Ga0180436, IMG submission 132434) | Hypersaline lake sediment archaeal communities from the Salton Sea, California, USA - SS_3_S_2 metaG | ecosystem: Environmental > Aquatic > Non-marine Saline and Alkaline > Hypersaline >...
ACTCTGGATCGGGCGGCGCTGGCGGCAGTGGAAAACGCCATGCCGTTTCCACCGCTGCCGGCCAATTTGTTCGACGGGGAGAAAGTGACCGTGGAGATAACCGTTATATTTGAACTGACATGACATATAAAAAGGAAACGGCCCGCTTCCGGCAAAAGACGGGGCCGCTTCCAAGGAAAGCCCCTTTGGAACAAAGGGACATGCAATAGTAGCATTGAAACCGTTTGAAGTCAATTCAGCTTTAATCAATTGACGGGCTCCGGGGGCGGATACATAACACAAGGACGGATATGGAAAGGAGAGCACCATGAAGCAGATTACAATCGTTGTTACCCTCTTAGGCCTGTTGTTATTGACATTTCCAGGGCTTGCCCTGTCAGAGGATACAGACAGTGAGAACCGTGTTTATCAGGCGGGCGAAGTCCAGGTGACCGCGGAAGCAAAAAAACAGCCGGTGGTCATTGCACCGGATAAATCGGTGATCACGATGGACGACTACGAGAGTGTCGGTACGCCTCAAAATGTCGGCGATGTTGTCAAAGACCTGGTCATCATCGACTACCGAGGGGCCAGCGACCTGTTGCCGGATGACGACACCCTTTACATGCGGGGTTTTTCCAGTAAGCGATTTGTGACGTCGCTGGACGGCATGACCCTCAGAAAAACCGGGGGCCGGCGATCCAGCCACATCGTCGACTACGCCCTGCTTCCGCCGTTTTTAATTGAATCCGTCGAGGTATTGCCCGGCCCCCATTCCGCATTATATCCGGGGAAAAGCATCGGCGGTGTCGTAAATTTCATTACCAGTGAGCCGAAACGATACGACAGCCTGAAACCGGATATCACGGTTTCCGTCAATTATGGTACCTACGATACGCAAAACCACAGCGCCAGTGTTCAGGGCGGGGCCGGGAATTTCACCTATGACTTGGGCGTTCAAAAATACGCCACCAGCGGCTACCTGCGCCATGCGGATGTGGATATCAATACCGTCTTTGGCCGCGTTGGCTATCTTCTTCCGAATGACGGTTACGTGACTTTCATGGCGTCCTACGCGGATGCGGACCGCAAACGGGCGACCGTCAACGATCCCTATGATCCGGAAAGCGATTGGGACCCGAATTATCCGCTCCTTGAAAAAGCGGGCCGGATCTATTACCAGTGGCAGAACCCGACCTGGGACAAGGAATCCCCCTATTTCCGTTTTAATTTGAAACAGCCCAGCTCCTTGGGCACCTGGTTGGCCTTCGCTTACTACGGCGAGGAAAACCGGAACAACTCCTTGATGGAATATGTGGACGCGGATGACCCCTCCCAGGGTACCAAGGACGGCAGCTGGGACACGCGCTGGTATCAGCAGGGCGGAAAAATTGCCAATGAATTTAAACCGGCCGAGAATCATGTGACCACTATCGGTGCGGAACTGGAACAATGCTACGACGGCTATGATAAAAACAGTCCACGATATAGCGAAAATAATACGTTTATTTTCGACAGAAAGAAAAAAATTGAAATCATGTCCGGGTTTGCCCAGCATAAATGGGCCATCACACCGCGGCTGGACGTGACCGCCGGCCTGCGGTTCGAAGATACCACCATCTGGGTCACCAACCGGAACAACTCGACCGGTGCTATTTATATTACCGGAAGGGAGGCGTTTATTGAGCGCAACTGGTCGGCATGGTCACCGAAATCCTTTTTTACCTATGAACTGGATGGTCTGTCTGACAACCTGCGGGATACGTCCGTATCCTTGGGCGTGAGCAAAATCTGGCGGGCGCCGGACTATCACGGCGATTACAACCCCCAGGGCCGGCCGACAGGCGTCTGGCTGGATCCGGAGCACGGCGTTGCATATGATCTGGTTCTCAACCGCCGGCTGATCGGGGATATCCAGATGAAGCTCAACTACGCCTACTATCAAATCAAGGACTATATTGCATACAACAGGGATTTTGCCAAATACACGCCCAGCGGGGGCAATCCCGTGGAGCCGGGAATGGAATATTTGGACTACAAAATCAACCTGGAAGAGGTGATCCGGCACGGGGTTGAGGTTCAACTCGGCGGCCATCTTACGGATGATTTGAGCTTTCTGGTGGGATATGCCTGGCAGGATTTCGAGAACCAGGGCAATGAGCCGGCCGGGGAGACAGAACTGGATGACCGGGCTGCAAACCGGGTTAACGGTAAGCTGACCTACCAGTTGTACGAGACCACCAGCGTGACCCTTGATTATGAATTCCAAGATGATCAAGTGACCAAGTCGGCTTATGAAATTGCCCCGGATGTGTATGAATACGAAGAGATCCCCATCGATGCGTTTCATGTGGTGGATTTGTCGATAAAACACAGGATGTTCAAAAACTGGAAGGGCATCAAAGACGGTATGGTGCGACTGTATGTCAACAACCTGTTCAGTCAGAAGTATGAAAATGTGAGCGGCTACCCGGCCACTGATTTGACGATTGGCGCAGGGCTCAGCTTTCAGCTTTAACCCCGGGCGATGAATTTCTCAGGGATTCCATCACCGGTTCAGCAAATGGAGGTGCTTCATGCAAACGGATTCACCCATTACGCCTGAGTTCTGGGAAAACGAATGGCGGTCGGCCATTGACCGGGCCCCAACCCGCCGCCGGGCGACCGACAAGGAGGCTGTCAAAATGAACCGCTGGAACAAGATGGCGGCGGACTTCGCCGAAAACACCGGCGGCCCGAAGCGGGAAGCGGAACGCCGGGCGGTGATCCAGCGGCTCATGGCCCAAAACGCCCTTCGGCCCGGTGCCGCGGTTTTGGACATCGGCGCCGGGCCGGGGTCATGGACCTGTATGCTGGCTGAAACCGTCGGCCACGTCACCGCCTTGGAGCCGGCCGACGGCATGGCCGATATCATGAAAAACCGGATCGCTACCGACAATATCGACAACATCACTATAGACCGCAGGACTTGGCAGTCAGTGGACCTGGATGCGGATGGATGGCGCGGCAAATTCGATCTGGTATTCGCCTCCATGACCCCCGGCATCGACGGCCCGGAAAGTTTATTAAAAATGATGGCAGCGTCCCGGGACGCCTGCTATCTGAGCGCCTTTTCCGGCTCGAACTGGCGGTCGCAGTATGCCGACCTGTGGCAGACATTTTTCAATGAACCCATAGGGGAACAGCCGGGTGACATTATTTATCCCCTGAACCTGGTGTATGCCATGGGATTCCGGCCGAGCCTCGAATTTGCCTACTGGACACGGAAACAGAGCATGAACCGGGAAAAGGCCGTGGAACGGTTCACCCTGTTTTTCGAAACCTACATGCCGATGACCGAGGGTGTCAAAACCGTCATCACCGACCACGTGAATCAGCGATGCGTCGACGGCCGGTATACCGACGCCCGGGATGTGTGCCGGGGCATGATGATCTGGAATATAGCGCAACATCGCTCTGCCGCCCGACCCAAGGAGGCTCCATGATGTTTCGGTATTTGATGAAAGCCCTGTGCCTTTGGATGATGATGATGATGTTTTTTTCCTGCAGCCGGGATGAATCCGCCGTTTCGGAAGGCACTCAGGCGAAAACCGCATCCAGTGCGGATAAAGACGCAGCGGTCATCCGCCTGGAAGGCGGAGACTGGGGCTATCCCACCCCTTACGCCCATTACCCCCGAGGGCCGGGGGGGTTTAAAATGTGCCTGATTTTCGACAGCCTGCTGGAACGGGGCCCCAAGGGCCTGATCCCCTGGCTGGCGGAAAAGATTGAGATCTCTGAAAACGGGAAGGTCTACGTCTTCACCATCCGCGACGGCGTGAAATGGCAGGACGGACGGCCCCTGACCCCAGAAGACGTCCGGTTTTCCATCGATTACGCCGGCCGCCATCCCATGACCTGGTCCTACGTCTACGGCACCATCGACCAGGTGGCTGCCGGGCCCGGCAATACGGTGAAGGTCGTACTGAAACAGCCGGCGGCCCCCATGTACTACAACCTGGGCCTGACCCGGATTATCCCGAGTCACATCTGGCAAGACGTAGACCGACCCAAGGAATTCACTGCCCCCGAGGCGTTGATCGGCAGCGGCCCCTATCGGTTGACGCAGTACAGCAAGGAACACGGCACCTATAGGTTCGAAGCGTTCGACGGCTTCTGGGGACCGCGGCAGCGGGTTCGGCGGATCGAGTTCATCCCGGTGAGCGAACCGGTTCTGGCTTATGAAAACCGAACGATCGACCTGGTGCGCATCAGCCCCGATCTCCTGCCGCGGTTTGAAAAAGATCCGGAAAACAAAATCGTCCGGAGCCCGGCCTTCTGGGGATACCGGTTGCTGTTCAACATGGAAAAAGCCGGCCCCCTGCGGGACAGGCGCGTGAGGCAGGCTATCGCCCATGCCGTGGACCTCGATGAACTGGTCGCCAAAATCGCCCGGGGCGCTGCCGTTCCCGGAAGGGCCGGCATTCTGCCGCCGGACCACGTCATGGCGGCGGATGTGAAGGCGTATGACTACGATCCCCGGCATGCCGAAGCTCTCCTGTCCGAAGCCGGATACGGCCGGGCCGATGCAGCCGGTATACGGTTCTCAGTGGACGGCTCCTCGCTCGAGTTTGACCTGCTGTGCAGCAGCCAGGAGGTGCGCATGGCGGAAATTCTTCAGCAGCGACTGTCGGACGTCGGGATCGGCATCAAGGTCAACAGCGTAGACCCCAAAACACGGGACACGCGGGTCCGCAACCATGACTACCGGCTCGCCGTTATCGGGCATGGCGGATGGGGCCATGACCCGGAATACCTGGCCGCCCACTTTTCCGGCCGCCTATCCACCCTCAGCTCATCACCGTCCGCCTCGGGCCTGGCCGGTTTTGATGCGCCCGGGCTGGAAAAGCTGCTCGACCGCCAACAGACGGAAGTCGATCCGGACCGGCGCCGGGAAATGATCGAGCAAATCCAGCGCCTGGCTGCGGAAGAAGTCCCGGAAATTCCGCTCTTCTACACCACGGCCTACAATGTATACCGGCCCGCGACCTATGACGGCTGGATGTTCATGTTCGACCATCATAGTCTACTTCACAGCAAGCTGTCCTATCTCGAACGGGAGGCGCCGCAACCATGACGCAGACCCTGAAAAGCAAGAAGGCAGTGGAATACCTGCTCACCGTGTGGGTGATCATCACTCTCAATTTCCTGCTGCCCCGGCTGATGCCCGGCGATCCTTTCCTGTTCATTTCCGGCGCGGAGGGTGAAGACATCGCCCGATTCAGCGAAGCCCAGCGGGCGTATTACATCGACCAGTACGACTTCGACAGTCCCCTGCCGGTTCAATACGGGCAATACATCGCCGCCCTTGCCGGGGGCGACCTGGGCTACTCCATTTACTACAACGAGCCGGTCGCCCCCCTTCTCCTGCGGCGGCTTCCCTGGACTCTGCTCCTGGTCTGTTCGACCGTCGGGTTGAGCACCCTGTTCGGAACCCTGCTGGGCGGCCTCTCGGCACGCTATCAGGGAAAATGGATTGATCGGCTCCTGTTTATAGGGTTGATCGTGGTTTCCGAAATTCCGGCCTTTCTACTGGGGCTGGTACTCCTGTTTGTTTTTGCCGCGGGCATGCAGCTTTTCCCCCTGTCCGGGGCGATGACCCACTTTGCCGCGCATGAATCGGCATGGCGGATCTTCTGCGACATTGTCCTGCACGCGACATTGCCGATTGCCACCCTGACGCTCGTCCGCACCGGCGGCATCTATCTCTTGGCCCGCAACAGCATCATCACGGTTATGGCCAGGGATTATCTTCGGACCGCCCGCGCCAAGGGACTCGGCCGCCTCCGGATCTTCTGGCGGCATGCCTTGCGCAACGCGATGCTGCCGATCGTGACCCGGGTTTTCCTAAGCTTGGGAACCCTGGTAGGCGGCGCCATCCTGGTGGAAAACGTGTTCAACTATCCCGGACTGGGCCGCCTGATGCGGGAGGCGGTCATGGTTCACGACTACCCGCTGATCCAGGGAATTTTCCTTTTGGTCACCCTGACGGTGCTGTCCGCCAATTTTCTGGCCGACCTCATTTACAAGCGCCTGGATCCGCGTATCGACACGGGCGCGGCTTTCCCTGCCGTGAGAGAGGCCGGCTGATGAAGGCGCGCGTCACCACAGGCATTCAATTCCTGCGCCGGATGTCCGCCGGCGGTAAAACCGGTGCGTTTATCCTCCTGGCTTTCGTTTTCGTGGCAGCCGCGGCCTCGATCATCTCACTCCATCCCCACCGGCAGATTTCCGGCCCGCCGCTCTCCCCGCCGGGCCCCTCCCACTGGCTCGGCACCGACGATTTAGGGGTGGACCTGTGGGCGCAGATCTGCCACGGGGCCAGGGTCAGCCTGATCATCGGCCTGGGAACCGCCCTGCTGGCCGGACTTGGAGGCGCCCTGGCCGGCATCCTGGCCGGATATGCCGGCGGCCTGACGGACGCCGTGCTGATGCGGTTGATCGATATCATGATCGTGCTGCCGGACCTTCCGGTCATGATTGTACTGGCGGCCTTCTTCGGCCCTAGCCTGATGACGATCGTCATCGTGCTGTCGCTCTTTTCCTGGGTGCACACGGCCCGGATCGTCCGCTCCCGGGTGCTCAGCCTGAAACAGCGGCGGTACATCCACGCCGCCGAAACCTTTGGTGCAGGCATGGTCTATCTGATGCACCGCCATTTTCTCCCGGAAATTTTCCCGCTGGCGGCCGTCAGCATGATCCGCCTCACCGGCCGGGCCATCGTGGCCGAGGCCGGCCTGTCGTTCCTTGGCCTGGGAGATCCAACGTCCCGCTCTTGGGGCCTGATCATTCACCATGCAACCAATTTCCAGGGGATCTACTACACCGATTTCTGGACCTGGTGGCTGCTTTACCCCTGGCTGGCCCTGACCCTAATAGTAACGGCGCTCGCCCTGGTGGGACGGGACCTGGAAAAAATGGCCGATCCCCGCATGATGCGCGGTCACGGGAAGCCGATATGAATGAAAAGAACCAATTCACGATGCTGAAGCTTGAAAATCTGAACGTGACCTACAACACCCGGCCTGCGGTGCGCGCTTTGCAGGATGTCGACCTTGCGCTGGCGCCGAAGGACACCCTGGGCATCATCGGCGAATCCGGATGCGGCAAAACCACCCTGGCCCTGTCGATCATGGGCCTGATCCGGAATGCCGACATCTCCGGCCGCATCACCTTCAGGAAGCAGGTTCTGACCGACATGCGCGAAAGCACCCTGCGCCGCATCCGCTGGCGGAAAATCGCCATGGCGTTTCAAAACAGCCTGGAGGTGTTGAACCCGGTCATTCGCCTGGGGGAACAGATTGCAGAGCCGATGTACGCTCACTTCAAGTTGTCGGCACGGGAGGCCGACCAGCGCGTGGCCGAACTCCTGGAGCTCACCGGCCTGGAGGCATCGTGGCGCCATTGTTATCCTCATCAGCTCTCCGGCGGCATGCGCCAGAAGGCGCTGGTCGCCATGGCCCTTAGCTGCGATCCCGAAGTCCTGATCGTGGACGAGCCGTTTTCATCCCTGGATGCGGAAAGCCGCCACGCCATGGTGCATCTATTCCAGGAGCTCCAGGAGCGCATGGGATTCGCCATGATCCTCATCTCCCACAGCCTGCCCGCGATACAGCAGCTCACCTCTCGAATGATCACTCTATACAGCGGCAGCGTCATCGAAGCAGGCCGAACGGCGGACATGCTCCGCAATCCCCTGCACCCCTATTCCCGCGGCCTGATCAACGCCGCTCCGGAATTTTTTCAATACAAGGATCTGTGGGGCATCGCCGGCGAGCCGCCGGTTGCCGGATCAATCGACGGATGCCCGTTTTATCCCCGCTGCGTCCAGCGTGACGGGCCCTGCAAAGCCTCGCGTCCCCGCCTGCAGCACGTGGGCATCGAACGGATGGTGGCGTGCCACAAGGGTGGAATCGAAACCGTGCTGACTGCCCGCGGGGTTATCAAAACATTCAAACTCGAAAATCAAACAATCACGGCGCTGGACGGCGTCGACATATTGATCCGCCGCGGCGAAGTGGTCTCGCTGGTGGGGGCGTCCGGCTCGGGAAAATCGACCCTGGCCCATATCCTGGTTAATGTCCTGGCGTCGGATACAGGCGAAGTGCAATTTGCCGGCCGACGCGTCACGGGACACGAAGCCACGGCCCGCATGGGCGGCATGCAGATCGTTTTTCAAGACCCGTCCGAGGCGGTGAGCCCCCGGTTGAAGGTGCTGGACGCAGTCCGGGAACCGCTTGATATTATGGGGTGGGCGGACCGGCCGGACCGGGACCGCAAGGCGGTCAACGCCCTGTCCGCCGTGCACCTGCCGGCAACGCCCGATTTTCTGCACCGGAGCTGCCACGCGCTGAGCGGCGGGCAGCGTCAGCGCCTGGCCGTAGCCCGGGCCATGGCCACCGATCCGGCGCTCCTGATCGCGGACGAAATCACCGCCATGCTCGATCCCTCCACCCAGGCCACCCTCTTAAGGGAATTGAAAGGGCTCCAGCATACGCGGGGGTTTTCCATGCTCTTCATCACCCATGACATGCACCTGGCACGGAAGGTCGCCGACCGCGTTTATGTCCTGGACCATGGCGCCATCGTGGAGCATGGCGCGGCATTCGACGTGTTCGATCACCCGCGAAGCCGGCACACCCATCGCCTGCTCGACGCCGCATTCGATCACGACCGGTCGATTGCCCGCGCAACAGACCGCAACATATCTGGCTGGGAAAAATCATGAACGATTAAACACCATAAAGGAGAAATTGACATGAAAAACAAACCGACGACCGCTTGGATTCTGGTCCTTCTGACTGTGCTTGCCTGCTGCAGCAGCGCATCCGCCGCCACCCTTGAGGAAACGCTCTCGCAGGCCATGAAAAGCCTGGGTGCCGCCAGGGACGACGCTGACCTTCTGATGATGACCGATGCGCCTTATGTTAGGATCGACGGCCGATGCGCCCTGCCTTACCTGGAACGGGCCCAGCAAATAACCGGGTGCACGGTGGGCAAGGGAAACCTTCTGTTCTTCCAGCGTCCCCAGTCACACCCACTCCGGTTAATGCTCATGAAAAAAGGTACCGGTGACGCCGTGATCATCAGCAAGACAGAAAACGAATGGCTGAGTGAAAAGCTCAACCTCGGTTCATCCGCCATTGCAGCGCCATCTTTCTGGGAAAACGCTAAAAAATTCGAAGCCGGCCGGGACATGTTCACTCTGGCCGCCGTCGCCAATGTATGGGCAAAAAACGGTCCCTATGACTTCCTGAAAAGCGCGGAGCTTCATAATCACATCTGTCCGGGGCTGACTTCCGGCTACCTCATCGCCCACTATGTTCTCGACCGCTACCCCGTGCAACCGGGCGAACGCTACACAATAGTCGCCTGTCCGGTGTGGTGCAAGGAAGATGCGCTCCAGGTCGTTCTGGACTGCACCCCGGGTAAAAAAGGGATGATTGTCAAGCGGCTTTCCCAGGCGCAGCGAGCTAATATCGCCGTCGCCGATCCCGCCGGCATGTTGCTGATTTGGGATGCTGATAAAAAATCCGGCAGAGGCGTGGCCTTGAGCTTTGATTTCGACCGTCTGCGTGCATTGAGCCCACAGGACACACCGAAAGCCGCCACCGTGCTGGCCGTCCTGGACCACCTGGACACGCCGGAACGGTTTGTCTCCACGGCAAAAGAATTTGACTTGAATGAAAACCTGTTCAATGAGATCATCCGGGCTAGCGGCAATCCTTATGAAGCTGCCGGGTTGGTGAAAAAGTAACCGCGAAAGGAGGAAGACATTGTCTGCAGACAAAATTTTACAAAGCGAGATGTTTCAAAAATGTCTCGACTTCCACGGCCACCTGTGCCCGGGCCTGTCGCTCGGCTACCAGGCGGCTGCAACCGGCATGGACTGGCTGTCGGCCAGGCGCGCCGAAGATGAAGAAATCGTGGCCATTGTCGAAACCGACGCCTGCTGCGTGGACGCCATCCAGGTCATGACCGGGTGCACTTTCGGCAAGGGCAATTTCATTTATCACGATTACGGCAAGATGGCCTTCACCTTTGTTAGCCGGGAAAGCGGCAAAGGGGTCCGAATCGCCCGGAGGCCCGGCGAATCCCCACCACTCCCCGGGCGGCACGGCGAATTGATTGAAAAAATCCGCAGCGGCACGGCCGATGAATCGGAACGGCTCGAATTCAGGGCGCTGCACGAAGCAAAGTCCAGGGATATCCTGGACCAATCCCCTGACGCCCTGTTCTCCATTGCCGAGGTTCAGATCCCCATGCCGCCCAAGGCGCGCATTGAACCATCAATCGCATGCGACCGCTGCGGAGAACCGACCATGGCGTCGAAGCTCGAGGCGGTCCGGGAAGAATCTCTGTGCCGCGGATGCCTGTCGTGCGTCCAGTCGGACAGCACGGAAAGGGCGGGGGCATGAGATCCTTCGAAACGCATCATTTTTCGTGTCCGCATGATCACGATTTCCTGCCCGACGCCCATCACGCCAACGAGCGCCGGACGTGGTTCGTGATCATACTGACCGTCGCGACCATGATCGTGGAAATCATCTCCGGCCTGCTGTTCGGCTCCATGGCGCTCCTGGCCGACGGCTGGCACATGGCCGGTCATGCGTCGGCCATGGGGATCACGGCCTTGGCCTACTACTTTGTCCAAAAGCACAGGGACAACCCGAATTTCACCTTCGGCACGGGAAAAATCAACGACCTCGCCGGTTACAGCAGCGCACTCCTGCTTGCTATTATTGCCCTCTTCATGGCCTACGAATCGGTTCAGCGGCTGATCGAACCGCTGCCCATACTCTACAATGAAGCTATAGCGGTCGCAATCGTGGGGCTGGCGGTCAATGTTGTGAGCGCAATCGCGCTCAAGGAGACCCCGGATCACCACCATGGGCACAACCATGATCACAATCTTCGCGCCGCCTACCTCCATGTGCTAGCCGACGCGCTGACTTCGATTCTGGCCATAACCGCATTGCTGTTCGGCAAAACGCTCGGGTGGGCGTTTCTCGATCCGGTCATGGGCATTGTCGGCGCCCTGGTCATCAGCCGCTGGTCCTACGGTTTGCTCAAAGAAACCGGCAAGGTGCTGCTCGATCACAACAGCGACGACCGCATGCGCCAACATATCCGTGAGGCGGTGGAATCGGCCGGGGCCGCTTCGGTGGACGACCTCCATCTCTGGCGGGTGGGGCAGGGACGATACAGTGCCATTATTTCCTTGGCCTCGCCCACGGACGCAGGTCCGTCGGTTTACAAGTCGGCGCTGTGCGGCTTTGACCAACTCGCCCACGTGACTATTGAAATCAACAGGAAAAGATCTTAGTGTAACGCCCCATCCAGGGGCGGTCATCTTTTGCTGTGTCACGCCCGGCATGACCGCCCCTTGGTCTTTTCTTTTTCGGCGCCCCGCGCGATCCATTTCAGCAGCCTTTTGATCACGCCGGCCCTGTTGACCCAAGCACCGGTTTCCTCTTCACGTTTGCTGGATACGTCTTGCATGTGCCTTATTCCGTTTTATCAACATCCTTCAACTTACTTTTTTCACTTTGCTCTGTCACCTGACAGGCTTTTCTCATTCATGTGGAAATTCCCAGCTTAGGCAGTATAACAAGCTGCATTAAAAAGTAAAACACAATCACTCCGCCGAATATCAATAGCTCTTTCATCTTTTTTTCCTTCTATGAAATTTCCGGCCCGTCAGGGCACAATGCCGGTGATAATCCCCGAATCCGTCGGCCCCTTAAACGGACGTCTCTTTATCTTTTTGACTCCCGCCTTTTCCAGCATAGCCGCCAACTCTTCTTCGGAATATGATTTTCCGCCCGGCGTACCCAAAAGCATATTCAAGGAAAACAGAGCGGGGAAAAGAGGGCCGTCTTTTGTATTGTCCAAGATAAATTCATGTATGATTATCATTCCACCCGGCCTGAGAGCTGAAACGGCTTTTTGTATTATTCCCTCGCAGTCCTCCGGGCCTTCCGCATGGAGAATATGGGAAAGCCATGCAACATCATACGCACCATTAATCGCATCGACCAGATAGTTTCCATCAGTAAATGTTATTCTGTCTTCCACCCCGAATTTTGAAATAACCTTTTCTGCATACGGCCTTGTGGTGGCGAGATCGAACACGGTTGCCTTCAAATTTTTGTTCTGTTTGCAGAAATGAATAGCATACGTACCGGGTCCGCCGCCAAGGTCCAGCAAATGGCTCCGCCCGGAAAGATCTATCTCCTCTGCCACCTTGGGGGCAATTCCACTGGCAATATTGAACATTCCCATCAAAAAGCTTTCCCTTCGTATATCATCCGTTTCTTCATCACCGGATGATGAACGGCGCCTGACGGGCCGGCCTGTTCTCACCGACTCGTCAAGCCGTGACCATGATTCCACAAGATGATGATGATGCATGATCATGTATCCGATATACTTGTCCGAGTTTTTTGAAAGAAATGTCTTGGACTCCGGAGTGTTGACATAGATGTCCTCCTTTTTTTCCAACAGGGCCATGGCGCAAAGGGCGTTCAACATCATTCCGGTGGCACGAGGCTCAAGACCGAGATCGGCTGCAACCTCCCTTGCGGACCTTTTGTCATTTCCGATTACCGTGAACAGGTCGAGCTTCACCGCCGCGTGCAACGCACACGTCTGCCAATATGAACCTGACATCCCAAGCAGCTTTCCGGGTCCGAATTCGGGCTTTTCCATGCATGTTCCCCTTTTTCACCTAAAACCGTCATCAACATTCATCGCTAATAAACATTTAATTGCAACACCATAAATATAAGCAGTGAAACAAATTTGTAAAATTTTTTAGTCGAAAATGGATCATGGGGCGTCAGAGCGGCCATTACCAGCCTATTTTTCATTCACCACAAATTGATATGTTCAGGCACCCATGGTTTACCCACGAAATAAACATGGTCCGAAATCTGTCAAACATGTCTAAAAAAGGGTTGGAATTTTACTTTTTTCCTGATTTAGATA
>Ga0180436_10004198_pt1 | contig 13003 bp, 10 predicted proteins | sample SS_ome_2_FD_132434 | JGI IMG/M metagenome (GOLD analysis project Ga0180436, IMG submission 132434) | Hypersaline lake sediment archaeal communities from the Salton Sea, California, USA - SS_3_S_2 metaG | ecosystem: Environmental > Aquatic > Non-marine Saline and Alkaline > Hypersaline >...
AGATCGCAGAGCGCTGCTGGCTACTCTGGTGGCCGACCCGAGGCGACCTGCCCATCGACTTCGACGTTGTGTGGCCTCCCATCTGCGTGGCGCACGCCGAGAGCCTTCCGAGGGTCGCTGTGGGCTCCTCGAAGTCTCCCCGCACGGCAGAGCTGCGTAGGGCGCTCGGCGAGGAGTCCGCATCCTTGTCGGAGCAAGGGCTTCAGGTCCTGCGTGGTGAGCTTGTGCTGCTCGCACGAGTGTGCACCCAACTGCTGGAGGACAGCCGTGCTTAGGCGCCGTGCCGGGCGGCGCCCGCGGCAGGAGCGCCCTCGCAACGAGTGCGTGATCTACGTCCGTGTCTCGGACCCTCGACAGGTCGAGAACACGAGCCTGGAAGTCCAGGAGCGCGCCTGCCGTGAGCATGCCAAACGCAGGAAGTGGATCGTGCGCGAGGTGTTCCGGGAGGAGGGCCGGAGCGCGAAGACGATGAATCGACCGCAGATGAAGCGGATGCTCGACTTCTGCGCCGAGAACAGGAAGAGCATCGGGACCGTGATTGCGTACCACCGCGACCGAACAACCCGTGACTTCAGGGACTACGCCAGGTTCGTGTCGGAGCTGAGGGATCTGAAGATCCAGCTGGCCGTCATTCACGGAGCAAGCGACGACACTGCTAGCGGTGAGTTCATGTCGATCGTCGAGGTGGCGAACTCACAGCGCGAGAACCGTGAGAAGGGCGAGCGAGTTCGCGAGTGCATGACGGCGACTACCGAACTCGGCGGCTGGCCCCACCAGGCGCCGATCGGCTATCGCAACCTCAGGAGCAGCGAGGGGAAGGCGCTGATCGCCATTGACCCGGAGAAGGGCCCGTTGGTTCGGTCCATCTTCGAACGAGTTGCAAGCGGTGAGCACTCGGTGAACTCCGTTGCGCGCTGGGCGAGGTCCGCGGGCCTGCGTACGAAGCATGGGAACAAGATCGGCGCGCAGACCCTCAAGCGGATGCTCGGCAACCCCTTCTACGCGGGCTGGATCGACACGGATCTCGGAACATCGAAGGGCAACCACGAGCCTCTCATCACGGAGGAGCTGTACAGGCGCGTACAGGCAGTCCTGGACGGCCGGCGGTACAAGAGCGGCCCCCACGCGCTCGACAACCCGTCGTTCCCTCTCAGGCGCTTCGTACGGTGCGCTGCGTGCGGGACGCCGATCACCGGCAGCTCCAGGGTGAAGACGATGGGCGGTGGCTCGAAGACGAAGATGTACTCGTACTACTGGTGCCGGAGGTCAGGGTGCCGAGCGTGGAGGACGGTTCCTGCGGAACAGCTGGAGCAGCTCTTCCTGGACCTCCTGGAGCAGCTCTCTGCTCCTTCCAGCGTCGCTGACGTGCTCGCGGCGACCGTTCACGACGTCATCCGCGCAACGAAGGCGGACAACCTCAAGCTCTCCGACCGAGCGAGCAGGACGATCCGCGGATTGCGGACGAAGCGTGAGCGGACCCTGGAAGCGGTCGTCGACGGCCGGATCCAAGGGGAGGATGCACAGGCCCTCCTCGACAAGTACGACCGCCTCATCGAAGACGCCGAGTTGGAACTCGACGAAGCGGCGAGGGAGATCCCGGAGCCCGATCAGCTCGTCGACATGGCCTGCCGCCTCCTGGAGGACCCCGCAGGCGCCTGGCGCACTGCGAGCCACCGCGGGAAACTCGCACTCCAGAGCTTCCTCTTCCCCGAAGGCCTCGTGTTCGGGGGGACGGCGTTTGGAACCGTCGTAACCTCCCCTCTCTTCAGCCGGTTGCGCGTGTGGCAGCGCGCGGGAGGAGGAATGGTGACCCCAGGGGGATTTGAACCCCCGTCGCCAGGATGAAAACCTGGTGTCCTAGGCCTGACTAGACGATGGGGCCACTTGGAGGTTGGAGAAGGTAGGAACGGCTCGGGAGTCGGTCAACGCCGAGGCGCCACTTTTCGGGGCCGCCGGGCCCTCACGCGGGACGCCACCCGCGCCCGTCGAGCAGCGCGCGCGCCCACTCGAACTCGCGCGCCAGGCCGGCGGCGAGTCCGCCCTCGCGCCACGCCGGCGGCAGCACGTCGAAGGTGTAGGTCTCGACCTCGAGGTGCAGGTCGTCGGTGCCCCAGCGCTCGGGCGCGTCGAGGAGCGCGCCGACCAACTCGCCGCCGGCGGCCGCGGTCGTCGTGAGGCCGCCCGCCTCGGGCAGCGGCTCGGGCGCGTCGACCGGCACGTGGAAGTGGCAGCGCCACTCGCTGCACGCGTCCCACGCCGGGTCGCGGTCGTCCGCGAGCTCGCCGAGATCGCCCGCGCGCACGAGCGCGCCGTCCGGCGTGCGCCCGGTGACCTGGTGCAGGTAGACGGGCTCGTCGAGCCCGAGCAGGCGCGCGCGGCCGACCGCGTCGTCGCCCGGCGTCGGCAGGCGCAGCGCGCTCGCGAGCTGCACCTTGCCGATGCGGCGCTCCGTGAGCCGCTCGAGCACGCCGGCGGTCGACTCGAACTCGACGGCCGCGTGGCAGGTGTCGAGGCACACGCCCAGGTGCCGCGCGACGACGGCGTCGGGGTCCGCGACGCCGCGCGCCGCGAGCTCCTCGCGGGCGCCCTCGGCGAGCTGGGGCCACACCGCGGCGAGCTCGCGCGTGTCCCCCGCCAGGCTGCGCGGCTCGGGCTCGATCGACAGCACCGTGTCGCGGCCGGTGCGCTGCGCGAGCAGGTCGAGCGCGCCGAGCGCGAGCCCCATGCCGCGCCCGCAGGCGAGCACCCGCTCGCGCGCGGCCGCCGCGTCCGCGGGGAGCGCGCTCGCGTGCAGGCCCGAGTGCGTGCTGATCGACACGTGCCGCGCGTCGTCGGGCGCGAGGTCGTTCGCGATCACGGCGACGGCCGCGGTGAACAGCGCGCGCTCGCGCTCGTCCCAGGCCGGCTCGAAGACGCGCTGCTTCAGACCCGGACGGTGGAAGCCGCCGAACGGGAACGCGTTCGCGGTGAAGGCGGCGAGCCCGAGTCCGTCGAGTCGGCGGCGCAGACCGTCGCGCCGCTTCGCCGCCCGGTCCTCCGCGAGCGCGAACGCGACCTTCGCCGGCAGGTAGAGCCCGATGCCGAGCACGCCGTCGGGCGCGACGCGCTCGCGCACCGCGGCGCAGGTCTGCTCGAGCGACCGCTCGAGCGCGACGAGGTCCTCGCCGGCGAGGACGTTCAGGCAGTAGCCGAGGGCGACGCGGCGGCCCGGGTGGTCGTCGTGGACGAAGTACACGCTGATTCCTCGTTGGCGGGCCCCTTCGGAGCCAGGGCCGCTCTCCTCGACGGGGGCTGCCTCGTCGACGAACGCGGGCCTTCGGAGCGGAGCGACGCGCGCGCCGCCCCTGTCCTTCAGGCGGTCGGCTCGACCGCGATCCCCTCGTCGACGAGCAGCACCGGGATGCGGTCGCGGATCGGGTAGACCACCGCGCCGTCCTGGCGGACGAGGCCGCCCTCGAGGGGCTCGGTCACGGGCGCGCCTCCGGCGTTCGTCACGCCGCCCGCGGCGATGCGGGCGTTGAGCGCCTGGACCACCTCGTCCGACGCCACGGCGAGGGGCTGGTAGGTGGCCGGGCAGGCGAGGATCTCGAGCAGTTCCTTGTCGATCATGGCGGGGAGGCGCGGGACGCGGGCAGGATAGGCTACCCGCCCGAACCGCGAGCCGATCCGATCGCTCTGGTTCCGACGCCCATGCCCGCGCCCCGCTCCTTCCGCCGCCGAACCGCCCGCCGAATCGTGCGCCGCGCCGCGCTCGCACCCCGGCTCCTCGCCGCTGCCGCGCTGCTGCTCCTTCCGTGGTCGGAGGCCGACGCCTGTGCTTCTTCGGTGGCCGGTGCTCCCGTGATCGACCCGCGCGCCCTTCAGGAGGACGACGCCGCCGCCGCGGTGCCGGACGCACCGTCGATCACCTGGCCGGACCTGCCCGGCACCGCGTTCGTGGCCGCGCTCGAGCTGCGCGCGCCGGCGCCCGAGCTCGTCGACCCCTGGCCCGTCGAGCGCGCGCGCGACGACGCGGGCTGGACCGCGGCGTGGCGCGACTTCGCCGCCGACCTCGTGGCCGAAGCCGCGGCCCGCGCCGACGACGCGCCGGCCGCGACCGCTGACGACCGCGCCCGCCTCGCGCGCCTCGCGCTGCGCGCCTTCCACCAGGGCCGCGACGCGGACGGCTGGGCGCACCTCGCGGACCTCGCCGCGGTCGACCCGGACCGGGCGAGCGCGCTCCTGCCCCACCTGGTCGTCGGCGCGCCGCTCGCCGAGACCTCGCGCGCGCCCGTCGACGGCGCCGCGCCCGCCTGGGACGGCCGCCTGCCCGCGGGCGTCGTGCTGCGGCCCGTGCTCCCGCCGCCCGACCCGCTCGACCCCAAGCGCCGCCCGGTGCGCGAGGGCCACGAGGTGGTCGGACTCGTGATCGGCGAGTCGCGCGTGACGATGCGCCTGCACGTGCGCGGCGACGGCGTGGACCTGCGCTTCCGCCTCGACGCTGGGCCGCCGGTCGCCTTCTCGGCCGTCATCCCGAACCCGCCGGGCGTGCGCGTGGCGATCGAGTACTTCGACTGGGAGCGCGCCGAGACGCTGGGCGAGCCGCTGCCGGTGAACCTGACCGAGACGGACCAGTGGTACCGCCTGTGGGGTCGCCTGCGCCTGGCGCGCACCGCGTGGCCGACCGTCTCCCCCGCCCACGTGCCCGCGGTCCTCGAGCGCTCGGGCCTCGAGCTCGTCATCGCGGACGCCGATCCCGAAGCCGCCTTCGTGGACGGCTTCGCCGCCGCGTGCGAAGCGCTCTTCCCGTTCGAGGTGCACCGCGTCGACCCCGCCACCGCGGGACCCGCTCCGACCGCGCACCGCATCGACCTCACCGAGCCCGGCGAACAGCGCGACGCGAAGCTGCGCGACCTCGCCGCCCACCTGGAAGGCTTCGTGCTCGCGCCGCCGCGCTGACGCGAACGCCCACACCGCACCGAACTCCATGTCCAACGCCACTTCGCTCGACGCCTTCGTCGAGAACCGCGACCGCCTGCTCGAGGTCCTGCGCGCCCGCAACGCGGCCTGCGTGCTGTTCACGCACGAGCCGAAGACGCGCAACTCCGACAGCGAGTACCGCTTCCGCCCCGGGAGCGACTTCTGGTGGGCGACCGGCTTCGCCGAGCCGGGCTCGTGCCTCGTGCTGCTGCCCGGGCGCGAGGCCGGTGAGGTGGTGCTGTACTGCCGCGAGCGCGACGTGACGGCGGAGATCTGGAACGGACGCCGCGTCGGCATCGAGCGCGCGCCGGCCCAGCTGCGCGTCGACGAGGCGCACCCGATCGACGAGCTGTTCGAGGACCTGCCGGCGCTGCTCGGCGGGTACGCCGAGGCCCTGTACACGACGGGCGAGGAGGACGACCGCGACCGCGCGATGCAGGACGTGCTCGACCAGTGCCGCGTGATGAGCCGCCGCGGCACGCGCGCCCCCACCGCCTGGCACGACGCGTCCGAGCTCCTCGGCGAGCTGCGCCTCGTCAAGACCGAGAAGGAGCTGGCGATCATGCGTCGCGCGGCGGCGACCGCGGCCGCGGCCCACCGCGCCGCGATGGCGGCCGCGCGTCCGGGCGGCAACGAGGCCGAGATCGACGCGCTGCTCGCGTACCACTTCCGCAAGGACGGCGGCAACGGCGAGGCCTACGGCAACATCGTCGCGAGCGGCGCCAACGCCTGCATCCTGCACTACCACGAGAACGACGCGCCGCTCGTGGCCGGCGAGCTGCTGCTCATCGACGCGGGCTGCGAACTCGAGTGCTACGCGAGCGACATCACGCGCACCTTCCCGATCGACGGGACCTTCCGCCCCGAGCAGCGCGCGCTGTACGAGGTCGTGCTCGCCGCGGAGAAGGCCGCGATCGACACGGTGCGGGACGGCGCGCGCTTCGACGCCGTGCACCGCGCGGCGCTCGAGGTCCTGTGCGACGGGCTCGCCGAGCACGGCGTGCTGCCCGGCACGGCGCAGGAGATCGCGCAGAGCGGCAGCTACTCCAAGGTCTTCATGCACAAGACCAGCCACTGGCTCGGGCTCGACGTGCACGACGTGGGCGCCTACTTCGAGGACGACGGGAGCCCGCGCATCCTGCGCCCGGGCATGGTGCTCACCGTCGAGCCGGGCCTCTACGTGCCCGAGGACGACGAGTCGATCGACGCGCGTTGGCGCGGCATCGGCATCCGCATCGAGGACGACGTGCTCGTCACGGCGAGCGGGAACGAGGTCCTGAGCGCGGACGCGCCCAAGGAAGTGGACGCCGTCGAGGCCGCCTGCGCCGAGACCGCCGCGCTGCCCGTCTGAGGGAGCGCGGGCCGACGATGCTCCGGGTCGGCGGGGACGCCGGTCCGCCGGCCGGAACCGGCCCGGGAAAGGCGCGCGGCCGCGGCCTCGGGGAAGAGCCCCGGGGCCGCGGCCGCGCGTGGATGGAGTGGTGAGTGCTCTAGGACTCGAACCTAGGACCTACTGGTTAAAAGCCAGTTGCTCTAACCAACTGAGCTAAGCACCCACCCGGTCGAGCGGGCGAGCCGCCGACCTGGACGGAGAAAGATACGAGTCCGCGCGCGCGGTGCAAGCCCCAATCGGGCCTCGCTCCCGCCTGCGCGCAGCGGGCGCGCCGACGCGCGCCGCGTCGACCGCGCGGGCGGCGCCGGACCCGGGCCGCGGAGGGGGCGCGTCGGAAGTGCCCGAGGGCGCGAGCCGAACCGACGGCGCCGGCGCGTCCGCCCGGTCAGCAGTCCTCCGACCGCGGACCGCGGACCGCGGATCGCGCTACTCGAGGATCTCGCCGACCTTCTTGTCGTGCACCTCGCCGACCTTGCCCTCCCAGTCCTTGAGCAGGTTCTGGATGTCGTCGTGGAGCTTGTGGTGCTCGTCCTCGGTGAGCTCGCCGTCCTTCTTCATCTGGTCGATGTGCTTGTTCATGTCGCGGCGCACGTTGCGCATCGCGACGCGCGCCTCCTCGCACATCTCCTTGACCTTGGCGGCGAACTTCTGGCGCTGGTCGCCCGAGAGCGGCGGCAGGTTGATGTACACGACCTTGCCGTCGTCCGTCGGCGCCGCGCCCAGGTCGCTCTTGGAGACGGCCTTCTCGACCTCCTTGAGCAGCGAGGCGTCGAACGGCTTGATGCAGATCTGGCGCGCCTCGGGGATCGTGATGGCGGCGACCTGCGAGATCGGGGTCGGCGTGCCGTAGTAGTCGACGCGCAGGTTGTCGACGAGCGCGGCCGAGGCGCGCCCGGTGCGGATCGACCGGAGGTGGTCGCGGAGGTGCTGGAGCGCCTTGTCGTAGCGCTGCTTGGTGTCCTTGATGACGGCGTCGGTCACGGTGCGATCTCTCGGTTCGGGTGGAAGCTGGTGAGCGGTGCGAGCGGGTCGCGCAGCGGTCGAGCCGCGCGGACCGCGCCCTGGTGGATCAGTCGGCGTCGATGCGGGTGCCCAGGGCCTCGCCCCGGGCCACGCGCGCGATGTTGCCGTGCGTGAACATGTCGAAGACGACGACCGGCAGCTTGCTCTCCATCGAGAGCGTGATGGCCGTGCCGTCCATGACCCGCAGGCCCTTCGCCAGGACCTCCATGTAGGTCAGGCGCTCGAAGCGCACGGCGTCCGGGTCGGACTTCGGGTCGCTCGAGTAGACCCCGTCGACCTTGGTGGCCTTGAGCAGCACGTCGCAGGCGAGCTCCGTCGCGCGCAGCGAAGCCGCGGTGTCGGTGGTGAAGAACGGGTTGCCGGTCCCGGCGGCCAGCACCACGACGCGCCCCTTCTCGAGGTGGCGCAGCGCGCGACGGCGCACGAACGGCTCGGCGACCTGCTTGATCTCGAGCGCGGTCATGAGGCGCGCCGGCACGCCCGCCTGCTCGATCGCCTCGGTCAGGGCGATGCCGTTGATCACGGTGCCGAGCATGCCCATGTAGTCGGCGCTCGCGCGCGGCGCGCCGAGCCGGCTGAACTGGGCGCCGCGGAGGATGTTCCCCCCGCCGGTGACGATCGCCACCTGGCAGCCGCCGCGGGCGACGTCGGCCACTTCCTCGGCGACCCGGTTGACCGAGTCGGGATCGATCCCGTGACCGGTCGTCGGATCGCCCAACGACTCGCCCGAGAGCTTCAGCAGTACGCGTTCGAAAGGCTTCACCGGGACCACGGAATACCAGACCCGCCCGCCCCATGCGAGCGCGACGCGATGGATCGGGGGCGGCGGGGCCGCGTGCGGGTCGCGGCGCGAGTCGCGACGCGGGTCGCGATGGCGCGCGACGCGGTGGGCTCGCTCGCGGAGCGAGGGCGAACGCGACGCGGGGCGCGACGGCCCAGGCCGTCGCGCCCCGCGCGCCTCGTCGTCCGCGAGCCCCCGTCGGCGGCTCGGCGGACGCGACCGTCAGATCTCGAAGACGGCGTAGCTCGTCAGCGCGGCGTCGTCGCCGAGCTCGGCCTTGATCGCCTTCTCCACGGACATACCGTTGTCGAAGATCCAGGGCTGCTCGAGCAGGCAGACGTCCTTGAAGAAGGCCTTGAGCTTGCCCTCGACGATCTTGTCGCGGATGTTCTCGGGCTTGGACTTCACCTCTTCGCTCTCGAGGTGGACGGCGCGCTCGCGCTCGAAGACGTCGGCGGGGACGTCGGCCGGCACCGCGTAGTTCGGCTTGGTGAAGGCGATGTGCTGGCACAGGCGGCCGATGAGGGCCTCGGTCTCCTCGCGGCCCTTGCTCGACTTCACCGCGGCGATCGCCCCCACCTTGTGGTTGTGGTGGACGTAGGTGCCGACGAAGCCGCCGTCCACGTGCATGCGCACGACCCGCGCGATCTGGATGTTCTCGCCGAGGCGACCGACGACCTGCTTCAGGTCCTCGGCGACCGTGGTGTCGCCGACCTGGGTCTCGACGAAGCGGTCGACCGCTTCCTCGCCCGCGGGCAGCTCGGACGCGAGCGCAGCGGTCGAGTAGCGCACGAGCATCTCGCCGAAGTCGTCGGTGTTCGCCACGAAGTCCGTCTCGCAGCGCACGGCGACCATCGCGCCGGCCGAGCCGTCGTCCGAGATCTGGGCCGAGACGCGACCCTCGGAGGTCTCGCGGCCCGCCTTCTTGGCGGCGGTCTTGAGGCCTTGCTTGCGCAGGTTGTCGAGCGCGGCGTCCATGTCGCCGTTCGCCTCGTCCAGCGCCTTCTTGCAGTCCATCATCGCCGCGCCGGTCTTGTCGCGCAGCTCACGAACCATGCTCGCGGAAACAGCCATCGTCGTCGTCCTCTCGAGTGAGGGTGTGGGTCCTCGGGGATGAGGAGGGGTGGGAGCGGAGTTGGGTGGGACCGCCGCGGCCGGGGAGAGCACCGCGGCGGTGAAGGGTCGGACGGGCGGTGCCCGTCCAGGCGACGCGGCGCCAGGGCCGCGCGCGGATCAGGCGTCGGCCTTGGTCTCGCCGGCGTCCGGGGCGGGCGCGTCGGCGGCGGGCGCCGCGGGCGCTTCGGCCGCGGGGGCCTCGGCGGCGGGCGCTTCGGCCGCAGCAGGAGCGGCGTCGGTCGCGGCGCCGTCGGCGGCCGGACGCGGCGGACGGTTGCCGCGCGTCGGGCGCGGCTCGTCGCCGACGGGCAGGTCCTCGGTGCGCTCGGCGGCGCCGACGGCGGCCAGGCGCTCGCGCGCGTTCGCCGCGCCTTCTTCCACGGCCGTGACCAGGGTCTCGATCAGCACGCGCACCGACTTCAGCGAGTCGTCGTTGCCCGGGATGAGGATGTCGCAGCCGTCGGGGTCGCAGTCGGTGTCGACGAGGCCGATGACGGCCAGACCCAGCTTGCGCGCCTCGCGCACCGCGTTGTACTCGCGGCTCGGGTCGACGATGACCGCGGCGCCGGGGATGGTGGTCATCTCGCGGATGCCGCCCAGGTTGCGGTCGATCTTGCGCATCTCGCGGCGGAGGCTCGAGATCCGCTTCTTCGAGAACTGGCTGATCGTGCCGTCCTCGTGCATCTTCTCGAGCTCCTCGAGGCGGCGCAGGCGCGAGCGGATGACGCTGAAGTTCGTCAGCGTGCCACCGATCCAACGCTCGGTGACGACCGGCATACCGGTGCGCTCACCCGCTTCGCGCACGATGCCCTTCACCTGGCGCTTCGTGCCGACCCACAGCACCTGCGCGCCCTCGGCGGCCAGGTGGTAGAGGAAGTTGCGCGCGCGCAGGAGGCCGCGCACGGTCTCGCGCAGATCGATGATGTGGATCGAGTTGCGGCGCGAGTGGATGTAGGGAGCCATCTTCGGGTTCCAACGCGATGCGTGGCAACCGAAGTGGACACCGGCGGAGATGAGCTCCTCGACGGAGGTGTTGAGCGACATGCTGTCGTGATCCTTGGAATCAGGGTCGGGTGGTGTGAGCGCGATGCGACCGAAGCCGCACGAACGAAGGTGTTCGCTGCGCTCCCCCGTCGCGGTCGTCGTGTGCGGTGTGGCCTTGCCGGCGCGCGGTCGGATCGACGGGAGCGCGCCCTCGTGGGGCGCCCCGTCACCGCGCGCCGCAGCGCGATCCGCCTGCTCGGGGAGGAGCTCGGCGGGGCGCCACGAGGCTGGACACGCACCCGGATCGGGCGCGAAAGGGGCGAGCAGGATAGCCGCGGCCCCGCCCGATGGCCACGATCCAGGCCGAGTTCGGAGCGTCGGTGCTCGGATCGGCACGCCGCGCCTTCCCCGATCGCGCGGCAGGAGCGATACTGACGGTGGACGATGGATGCCCGCCCCCTGATCCTGGTCTGCGACCACCGCGACGGCACCCTGGCCCGCAAGCTGGGCGAGGAGGCCCGCGTGACGGCCGCCCAGGGCCCCGGCGGCGCCCCCACCCCCGTCCGGATCGCCATCGCCTGCAGCCTGCGCGAGTCCCTGGACCTCTTGGCCCGCGAGCGGCCCGAGGTCCTGGTCCTCGACCCCCTGGCGCCGGGCGGGCTGGCCGAGCTGTCGGCGCTGACGGCCAGCACCGGCGGACACCTGCCCGTGCTGCTGGTCGGCGCCCACGCCGACGCGGCCCAGCTCGCCGAACGCGTCGAGGCGCTGGGCGCGGAGGGCGGCAGCAGCCCGGGCGTCGGCTTCGAGGGCAGCGCCTGCTGGGACCTGATCGACCGCCGCGCGCACCCCGGCGAGTTCCGCCTGCGCATCGAGCGCCTCTTGCGCGACGCGCGCCTGCGCCGCGAGGTCGGCGAGCTGCGCCACCGCGCCTCCCACGACGACCGCACGGACCTGTTGCGCCCGGCCGCCTTCGCGGACCTGCTCTCCGATCAGTTCGCCGCCGCGCGCGACGTGGGCGCGAGCCTCGCGCTGATCCTCGTCGACCTCGACGACTTCGGCCTGATCAACAAACGCTACGACCACACGGTCGGCGACGCCGTCATCGAGCGCGTGGGCGCCGCCCTGCGCCGCACCCTACGCCTCGAGGACTTCGCCGGCCGCCTGGGCGGCGACGAGTTCGCGATCCTGCTCCCCTACGCCGGCGCACCCGAGGCCCAACGCGTGGCCGAGCGCGTCAAGGAAGCCGTCGAACGCCTGTCCGGCCGCTGGCCCGAGTTCGGCGCCGACCTGGTCCTGTCCGGCAGCTTCGGCTGGTCGGTCTACGACGGCGCCGCGCCGCCCGACGTACAGGCGCTGCGCCTCGCCGCCGAACGCGCCCTGCGCGAGGCCAAGCGCCGCGGCGGCAATCGCGCGGTGGGTGCGTGGGAGCTCGCGGGTGAGCGGCGCGGCTCGGCCCGCATCGACGGCGAAGCCACCGAGGCGGAGCCGTTCGCGGACGACCGCGCCGGCCGAGCGGGCAGCTAGATCCGCGCCGCGCGCGACGCGCCCGAGGCTCGCGCTCAGTCCCCCGCGCGCACGAGCCGCAGGTCCAGCCAGTCCCCGCGATCGCCCAGGTTGAGATCGGGGCCCATCTCGAGGTCGAGCTCGAGGCGCGCGGCGCCGTCGAACGACAGCTCGGGGATGGCGATCGGCGCGCGGCCGCCGCGCACGACTTCGCTGCGCCAGTGCTCGCGGCCGTCGACGCGCACGACGAAGACGGCGGCGCCGGCCGCGCCGAGGTCGGCGGTGGACGCGTCGATGGCGACGAAGCCGCGCAGGGCCCGGCCCTTCGCTTCGGCCTCGGTCAGCTCGAAGACGAGGTTGGTCGGCGACTGCACGCCGATGCCGCGCGGCCAGGTGCGCTCGCCCGCGACGAGCGGCGCGCCGTGCACCGCGCGATCGATCGCCGGTCGGAAGACGTGGCCGAGGTCGTCGCCGAAGGCCGAGCCACCCTCGATCGAATCGGGGCCGCGCTCGGACAGGTAGCGGATCGTGCCGTCGTCGCGGCCGACCAGGCGCACGCTCGCGAGCGCCGTCGCGAAGACCTCGTCCCAGGGCAGGCGCAGGCGCAGCTCGTCGCGGGTGACCGCGAGCAGCTCGCCGTGCAGGCGTCCCCCGCCGACCAGGTCGACGGCCACCGAGCCCGGCTCGCCGCGCGTGGACTCGGGCGGGTCGAGCGGCTCGACGAAGAGCGCGACCACCTCGGACCAGGCGTAGCTACGCAGGCCGAGGCTGCTCTCGAAGGACAGTCCGTCCGCGTCGAAGCCGTCGAGCGTTCCGTCGAGCACGTCGACGCCGGTGCCCGCCAGGCGGTAGAGGCGGTCGCCGGTCTCGGGCGCCTCGAGCTCCTCCGCGCCCGCCGCCGCGCGCCGTGCGTCGAAGGACACGCGCGCGAGGGCGTCGATCGGCACGCGCAGGATCTGGGGCGCGGCGCCGTCGTCCTCACGGTCGCCCTCACCGGCGGCCGCTCCGAGGTCCCCGCGTCCCCCGCCGTCGCCCAGCGCCAGGCCGAGCCGTTCGAGGTCGGTCGCGGCACCGTCGATCGCGCCGACCAGCGCGTCGCCGTTCCACAGGGTCAGCTCGACCGCGTCCGGGTCGGGGCGCGTCGCTCGGGGCGTCGCGGCCCCGCTCCGCACCAGACGCGCCGGCTCGAAGGCCGCGCCCTCGGCCGCGTCGAAGGTGAAGGCGACGCCGCGCTCGACGCTCCC
>Ga0180436_10004200_pt1 | contig 13002 bp, 9 predicted proteins | sample SS_ome_2_FD_132434 | JGI IMG/M metagenome (GOLD analysis project Ga0180436, IMG submission 132434) | Hypersaline lake sediment archaeal communities from the Salton Sea, California, USA - SS_3_S_2 metaG | ecosystem: Environmental > Aquatic > Non-marine Saline and Alkaline > Hypersaline > Sediment...
CTGGGGCTTCTGCTCGTCGGCGGAGACCGCCAGCCCCACCGGAACCGCAAGCCACGCGAAGACCACGGCAAGCGGCCAGTCTGACAGGCGGCGTGTTGAAAAACTTCCAGACACCATAGTCCGCCAGCCTGCTTGAAAGACCCGCCGCGGGCAACCCACCGGTGGGCACGAAATCCGATTCTGGCGGGTCCGGCGGCTATCACCTTTGTTGCCGCACGGCCGGCACCGCCGCAAGCAGCATGAAGCCCGCCGCCGCGGCGACGCCCACCAAGCCGGTGTTGTCCCAGAGGCTCATGCCGGCCCCCACCGAGGCCGCGGTGATCGCGGCGAGCATCGCCAAATTGATGAGAATCCGGCTTGTGCCGGTGGGCATCGCGTCCCCGAGCAGGGAGCGGCTGTTCATCATCAGGAAAAAGGTCACGTAGGCGATCGGCAAGAGCACCATGCCAAAGTTGCTCGTGGGTACCGCCAGCCAGAACTTCACATCGGAGTTGCCCCAGAGATAGAGGAAGCCGAGCGAACCGGTGATGCCCGGCAGCATCGCGCCGAGGCGATGGGCCCAGCCGCCCGAGGCCACCCCCAGCATCTCGGTCACGCAGAAGCCGTTGATCAGCATCAGGATGATGATCGTGGAGACGGCCATGCCAAGCACGCCGATCCCGAAGATTTTTTGCGTGATGCCTCCTTCACCGGAGAGATTCTCCAGCGCGCGGGCAAGGTCGAAGGCATCCCGCTTGACGAGCATCGAGGCGAGCTGGCGGTCGGTCTCAGGCAGGGCTGCGACGGCGGCGGCAAACTGTTCCGCCGAGAGTTCCTTGACGGCCTCTGGTCCGATTTCCACCGCCAGGCGGGCCTTGAGGTTGGCCTGGTAGCCCTTGCTGCCCTCGGCGACCGGCCGCGAGACTTCCGCGGTGTCGTAGCGGCCGTGGAACTGGCTCGCCGCGGCGATCACCACGCAGCTCGTGGCGAGCACGAAGGGAATGAACAGGCCCGTGGCAAGGTCGAAGGTGGCCAGGCCGCGGAAGGTACGATCCCATCCCTTGCGGAGCATCGAGTAGGGCAGCAGAAAGGTCATGTTGATGCCCACCGCCGTCGCAGCCGCGGCGATCATCCGGGCCCGCTGGGTGGTCACGATCTCGCCGGTCCAGTAGCCGGGGTTGCCGGAGTCCGCGATGAAGCCCTCGAGGTCGGCCACCGGCTGCCACAGCAGCGAAAAATTGGGCACGAAGCCGGCGGCAATCCGGCCCCAGTCGAGACTGCCCTTCACCGCCATCGCGGCCACGACCCCGAAGAAGCTCAGCACCACCACGCCGACCATCGCCTTGAGAATCCACTCGAAGATCTTCACCCCGCGGCTGCCGGAGTCGTAGAACCAGACGACCACCGCCGCGGCCACCAGCAAGCTTGCGGCACAAATCCACTCCCCCTGCCGCCCGGCCAGCAGCGGCACATCGGGCAGCAGGTTCTGCTGGATCGCCGCGGTGCCCAGCGAGAACTGCGGCATCGCCCACACGAGATTGGCCAGCCCCGCGGCCGCCAGCCAGCCCCAGGCAAGCACCGGATTAACGTGGCGGCGGATCGCCCCGAAGGGCTTCTCGCCGGTCGAGAGGGTGACATAGGCGATCGCCGAGAGCATCACCACGCCCAGGATCATCATCAGCGGCTGGAGCCAGAGAAATTCGTAGCCGCCGATCACGCCGAGGTAGAGCGAACCGGCCAGTGAACCGCCCCCGAGGGTGATCGCCGACTGCAGCCAGCCCGGGCCGGAGAGCCGCACAAACGCGGCCAGCGTGGCGGCGGGACCACGGGCCTGGGCCTCGGCGAGGATCGCGCGGTCGCGGGAGACGCTCTCCGAATCGGGCATGATGCTGTCCTTTGCGTGATGGGGCACCGGATCGCGTTTCCGGCGGCCGGGGGTGGCGTTCAGGCGACCATGGTAGCAAGATATCCCCGGTTATTGCCGACCTCCCCGCAGAGCCTGCGATGCGGATCGTGATCCTCGATGCCCACACGACCAACCCCGGCGACCTCGACTGGAAGGCGGTCGAGTCGCTCGGAGAATGCACCATCTTCGACCGCACCCCGGATGAGGAAATCCTCGCCCGGGCCGCTCCCGCCGGTGCCCTGCTGACCAACAAAACCCCGCTCGACGAGGCCACGCTCAGCCGCCTGCCGGGGTTGGAGTATGTGGGCGTGATGGCGACCGGTGTCAACGTGGTTGATCTCGCCGCCGCCGCCGCCGCCGGGATCACCGTGACCAACGTGCCCGCCTACAGCACCCCGGGCGTGGCTCAGGCGGTGTTTGCCCTGCTGCTGGAGCTGACCAACCACACCGGCGAGCTTTCCGGGCAGGTTCGCGGTGGCCGCTGGCAGGCCTCCACCGACTTCTGCTTCTACGACAAGCCGATCGTCGAACTCGACGGGCTGACGATGGGGATCGTGGGCTACGGCGACATCGGCCGCCGCGTGGGCCGGATCGCCGAGGCTCTGGGCATGCGGGTCATCGCCGCCACCCGCAGCCGGGCTGCGGGCAGCCGCGAGGAAGGCGTGGCCTTCGTGGGGCTCGACGAACTGTTTCGCGAGGCCGACGTGGTCAGCCTCCACTGCCCGCTCACATCCGAGACCGAGCGAATGGTCAACGCCGAGAGGCTCAGCCTCATGAAGCCCTCGGCGTATCTGGTCAACACCGCCCGCGGTGGGCTCGTCGATGAGCAGGCCCTCGCTGAGTCTCTCGCCACCGGCGGCATCGCCGGGGCCGGCCTCGATGTGCTGACCCGCGAACCGCCCCGCGAGGGCAGCCCGCTTCTGACCGCGGCCAACTGCGTGATCACGCCGCATGTCGCCTGGGCCACGCGGAAGGCTCGGGCCCGCCTGATCGACGCGGTAGCCGGCAACCTCGCCGCCTTTCTCCGCGGCGAGCCGAGCAACGTCGTCGGCTGATTGCCGCAGCCGGACCGATTTCCCCCCTGGTGGGTGTCTCGGGTAGACTCGAGGCTGCTACGCGTCGTTCGCAGCTGCGTAGCCAGACCCGCAGGAGGTCCCCCCATGCAGCCAATTGTGGCCCTTTCAGAAACCACGACCACCCTCCTTGTGATCGCCGGAGTGGCGTTGGCGATCGGCCTGTGGCTGGTGGCCATCTACAACCGCCTGGTGACCCTCGGCCAACGCTACAAAAACGGCTTCGCCCAGATCGCCGTCCAGCTCAAGCGACGGCACGACCTGATTCCCAATCTCGTGGAGGCGGTCAAGGGGGCGATGGGCCACGAGCGGGAGACCCTGCAGGAGGTGATCCAGGCCCGCAATCAGGCCGCCTCCGCCACCGCCGCCGCATCGGCCAAGCCGGGCGACGCCGAGGCGATGGGCTCGCTCGCCGCGGCCGAGGCGGTGCTCTCGCGGGGCGTGGGGCGGATCTTCGCCCTCGCCGAGGCCTATCCCGACCTCAAGGCCAACCAGAACATGCTCTCGCTGCAGGAGGAACTCACGAGCACCGAGAACAAGGTGGCCTTCGCGCGGCAGGCCTTCAATGACGCGGTCACCGCCTACAACACCTACCGCAACACCTTCCCGCCGGTGATCATCGCCGGGCAGTTCGGCTTCGGGCCGGCCTCCCTGCTTGAGTTCGACGATGCCGAGGCGATCAAGGAGCCGCCGAAGGTCAGCTTCTAGCGGCAGGTGGGAAAGGCCTTCGATGGCCCCCGCGGGATGGATTTTTTCGAACATCAAGAACGCGCCCGCCGCAACACGACGCTGCTCGTGGTGCTGATGGTGGTGGCGGTGGGCGGCATCCTGCTCGCCTCCTATGCCGCGGTCGCGGGCTTCGTGATCGCCAGCGACGATCCGCCGGAGGTCGCCCGGGCGGTGGGCTCGACGCCCTGGTGGCAGCCTGGTGTCTTCGCCGGGGTCTCAGCCGTGTTGCTTTCGATCGTGGGCAGCGGCTCGGTCATCAAGTCGCTGCAGCTCAGCGGCGGCGGTGAGGCGGTGGCGGGCATGCTCGGCGGGCGGCTCCTGCCGAGCGACACCTCAGACCCACTCGAGCGGAAGCTGCTCAACGTCGTGGAGGAGATGGCGATCGCCTCAGGTTCGCCGGTGCCGCCGGTCTACCTGCTCGACCACGAAAGCGGGATCAACGCCTTCGCCGCGGGCACCCGGCTGGACAACGCCGTGATCGGCGTCACCCGCGGCACCGCCGAGCAGCTCTCTCGCGACGAGCTGCAGGGGGTGATCGCCCATGAGTTCAGCCACATCCTGCATGGCGACATGCGGCTCAACGTGCGGCTGATCGCGATCGTGCATGGGATCCTGGTACTCGGCCTGCTGGGCTGCTGGCTGGTGCGAGTCGCCGCCGCGAGCAATCGTTCCAGTCGCGACAGCAAGAGCGTGGCGCTGCCGCTGGTGCTCACCCTGATAGGGCTGAGCATGATGGTGATCGGCTTCATCGGCAGCTTCATCGGCAGCCTGATCAAGGCGGCAGTCAGTCGGCAGAGGGAGTTTCTCGCCGACGCCTCGGCCGTGCAGTACACCCGCAATCCCGACGGCATTGCCGGGGCGCTGGCCCACATTGCATCCGCCTCTGGCGGCTCGAAGGTGGAGGCCCCGGCCGCCGCGGAGGTCTCACACATGTTCTTCGCTGCGGGGCTCTGGACGCTCTTCTCGACGCACCCTCCGATCGCCGAACGCATCAAGCGGATCGACGCCTCCCGGGAAATCATGGCAGCCACCACCGCCGCCGCGGGCCTGGCTGCCGGCGGAAGGGCCGCCGGATTCGCCGGCGGGCAGCCGGCCGCCGCAAAAGCTGCCCCGCGAGCACCGCAAGACGATCCGGCAAGCCCGCCGACGCCAGCTGCCGCCGAGGCGGCGGTGGCGGCAATCGGCGAGGTGACCGCCGAAGGGATCGCCCAGGCCCATGGGCTCATCGAGCGGATTCCCCCGCCGCTGCTTGCCGCGGCCCACGAGCCGTTCGGCTGCCGCGCCGTGATCTACGCGCTCATGCTCGATAAGGACGCGGGCGTTCGCGAGAGCCAGCTCAAGCATCTCGCCGGCCATGCAGACGCGGCAGTCCACTCGGCTACGCTCCGACTCGTGCCGCAGATCGCACACCTGCCGAGGGCCTGCCGGCTGCCGCTGGTGGACGTCGCGGTGGGCACGCTCAAGAGCCTCTCACCGGAGCAGTATCGGAGCTTTCGCGGCAATCTGCGGATGCTCGTCGAGGCCGACCGGCGGATCGAGCTTTTTGAGTGGGTCTTGCAGAAGGTCGTCACGCGGCACCTCGACCCGCGGTTCGGCGTCACGCCGACCCGGGGCCGGCGTCGCCGGGCGAAGCCTGCCGACGTGGCGGTGCTCCTGAGTGCCCTGGCCTACACCGGCTCGCGTGACCCCCAGCAGGCGAAAGCAGCCTTCGCCCACGGGGCGGCCCGCACGGGGCTGGCAAAGATTTCGCTGCTGCCGATCGAGCAGTGCCGGCTCAACGGGCTCGACAAGGCGGTCGAAGCGCTTGCGGGAATCAAGCCGAAGTCGAAGCGGCGGCTGGTGGAGGCGGTGGCCGAGACGGTCGCGGCCGACGGCGAGGTCACCTCGCGGGAGATCGAACTGCTGCGGGCCGTGGCCGACACCCTCGACTGCCCGATGCCGCCGATTGCCGCCGGCCCGATCGCCTAGCTGCCCGTGGAAAAGCCCTCCGTGGCCTTTTTCCAGAGCCTGCTACAGGTACCGCACCGCGAGCACGCCGCCCACGACGAGCATCGCACCCACCGCCCGGCCTGGCGTGATCTCCTGCCGACTGAGATCCATCCAGCCAAAATGGTCGAGTACCAGCGAACAGATCACCTGCCCGGCCACCACCGCGGCGATGAAGGCCGCGGCACCGAGCCGCGGTGTCAGGGCCGCTCCGGCGAGCACGATCATCGCCCCGAGCGGGCCGCCGATCCAGTTCCACCAGGGGGCCGAGCGGATCGCCGAGGCTGCCGGCAGGGGTGGCCGCAGAAAGAGCATCACCAGCGAGGCGGTGATGATCGTGCCGCAGATTGAAAAGAAGGCCGCGTAGCGGACGTCGGTGAGGTTGGTCCGCAGCGAGGCGTTGGCCGCGGCCTGCAAGGCGATCATCGCGCCGGCAGCAGCGGCCAGCAGAAGCCAGAACATGGGGGCACTCCGAGGGGCGTCTACGATTTCACGGCGGCCTCGGCCCGCATCTCGTCGAGCGGCCCGACGATCGCATCGACGCGGTCATTGAAGAGGTCGCCGATGAGCATGTCGGTGATGACGCCTTTGAGATGGGGATGCCGCTTCACGAGCCGGCCGAAGTTGAGCCCCTCGTAAAATTCGAGCACCAGCCGCCGCATGCGGTCCATGCCGCGGGTGAAGGCAGGCCCCCAGGCTCCCAGCCTCGCAGCCGAGGTGTCGCCCGCGGCGATCGCCTCGGCCACCGCATCGGCGGCCATCTCGCCGCTTTTGAGCGCCAGCAGGATGCCGGAGGAATAGAGCGGGTCGAGGAAGCCGAAGGCGTCGCCCACGAGCACCCAGCCGTCGCCGGCCACCTCGCGGGAGCGGTAGGAATACTCCTTGGCCACCCGCACCGGCCCCGTCCGCTCGGCGGCCGCCAGCCGCGGCGCGAGCCCGGGGCAGCGGGCGATCTCTTCGGCGTAGATCGTTTCGGGATCGCGGCTGCCGCGTTCGCCGTCACGGACACCGCTTCGATACTTGAGCAGGTAGTCGTTGTCGGCCACGATCCCCACGCTCACCGTGTCGTCGGCGAGGGGGATGTACCAGGCCCAGCCCTGCTTCTCGTCGAGCTGCAGCACCGTGGTGGCCCCCTCGTCGCGGCCGGTGCCCCGCTCGGCTCCCTTCCAGTAGCTCCAGATGGCCGCTTTTTTCAGTTCGCGGTCCCACTCCCGCGTGCCCAGCCGCGCCGCCAGCATCGAGGCCTGGCCACTGGCGTCGATCACGACCTCCGCGGCGAGGGTCCACTCGCCGCCGGCCTCGTCCTGCACCCGCACACCGACCGCGCGGGATCCCTCGAAGATCACCTCCACCACCCGCATGCCCTCAAAGACCGCCGCCCCATGGTGCTCGGCGTTGCGAAGGAGCATCTCGTCAAACTCCGCCCGCGACACCTGCCAGGTCTGGGAACTCACATGATCCTTGTGGTCGGCGAAGTAGAAGGGAGCCGAAAGCCGCCCCTCCTCGTTGACAAACTGCACCGAGTGCTTCTTCGTAAACCGACTCGCACGCAGTTGCTCGATCATGCCGAGCCGCTCGAGCACCCAAAAGGTCTCAGGAATCAGCGACTCACCGACATGGAACCTGGGGAAGTGCTCCCGTTCGAAGAGGCAGACACACCGCCCCTGTTGCGCCAGCAGCGTGGCTGCCGTGGCGCCGGAGGGTCCGCCCCCGATGACCACCACCTCACAGCGGTCGGGGGGCCTGCTGGCATCCTTCGAGCCGCCTGGTGCGGCCTGCTCGGCGCGGATCATGGGGGGATCTCCAAAGGGCCTCTCGCCGGGCGGACGGCCCCGGCGAATACCCTCTAGAATAGGCTTGCGACGGTTCGGCGGACAGGCCGGCGAGACGCGGCCCTACCGGGGAGTCAAGCCTGCCGCGATCTCAGGGCGGGGCGTTTGCCCGGAGCCGCCGGGCCGCGGAGGTGCCGCGGCCGGATCACGTCGCTCGCCAGGCCGACCCGCTCCAGCAGCAGGATCAGGTAGTAGGTCGGGTCGATCTCCCACCAGCGATGCTGCACACTCGCGCTGGCCGGGTCGTGATGGTGGTTGTTGTGCCAGCCTTCCCCCATCGCCAGCAGGCCCACCAGCCAATTGTTGCGGCTGTCCTCGCCCGTCTCGTAGCTGCGGTAGCCGAAGAGGTGGGTCAGCGAGTTGACGCTCCAAGTGATGTGCCACACCGCCACGGTCCTGACATACACGCCCCAGACCAGCCAGCTCGCCCCCAGCTGCAACGCCGACTCCCGGCTGCCCGTCGTCCACCAGCCCACCATGAATCCACCGACCATGAAGGCCGCCGCATGGGCGAGATAAATCCAAACCAAGACCCAGTGCCGTCGCTCGAGCCAGCGATAGTAATCATCGGCCAGGATGTCGCGGGCATACTTTTCAAAAAATTCGTAGGTCCGTCGATCCGGAGCGGCACGAAAAAGCCAGCCCGCATGCGACCAGCCGACGCCGTCCCGCGGCGAGTGGGGGTCGAGATCGTCATCGGAGTGCACGTGATGCAGCCGGTGGTTGGCCACCCAGCGGGCCGGCGAGTCCTCCAATGAGCAGAGGCTCAGGGTCGCCAGGCATCGCTCCAGCCAGCGGGGCACCTTCAGACTGCGGTGGGCGAGCATGCGGTGGTAGCAGAGATTGATGCCGAGCGTGCCGAAGACGACCGGGCCGATCACCGCCAGCGTCAGGCCCGACCAGCTGAAAAACCAGGGCACAAACGCGAGGCAGGCAAGCAGATGCACCACCGCGATCGGCAGCAGATACTCCCAATTCAGACGGCCGACATTCGGTGCACGGGCGACAGACGATGCCACGGGGCCTCCTCGGCAGATGCGTCTCGGCAACCTCGCGGCCGAAGGGACCGTGGCGGTGGGAGATAGGGGAATTGTCGAGATCTCATCGTTCCTGACAAGCCATCCCCGAAGGGAAAATGCATGATCATTTCCAACGCCGCAGCCTGCGGCTTCGTTGGCCCGAACGCGGAACAGGGTGGCCAAGCCGCTTTCCAGCAGGATATTCTTCCCGGAAGGGAGAGTTTCCCCGTCCGCCTGCGGTGGAGACGCGGCGGAGAAGAGCATCCTCGCTCCACCGCCCCGACCTGGTGACTGACACGCATGCGAGTCCCTTCTGCAAACAGCCCCGGCATTCGCGGCCGGTGGGTGTGCCGGAGCCCGGTCAACGCATTCCTGATGGCTGGGGCGTTGATGGTCGGGGCATTGATGGCCGGATCGATCCCGGCAACGGCAGGCCCGGCAAGCGACCCGCATCCCGAGGCGGTGCTGGCCGGCACCGACCGACGAATCGACGCGATATTTCGGGCCGAAGCGGGCATGCCGCTGAAGCGGGCGGCAAAGCATCCACCTCTGAAGAAGAACCGGGGGCCCTACGTCCGAGCCTATTCGTTTTCGATTGTCGGCTTCGCGGCCAAGTGCTTCTACCTCGGCGAGCAAATCGACGAGGCCAATGCGGCGCTGGCGGAAAACGCCCGCTATTACCTCGACAACCCGCTGGCAATCGTCGACCGCGACAGTTTCCACTGGCACGCCGACGTGGTGATGCGGCTGATCGAACTCTACGGCACCAACGGAAGCGTGACACCCGGGATGATCACGCCCGAGACCGAATCGCTCTGCCTCGAGCCGATCTGGATCTACTGCGACCGCGCGTCGTGGCCCAGCCAGGTCGACTACAAAAAGTCGCAGACATGGAGCACGCACTGCTCCGAGAACCACCATGCGATGCACATCACCGTTCTCTGGCACTTCGCCAAACTCGCCAAAGACCGTGACGAGTACATGAACCGCGAATATCGGCACGGCGGGACGCCGGCAGCCTACTACCGCGACTTCAACGAGTACTTTCGCGTGTATTGCCTGGAGCGTGCCCGCAAGGGTTTCGGCGTCGAGATGATGTCGCCCGGCTACAACGCCACGATGATGAAGGCCTTCTACAACTTCTACGATTTCGGCGAGCCTGAAGTACGACGCGCCGCCGGCAATCTGCTCGACCTGTACTTCGCGTACTGGGCGCAGGAGCAAATTGACGGCGTTTCGGGGGGTGGCAAATCTCGCATCTACTTTGGGAAAGGGCTCTCCCCGCGAGGCGAGAGCAGCATGTCGTGGATCTACTTCGGGATCGGCAGGTTCGCAGTCGGCAAGCAGCCGCGACTCAACGGCCACGACGTCAATCCCTACCTCAGCAGCTATCGCCCTCCGGCCGTGGTCGCCGACATCGCACTCGACGTCAGGGGCCGAGGGCAATACGAGATCCACCAGCGCGTGCAGGGCCTCGGCAGGCAGGGCCACACGTTCCCGATGATGGACGCTCGCGAAAAGACCTCAACCGTTCTCCGCACCGACGGCGGAGGCATCTTGCGATACACCTTCTGCGATCCGGCGTTTATCATCGGCACACCGATGCACGAGCCGCGACCGCTCCGCGACTGGGTCTACATCAGCTCGCAAAACAGATGGCATGGCGTGATCTTTCCCGGAGACGACCTGCCGCGAATCGTGCCGATCGCCCGGCCCGCGGACAACTGGGAGGCCAAAAACGCCCAATGGTCGGTGCAGTCGAAGGGCACGCTGATCGCCCAGAAGCTGAGGTCCAATCAGGGTGCCTCGGAAATGATCATCTGGATTTCCAAGGAAGGCCTGAGCGAACCGCGTGAGAAAGACGGCGTTCTGTTCGTCGAGTCAGACCAGGCCTGCGCCGCGGTTCGGGTTGTCGGCGGCGGCTATTCGTGGGGCGACCCGAATCTTGTCTCAGGCACCCCCACCGGCCGGCGAAAGATTCGCGTCGGCCGTCTGGTCGTGCCAGAAGACGAATATGCACCGGTGATTGTCGAGGTCATGTCGAAGAAAGAGGCGACGAGTTTTCCGCGGTTCGTCGATCTCGTTCTTGCCAACAAGCCACAGGTCGACTCCGGCGTGGTCGCCTACACGACCGTCTACGGCGACGAGCTCACCTTCGACGCCAACCAGAAAGCGACCCCCACCATCAATGGCAGGCCGGTCGACTATACGCCAAAGAACGTCTACGACAGCCCGTTCCTGAGGGCCGAGTACGACAGCGGCATCGTGACGATTCGCAAAGGACAGCGTGAGAAATTATTGGACTTCACCAAGTGAAAGGGCTGGCAGATGAACTCCGTCGGATCCCGCATTGTTCGTGTCGTTGCGGTGATTGTGTCGATCGCCGTGTCGCTGGATGTGGCCTGCGGGGGCAAGCCTGAGCCGGCACCCCTGACACCGACCGGGAAAGCACTCCTCGCTGAATATGCCGAGATGCTCGCCGGGCTGCGGGCGAGGGTCAGCGAAATTCTGCCCGAAATCGACAGTGGCAAGAAAGAGGCCTTTCTCGAGGCCCATGTTGCCGAGGGCCCTCAGTTTCAAAAACAAAAAAAGGGCAAAGTCGAAAAACTCAAGCAGAAGCGGGACACCGGCATCTACAAGGGTTTCAAGCAGCAAAAGGCCTCGATCGCCAAAGCACGGCCGATCCTCGTCGGCCTCGAAGGGCTGCTGGGCAGTGACGACAACGACGCGTTGCTCGTGAAGGCGGCGGTGCTCGCAGCCGCGACGCCGCGGGGATTGGCTGTGTATGCACAAGAGAGCCCGACCCACAAGGCACGGATCGACACCCTGCTTGCCGACCACGAGCTGATGAAGCAGATGCTCGTTGCCGGCGGTGCGAAGGCGGATCGATATGGCAGGGCCATGGAGATTCTTGACGCCATCCGGGCCGCGGGCGATTCGCCTCGCGAGGGCATCCTCGACCGGCTGGCGATCGCGACGGCCCTCGAACTCGCCGCGCCGGAACTCTGCGGCTACACCATGATCGACCCGGTCGCACGCTACAAGGCCTACGAGAAGTGGTATCTGGCCAAAGAGCTTGATCCTCGCTTTGAGGAGATGACCACGTGGGAATGCCGCCACATCATCAACGATTACCAGCCCGAAGAAATGCTCGCCTGGTTGCGTGAGATGATTCGAAACTATCGTCCCGACACGATCGATACCGAGTCTGTCCGCGGTCGATACATGGCGATCAACGCCGAAATCCCCCAGAAAACCCCGGAATACGACGACGATATCACGCGATTGCAGGCGGTGGTCTGCAACGGTGGCCGGTGCGGTCCCAAAGCCACGCTCGGCAGGGCCATCACCCGCAGCTTTGGGATCCCCACCTGGGGCGCGCGGGTCAAAGCCCACACCGGCATGACCTACTGGACACCCCATGGCTGGACCGCGGCGCTTGGCGTTTCCTTCAGCGGCTCGTTCTGGGACAAGGACAAGCCGGACCGCATGTGGTCGACCGTCTTCCGGCTCGATCAGATGGCCCGCAAGAACCCGGATGAATACCTCGAGGCTCTCCGCTGCAGTTGGATCGGCGAGATCCTCGGACAAAAGCGGGTCGACGGCATGGTCTCAGGCACCGGTGGCTTCTGGCCCGCGCTTGCCTTGAACAAAAAACGGGCCATCGTCAGCGACGCTTGGCCCGATTACGCCGGCAAGCGGGTCCCGTGGATGGAAGACGCCTTTGCACTCATCGAGAAGGACGAGCGGCGCACGGAGCAGTCGTCATCACCCGTGTCGGTCGAAATCGGAGAGGAAGATCGCCGAATTCATGTCGGTGATTCGGGACTCATGACCATCCCTGCCGCTGCCTGCGTCAGTCCCGTCGAGGATACCGCCAAGATTCTGTTCATGAGATCCCGTCTCGGCGGGCTCCAGCTGCATTACAAACGCAAGGGCTCGCCCGAAACGTTCGTCTACGAAGTGAATGTCCCACAGGCCGGCGACTACCTGCTCTCCGCCAAGGTTGTCACCATCAACCGCGGCCAGTCGCTTCAGCTCGAGCTCAACGGCCGGGATGTGCCGATCGATCTGCCGCTGCCCTATACGATCGGGAGCTGGGCGGATTCAGCACCGATCACGATCCCGCTGGTCAAGGGTAAAAACACCCTGAGTTTCACACGCGCGGTTCCCGAACAGTTCGGCAAGCTCGTGTGGAGCCGCAGCGGACCGGAATACGGCGGCGTTTCGATTCGATCTTTCGCACTGCAGCCCGCAGCGACCGCTGGGCAATGATCGCCGACCGGCTGGCAGAAGTTCTGCAGGGGGATAAATCGGGGACGGGAGCGATTTTTCGCCATTCCGCAATGGCTGTCCGCCGCAGCGAGGTCACGGCGAAATGTTGCTGGCCCGGCGGCTTCCCGCCAGGCGAGCCGGATGGACTTCACCAAGACGTTCTGCAGCAGCGTCTACACCGGCAGCCCGCAGCGGTAGGGATC
>Ga0180436_10004201_pt1 | contig 12999 bp, 7 predicted proteins | sample SS_ome_2_FD_132434 | JGI IMG/M metagenome (GOLD analysis project Ga0180436, IMG submission 132434) | Hypersaline lake sediment archaeal communities from the Salton Sea, California, USA - SS_3_S_2 metaG | ecosystem: Environmental > Aquatic > Non-marine Saline and Alkaline > Hypersaline > Sediment...
CGCAGTTTCCACCAACTGGCCGGCGTACATCACACCCACCTGGTCGGCCATCTCCGCGACGACTCCAAGATCGTGGGTAATCAAGAGTATCGCCATGCCGGTTTCGCGTTGCAGTTCTTTCAGGAGATCCAGCACCTGAGCCTGGATGGTGACATCCAGTGCCGTAGTGGGCTCATCCGCAATCAGCACCTCGGGCCTACCGGCTAGGGCAATAGCGATCATCACACGCTGTTTCAGGCCACCGGAAAGCTGGTGCGGATACTCGTCGATACGCCTTTCCGGGTCGGGAATCCCGACGGAACGAAAAAGCTCCAACACCCTCGGGCGTGGCCTTTTTGCGTGCTCGGGATCGTGCAATCGCACTGCCTCTGCGACCTGTTCACCAACCTTCATGACCGGATTCAGGGAGGTCATTGGCTCCTGGAAAATCATACCGATACGCCCACCGCGCTCGTTACGCATCTCCACCTCGGGCAATTCCAACAAAGGCCGACCGTCGAGCAACACCTCGCCCGCAACAACCCGCCCGCTCGGAGGTAAGAGCCGCATCAGAGACAATGCGATCATGGACTTACCGCAGCCCGACTCACCAAGCAGAACGAGTGTCTCTCCCTTGTTCAATGTCAGGTCGACCTGATCGACCGCATGAACTGGGTTGGAGGCGGAACCCAAATCGGTGGTAAGCCCCCGCACCTCCAACACAACCTGTTTTCGCGAACCATTGGGTGAGTTAGCCGATTGCATCGCCGACTCGATAATGCTCATGCCCTCTCCCTCAGGCGTGGATCGAAAGCATCACGCACGACATCTGACAAAAGGTTTGCCGCCAAGACCAAAGCGAACATGAAGATAAACGCAGCAAACAGGGACCACCAAACTACCGGTTCACGCGCCAGTTCGAGACGAGCACTATTGATCATGTTGCCCCAGCTGTTGGTGTTTGGATCGACACCGATGTTGATGTATGAAAGCACCGCTTCCGCGAGTACCAATCCGCTGAAATCCAGTACCACCACGATCAGCACAATGTGCATGACGTTCGGCAACACGTGCCTCAGCAAAACGGTAAAATGGGAGACTCCAAAGGCCTGTGCAGCCTGCACATATTCAAGTTGACGCAATTTCAACGCCTCGCCGCGTAACAAACGACAAAGTCCTGTCCAACTGGTTACGCCGAGAATGAGACAAAGAAACAACAAGCGCATGTCAGCGCGTTCGGTCAAGCTGTTGAATTCATCCTGGTTATTGCTCATGTAGATCTGCATCATCAGCACAGCTGCGGCGATCAAAAGCACCCCGGGAACTGAGCTGAGCGTCGTGTACAGATACTGAATCAGATCGTCCACCCAGCCCCTGAAATAACCCGCCATAATGCCAAGCAATACCGCGGCCGGCAGCATCACCAGGGTCGTCAAGGTGCCTATTACCAGACCGGTACGGATGCTTTTCAAAGACTGGTAGAAAACATCTTCGCCCACCTTGTCTGTACCCAGGATGTGGTAGCCGGAAGACAGGCTGATCGACATCCCTGCGAGTACGAGCATGCTCAGGAAAACCATTGCCGCGGTCCGACTGGGGCCGCGTTTCGGGTCCACCCACCAGGCTTTGATCCTGTCCTGCCTGAAACGGAAAACAAGCAACATCAGCCAGCCAAACAACGCCAAGCCGGCCATCAATCCCAACAAGGCCAGGCGGGCTATATTCATCGGCCTCTCGGCATGGGGATCGGCAAGATGTGCACCACCGTATTCCAGACGCGGATAATCGCGCACCTGACTCCCATCCGGCAGTTGGATGTTTTCCTTGGTATAAAGATGTGTGGCGAACGGTGCCGAGTATGTCTTTTCATTGTTCTCACGCAATGGCGTGGCAAGCAGATCGAAAACGCTGTGCACCTCTGTGGAATAGCGTATCTCACCGTTCTCTGTTTCGCCCGCGGCCAAGCGAAAATGCAAGGTGTCCAGCAAGCCGATGAGTACATAGAAAGCGATGACCACAGCGGCTCCCATCGCGGTACGACTGCGCCCCACCCTGCGCCAGGGAGTGACCAGATGGTCATGCCGGCGGGCATACCAGACAAAGAGCAACACCAGCGCCAACAAAAGATAAATCAGCGCGTCAGTGGCAAGAATGACAGGCTGAAATGGCATCAATCCAACCTCACCCTTGGATCTGCAATGGTGTAGGAAATATCGGTCAGCAACAGGCCGAGGATGTACAGAACGGCCCCCAGGAAGACCATTGCACGCACGATGGCGAAATCCTGACGCTGGATGGCATCGATGGTGTAACTCCCCAGGCCGGGCACACCAAAGAATGATTCCAACAGCAGGCTCCCCATGAACAGTGTCGGCAGGACGACCACCACCCCGGTGAGTATCGGAATCAGTGCGTTGCGCAGAACATGCCTGAACAGCACCCAGTTTTCACTCAGCCCTTTCGCTCGTGCTGTCCGAACGAAATCCTTGTTTATTTCCTCCAGAAAAAGGGTGCGATACCAGCGTGAACCCGATCCAATGGAACTGACCACGCCAATCAACACCGGCAAAATCAGGAACTTCCAAGCGTTAATACCTGTGTCATAGCCAGATATGGGCACAAGGTTCAGGAGTTTCCCGAGAAGCACCTGCCCTCCAATGATGTAAAAGAGGCCGGAGATCGACATCATGGCTACGCACAACACGACGCCCCAGAAATCGAGATAGGTACCACGGAAAAATGCCAGCATAAGCGAAAAACTGATGTTTACCGCCAAACCGACCAACATAACCGGTATGGCGATCGCCAAGCTTGGCCACATCCGTTGACTGATGTCGTGACCTATATTCCGGCCGCTGTCGGACTGACCGAAATCGAACACGAAGAGCTTGAGCGATTTTTCATAGAAAATCGTATCCGTCAGCATCCCAAGTCCCTGCGACTCGGCATTGAATGCCAACGGTTTGTCATAGCCACGTTCATGTTTCCACTGCTGTATGGCTTCATCGGTAACACGCTTGTTACCCAGGTGCATTCTTGCCATGTCTTCCGGCGAGTTGACCACGAAGAACAACAGGAAGGTCAGCAGGTTCACTCCGATCAGTATCGGTATGGCATATATAGTGCGCCGGATGATATAGGCCATCATAGGGCGCGACTCCTCTCACGGGCGCGGTAATCGCGAATGGCAGGGACCGCGGAAACGATCAGGATCGCGCCAAGCAGGAAAAGCGGCCACAGCACGGGCTGATTCCAGGCTTGTTGTTTCTCGGCGCGCTCTGCACCGTTGATGCGCTTGTATTTGAGCGTATTGTTGGCCATCAGGTGCGGCACGGCATTGCGATACCAGTTGTGATGGAGGCTGAATGCTTTCGGGAAAAAACCGAAAAGCCAGGGCGTGTCGCGCCGCAGTATCTCCACCATCTGATCGATGACCTGTTGCCTTTCCAACCCGTTCGGCAGACTCTTCATACGATTGAACAACTCATCGAACTCAGCGCTCTGATAGTTCGCCGCGTTCTCGCCTTTGGTTTCGACCTTGCCGTTGGGGCCGTAAAGCAGGAAAAAGAAGTTCTCCGGATCTGGATAATCGGCATTCCAGCCCCAGCTGAAGATCTGCGCTGTACCCTTGAGCATCTTGTCCTGAAAGCGATTGTAATCGCTCGAACGGATCACCAACTGCACCCCGATTTTTTCGAACTGCTTGCGATACCATTGCATCACAGATTTGCTGCCCGGCCCCGCCTGCGCCGTATCGTAATAAAGGATCAGCGGGCCACCCGATTGGGGGTCAACCCCGTCGCCATACCCTGCCTCGCGCATCAGTCGCCTGGCATCCTCAATGGGACGCCGCTGGGGACGGCCGTCTACCCAGCTGTGGGTGTAAGGATTGATCCCGGCTTCACCCTCGAGGTGGCCGTAAATCCCCGGCGGCAGCAATCCCTGCGCGACCTGGCCACGGCCATTCAGAAAGATGGAAATGAACTCTTCCCAATCGACCGCAATGGCAATGGCCTGCCGCAACTTGCGGGCTCGTTCGACGTCAGCAGGATCATCGGGATCACCGCCGATTACATCATCGCGCATGTTGAACCCCATGTAGAAGATGGAGGTTTCCACCGCGGTGTTTAACTGAATGCCCTTCTCGACCATACTGTCCGTGAGCGCAGCCTCGCCCTCAGCGCCGAACTGTACGGCCTGGTCAAAACTGTCCGACGCAATGCCGGAGTTATCGTAGTAACCCTGCAGAAACTTGTTCCAACGTGGGATCGCTTCCTTTTCCAGACTGTAGATGGCCTTTTTGATAAAAGGCATCTGCTTGCCCGCATCGTCCAGCAGGCCCATTTCCCGATCGGTTTCCGAGCCTTCGCTCGGATAGGCCTCACCGCGGAAATTCGGATTACTGGTAAGCACCATGCGTAGGTTGGGATTGTTTTCGGTCAGCATGTAAGGCCCGGTGCCTACCGGGAACCAGTGAAGGCTGATGTTGCGCTCCGCCATGCCCGGTTGTGCATAAAAGCGTTCTGCCTCCCAAGGCATGGGAGCGAAGAAGTTCATGGCCAGCCAGTAGATGAACTGCGGATAAGCCTTGTTGACGCGAATGCTGTAGCGGTAACGATCGAGTACCCGAACGCCCGCCATGTCGAGATCCCGCAGATCGGTCCACAGTTCGCCGTTTTCTTCTGTCTGCTTGTGCTTTTCAGCAGCCGCCTCGCCAAATGCCTTGAAGCCAACAATATGTTTACCCATAAGGCCAGCTACTGGCGAGTGGTTCGGTTTGAAAGCCAGCCGTTTGATCTGGTAGACGAAATCAGACGCTACCATTTCCCGGGTATCGGTTTGCTCAAAGTCTGACAGCACAAATCGCTCTTCCAGGTCTGATTCGCTTAGCGGCCAGTAGCGGTAGCCATCAGCAGTGCGCGCAAATGCCGGATGCGGTTGGTATTTCACACCGGGTTTTACATTGATGCGGTACTCTGTAAAGGCAATCTGATCGGTCGGCGTGTCTTCCGGTAGCAATCTGCCTTGTGCGTCCAGCACAACCACCTCGGGCATGTCGGCAGCCGACTGTGGAATCAGCGCATAAGGGCGCTTCAGAAAGTGATATTGCAGCGGCGGTTCATAGATCTGCGAGATGAACGACCACTCGTTTGAACTGTACGAGCGGGCCGGATCAAGATGCTTTGGTCGTTCGCTGAAAGAACTGTAGAAGACCGCATCGCTGGCATCGGCCCGGGGGTAAGGGTTATTCCAATTTTCACCGGTACAGCCGCCGAGCGCCCATGTGGCAAAAAGAAGCACGGTTGCAGGGCAAATCCCTCTCGTCTTTGGCCTCAGGAGTTTTTTGAACAAAATCAGGCTTTCAGGTAAGGTTTCCGCCATTCAAAAGGCTCGTCTGGCTGCAGTCTATAGCTCCTTTGCGCGGTCGATCATCGCATTACCCGCCATCGCTTGCCAGCGGCAATTTCATCTTTCACCGATGTTTCCAAGAAGGAAGAGTTCATGGGTTTTCTCAAAAATAAAAAGGCACTGATTGTCGGTGTTGCCAGCAACCGTTCTATTGCTTACGGCGTCGCCCAGGCGATGCATCGTGAAGGTGCCGAACTGGCCTTCACTTATCAGGGCGAAAAATTGGCCAAGCGGGTCGCCGGCTTTGCCGGGGAATTCGGTTCCGATATCGTGCTTCCAATGGATGTTGCCAGCGATGAAGATATCGCCAACACCTTTTCAGCGTTGGACAAGCATTGGGATGGCTTGGACTGCATCATCCACTCCGTTGGTTTTGCTCCGCGCGAGCAACTGGAAGGTACCTACATTGACGCAGTGAACCGCGAGGGATTTCAGATCGCTCACGACATCAGCTCTTACAGCCTCGCCGCACTGGCCAAGGCCGGGCGCCCGATGATGCAAGGACGTAATGGTGCAATCGTCACCATGAGCTACTTGGGCGCGGTGAAAACAGTGCCCAACTACAACGTCATGGGCGTGGCAAAAGCCTCTCTCGAAGCCAATATGAGATACCTTGCCGACAGCATGGGCCCAGAGGGAATTCGTGTTAACGCCGTTTCGGCTGGCCCCATTCGCACGCTCGCCGCCTCAGGCATATCGGGCTTCCGCGACATGCTCAATGATGCGGAAGGAAAAACCCCGTTGCGTCGCAATGTCACCATCGAAGAAGTAGGCAACGCGACAGCCTTTCTGTGCTCAGATCTTGCTTCCGGCATAACTGGCGACGTGCTGTACGTAGACTCTGGCTACCATATTGTGGGTATGGCCTAATCCCTTCAGCCAGAAAAAAGCCCCGCTAAAAGACTAGCGGGGCTTTTCTGATCAGATCAACGAAACCTTCGTCTCACTCGCGGAGGATTTCCAGGTCCGAGCGAGCACGCAAACCCTGCAGCATCCCGTCAAATTCCGCACTGCCCATCAAAGACTCCATACGCTCTTGTCGAATCTTATCCGCGGCAGCATTCGCCCCGGCCTCTCCATTTTCGACAGCATTGATGGCGATAACGAAATAATCACCTTCAGCCGAGACCACGCCCGTATAGGCTTTCTCGCCATCTTTCGGAGGTGTCACCGCGAAGGTGGCATCAATCACCTCCGCAGGAACATCAGTTGAGTTCCTGGAGATCTCCGCATCTTTGTATACCCAGTCGTTGCCATCAGCGATACCCGCCAGCACACGTCCTGCGCGCAGCTCCTCGATAACTTCCGCCCCCTTGCTGGCTGCCTGTTCAGACGCCATCTCAGCTGCGGTCGCTTTCATCACCTCTTCACGCACGCTATCGAAGGGCTTGATGGTTTCCGGCTCATGCTGAAGGACCCTTACCACCACAGACTCGGTCGGCTCGAGATCCAGCACATCGCTGTTGTTACCGTTCACCAATACATCTTCAGAAAAAGCGGCGTTGAGGACCTTGGGATGATCGATGGCCATCGGCAAGCCGCTTTCGCGGGTGATCCAATCTGTTTGCTCGGCTTTCAAATCCAACGTTTCAGCAGCTGGAACCAGGCTGTCAGGGTTCTCATAGGCCGCGTTCGCCAGGCGCTCGTGGTAATCATAAAACAGGTCCTCTGCCTGGAACCTGCGATAAGCCTCCTCCACTTGGGGAAGCATTTGCTCGAATGTCGCGTCGGTACCGCCGCGAATCGCGGTCACCTGCAGTATGTGATATCCGAAATCCGTCTTGACCGGTCCGCTTAATGCGTCCAGATCCAATGAGAATGCACTGTCTTCAAACGGCTTTACCATGGCTCCCCGATTGACCCAGCCGAGGTCACCCCCGTTGGCGGCCGAACCAGGATCATTGGAATTGTCCTTGGCGAGTTGGGCGAAGTCGGCGCCACCCCGCAACTGCTCCAGGAGGTCCAGTGCTCTGGCTTGTTGGTCTTCTTCGGTACCCACTTCAGGGCCGATAAGAATGTGACGGACTTTTCTCTCTTCCTCGACAAAAAACTCGCTGCGATGTTCTTCGTAATATTCCCGGAGCCTTTGCTCGTCGACTTCGACCAACGGCATCAGGCCCTCGACATTGAGGCTGAGGTAGGCCAGCTTCACACGCTCAGGCACACGATAGTCCCCCGGATTATTCTCGTAGTGGCGCTCCGCGTCCGCTGCGCTGACCTGTTGGACATCATTGAACGCCGACATCGGGATCCGGGCAAATTCTATTGAGCGCTGCTGATCACTCAACCGCACCTGTTCCTGCAACTCACTGCCCGTTGTGAAACTGCTGCTGCTCACACCGCTCTGCAATTGGCGCAAAACCAATTCCTGGCGCACCAGATCTTCGAAACCGGCACTGCTCATACCCCGGTTACGCACGGCTGCCTCGTAAATGGCGGGATCAAAGCGTCCCTGGTTCTGAAAAGACGGGATCGATTGGATGTACGCAAGTACCTGTGCATCGCTACCGCGCATGTTCCAATCTTCGGCCGCATGACGCAGCAACCTTTCATTGATCAAACGATCGAGCACCTGTGCACGAAAGGCTTCACCTTCGAATAATTCCTGGCGATAAGCGTCGCCGAGCGAAATACGCATTGATTCCCGGAAATCCCGCATACTGTTTTCCAGTTCGCTTTCCGTGATTTCGATGCCCGCAACTTCGGCGACCACCGGGTCGGCGCCGGAACCCAGGTATTCCTGGATACCAAACAGGGCGAACGGGATACTGATGAGAATTACGATGGCCCAAGCAATCCAACCCTGAGCCTTGTCTCTGATAGCCTGCAGCATAATTTGATTTGTGTGCTTCGGATAAAAAAACAGGGTATCGAATGATACCCTGTTTAGCTTTAAAGTTGGCGGAGTGGACGGGACTCGAACCCGCGACCCCCGGCGTGACAGGCCGGTATTCTAACCAACTGAACTACCACTCCAGAATGTGGTGGGTGCTGCAGGGATCGAACCTGCGACCCTCGCCTTGTAAGGGCGATGCTCTCCCAGCTGAGCTAAGCACCCGGATCGGTTGCGTCGGAATGCATGTCCAACGCGCAACAGTTTCTTTTCTTCTTTATAAAAAGGAAACGGGGCATCTCAATGATACCCCGTTCGCCTTCATGTATGGCGGAGTGGACGGGACTCGAACCCGCGACCCCCGGCGTGACAGGCCGGTATTCTAACCAACTGAACTACCACTCCAAAACATGGTGGGTGCTGCAGGGATCGAACCTGCGACCCTCGCCTTGTAAGGGCGATGCTCTCCCAGCTGAGCTAAGCACCCCGAAAGAGGCGCGCTAATTTACAGCATCTTTAAATGCTTTACCAGCCTTAAAAGCAGGAGATTTTGATGCCGGAATCTGAATCTCTGCGCCAGTCTTCGGGTTACGGCCAGTACGCGCCGCCCGCTCACGCAGAGAGAAGGTACCAAAGCCGATCACTGACACGGTGTCACCGCTCTTGACCGCATTGGTGATAGCTTCAACCATGCCTTCCAGTGCACGGCCAGCCGCTGCTTTGGAGATATCGGCTGAATCAGCCATCGCTTCGATAAGCTCAGTTTTGTTCATTCGTGGAATGCCCCCTTTGAGTGTTTCGGCCGCCTTTCCTGCGGAGCCGAGAATTTTGATGTTCGTAGGCAGTTTTATTGGACCGCCAATGGGAAGGTGCGGTTTATATCACAACCGGACGGAATGTGGTCAAGCCAACACCGCGGCACATTTTGCCGCGGTGCGACGAGAGCGTATTTCTACCAGCGAAATACGATTTAATCAATGATGACGAAGGGTATCTTTGCTCTTTTCCTCGCCATTTTTGGCGCTTTTTTCTTTCTGCTCCTTTTTACTTTCATCACGCGGTACCGGCGTTTCAGCCAATGCAATATCCAGCACTTCGTCAATCCACTGCACCGGACGGATATCCAGGTTCTGCTTGATGTTCTTTGGCATCTCGACAAGATCACGTTCGTTGTCTTTGGGTATCAGAACCGTCTTGATGCCTCCACGATGGGCGGCCAGCAGTTTTTCTTTCAACCCACCAATCGGTAAGACCTCACCACGCAAGGTGATCTCGCCTGTCATTGCAACGTCAGCACGGACCGGAATTTCGGTAAGTGCTGAGGCCAGCGCCGTGCACATGCCGATACCGGCACTCGGTCCGTCTTTCGGCGTTGCACCTTCCGGCACGTGGATATGTACATCCTTGGTCTGGTAGAAATCATCATCCAAACCCAATGCTGCGGCGCGACTGCGCACCACGGTCATGGCCGCCTGGATGGACTCCTTCATCACGTCCCCGAGTTGACCGGTATGCGTAAGCCTTCCCTTGCCGGGCGTCAACGCGGTCTCAATACGCAGCAACTCACCGCCGACCTCAGTCCAGGCAAGGCCGGTGACCTGACCGACCTGGTCGTGCTCTTCAGCCTCGCCGTAGCGGAAGCGTTTGACACCGAGGTACTTCTCCAATGCCTTCGGGGTCACCGTGACCTTCTTCCCTTTCTTGCCGGACATCAGTACGTCTTTGACGACCTTGCGACAAACCTTCGAAATCTCACGTTCGAGATTCCGCACGCCAGCCTCGCGCGTGTAATAGCGCACCACGTCGCGTACCGCGGATTCACGAATCACCAGCTCGTCTTCCTTGAGGCCGTTGTTCTTCATCTGTTTCGGGACCAGGTAATTCTCGGCGATGTTGACCTTCTCGTCCTCTGTGTAACCCGAAAGACGAATGACCTCCATTCGGTCAAGCAGAGCCGGGGGAATATTCATGCTGTTGGCCGTGGCAACAAACATGATCTCCGACAGGTCGAAATCAACCTCGAGGTAATGGTCCTGGAACGTGTGGTTCTGCTCGGGATCAAGGACCTCAAGCAGAGCCGACGCTGGGTCGCCCCGGAAATCCATGGCCATCTTGTCAATTTCATCAAGCAGGAACAGCGGATTGCGGGTCCCGACCTTGGTCAGGTTTTGCACGATCTTACCCGGCATCGCTCCAATGTAGGTCTTGCGATGCCCGCGAATTTCCGCTTCGTCGCGTACCCCGCCGAGCGCCATGCGCACGAACTTACGATTGGTCGCGCGCGCGATCGACTGCCCCAGGGAGGTCTTACCTACACCAGGAGGCCCCACCAGGCACAGAATCGGGCCTTTAAGCTTGCGTACGCGCTGCTGCACTGCCAGATACTCAAGAATGCGCTCCTTGACCTTCTCCAGGCCGTAGTGATCCGTATCAAGGACTTCCTCGGCCTTGCTGATGTCATTCCTTACCTTGGTGCGTTTCTTCCAAGGGACCCCTACCAGTGCATCGATGTAATTACGCACCACCGTGGCTTCCGCTGACATGGGTGACATCAGCTTGAGCTTGTTCAGTTCGTTGTTTGCCTTGGCCTTGGCCTCCTTGCTCAAACCCGCCTTCTCGATTTTTTCGCTGAGTTCTTCGATCTCGTTGGGCGCATCGTCAAGCTCACCCAATTCCTTCTGGATGGCCTTCATTTGTTCGTTCAGGTAGTACTCACGCTGGTTTTTCTCCATCTGGCGCTTAACGCGACCACGAATGCGCTTTTCCATCTGCAGGATATCGTTCTCACCCTCCATCAACGCCATCAGGTGCTCGAGACGCTCACGCACATTGCTCATCTCCAACACGTGTTGTTTCTCATCCAGCTTCAGCGCCATATGGGCGGCCATCGTGTCCGCTAGGCGTGATGGTTCATCAATGCTGGCGAGCGAGGTCAACACCTCGGGCGGCACTTTCTTGTTCAACTTGACGTACTGGTCAAAAAGATCGATTGCCGAGCGCATCAGCACTTCCATTTCGCGCTCGGGCAGCTCCAGTTCGTCTTCAGAACTCACGATCTCTGCACTGAAGAAGTTCTCGCCCTCGATGAAGCGTTGCAGATTTGCCCGCTCGCTTCCCTCCACCAGAACCTTCACCGTCCCATCGGGCAGTTTCAGAAGCTGAAGGATATTGGCAAGCGTGCCCACCTCGTACAGGTCTTCCGGCTTTGGGTCGTCTACGTCAGCACTGCGCTGAGCAGCCAGCAGGATTTGTTTGTTGTCCGCCATCGCCGCGTCGAGCGCCTGAATGGACTTTTCACGACCGACGAACAGCGGGATGACCATGTAGGGATAGACCACCACGTCTCGCAACGGCAACACCGGCACGATCATCGGCTTGTCTATGTCGTTTATGTCCTGACCCATGGAATGCTTCCTCCGCTTGCAGGCCTCGCTGGGCCGGCTGGTTATGGGGTTGCCGTCAGTCTCAACGACCTACGGCTTGATTTTCGATGTGTATGGCTGGAGTTGTGGCCACTACCGGTGTATTTCAATACCAATCCAGCTGTGCTCTACAACACTGGTTAAGAGGTTTTGATGCCGTGAAGAGGCTCGAAAAGAAAAGTGCCCGGTAAACCGGGCACTTAGGTTCAATCGGAGGCAGCCAGTTGCTTTGGCTCAGCGCCATCGAAGATGATGTATGGATCCGATTCTCCCTTGACCACTGATTCATCCACCACCACCTTGCTTGCGTCTTCCAGGGAAGGCAGATCGTACATGGTGTCGAGCAGGATGTGCTCAAGGATCGTGCGCAAACCACGTGCTCCGGTCTTCCGCTCCATGGCCTTGCGGGCAATCGCAGCCAGGGCATCTTCACGCAGCTCGAGCTCCGCACCTTCCATCTCGAACAGCCGCTGATATTGCTTGACCAGAGCATTTTTCGGCTCTGTAAGGATGCGCACCAGCGCTTCCTCGTCCAGCTCTTCCAGCGTAGCCACCACCGGCAGACGGCCGACAAACTCCGGGATCAGGCCATAGGAAATCAGGTCTTCCGGTTCCACCTCGACCAAAATCTCTCCCACGCTGCGGCTGTCGTCCTTGCTGCGCACTTCGGCTGAGAAACCGATACCGCCCTTTTCGGAACGATCGCGGATCACCTTGTCCAAACCTGCGAAGGCGCCTCCCACGATAAACAGGATGTTGCGGGTGTCGACCTGCAGAAATTCCTGCTGAGGATGTTTGCGTCCTCCTTGAGGCGGAACGGAGGCGACGGTACCTTCGATCAGCTTAAGGAGCGCCTGTTGCACGCCCTCGCCGGAGACATCGCGCGTGATGGAGGGGTTGTCGGATTTGCGCGAGATCTTGTCGATTTCGTCGATATAGACGATACCAGTCTGCGCTTTCTCCACATCGTAGTCGCATTTCTGAAGCAGTTTCTGAATGATGTTCTCTACATCTTCACCCACGTAACCGGCCTCGGTCAGGGTGGTTGCGTCAGCGATAGTGAATGGGACGTTCAGCAGACGCGCCAACGTCTCGGCCAGAAGCGTTTTACCGGATCCAGTGGGGCCGATCAGCAGAATGTTGCTCTTGGAGATTTCCACCTCGTCCTTGCCCGTGGCCATCTCCAGGCGCTTATAATGATTGTAAACGGCAACTGACAGGACCTTCTTGGCTCGCGACTGGCCGATCACGTACCCGTCGAGCGTTTCGTTTATCTCCTTCGGCTTGGGTAGCCCTTGCGACGACTCCGGAGCGTTTTCCTGCATCTCCTCACGGATGATGTCATTACAAAGTTCC
>Ga0180436_10004204_pt1 | contig 12995 bp, 14 predicted proteins | sample SS_ome_2_FD_132434 | JGI IMG/M metagenome (GOLD analysis project Ga0180436, IMG submission 132434) | Hypersaline lake sediment archaeal communities from the Salton Sea, California, USA - SS_3_S_2 metaG | ecosystem: Environmental > Aquatic > Non-marine Saline and Alkaline > Hypersaline >...
GCCGCCGACGGGCGCCGGGCAGTCTTCGCGATCTCGGACCGGCCGGTGAATTTCCACGATTTCGCGCGGCTGTTCCGCGACCATCTCGGCCTGCCCGACGCGCTGTATTTCGACGGCCGGATCTCGCGGCTGCACGCGCCGGGGATCGGGCGCGACGACGGCGGCTTCCCGATGGGGCCGATCGTCGGCCTGCTGGCGCCCGCGGGCGGGTGACGGGCGGTTGACGGGCGGTTGACGGCCGCGCCCCGCGGGGCTAGCACGCCCGCCTCGAAGCAAGGGAACGGTGCATGGCACGCAGGAAAGGGCGCGACATTTCCGGCTGGCTGGTGGTCGACAAGCCCGCGGGGCTGACCTCCACCGCCGTGGTCAACAAGGTCCGCTGGGCCTTCGGCGCGAAGAAGGCCGGCCATGCCGGCACGCTCGACCCGGCGGCGACCGGGGTGCTGGCGGTGGCGCTGGGCGAGGCCACGAAGACCGTGCCCTTCGTCACCGACGCGCTCAAGGCCTACCGTTTCACCGTGCGCTGGGGCGCGGCCACCACGACCGACGACGCCGAGGGCACGGTGACCGAAACCTCCGACCTGCGCCCCGACCGCGCCGCGATCGAGGCCGCGCTGCCCGCCTTCATCGGCGAGATCGAGCAGGTGCCGCCGCAATTCTCGGCGGTGAAGGTCGCGGGCGAACGCGCCTACGACCTCGCCCGCGAGGGCGAGCGGCTGGACCTTGCGCCGCGCCCGCTTTGGGTGGAGCGCCTGACGCTGATCGCGCAGCCCGATGCCGATCACGCGGAATTCGAGATGGTCTGCGGCAAGGGCGGCTACGTGCGCGCCGTTGCGCGCGACCTGGGCCGGGCGCTGGGCTGTCTTGGCCATGTCACCACGCTGCGCCGCATCTGGTCGGGGCCGTTCGAGGCCACCGACGGGGTGGATATCGACACGCTCGACCGGCTGGCGAAGACGCCGGAGATCGACGCGCTGCTGAAACCGCTGGAGGTTGGCCTCGCCGACCTGCCGGAGGTGAAGGCCACGGCCGAGGGCGCGGCGCGGCTGCGAAACGGCAATCCCGGCGCGGTCTTCGCCGCGGAAGCCGAGTTCGGCGACGAGGCCTGGGCCAGTTTCGAGGGCCGCGCGGTGGCGGTGGGCACCTACATGGCCGGCATGCTGCACCCGGCCCGGGTGTTCGTGGCGTGACTGCGCCGGTCACCCGCACCCACCAGAAGGGCGACGCCTGGTCAGAGGCGGTCTATTCCCCCTGCGGCTCCTTCCGCTACCTGCTGACGCGGACATGGGACGCCGGCGGGCGGCGCGCGCTGTTCGTGATGCTGAACCCCTCGACCGCGACCGAGCTGCAGAACGATCCCACGGTGGAACGCTGCGAACGCCGGGCGCGGGTGCTGGGCTATGGCGCGTTCCGGGTCTGCAACATCTTCGCCTTCCGCGCCACCGATCCGAAGGTGATGCGCGCGGCGGCCGATCCTGTCGGGCCGGCGAACGACGCGGCCATCGCCGACAGCGCGCCCTGGGCCGACACGATCGTCTGCGCCTGGGGCAGCCACGGCGATTTCCTCGACCGGGGCCGGACGGTCGAAGCGCTGCTGCGCGCCACGGGCCGGCCGCTCTACCACCTCGGCCTGACGAAGGGCGGCCAGCCCCGCCACCCGCTCTACATCGGCTACGACCGGCAGCCGGAACCCTGGCCGGACGGCTGACCCGGACGGCCGGGAGTGCTAGAAGGGGCGCATGGCAGATCCCGACACGCAAGACGACCTGAAGGCCGAGATCGCGGCGCTGCGCGGCGAGGTCGCGCGGCTGAACGCGCATCGGTTCATCCGAAACCTGAACTCGCCCTGGCGGATGCTGGGCTGGACCTTCGCGCGGGGGCTGGCGATGGGGCTGGGCACCGTGGCCGGGGCCACGCTGCTGGTCTCGATCGCCGCCTACCTGCTGTCGCAGGTCGACTGGATCCCGATCCTCGGCGACTGGGCCGCGCAGATCGCCGAGCAAATCCAGCGGGATCGCTAGCCCGCGAACAGCGGGAAGGTCACGCCCAGCGCCCAGGCCAGGTGCAGGCCAAGGCCGAGCCCGGGGGCCAGCGGCCGCCCCGTGGCGCGGCCGACCCAGCCGCCGATCGTGCCGAACAGCAGGAAGTACAGCAGGATCACCGGCACGATCATCGCCAGGAAGAACAGCCGGCCGGGATCGAGCGCCACGGCAAGGCCCAGCGAGGCCAGCGCCGCGCCGCGCACCGCGATCACCCGAAGCGCGCCGGCGCGGCCCGCCTCGGTCAGCAGCGCGTCGGCCAGCATGAACGGCACGCTGCCCGCCGCGATCGCCGCGATCAGCGGCAGGCGCGCGGGGATCGGCATGAATTCGGCCACGTAGCGATCCATCACCATGCCGAAGACGGCGATCCCGAAACCGGCGAGCGCAAGGCCCGGCCAGAGCCCGCCGCGCGGAAGTGCCACGCCGAAGGTGTGCAGCGCCACAAGGCCCAGCGCCCCCATGACAAGGAAATGCACCGCGAGGTAATCGGCCACCAGCACCGGCAGGAAGGCAATGCCGAGCGGCCAGAGCAGAAGCGGCGTTGCCAGCGCCGGCCCCAGCACCGCCAGCGCGAACCGGCCCGGCGACAGGCGCGGCACCGGCGCGGCCCGGTCGGCGGGCCGCAGCAGCCCCGCCAGCGGCCAGGCCAGCGCCACCGTCGCGACCAGCAGCAGCGCCACCCAGCCGCCGCGCGCCGCCACCGGCGCGTCGCCGCCGTCATGGCCGAAGGCCACGTCCAGCCAGCCGCGCGCCTCGGCAAGCGCGGTGGCCGAGAACAGCACGCCGACATGCTCGACCCCCGGCGCCAGCGCCGCGCGCCGCCCGGTGCCCGCCGCCGGGTCGCCCACCGTCTCGCCGATCCGGGCCGCCGGGTCGGCCAGGTGCAGCGCCGCCAGCGCCTCTTCGGCCAGCCAGCCCTCCCATTCACCGGTCACGACGAGCAGGTTGCGCGGCTCGCGCGCCGTCACCGCCTCGGAAAACATCGACAGCGCCACCACCGCGCCGGTGCGCGGATCGGCGATCGCCTGCCGCACGACGATGTCGGAGGCCATCGAATGGCCAAGGAAGGCCAGCCGCCCGTCGGCGCCCGGCAGCGCCAGCGCGGCATCGGCCACGCGGCCCAGTTCGTCCATCAACAGCTGCGTCGTGCCGTCGATCCGGTTCACGTCGCCGGACATCGGCACCGGGTTGGCGCCGTGGCCTTCCAGATCGTAGCTGACGACAAGGTAGCCCGCCCGCGCCAGCGTCAGCGCGAAAGGCTCCATCAGCGGCCGCGACCCGGCGAAGCCATGCGCGATCACGACGACGGGCGCGGGGCCGGGTGCATCGGCACGGGCGTAGACGGTGGCCGGCGTTTCGCCCACCGCAAGCGGCGTGACGATCAGCCCGGCGCGGTCACGCTCCAGCATCCAGATCGACAGCGCGGCGGCGGCCAGCGCCAGCACCAGAACGATGGCGCGGGCCGGCCGCACGCCGGGTCAGCCCCAGGTCGGGTGGAACGTGCCCGCGGGCGAGGGCGTGAAGATCTCGTAGCCCGTCGCGGTCACCCCGATCGAATGCTCGAACTGCGCCGAGAGCGACTTGTCGCGGGTCACCGCCGTCCAGTCGTCGGCCAGCACCTTGGTTTCCGGCCGGCCGAGGTTCACCATCGGCTCGATGGTGAAGAACATGCCCTCCTCCAGCACCGGGCCGCTGCCGGGGCGGCCGAAATGCAGCACGTTCGGCGGGGCGTGAAAGACCCGGCCAAGGCCGTGGCCGCAGAAATCGCGCACCACGCTCATCCTCTGCGCCTCCACATAGGTCTGGATCGCGTGGCCGATGTCGCCGAAGGTATTGCCGGGCCGCACCGCCTCGATCCCCCTGAACAGCGCGTCATGGGTCACGTCGATCAGCCGCGCCGCCTTGCGCGAGGGCTGGCCGGCCACGTACATCCGGCTTGTGTCGCCGTACCAGCCGTCGACCACCACGGTGACGTCGATGTTCAGGATGTCGCCGTCCTTGAGCACCTTCGGCCCCGGAATCCCGTGGCAGACCACGTGGTTGACCGAGATGCACGAGGCATGCCGGTAGCCGCGGTAGCCGATCGTCGCCGAGGTCGCGCCCAGTTCCGTCACGCGGGCGGTGATCGCATCGTCGATCGCGGCGGTGGTCGCGCCCGGCACGACAAGGCCGGCCACCTCGTCGAGGATGCGCGCGGCCACGGCGCCGGCCCGGCGCATGCCCGCGAAATCGCCCGGATCGTGGATCCTGATCCCGTCCTTCGTCACCCGGCCCTGCGTGTCGTCCACCGTTCCCGTCCTCGTCGCACCCGCCCGTCACCGACCCGGCGCTGGCCGTCCGGCCGGCACGGCGCCGATTTGGCCCTAGATAGTCGTCACGCCCCGGCTTGGCCAGAGGCGGTGCCCGCGGGGCCGTCGCGGCCGGGCTTTTCGCCGCCCGCCCGGCGTCCTATAGCTGTGGCCAGTCAAGGAGGCCGCAATGCCCAATCCCACAGCCGCGATCCTGATCATCGGCGACGAGATCCTCTCGGGCCGGACCCGCGATTCGAACATGCATTTCCTTGCCGGAGAGTTGACGCGGGTGGGGATCGACCTGTCCGAGGTCCGCGTCGTGCCCGATGAACAGGCCCGGATCGTCGCCGCGCTGAACGATCTGCGGGCGGCCTGGGACCATGTCTTCACCTCCGGCGGGATCGGGCCGACGCATGACGACATCACCGCCGATGCCGTGGCCGCCGCCTTCGGCGCGGCGCTGGACATCCGGCAGGATGCCCATGACATCCTCGCCGCGCATTACGCGGCCACCGGGCTGGACTTCAACGCGGCGCGCAAGCGGATGGCGCGGATTCCCGAAGGCGCGGCGCTGATCGAGAACCCGATCTCGGCCGCGCCGGGGTTCAGCCTTGGCAACGTGCACGTGATGGCCGGGGTGCCCGCGATCTTCCAGGCGATGGTCGCCTCGGTGCTGCCCGGCCTGACCGGCGGCGACCCGCTGATGAGCCAAAGCTACCGGATCGACCGGGGCGAGGGCGTGATCGCCGAACCGCTGGGCGCGCTGGCGGCGGAGTTTCCGGACCTGTCCTTCGGCTCCTACCCGTTCATCCGCAACGGCGCGCATGGCGCGAACGTGGTGATCCGCGGCCATGACGCGGCGCGGATCGACGCCGCGATGACCCGGCTCGCCGCGCTGTTTCCCGGCGACGGCGGATGACGCCGGCTGACCTCTCGGCGCTGATCGACGCGACATGGCCGCCGGCCGCGACCCGTCGCGCGGGGCCGTTTCGCCTGCGCGAGGGGCAGGGCGGCGGCCAGCGGGTTTCGGCCGCCACGGCAGAGGCCGAATGGCAACAGGCCGACATCGCCGCCGCCGAGGCCGCGCAGCGCGATCTTGGCCAGGTGCCGCTGTTCATGATCCGCGCCGGCGAGGAGGCGCTGGACGCCGCGTTGGCGGCGCGCGGCTACCGGGTGGTGGACCCGGTGGTGCTCTACCGCGCGCCACTCGCCGATCTCGCCACCGAACCGCCGCCGCCGATCACCACCTTCTGCCTGTGGCCGATGCTGCAGATCATGCGCGAGCTTTGGGCCGAGGGCGGGATCGGGCCGGGCCGGATCGCGGTGATGGAACGGGCAGGGCCGCCGAAAACCGCGATCCTGGGCCGGGTGAACGACCGCGCCGCCGGCGTCGCCTTTGTCGCCGGGCATGGTGCGTCGGCGATGCTGCATGCCCTGCACGTCATTCCCGGTCAGCGTCGGCAAGGAATCGCCGTCAAGATGATGCGTGCGACGGCCTTCTGGGCCCTAGATCATGGGCTTTCGGAGCTTTTCGTCGCCGTGACCGAGGCCAATGCCCCGGCCCGCGCACTCTACGCTTCTCTGGGGATGTCGATTGTGGGAAAATACCACTATCGGAAAGGTCAGGCCTGAACGGCCTGGAAGAGGCGAGCGAAGCGAGCAGGTGACCGACGACGGCCAGAGCCCCACGGCACTCGACCTGCCGATGGTCGCGCCGTTGCCCGAGGCGACGGCGAAGTATTTCGCGATCTGCGAGGACAAGCTCGGGCTCGTGCCCAACGTGCTGCGCGCCTATGCCTTCGACATCGCCAAGCTCAACGCCTTCACCGCGCTTTACAACGACCTGATGCTGGCCGACAGCGGCCTGACGAAGCTGGAGCGCGAGATGATCGCGGTCGCGGTCTCGTCGCTGAACCGCTGCTGGTACTGCCAGGTCGCGCATGGCGCGGCGGTGCGGGAACTGTCGGGCGACCCGGTGCTGGGCGAGGCGCTGGTGATGAACTGGCGGATGGCCGATCTTTCCCCCCGCCAGCGCGCGATGCTGGACTTCGCCGAGAAGCTGACGCTGGCCTCCTCGAAGGTCGAGGAGGCCGACCGGCAGGCGCTGCGCGATGCCGGGTTTTCCGACCGCGACATCTGGGACATCGCCGCGGTCGCGGGGTTCTTCAACATGACCAACCGCGTCGCCTCGGCCACCGCGATGCAGCCCAATCCCGACTATCACGGGGCGCACCGGTGAGGGGCTGGGCGGCATATCTCCTGTCGCTGGCCGCCGCGCCGGCGCTGGCGGCCGAACTGCCGCTGCCCGAGGCCGCGGAACTGACGGCGGAGGTCAGCGAGCGGCTGGGCAGCTTCCAGCTGCCCGTCGGCCCGGCCCGGCCCGAGGGCGTGGCGTTGCTCGCGATCGAGGGGCAGGTCAGCCACCAGGCCTTCCGGATCGAGGGCGCGGCGACGACGCTGGAACTGATCGCCCCGCTCAGGACCACCCTTCAGGCCGAGGGCTTCTCGATCCTCTACGAATGCGAGGCGCGGATCTGCGGCGGCTTCGATTTCCGCTACGAGGCGGATTTCCTGCCCGAACCGGACATGCATGTCGATCTGGGCGACTACCGCTACATCGCCGCGGCGCGCGAGGCCGAAACCGGCACCGACCACGCGATGATCCTCGTCAGCCGGTCGGCGGCGGCGGGCTTCGTGCAGGTCAGCCGGATCGGCCCGCCGGGCGAGGGCCCGCTGAGCCTTGTCGTCTCCACCAAGTCGCCTGCGGCCGATGGCGACGTGATGGCCGAAACCGTGGCCAAGGCTGTGGCCGCCGCGCCGCGGCTGGCGCCCGACGTGATCGGCACGCTGACGGCGACCGGCGCCGTCGCGCTCGACGACCTCGATTTCGCCTCGGGATCGACCGATCTTGGCGAGGGCCCGTTTCCCTCGCTGGCGCTGCTGGCCGACTGGCTGAAGGCCGATCCGGCGCGCGCGGTCACCCTCGTCGGCCACAGCGACGCCGAGGGCGCGCTGGACACCAACGTGCGGCTGTCACGGGCGCGGGCCGAAGAGGTCAGGGCCCGGCTGCTGTCGGAATTCGGCGTCGCGCCGGCGCAGGTCGCGGCCGAGGGCGTGGGATTCCTTGCACCGCGCGCGGCCAATGACGATGCCGCCGGGCGGATGCTCAACCGCCGCGTCGAGGCGGTGCTGCGCTAGTCAGCCGGCAGGTATCACCAGTTGTCAGGCCCCTTGTCGACATAGGACGAGGCGAGGAAATCGATGAAGGCGCGGACCTTGGGCTGGGTGAACCGGCCCGGCGGATAGACCGCGTAGATGCCCAGGCTTTCCTTCGGCAGGTCGGGAATCGCGTCTTCGACGAGACCCTTGCGCATCGCCTCGGCGTAAAGGAACGAGGGCAGGTAGGCGATGCCCAGCCCCGAAATCGCCGCGTTCAAGAGCGACTGGCCGTCGTTCACCGTCAGCCAGCCCGAGGTGCGGACCTGCCGCTTCTCGCCCGAGGGCGCGGTGATCTTCCAGACGTTGCCCGAGGACTGGTTGGAATAGTGCAGAAGCTTGTGATCGTTCAGGTCGTCGATCTTCTGCGGCCGGCCGAACTTCTGGAAATAGCCCGGCGCGCCGACCATCCGCTTCGTCGTCTCGGTCAGCTTGCGGGCGCGCAGCGTGCTGTCCTCCAGCTCGCCCATCCGGATCGCCATGTCGAACCCTTCCGAGATCAGTTCGACATACCGGTTGTTGAGCACCATGTTGATCGTGATGTCGGGAAATTCCTTGAGAAATTCGCCCAGGATCGGCGACAGCAGGTTGACCCCGAAATCGGTGGCGACGGAGATTCGCAGAAGCCCCGAGGGCGCGGATTGCATCGAGGTGACGAGCGCGTCGGCCTCGCCTGCGTCGTTCAGCACCCGGCGCGCCCGGTCGTAATAGGCCAGCCCGATCTCGGTCGGCGACACCCGCCGCGTCGTGCGGTTGAGAAGCCGCGCGCCCAGCCGCGCCTCGAGCGCCGAGACATGCTTGGAAACGGCGGACTTGGAAATCCCCAGCTTCTTCGCCGCGTCGGTGAAGCCGCCCTGGTCCACCACGGTGGCGAAGGCCTCCATCTCGGTCAGACGATCCATTGTTCACCCCTCCGGTAGCTTCTCGGTCCGCCCCGGAGTCTTCGGCCCGAAATCGGGCTGGAATGTGGTGATCGCCCGGCAAAAGCCGGATAATCGCGATCAAGGTTTACGGATTGTCCCGGCGGCGTGATCAAATCGCGGCGGCAAGTCGCGCGGCCTGGTCGATCGCGCGCTTGGCGTCGAGTTCCGCGGCGCGGTCGGCCCCGCCGATCACGTCGGCCGCGATCCCGGCCCGCGCGAGATCGTCGAGAAGCGCGCGGTCGCTGTCCTGCCCGGCGCAGATCACCACGGTATCGGCCGGGATCAGCCGGGTTTCGGCCGCCGCGCCGCTGCCGATGGTGACGTGCAGCCCCTCCGCATCGATCCTGTCGTAGGTCACGCCGCCGATCATCTCGACCCGTTTCGCCGCCAGCGCGGCGCGGTGAATCCAGCCGGTGGTCTTGCCCAGCCGCTTGCCCGGCCGTTCCGCCTTGCGCTGCAGCAGCGTGACCTGCCGGGCCGGCGGTTCCGGCGCGGGGGCCGTCACGCCGCCGGGCGCCTCGGCGGGATCGGTCACGCCCCATTCGCGCCGCCACAGCGCCGGATCGGTGGCCGGGCTCGGCCCGTCATGGACAAGGTATTCGGCCACGTCGAACCCGATGCCCCCGGCCCCGACCACGGCAACCCGCTTGCCCGCCGTGACATGGCCGGCCAGCAGATCGGCATAGGACACGGCGGTGCCGCCCGCCTCGCCGGGAATTCCGGCCGGGCGCGGCCTGACCCCGGTGGCCAGGATCACCCGGTCGAAACCGCGCAGGTTGTCCACCGTGGCGGCGCTGCCCAGCCGCAGGTCCACCCCGGCCTTGCCCAGCATCGTGGCGAACCAGTCCACCAGCCCGTCGAACTCCTCCTTGCCGGGAATCACGCGGGCGAGGTTGAGCTGGCCGCCGATCCGGTCGTCGCGCTCGAACAGCGTGACCCGGTGGCCGCGTTCGGCCGCGACGAGCGCGGCCATCAGCCCGGCCGGCCCGGCGCCCACCACGGCAACCCGGCGCGGCGTGGCGGCCGGATCGTAGCGCAGGTCCGTTTCGTGGCAGGCGCGCGGATTGACGAGGCAGGAGGTCAGCCGCCCGGAAAAGGTGTGGTCGAGACAGGCCTGGTTGCAGGCGATGCAGGGCGCGATTTCCGCCGCGCGCCCGGCGCGGGCCTTGGCCACGAAATCGGCATCGGCGAGGAACGGGCGCGCCATGGAGACCATGTCGGCGCAGCCCTCGGCCAGCACCCGTTCGGCGACCTCGGGCGTGTTGATCCGGTTCGAGGCGATCACCGGCAGGCCGACATGGCCCATCAGTTTCCGCGTCACCCAGGCGAAGGCGGCGCGCGGCACCGAGGTGGCGATCGTGGGCACCCGCGCCTCGTGCCAGCCGATGCCGGTATTGAGGATCGAGGCGCCGGCCGCCTCCACCGCCTGCGCCAGCCGGATCACCTCGTCGAAGCCTTGCCCCTCGGGCACCAGGTCGATCAGGCTGATCCGGTAGATCACGATGAAATCCGGCCCCACCGCCTGCCGCACCCGGCGCACCACCTCGACGGGCAGGCGCATCCGGTTCTCGTAGGGCCCGCCCCAGCGATCCTCGCGCCGGTTGGTGCGCAGGCTGAGGAACTGGTTGAGGAAATAGCCCTCCGATCCCATCACCTCGACGCCGTCATAGCCCGCCTCGCGGGCGCGGGCGGCGGCGGTGACGATATCGGCGATCTGTTTCTCGATCCCGGCCTCGTCCAGAGCGGTCGGCGGGAACGGCGAGATCGGCGCGCGGAGCGCCGAGGGCGCGACGCAATCCTTGCCGTAGGCGTAGCGCCCGGCATGCAGGATCTGCATCGCGATGCGGCCGCCGGCGTCCTGCACCCGGCCGGTGACGATCCGGTGGTTCGCCACGTCCGCGGGCGTGAACAGCCCCGCCGCGCCGGGGAACACCGCGCCCTCGCGGTTCGGGGCCATGCCGCCGGTGACCATCAGCCCCACCCCGCCGCGGGCGCGCGCGGCGTAGAATTCCGCCACCCGGTTCCAGTCGCCGGTTTCCTCCAGCCCGGTGTGCATCGACCCCATCAGCACCCGGTTGGGCAGGCTGACATGGCCAAGGTCGAGCGGCGCGAAAAGATGGGGATAGGCGGTCATCGGACCCTCCGGTGGCGACGGGGCCGAGAGTGACGCGGGCCGCCGCCGCTGTCACCCCCGACGCGGCGTCACCCGCCGGCCCCGGCCGCGCCGTCGTCGCCGCCCTCGCGCAGCGCCCGGCGGAGCGCCCGCTTGAGCATCTCGACCTCGGCGCGCAGCAGGTCGATCTCGCCGCGGATGTCGTCGCCGACGGGCAGGCCCGCGACGAGGCTGAAGGCGCACAGCCGCGCGCCGGTCTCGGCATCCGCCAGAACGAAGGTCTGCACCCCGTCGTGCAGGCAACCCGCCGGGATATCCGCCGCCACCGCCCATTGCCCCGCGCCCGCCGCGGCCAGCCGCGCGCGGCCCAGCACCTCGCCGGCCCGCAGCAGATCGATCCGCGGCGGGCTGTCGCCGGCCTGCAGGATCCCGTGCCAGGTGCCGCCGGCGATCCGTGTCTGCACCAGGCGCACCGCCCGCCCCGGCCGGTCAGATCGCCGCCCGGGGGCGGCGGGTCAGGACAAGGTCGAGCACGACGATCCGGTTGCGGCCCGGCGCCTCGAAGATCAGGTCAAGCCAGGCCGCGGCCACCGGCCGGCTGTCCAGCCCGGCCGCGGCGAGGTCGAATTCCGCCGCGGCGCCCGAAACGACGCCGCGCGTGAGGCTGCGATGATCGGTGCCCTGCCGCAGATTGAGCCGCGCGACGGTGGCGACCGGGGCGCAGCTTTCCACCGCCGGCGTCACCGCGACGATGCTGTCGGCGCCAAGCCGCGCGCAGCCGGTCGCGGGCAGATCGACGGCGAAGGACAGGAACCGCCCGGCAAACCCGAAGACATCGACAGCCAGCGCAAGGGGCGCCGGCCCCGCGATGCCGGCGATCTGCCGCACCGCCGTCTCGCGCAGCGGGCAATCATGGTAGACGGCAAGGTTTTCGGCCAGACGCGCGCCGCTTTCGGGGGCCACCAGCCCGGCGGGGGACAGCCGCGCCACCCAGGGTTCGGGCCGCCAGACCCAGTCGGCATGCAGCGGCCGGGGGATCGGCGTGGCCGGCGCGGCGGCCTCGATCCGGGCCTCGACCTCGGTCAGCAGCGCCCCGGTTTCGGCCCGTTCGGCGAGCAGACGGTTGCGCATCCGCGCCAGCCCCGGCAGCGGCATCCGCCGCATGGCGCGACGGCGCAAGGCCCGTGTCAGCACGCCGGACGGGCGCGACAGCTGTTCGTACATACCCTGTCACTCGTCACAACCTACAGCGCCACCCAACCGCATCGGCCGGGTGGAAATCAACCCTAAAGGGAAATTCTGGCGATCCTCTCAGCCGTCGGTCGCAGGCGACGCGCCATTGGCCGCCCGCATCGCGGCGACGAAGGCGTCGAGGACCGAACGCAGGGTCGCCGGTGGCACCGCCGGCTCTGCCGGCGACAGGACGGTCAGCGCCACCAGCCGGCCCGACAGCGGCAGCACGGCGCGCCAGGCATCGGGCGCGACCGCCCCGCCCGGCATCGGCGCGCTATCGCGCACATGCAGGACATAGGCCTCGCCCTCCAGCCCGCCCTGCACCACGCGAACCGTCGCCGCGTCGCCGGCGCGGCTGAGCGCGGCGCGGCCGACCTCGGACCCGAAGAAGGCGTCCAGCCGGTCGCGATCCATCGCCCCGGTCCCGGCGGTGCCCAGCACCGACAGGGTGAGGATCGCGGGCACCGGCGGCACCGGTCCGGTGCGGCACGGGCCGATCAGCAGGAAGCTGCCCGCCTCGCCCTCCAGCCCGGCGCGCGGGTCGGGGCACCAGCCTTCGGGCGCGGCGACCACGACACTGTCGGCCAGAACCCGCGGCTCCGCCGGGGCCGAGGCCGGCTGCGGGGTGCCCAGCGCCGGGAACGGCAGCACCCCCTCGGCGATGCAGCCGGCCAGCAGCACGGGCGCGGCGAAAAGCGCCGCGCCGACGCGCAGTCTACTGGTCCATGTAGACATGGGTTTCGTCCCGGGCGCCGGGATGGGTCACCGCGCCCTGCCGGGCCCCGCCGACGAGCCGGGCGAATTTCCACACCGCGCCCGAGGCGTAATCGGTCTTGCGGGGGCCGGACCAGGCGGCCTTGCGTTCGGCCAGTTCCGCATCGCTCAGCGCGACCGACAATTCGCCCCTGATCGCGTCGATGGTGATCATGTCGCCGTTCTTCAGAAGCGCGATCGGCCCGCCATGCGCGGCCTCGGGGCCAACATGGCCGACACAGAAGCCGCGCGTCGCGCCGGAAAACCGCCCGTCGGTGATCAGCGCCACCTTCTTGCCCATGCCCTGGCCCGACAGCGCGGCGGTGGTGGCCAGCATCTCGCGCATGCCGGGGCCGCCCGCCGGACCCTCGTTGCGGATCACGATGACCTCGCCTTCCTCGTAGCCGCGCGCCTTGACGGCGGC
>Ga0180436_10004205_pt1 | contig 12994 bp, 7 predicted proteins | sample SS_ome_2_FD_132434 | JGI IMG/M metagenome (GOLD analysis project Ga0180436, IMG submission 132434) | Hypersaline lake sediment archaeal communities from the Salton Sea, California, USA - SS_3_S_2 metaG | ecosystem: Environmental > Aquatic > Non-marine Saline and Alkaline > Hypersaline > Sediment...
CCTGAGCAATCTGCGCCCCATCGTCGAATGCCGCTGCGGTCGCGTTCGATTCAGCCGCAGTCCGCTGGTGGGACGCGCGTGAACCGGCAGTGTCCGTCTCTTTCATGGCCGACTCGGATCTCTTTACCATAGGCCCAGTCTCCCCTGGCGGGTTGAGGCTCTCGATCTCCTGACCGGTCGGCTGCGACGACCCTTCGCGCACGGGAGCCTCTGGCTGGCCCACGTTCCCAACCAGGTGGCCGTCGAGCGCAATACTGACCGCATGGATGCTGACATCTGCCCGCTCGGCGATCTCCGCCTCCAGTGCGCGTCGCAGATTATTGATGTCCCACGCCGGGTCATCGTAGCGACGACAGAGCGTCGCGAAGGTCTGTTCGAAGTCGTCTTCTGCATCCAAGGCATGCTGGCGCCAGACAGTCTGCGCTGCCCGCTCGAGTTGGCGGATGCGTTCAACTTGGGGACGCCCCATGCCGCCTTGCAGGGCGGCCGGCAGCAACGGTAACAACCGGTCGACGGCGTAAGTCATCTGCGAGATCCGTCCCTGACCCAGCGCGTAGCCGCACTCGCGAAGCGTGGTGGCCAGTTGCGTCTGGGTAACCCCCTCTCCGTCTTGTTCTTCTTGCAATAGGCGGCGTGCGTCCCGCACGGCCAGCGCCTTGTCGAGAAACGTCAGATCACTGCGCAGGTCGTTCTCCCGCAGATGGGCCAACAGGACATCCATCTCGCGAGTCCATGGACGGTAGAGGCAGGTCGCGCGAGCAAAGCGTTCATCGCCCGTCTCGGCGTAGAGTTCCTGAAGAACGCGTAAACGTGTGTTACCGCCCGCTTGCAACATGTACGCCTTCTCCCCCGGTCGACGCGTGACGACAAGCGGTTGGTCCAGACCCTCGGCGAGCACTGACGCCTTGATGCGCTGATATTCGGGGTTGTCTCCATGGCGAGGGTTGTGGTCATAAGGTCGAATCGTGTCGACCTCGAGTTCCATCAACTGATCTGTGACCGGATGCGCAGAGGGGGCACATGCCGAGGGCCCGGAGACGCGTTTTTCCTCGCGGTTCATGGCCGGCTTTCCTCTTCATCGAGGTCGGAAAAAATCTCCGGGTAACGCACCAGGCTTTCCCTCGATACAGCGGCCAACCGGCCGTCCGAACGTAACGCTACGTCGTGCGTGGCCTTCTCGATGCGTGTTGCCAGTAAGGCACTGGCGTAGCGGTGTTTTCCGGCAAGTTGATAGAGGTAAGAGACGGAGCTGAAGCACCCTTCTGCGACTTCGGCGCGCTCGCGTTTGGAGGAAAGTTGAAGGAATCGTCTGAGGTCCATGCTGCTAAACTTTAGCAGCACGAAAAACGGAGTCCACCCGATCAATGCTTGAAAATGTTTATCAATCTGCTAAATTCTAATGGACTTAGCCGCTTAGTGACCGACATGAAACGGCAACGTGAAGACATCCGCCTAAACAATCTCGAAATTCTGATTGCCGAGGCCGGATCGGCAACGAAGCTTGCCCAACGCGCCGGCACCAGTGAATCCTACATCAGCCAAGTACGGCGCAAGATGCGCACCGCCAAAGGCACACCGCGCGGAATCGGCGATGAGCTGTCAGCACGGCTCGAAACGGCCATGGCCAAACCGCAGGGCTGGATGGATGAACCGCACGAACTGGAGGCTCGCTTGTCTCGCGCGCCAAGGACCGTTCGCGTTGGCAACTGGGGAACGATGACCGGGAACGCGGCGCTTTCGATTCGCGGTCCCGCACAAGACGAACTCAGCCTTGGCCATGATGCCGCGGACATCGTCGCTAGTGCCGAATCGGCCGACAAGGCGGAGAACGCCATGAGCGATTCGCCAGGCACCGATGGACCGGAATCGCCTGAATATTCGGTAAATCCCAATGCCCGGCAGCGTTACGAGCCAGGCATCAAAGCGACACCCGAGGCCATTGGCGCAGATGTGGTCACCTTGTGTCCGATCGTTGATTGGACACAGGTACCAATGGATCAGCGCCCCGGCCTGGATCAACAGGGCCAGCGTTTCGAGGGGCTACTTCCCTGTCCTGTCCCCTGCAGTCAAGGGACCTTTGTACTGCGCGTCAAGGGCGCCAGCATGGAGCCGAAATTTGGCAACGGCGACCTTATCTTCGTGGATCCCGAGGTTTCCGCGGAGAGTGGCAAGTACGTGGTTGTGCGCTTGGCGGGCTCAGATGAAGCGGACTTCAAACAGTTGATCGTTGAAGGTGGGCGCCACTACCTGAAGGCCCTCAATCCAGACTGGCCTGATCGCATCGCCGAGATGGAAGAGGCCGCCCAGGTTTGCGGCGTGGTCGTCTTCAAGGGAGAAATGCTTTGAAAAAGCCGAAAACAAATCGTTATCACTGTGCTAAACCTTTCCTTGGCCCGTAAAACCTGGGACGGTGCTGATTCCTTTGGTCACACCTCACCCCGATTCCGGGGTTGTTTCATCCCCTGTCCTTCGCCCGCGATGGACCATCACCTAACGCGCAAGACGGCACGCGAGACCCCCTCGTCACCGCGGCCAAGCACTCTTCAGCGAAGGGCTCGAGACCAATTCGACGCAACGTCTGGCTTTATCAATGGCCGTTAACTGGTTAACCATCCGGCGATTTTCCGAAGAGTTCGGTTATACCGAGAACGCCATACGGACGAAGATAAAGAACGGTGTGTGGCTGGAAGGCCAGGTCTGGATCAAAGCCCCGGACGGGAGAGTCTTGATCAGTGTCGGTGGATACCACCAATGGGTCGAAGGCCCTGCCCCGGTATCCGCGGCGTCCTCGCCCTTAGTTTAACAGCGTGTCCACGAATCAGCAGCAGCGCCAAGCGAGACAACTCATGCTCTTGAGAAGCCCTCATAGCCTCAGCTTACTCCGCAGCTCCGCTGCTAGCGCTTCGGCGACTTCTTGAAAAGCCGCCAGGCGGCTGAGTCGCTCTTCAATTTCCTTCCGCTCCGCATCCTCAGGAGCTTCGTCGCCAGACAGCTCCGCTTCTAAGATCAGGATGCGCAACGCTCTAACATCCATGTCCTCATCGAGACCAGCGGCCTCGGCGAGCGCAACCCATTCTGCAGTCTTCTCCTGTGCCGCTTGAGAGGCGAGCGCGAGGCAATGACGGATCAACAGCCTCGCTGTTGAGTCGATACCGTCGGCTATCTTGAGCCACTTTCCAACCTCTGTGTCGGGTTCAGCATCAGCGGCCATCATCCTAGGTCGTCGAAAGTACCGCGGCGTCTCATCGAAAGGATCGAGGCTCTCAAGTGCCCGGAGTATCGGTTCGACATCCTCGAACGGGCGCGTGCCATTTGGGAGCGCGGCGCGATGCTGCCATAGATCGAGGATCGCAGACGCGCAACGCTCCAGCTTTGAAGCCTTGTCCTCAGGTCCCGCGCCCTCAGCATCCAGGATAAGTTCGGCAATGTAGTGAGCCATCCAGCGACCGAGAGTATCGACGCCTTCATCAAGCCCGAGTTCGTCGACGAGCTTCTTTCCGAGATCCAGTACACCCTTAGACTGTGAGGACACTGCCGTCTCCTCGAATCAAAAATAGCTTCGCACAGGGTGGGATATAGCCAAGGCCCTCATCTTCCCGATGGGAATATCGAGAGTATCGCCGCTGGCGGTTCACTTCGACCTCCACAAGAAGGTCGGTTCCGGAGGCGCTCAAGAGATCCCGAATAAAGGAGATGGAGGCTTCGAAACGCTGGCCGCTCTCGCGCTCATCCTCGTCATCCCGATCTCGAAAGTGCCCCCATACCCGGGACCAGAGAACTGGTTCGGTTCTATCCTCGGTCGCGGCGCTCCAAACCCTCTGCTCGGGATCTGAACTGATACCCATCAACTCCCTGACAAACTTGGACGGCCGAATCGGCGGGAAACGGATGTCGCCGGCCCACGGGTCCCGTTTGTCAATGCCAGACTCGTTGGTTTGGTGCACGACCCATCCCTTTAGGCGGAATTCTCCTTGGTCGATCTCGCCGTCATCGTCGGCGTCGGGGAGACGATAGTCGTGAGGATTGGTAGCAGTCTGAAGTGCCCGAAGCAGAGCTTGCGAACGATCGGTAGAGACCAATGCGCTCGTGATATGAACGGTCTCTTGGCGCTGGTCAGACATCGTGGTCCAGTAGCCCCACACCGTGATCTTGCCGTCAGAACCGAAGAGCACTTTGTCGAAGTCCTCACTGGCTAGCGACCAACGCCAGTCGTCGGCCGACGTCTCGTCTTTCCAATCTGGCCATTCAAGGGGAGTTGGGTCGCGTCGGTCGGCCAACCAATCGCCGTCAGCTCGTGAGAGATCGTGGCGAGAGAACCAATCTTCGAAATCGCCCCATGAGTCCTCTGGATCCTGGTGCAGCGGACGTGTCGCTAGAAGGTGCCCGGCCACCACCATCATCGCGTGGTACGAAAGATAGAAGTGGAGATTGTCTGTACGCGGATAAGAGCCGTGCGAGTGGTGCGTATCTCTATCCTTGAATATGCCCCGGCGAGCGCGCTGATCATCATCCCAGCGTTCGGTTCCCGCAAATTCCCAGTCCACCCGAATCACATCCCTGGCCCGGCGCTCGATCTCGCCTTGTGAAATTCCGAAGCATCTACCCAATGGCTCGAACCAATATGGACCCATGTCAATACCGAAGTAAAAACGATCATCGTCAGTGTCGTCGGACGAATCAGTCGGAAGTCGATGCATTCGCTCGTGGTACTTGGACTGGACGACAGGAAGCAATGACCGATTCACTTCGGAGAGCTGCTTCCTTTCGTCGGCGGTTGCCGAAATTTGTCCACTGCCAATCAGCGCCAGTACGGCGCGAGCTGCAAACTCTCGTATGAGAATGTGCTCCGTCCCGCCGAGTGCGGTCTTGGTCAGGTGCTCACAGTGATGAGAGATCAGCGTCGGGTTCTCCTTCGAGGCCCTGGCGAGGGCGATCAGAAGCCATTGCTTTGCATGCAGCCAATAGAAATGCAGGCGTGCATCCACAAATGGACCGCCAACGTCATTCGCGAACATCCGCATGAGTTGACGCAGGACGCCCGCTTGCCCCATGGCACACATGACCCGCACCGAATGCGCTGCTTCCCAACGATAGCTGGCCTGAGGTGCGGCGAGTGCCGCCCAGAGATACCCGGCAATGGCTTCTTCGATGTGGCCGGGCGGCACGAGCGCCTCTGACCATGGGCCGTCACCATCGCTCTCCTCTAGGGAGTCCTCCAAGAGGTCGAGGGTGAAGGAAAGTGCATCGCGTGCTTCAGCGTCATTCAGCTTCGCAGCCAGGAGGCCGACAAGTGTGAACAAGTGGCCGGCACCGACGATCTGTGTTGCCTCGCCGATAGCTGACAGAACTGTCTCGATAAGTTCCGACTCTGTGAGACCCGATGCTTCGCAGGCTAGCTCTAAAGGGAAGCGCTGATAGTAACGACTCTTTGTAATCTCCATGCAAAATCGGCTGAACACGGCCCTGACGAGGTGCGCGAGCGCCGGCCTGGTGGAAACACGGCCCTTCCACGATTCGGGAAGCTGTTCAAGAAAACTTCGATACTCGTGCAAATCGAAACTGGTTACGCTGCGGACGGCCTCAATGAACCCGGCCTCTTTCCCGGATGGGACTCGCACGGATATCTCGCGAAAGAACTCCTCATGATAGTAGGGCGCGCCGTAGCTCCGGAACCGATCATAAGAACGAGCCACGTCGGCAGATACCATCAGATCGACACCGTTGAAGATGGCGTCCCAATCTAGCGAATTCTCGTCGTCCTTCGTCCTCGGCGAAGCTGAGGGTAGATTCCTGTTCGATGAGTCTCGTGATCGCTCCCGGCGTTCCGCAATACAGATGAAGTCGTCGATGTCTGGAAACACGAGCCCATGAGATGCCGACACGTGCTTGATCGATCGCCACGTTCTTAAGCCCCGCTCTTCTAGAGTCGCATAGCGTGCGAAGAGGTCGAGAACTTCCTGCTTCTCAGCCGTCGCGAGACAAGCAGACAATGCGGCGTCAAGAAGCGCCGATAGGTCCCAATCGGCCCTGATTGCAACCAGGCCGAGTGCAGTCTTCGGGTGGAGGTCACCGCGTTGAACAAGTGAATGGATCGCGATCGGCAGGATTCGGGCTGCCCATCCGAAATCGCGGTCACGCCAGCGGCTGAGTATCGCGATGGCCGACGAAGGACAGAGGCTCACTATGGCTTGAACTGTGGCTTCCCAGTCGAAGTACTTGTCTCTGGCCATGTAGTCGTAGATCAATTCGCCACAGCGGGCGAATCTATAGGCGATTTCCGGATAATGGGCTTCGGGCGTTGCGGAGCTATCCGCCAGATCGATTATTGCGCCCCACCGATCGATTACCTCGTCGCCAATCTTGCTCACGACCTCAACAGCCGCATTGAAGTAAGCCTCCGCTTCGGCCTGACTAAGTGGCAGGACGGCCCGAGAAAGAGCGGTGTAAGCCTCGGCCTTTGCATCCGCATGTTCTCGATCATCTCTGACGAGTTGGAATGCGCGACTAGCATACTCGAGCGCCTGCGCTTCAAGCCCCGCGATTCTTGCCGTCAGTCGTGAGATATGAGTGAGTGTGGTCGTAAAGAGCGGTCTTTTGAGCGACGTTGCCCACTGATCAAGGGCGTCGAAGACCTCAGGAGAGGTGATGCCGGCGGTGACAATGATGTCGAGCCACAAGCGCGCTATCTCGTTTGAGGTGTGAGATTCGTCGCGGTACCAGCTGTCGCGCGCCTTGCCCGCCTCAGCATGTGTTTGCTCTAACGCCGTCAAAAGCTGCCCGTCGGATACGTTGCCAACAGTCACATCAGCCAAGAGGCGGTGCCACGGCAGAAGCGTTCCGATATCTTCCTTGAACTCGCGTACCTCCTGGGAGGATTGTGTCCCCGGGTCTTTTTTCAGCTGCTCCTTCAGTTCGGAGTGAGCTAGATCTTCGAGTTCAATGGGCTGGTTCTTGAGCGCGGCGTGAAGCGCGTAAGCCCGAATCAGAACGAACCGCGCGTTTCCATGACGGGAAACAAGACCCCGTCTTGGTTCCGCCGGAAGCTGCTTATCCAGGACGGAGACCAACTCCGCTGTGTCGAGATGTCCCGAGGACAAGGCCGCCTCTACCAGCGAGACGACAGCGTGTAGGACGGTTTCGTCCTCATACCAAGACCGCTGGTCATTGAGTGTAATGCGTCGATCGAGAATTAGGCGCAAGGCTCGCTCGACGACATTCTTTGGAGGGTTGCGATGAACGGCCCGCATCTCTTGATTGATCGCGAGCACCAGGCACAAGTCGTTGCCCGCAGCGAGGGCCAGTTCCTCCAAGTCCCGATATCGCCCATGGTCTACAAGTCGTCTAGCGAGAATGGTACCAGCCTGAAACGAGATACTTCGGGGCCGCCACCTCCGGATGCTGTGAGCCGCACTGCCAGCGCCATGGATGTTGAGATCGGCTATCGCGATCTCGGCGATGTCTTCGACGGAGACCTCCTCAGTGCGCTTCTCCTCTTCAGGGAGGCGACTCCAGTTTCGGAGCCACTGATAGGCCATCCTCAACCTGCTACGGGCATCGCCTGCAATATCGGCATTCCCAGACATGAGCCCGGCTTCATAGGCATGGTGAGATCCTATCCAGCCCGACCCGAACGTCCTGCGAGAAACGACTTCCTGGATACCGTCGGGCTCGAGGAACACGGCGGCTAGATCGGTATTCTCCTGAAGCAACGTCCGTTGGCGGTCATCGCCGGCTGTCTCACCCGCGGCCTTCATAGAGAGCTTCGCGGCATCAAGGTAGTGCTTTGAGCGGAGGCTCGCTTTCAGAGCGAACTGGAGCCTCTGCAACTCTATATCTCTTCGCTCAAGCGGGCGATTCTCGGGTAGGCCGTCGGACGAGAGGGCGAGAGCAACCAATTCCGGATACTTCCCTGCCTCCAGCATGAGCTGTGGGAGCACCGAGGCGACGTATGGGCTGTCTGAAGCGAGTGGTCGTAGGCTACCGACAAAGGCCGACAGGTCGGTTGGCTTCGGCTTGAAGCGTTCCCTAAACCAAGTCTCGGCGGGTTCGTCGAAGAACTGGATCGTCCCATCCGTCACGACCAGAGGGCGTCCAAGATCAAACGCGAAACTCCTGATCGCTGTCTCGGGCACGCCCGACATGGACGCGAGAATGGGTATTGGGATGAGAGGTCGAAGCGCCGCTAACCCTGTACAAATTCTGTCTATCTGGGCTCCCTCGATCGAGCCGGCGGCATCGCGCAACTTTGCGATGGCCTGATCCAACAGAGCAACGATCGTGTCCTCGACGGTGGTCGGGTTAGGACCAAGCTTTCGCAAAACCTCGGCCAGCGAACTTCCCCAGGACATGGCCAAGGCCTGGACACGGGGATTCTGTGAGCTCAGCCTGTGAAACTCGTCCACATCGTGTTCGGTGGCATCTGGGTAGGAAAGACGCAGCAATGCAGCGGTTTCCGAGCGACTGAAGGGCAGTAACTCGAGAGGCTGTGCATTTGGAGGCGGATCGAGCTTGTCCTGTCGATGCGACCGACATAGTGCGACGAGCCGAACTCCTTCGGGCAGCGTTTCGCGGAGCAAATCACGGATGAAGGACCTGTTCTCCCCTACCTCTTCAGCAGCCATCTGGGCGTTGTCGGCAGCATCGACGACGATGCAGACGATTGCGTTTGGGTGCTCGGCCGTGAGCGTCGTGACGCTCTGCTGGAGCCGGTGAAGAAAAGCCCGCAGATAAGCAGATGGATCGGCGTTTGGCGTCGGGATGAGCGGATGGCACAGCCCTCGGCTGGCCAACTCGTTCGCGATCTGCGGGATCGCATCCTTGTGGCGATGACGAAATCCGCTCGCATTCCGATACTGACCATTGCCGAAGCAATCGTAGAGGACACAGATCGAGCCCTCTGGGAGCCCAAGACCTATACGCGTCGCGAAGACTGATTTGCCGACACCGCCGGCGGCATGGACGATAACCGGGTGATGCGAGGCACTAATGATCGCAGATGTGAAGTCCCGCTCCTGCTCTCTTGGAACAGCGTCCGGCTCGTTCCGGATCCAGCAAGGAGCTGGAAACAGGTCGTGCTCATCGATCTTCAAGGCCCGGAGCACATCGAGTCTTGTGATGGTGGGGTTTTCGGCGCTTTCAGAGAGGGCTTTTCTGGTAACAAGCTCCTTTAGTTGGACGGGCGCATCGACATCTAGGTCCGAAAGATACCCGCTCACGTCCTGGCAAAGGATATTGCGCTGCTCCCAGTAGCCGTCCACATTTCCTTCGAGGGATAGCAATTTGCAGAAATCAGACAACTCCAAGCCGTCGAGGCTCGAAAGAGCCTTAAGTTGGGCGAACATTTTGGGGTGGCGAGGAGTTCTGGCGTTTGCTGCGTCGGCGATAGCTTCAAGAAGCTGCAGCTGAATCGGGCGGTTTGAGACAAAACGGAATTTGACTTTGCTTTGTATGTGCGCCTTGTCGGAGTGGTTGAGAAGTTCGCGATACCGTTCATAAAACCCGCTCAGGGTCTTTTTCACGCCGCTTAGCGTCCATTTGTCGGATGCCCGAAAGGTGGAATGTTTGAGCTGGATGTATACGATTTGGTCAGCCTGTGAGATATCCTCACTGCCGTAATACTCTGCGACATCAATCAACTCCTCTCCCGCTTCAAGGTGGTTGCCGCCTGAAGCCTCCGATTGTGATGCGCCCTCGATTGCTACAGCGACGAGCCCGGCCCGAGGATCGAGCAAGAACAGGCAGCGGCGCGCAGCCCACAGGTAGTGAAACTGATCGCCGTCGCGGCTGGCACGTACTAGATCGGTGTTAGCCATGGCGTACCAAATTCATTCAGCCCAAGCGATGTGAATCGTCTCGGGGACCTCGGCCTTTCGATTGCAGTTTCGTCGCCGAATCCACATGCGGCATAACGAATCGAGCGATACTCGCGATCACATCGGCGAGGCTACCGGGACGAAGTGCCACGTTCTCCACAAAAGTATTCCACTGACGCTGCTTCTGCTCATCCTCGGCGAAGGCCGGCGTAAGGGCATCCGGCAGTTCGGCCGGGATCTCGGTCTCGCGCCGTTCGAAGGTCGCGGCGATTGCACGTGCCAGCCGGTCGTCGTCAAAAGGAAACGACTGGCTGAGGAGCCAAATGTCATAGAAGTCCTTCATCCGGCTGTTCGCGCGCCCAAGCGCCACCATTGCCTGGAATTTCTCTGCGACTACCGTTTCGCGGGCGTAAGCGCGTAGGCGAGGTACCGGAGGGTCCAGCATGCACGGGTAGTCGATGACCTCGGCACCCGGCTCCAAAGCGTCTCCGAATGCGACGTCAACTGTCACGGCGATACGGGCACCACTGATTGACGCGGTCGTGCGCAGCCGTAGTCCGCCGTACTCGACTTCCTCTCGAATCGGGTCGACACGAACTGCGTTCAAATCAAACTCGACGCCATCGTCAATATCTGTCGCAAGAATTTCCTTGAACGCTGCGACCATCGCGTCTGGGCTTGGATCGCCGAATCCCAACAGGTCGAGATCACGAGTAGCGCGGTGTGGATCCGTGAACCAGCTCGTCAAGAGCATCGCGCCTTTGAGCACGAAACGGTCGGCATAGACAGACGTGCTCAGCCGGTAAAGCAGACGTTCGAGCGCGTAGCGAGTGAGTACCAGTTCGAAGGTCTGCCCCGTTTCTCGGGAGAGATTCTGCAGGCGCGCCCGGACTGAGGCACCGACGTTCTTGATCTCTTTAGGCATTGGCGGTCAGTGCCTCGAGATACGGCCGTACGACTGTTGACACCCCACCCGTCTCGGCTTGACGAGCGATTTCCGCGGGGGTCGCCTTACGTTGCCTCAGCGCTTCTTGAAGCCCCTCGATCGCGACGGACAGACCCACCTTGCCGCGATGCCGGAAGCAATCCGCCACCGTCTTGGACACGCCGAAAATTTTGACGGGCACACCTTCGATTGCGTGCGTCTCAATGCCCTCCCTCAGCAGACTGTCTGTGAAACGGACAATACGAATGCCCGCACCGTTACGCTGTGGCGCCCAGTCCTTGGGCCCGATCGCCATCCAGACTTTCGGGGACAGTTGGTCCGTGAGACCGTGGAACGCCAGAGCCGAGACCAGACATACGACGCCCTTGGGCACCCGCTTCGCGGCCTCCGCCAGGCTGTGATTGGGGTCAAGGTCGGCATCTGGCAGCTGATAGACGCCCCGCGACAGGCGGATGACTTCGCCGGCCCGCTCCATACGACTCATCGTCGCCGCAGTCACGCCAGCCTCGCGCAGCTCAAGCAGACGCATCATTCCCTGCTTCTTCAGCAGGGTTCGGGCGAGCTCACGCTGCGATCGGGGTTTTGCCATTGATACAAATACTTGATATGTAGACCCTATGTACCGAGGATTTGTATCATTTATCCGCGCGGCACGCCACTTTCATAAACGCTAGCGGACGGATGTGGGGTCGATCGAGCATCGTGACAGAGGAACAAGACACAACGCAGGTACCGGCACCGCCGGATGCAACCGACGGCGGCCCGGTCAGTCGAGAAGCAATGTACGAGATGGTCTGGTCTGAGCCCATGCTCAGGGTGGCAGCTCGGTTCGGCGTCTCGTCGAGCTACATGGCACGCGTCTGCACGCTGCTCAACGTACCGCGGCCTGAGCGCGGTTACTGGGCGAAGTTGGCGGTCGGCAAGGCGCCGAAGCAACCGCCACTCCCCGAGCCGCGTCCCGGCGATCAGCTCGAGTGGACACGCGACGGAGCCCTGCCTAAGCGGGCCCGCTCCCTACCGCAGCCTCCCGTTCAGAGGCCTCGGCGGAAGCGCACAGTACGGCGGCAACTGCCAGACCGACATCCGCTGGTGAGCGGGGCCAAGCCGCTTTTCGAGACCGGGCGTCTCTCGTGGCGCACTCAATATCTCAAACCCACCAAGCGGCTCCTGGTCGACCTGGCGGTGACCAAGACTGGGCTGCATAAGTCCATCGCGTTTGCCAACGAATTCTTCTTGGCCCTCGAGGCGCGCGACCATCGTGTGGTCATCGCGCCCAACGCCGAGCAATTCCATCGCGCGGATGTCGACGAGCGCGAGAATCCCGGAAAGGGCAACCACCATAGCGACCTGTGGTCACCGATGCGCTGCACGGTGGTCTACATTGGGACCGTGGCGATTGGCCTGACCATCATCGAGATGTCCGAGGAGGCGGAGGCCCGATACGTAAACGGCGAGTACGTTCGGCTAACCGACTACGTTCCCAAGCGACGTGGTCGGTACGCGCAACATCATGGCTGGTCGAGTACACACGACTTCCCGACCGGGCGACTTTGCCTCCAGGCCTACTCACCCTACCCCCGCGCCAACTGGACCCAGCAGTGGCGAGAGACGCCGAACCGGGCCCTTTTGGGCCGCATCCCAGCCATTGTTCGGGAGCTGGAGAAAGCCACGGTCGAAATCGCGCGGCTCGTCGAGGAGGGAGAGCAAAAGGCGGAGATGGAACGCAGACGTTGGGAGGCTCAGCGCGAGCAGTGGCGCCGCGAAGAGGAGGCACGGCGGACCGCCAAGGCGCTGAAAGACAGTAAAGAGGAACTGCTTCAGATCATCGATACCTGGGCGGAGGCGAAGCGACTCGAGGCTTTCTTCGCGGATGCCGAACGCCGGGCCCGGGATTTACCTGACGGGCAAAAGGAGCGCACAATGCAACGGCTTCGACATGCGCGCGATCTGATCGGCAGCACCGATGCGCTAGAGCGATTTGACGCGTGGCGAGCACCGGATGAACGATAAAATTGGTTTGATTTCAGGCAGTTAATCAACCGAATCGATTTGGGGGTATCCGTGGGGGCATAATCGGCATTTCGCATTTTAAGTCATTGATTTATAAGGCAATGTGATTGTCGCCGCCTCCACCAATTCAACATTCAAAGCCGTCCTAGGACGGCTTTTTTATTATGCATAAACAACGTTTTAGGGTTATTACTTGTCCCATCTTGTCCAATGGGCATCGTTGACA
>Ga0180436_10004208_pt1 | contig 12988 bp, 9 predicted proteins | sample SS_ome_2_FD_132434 | JGI IMG/M metagenome (GOLD analysis project Ga0180436, IMG submission 132434) | Hypersaline lake sediment archaeal communities from the Salton Sea, California, USA - SS_3_S_2 metaG | ecosystem: Environmental > Aquatic > Non-marine Saline and Alkaline > Hypersaline > Sediment...
CCGGAGCGGATCAGAGATCGATGTCGAGCAGCTCCGCCAGGCGGCTGACCGTGCGGTCGAAGCGTTCTAGCGCCGCCTCGATGGCCTCGGGGCGGGTCAGGTCGACGCCGGCGCCCCTGAGCAGGTCCAGCGGCGCGGCGCTGCAGCCGCCCTCGAGCATCCCCAGATAATCGTCCACGGCGGGCTGTCCCAGATCCTTCACGCGCTCGGCGATGGCCAGACCGCAGCTCAGACCGGTGGCGTAGCTGTAGACGTAGTACTTGTAGTAGAAGTGCGGGATGTAGGCCCACTCCATGCCGTCGTCGGCGTCCACCGTGAAGCCGGGGCCGTAATAGCGCCGCACGAGGCCGGCGTAGGTCTCGTCGAGCAGCGAGGCGGTGATCGGCGTCCCGTCCTCGACGAACCTATGCACGATGCGTTCGAACTCGGAGAAGAGGGTCTGGCGATAGATGGTGGTGCGGATGCTCTCCAGCTCGGCGCCCAGCAGCCCGATCCGCTCCTCGTCGGACTTGGCGTTCTCCATGAGGTAGTCCGCCAACAGGGCCTCGTTGCAGGTCGAAGCGATCTCGGCCAGGAAGGGCACATAGCGGTATCCGTGGTACGGCTGGTGCGTCATGGCCAGGTGGCTGTGGATCGCGTGCCCGTACTCGTGGGCCAGGGTGGAAAGGTCGTCCAGGCTGTCCTGGTAGTTCATCTTCACGTAGGGTTCGACGCCGTAGACGCTGGCCGAGAAGGCGCCGCTCTCCTTGTTCGCGCTCGGATAGAGATCGATCCAGCCGTTCGCCGGATCGAGCCCGCCCTCGAGGATCTCCACATAGTCCTTGCCAAGGGGCGCCATGGCCTTCGGCAGGATCTCCACGGCCTCTCCATAGGACACGTCCATCTCGGCGGCCGCGACCATGGGCACGTAGAGGTCGTAGATGTGCAGATCGTCCAGGCCCATCACCTTTCTGCGCAGCTCGACGTAGCGGTGCAGGGGCTCCAGGTTGGCGTTCACCGCGGCGATCAGGTTGTCGTGGACGGCGACGTCGAGGTTGTCCTTGTCGAGATAGGCCTCGATGGCGGTGTCGTAGTTGCGGGCGCGGGCGAAGGTCACGTCGAACCAGAACTGGCCGCCGAGAGTGGCGGCGAAGGCGTGCTGGAAGCGGCGCAGCGTGCCGAAGAAGGCGGTGACGGCCTCGCGGCGGACGTCGCGGTCGGCGGACCGGCGGAAGCGGCCGTAGTTGGAGAGTGTGAGCTGGACCTCCTCGCCGTCGGCGTCGCGGATCACGGGCCATTCGATATCGGTGAGCAGGTTGTTGAAGGCGTTCTCGCTGGGCCCGACGATCTCGTTCAGGTCGATCTCCGCCCAGAGGTTGTCACCGGCCAGGGCCAGGATGCGCTCCGCCTCCGGCTCCAGGACGCGGGCGCGGCGCCGACGCAGGTTGTCTAGATAACCGCGATACTCGGCCGGACCGTTCCGGTCGGCATAGGCGCGCTCCATGACGGCGTCGTCCAGGGCGAGGGCCTCCTCGCGGATGAAGCCGGCGGCGGTCGCCAGGCGCTCCAGCACGGCCGACCCCCGTTGCGACCGGGCCTGCAGCGTCTCGTCGGTCAGCTCCGAGTTCAGGGCCAGGTCGGCGTACTGCTGCACGTGGCTGGCGCGGTTGTGGAGGTCGAAGTAGAGAGCCAGGGCGTCGCGCAGGGCCCGCGGCTCGTCGAGACGCCCGCGGAATCCGTCGAAGCGCGGGATCTCCGCGTCGATGGCGGCCAGGGCGGCCTCCCAGTCGGCGGGCGACGCGAAGAGCTTGCCGAGATCCCACTTGTAGACGTCGGGGACCTGGTCGCGCGTGTGGTTGGCGTCGGGCGTATAGTCGGGCAGGCCGCCGGCGAGGGCGGGCAGGGCCAACGCGACGAGCGCGGCGGCGAACAGGGGCATGCGGAGCCGGTTCATGGAAGCCTCCTGGCTGGAAGATCGGATCGCTGCGTCCGGTCAGTCTGACGCGCGCGGCGGGAAATATCCAGATGGAATCGACTCGGAAGATACGGCCGCCGGGCGGGCGTGTTACAATGGTCCGGCGATACCCTGATCCATGCCACGCAAGGGCCACGGTCACGCTTCAGGCCCGCGCAAGAGGCAGACCTCCCGGGAGACGAGATGACCCGCAAGCAGCTCATGACGATCCTTGCCACAGGCGAGGTGGCCGCCGTCCCACACCGCGACTGGAAAGCCCTCGGCCGGGACTTCGCGGAGAGCGAGGCGCACGGCACCGGCGTGGCGGGCACGCTGCGCATCGGCCGGCTCGACGGGATCCTGGTCGCGGTGGAAGAGGCGGACGACAAGCGCCTGGCCGTCCGGCCCCTCGCCTCGCTCAAGACCGCCAAGACCTTCGTCAAGGAGCGGCTGGAGGCCTACGACCGGCTCTGGGACGGGTGAGGCTGCACGAAGATCGAATATTTCTCCTAGGTCAGGAGAACACGCGACGGACACGGATCAACGGGAGGACGGACCATGCCGCGCGGCCCTGGTCCGGTCGGAGATCGACGTCCTGAGCGGCACCGGCTTCTGGTTCGACATGCAGGAGTTCAACCTGGAACGCGGATGATCGCTCTCGCCGGACAGTCCGGCGAACCGCCCGCCAGACCCTTCGGCGCAACAAAACGAGCGTCTCGCTCGTCTCCCCTTTGCGGGAGCGATTCCCCTCGTATTCAGCACAGGCCCCTGCCCCGGGCGAAAGCCCGACTGGAACAATGCGATGAAGCTGACTCTCCTGTTGACGATGGTCCTGTTTTCCCTCTGTGCACCCGGCCCGGCTCTGGCGGCGGACTGTCCCCGCAACATCGACGAGGACGGCCCTGTCCAGGGCGTCCGGCCGCTGGATCTGCGCGAGCTGTGGCGGGTCGGGGGCGAGGACGACGAGGTGATCTTCGGAGACATCGCGGAACTGAAGGTGCATGGGGATGGCAATCTCTACATCCTGGACCACCAACTCTGCCACGTGGTGGTGATCTCCCCCGATGGGGAATATCTGCGCGACATCAGCCGCGAGGGCGACGGGCCCGGCGAACTGCGCCAGCCCACGGGGCTGATCTTCCTGTCCGACGACATCATGGGCATCGGGGCGGGATTCCCCGCCAAGCTCGTCACCCTCCGGACCGACGGAACACCCATCGATACCCACTACCCCTGCGGCGCGCCCGCCGAGGGCAACGTCGCCGTCATGATCAGAGTCGAATACGAAGACAGCGTGCTGGCGGCCACCGGCGGACGTATCGTCTTCGCAGCCGACGGGCGCAGCCATACCGAGCGATTCATGTCGATCAGCGATGCCGGGTGCGAGACCTTCCGCTACATCCTCGAGACCGACACGCCCTTCGACCCGACCGGACTCAGCTACGTCGAAACCGAGCACTACTACATCGACGGCAGCTGGGAGCTCGGCACGGGCGGCCGCATATACGCCGCCATGAAGCGGGACGCCTACGAGATCTCCGAGTTCGACACGTCGGGCGAGCTCGTGCGGATCTTCGGGCGGCGATACGAACCCCGCAAGCGGACGTCGGAAGAGAAGGGCCGTGTCCGCCCGCTCATCAACAACGGCGGCCCGGTGAACCCTGATTGGACCATCGCCGACCACGACCCCTGCGTCGCCCGGATCATGGTCGATCCCGACGACGACACCATCTGGGTCCTGACGCCCCACGGACACGAGGACCAGCCCGAGGGCATCCTGGAGACCTGGGACGTCTTCGCGCCCGACGGCGTGTATCTCAGACAGGTCCCCATTCCCCTGGGCCACGAGATGAGCGATGGAACGTGCACCCTGGTGGGCGGCGGCCGACTGGTGGTCGTCCGGGGCACCGGAAGCGATGTCGATACCGGGGAGGACGACGGGCATGGCGAGGTCGAGCCCCTCGAGGTCATCTGCTATGGGATTCTCTGAATCCAGGACGGCCGGGGCCTGACGGCGCCCCATGTCGAGATCATCGAGTCCGAGGCCAACCCGCCGCTCGACGACGCTCTGCTTCTGCCGCCGGCGTAGCCCGCGGCTCTCATGACCGCCCAGCGCGCCGTGTCTTCCAGACTTCCGACGCACCTGCGGCCTCGATCGATCCCGCCTCCGCCCACGCGTCGTACATCGCGATCAGCGCGTCGGCGGCCTGACGCGTCAGGTAGTGGCCGTTGCCGTAGGCCTCGTCGTAGGTGCCGTGCGCCGCGAGCAGCGTGGGTTCCGCATCCCCGAATCGCCCGGCCACGGCCTGTATCCTGCCGATGTCCAGCTGACAGAGCGCCCGCTTCATCGGCTTCAGATCGGCCAGCCGAGGCGCGACCTTCTCGACCCGGTCGATGGCGGTCTCGACGTCGCCCAGACGCGCCAGCACCACGCCTTCGAGCAGGTCGAAGCCCAACAGTTCACGGTGCGTCTCGCCCCTCGCCGCCAACGTGATCGGCCGGCCGCGAGACAGACGCTCGAGGGCCTGCTGCGGTCGTCCCTGATCCAGATCGACCCGCGCCATCAGGTTGAGGATCGTGCCGAACACGCGGTGGGTGCTGTCCAGTTCCGCCGTGTAGACGGTCAGGGCGTCGGCCAGACGGGCGTCCGCCTCGTCCAGACGGCCCTGGAAGTAGCGGGCCTGCCCCAGGTCGTGGTCGGCCACCCCGACCAGCAGATGGCCGGGGCCGAGGATCCGGGAACGTATGTCCCGCGATACGGCGAAGCGTTCGGCGGCCTCGTCCAGGCGACCGGCGTCCCGCAACGCCCGCCCCAGGTTGTTGATCGCCAGGGCCGTGTTCCTGTCGTCGAGCCCCACGGCCGAGGTGTAGGCGGCGACCGACTCCTCGAGCAGGACGATCGCCTTCCCGTAGTCGCCGCGACTGTAGACGGAATAGGCATGATTGTAGCGCGACCGCAGCGTGATCGCGTGGTCGGGTCCGAAGGCCGTCTCGTGGATCACGAGGGCGCGCAGGGACGCCGCGTCCGCCTCCTGGACGCGGTCCATCTCCGACAGGCATTCGGACAGGTCGAGCAGTTCGTCGGCGGTCGAGGCGTGATCGGGACCGAAGGTCTCCTCGGCCAGGGCGACGGCTTCGCGGAACAGGGGTTCGGCCGCGTCGTGGTTGCCGAGCCTCTGTTCGGCCGTGGCCTGGGCGTTGATGGCGTGGATCAGGTTGGGATGGGGCTCGACGTACACGCGCCGCGACAGGGCGGCGGCCTCCGCGAAGCGCTCGGAGGCGCCCGCGAGGTCGCCCGTGTTGAGCGCCAGCCATCCCAGGTTGGACATGTCGGTGATCACGTAGGGATGGTCGTCGCCCAGGGTCGACCTGTGGACGGCCAGGGCCTCCTCGTAGTACGGCCCCGCCTCGTCGTAGCGTTTCAGGTGCTGCATCAGGTTGCCCAGGCTGTTCAGGCAGATGGCCACGTTCTCGTTCTCGTCGCCGTGGAGAGCGCGCAACTGCTCCAGCCCCTCGAGCAGGAGAGGCTCGGCCTCCTCGTAGCGCGAGATGTTCACGTACAGGTTCGCCAGGTTGACCAGGTTCATGGCCAGGTCGTCGTGGGCCTCGTCGAAGACCACGCGCCTCAGCTCCAGGGCCTTGAGATGGTTGGTCTCGGACGCCTCGTACTCCTGCAGCGCCTCGTGCACCAGTCCCAGATTGCTGTACTGGCGGGCCACGTCGGCGTTCGCCTCGCCGTGGGCCTCGATCAGGAGGTCGCGCGCCCGTTCGTACTGCGCCTTCGCTTCATCCAGACGCCCCAGGTCGTAGTAGGTCTGGCCCAGGTGGGAGCGGATCTCCCCCTCGACCTCCGGCTGGTCGGCCAGTTCCTCGCCGATCTTCTCGTCGGTCTCCCGCAGGATCTCCTCGAGCATCTCGGTGTCGCGGCCGCGCGCGGCCGACGGCCCGACCCCGGCCAGCATGTCGGTCAGGAAACGGGCGACCTGATCGGACTTCGTCGCCTCGGACACGGCTTCCCGCTCGGCCTGACGCGCGCGCACCAGGCCGACGCTGGTGCCGACCACGCCCGCGGCCAGCAACAGCACGATCGCCGTTCCCGCCGCGAACACGGCGCGGTTGCGCACCACCAGCTTCTTCAGGCGGTAAGTGCGGCTCGGCGGCGAGGCGACCACGGGCTCGTCCGACAGGTAGCGGGCGACGTCACGGGCCAGACCGTTGGCGGTCTCGTAGCGCCGTGCGCGATCCTTCTCGAGACACTTCATCACGATCCAGTCGAGTTCGCCCTTGAGCCTCTTGACGAGCTGGATCCCACGCAGCCTGCGTTGCTCCGCCGTCTCGGTGAGACGCTCGCCCAGGCGGCTGGCGCGGGCGCTGGGCCGCGGCGGATCCTCCTCGCGGATGATCCGCTGGATCTCGGCGAAACCCGCGCTGCGCAGCTCCGCCCCGTCGAAGGGCGTGACGCCGGCCAGCATCTCGTAGAGCAGGACGCCGAGCGAGTAGATATCGCTGCGCGTGTCGACGTCCAGATCCGTCGAGCCGGCCTGCTCGGGGCTCATGTAGGCGGGCGTGCCGATGAACTGCGCATCCCGCGTGCAATACGTCTTCTCCGTCAGCCGGGCCTCGGTCGCCTTGGCGATGCCGAAGTCGATCACCTTCGGCACCGGTCGCCCCTCGACCTCCGACACCAGGACGTTCGACGGTTTGATGTCGCGGTGGATCACGCCCTTCTGGTGGGCGTGCTGTACGGCGGAACAGATCTCGCCGAACAGCTCCAGGCGCTGCCGGGTGCGCAGGCGCTTCCGGTCGCAGTACTCGGTCACGGGCACGCCCTCGACCAGTTCCATCACGAAGTAGGGCCGTCCGGTCTCGGTCGAGCCCGCATCGAAGACCTTGGCGATGCCCGGGTGGTCCATCAGCGCCAGCGCCTGCTTCTCGGCCGAGAACCGGGCGATGACCTCCTTCGTGTCCATGCCCAGCTTGATGATCTTCAGTGCGACGCGGCGCTTGACCGGCTCCAGCTGCTCGGCCATGAACACGGTGCCGAAACCGCCCTCGCCGAGGGTGTGCAACAGCCTGTAGCGGCCGATCATCGTCCCCGGCCGCTCGAGACCTTCGAGCGTGGCCGAGCCGCCCATGGCCAGGGTGGCGTCCCCTTCGACGTCGGACAGCGGCGCCGTGACCTCGCCATCGTCCTTGGGCTCGTCGGGACGGGAGGATTGCGTCCGGTCGTCTGTCATGCGGGACTCCCTCATCGCGCGGAACGTAAATAGGACTTAACTCATCTTGTATACACGAAAAGAGGGGCAGATGCAACAACCTCCCCCACTTGCCGAGGATGACGATCCGGCTCGTGCGCACAGAACCTTGATCGAGCGACCCGGGGGGCTATCTTCCTCACAGACCCCACGGGAGAGAGATATGGAAGTCGCCAACGAGTGTATCCCCTGCACCTTGAAGAGCTGCCTGCGGCTGATCGAGGACGGCGGCGTCGAGCCGGACGAGCGGGAGCATCTCCTGCGCGAGACGCTGTCCTTCCTGGCCGCCGCCGATTGGCATCAATCCCCGCCCTCGCTCGCGCGGGGGCTGCACGCCATGCTGCGTCGCGAGGGGCGAAGCGACGACCCCTATGCGGACATCAAGCGCCGCAGCAACGAGGCGATGCTGGAACGCGTACCGGAACTCCGCGCGGACCTGGCCGCCGCGTCCGATCCCTTCGCCCTGGCCGTGCGCCTGGCCGTGGCCGGCAACGTCATCGACTTCGGGGCGCGGCACCTCTTCGACCCGGCCGAGACCATCGGGCGCGTCATGACGGCCGATCTCGCCGTCGATGCGACCGAGGACCTGCGCGCGGACCTGAACGGCTCCGGCTCGCTCCTCTACATCGGCGACAACGCCGGCGAGATCGTGCTGGACGGCCTCCTGCTCGAGACCCTCGGCCATCCCCGGGCGACCTTCGCCGTGCGCGGCGGCCCCGTGATCAACGACGCGACCCTCGACGACGCGCGGAAGGCCGGCATCCCCTCGCTGGCCCGCGTGATCACCACCGGCGACGACGCGCCCGGCGTGATCCCCTCGCGCGTGTCCGATGAATTCGCGGCCGAATTCGAAAAGGCCGACGTGGTCATCGCCAAGGGACAGGGCAACCTGGAGGGCCTGTGGGACGCGCCGCGCGAGGTCTACTTCCTGCTGACCGTCAAGTGCGAGCGCGTCGCGCGCCACATCGGCGTCGGGGTCGGGGACTTCGTGGTCTGGAAGCACGCGCCGCCGGCCGGCTAGGCCGCGGTTCGATTCACGGGGCTCTGGCCCGGCGTCACGACGGAACCATCTCCGCCGGAAATGCGGCGCTCCGCGTCACCGCTCTTCCACCCGAGCCCCCGGACGTACCAGCGACGCATGGAAGCCGGCCAGATCGGCCAGGGCCTCGTACGGCGAGAAGCCGACGCCCACCAGCTCCTCCAACTCCTCGTGGAGCGAGAAGCCGGGGATGATCGTCGGGACCGGGGCGTCGCTCCCGGCCATCATCGGCTTTCCCCGGTCGTCGAGCGCGACGACGAGCGTCGGCGTCAGCCAGGTGGGACTGGCCGCCAGCAGGTCGGCGTATTCCTCGATCCTGCCGCGGCCGTAGTCGCCGCCGACGTGCTTCATGATCTCTTCCGAGTGGACGATCTGGTCCTGGCCTGCCTGCAGGACGTACTCGACGGACAGATCCATCGGTATATGCCCGTCGACGGGCAGGCCGACCCCTTTCGCTGTATCGAGGATCGCATCGTAGACCTCGCGGCTCAGGAACGAGTAGACCTTCATGCGGTCGAAGCCCGCGTCGTGGAACTCGTGCACGGCGGCCCGCGCCGCCTCGGGCGTGGCGACCCAGCGGCTCAACGGCTCGGGCCAGGCCCGATCCGGACCGTCGATCATCCGGCCCAGGACCATCCGCGGACCGAGGATCTCGCCCGCCTCGACGCGGCGCCGAGATTCGAGATGATCGTCGGTGGCGGACATGACGGCGATCGTGGCGATGCCGTTGGCGACATAGGGAAAGAGGAACCGGCCCTGATCCAGGGCCTCAGGCGGATATCTCAGCTCCGGGGGCAGGAGCGCGTTCCAGGCCTCCCCTTCCAGATGCACGTGCATGTCGGCGAGCGCGGGCGTCAGGAACAGGCCCGCGGCATCCACGCGAACGGCCCCCCGCGGCAACTCGACCTCGGAAGCCGCCCCGACCGCGACGATCCGATCGCCGCGCACGACCACGGTCTGGTCCTCCAGGACGACCTCGCGGGTCATGGGTATGACGGCGACGTGGACGAAGGCCCCGGATCGCTCCGGGGCCTTCGACGTGCGGGCTGTGGGATCTAGTAGAGGCTCTTGACCTCGCCCCAGTTCATGTCCTCGGCGGGCACGATGGGCAGCTCGGGCTCGACCTTGCCGTCCCAGCGCTCGTCAAAGCCGGGCTCGACCTGGCTCGCCATGCCGTTGATGCCCGTGAAGAACGGCCAGTCCACCCGGTCGTCCGGAGCGATCATGTCGAGCATGGTGCCGCCCGTCCAGTCCACCTGGCCGCCGGCGGTGCCCAGCGTGGCCGTGAACATGGAACGGTCCAGATAGTCGAAGGTGCCGCTGAGGATCGCCGTCCCGTCGGTGAAGGTCCCCGTCGCGACGTAGTCGGCCGCGGTGGCCGCGTCCTCGTAGATGGTGATGGCGCCGCCGGAGTATTCCTGCGGAGCGCCGTCGACGTCCAGCACCAGCCCTTCGATCACCAGGGTGTACTCGAAGTTGTCGAAGTCCAGCGGCAGCGGCGTTGTCGCCGGGACGGGATCGCTCAGGATGCTGTACATGGACAGGGTGCCGCCCTGGCCCGCGGGCAGGTTCGTCTGGCCGAGGAAATCGAAGAGTTGCTGGGCCTGGGCCGCGATCGGCAGTGTGACCGCGATCGCGGCGATCATCAGAATCATGACTCTGATCTTCATCGTTTGACCTCCGTTATCTTGGTCTCCTAGTTGCCGTAGAGGGACTTCACGCCGCTCCATGTGGATTCTTCGTTCGCGACCGCACCGTTCAGTTCGAACAGGCCGTCGACCTGCAGATCGTAGCCGTCGGGAATCTGGGCGCCGGTGCCCTTGAGAAAGGTGCCGCCCCAGGTGTAGGCGCAGTCCTGGCAGACCTCGCTCAGGATCTCGCCGGCCACGCCGTCGAGAGCGCCCTCGAAGGCGCCGTTGCCGACCGGGTTCACGAACACGGCCAAGGAAGTGAAGGCGCCGCGGAACATGAGCGTGCCGTCGGTGAAGGTGTCCGGCGACATGGCGTTGGGCGGATACACGCCCCAGTCGGCGTTCTGTACCGCATCGCGGTAGATGTCCAGGTAGCCGCCGGTGTAGTTGACCAACACGTTGTTGCCACCCGTGTCGATCTCGCCCGTGCTGACCAGATCGTACATGTAGAATGTGACCTCCTCCGTGCTGAGATCGACGCCGAAGACGGGATCGAGCGTGCCAGCGGAGCAGGTGAAGAAAAGTACGTCGCCGGGATCACTGGGCAGGAAGCCGCCGGTCTCCCAGCCGTAGCCGAGGTAGTCGATGGCGGGATTCTGCGCCAGGCCGGACGTCGCGACGACGATCAGCAGCAGCGACGGAAGTACCCTTTTAACAACTCCCATCTTCGTTCCTCCTTGCAGGGGTCGATTGTGCGACGGTTGCTCACAGGATCCCGCGCACAAGAGATGCGGCCGTGACGGCAGGAATCCCGTGGCGCAGCACACGTATGCTCACATCGATCTGCGTAGCAACCTTGTCAATTGATTCATGATATACTTAAGGGTTGACTATACGAACGAAATCGGTCAATTATATTCTTGATTATCGTCAAATATAAGTGCCACCTATGGTCGCCATCGCTCGCAGGCTGCCTTCATCCAGGAGTCGGATATGCCGGTGCGTCAAATCGATCAGCCCCGCCTCGGCAAGAGCTTTCAGGGTGCGCGAAAATGTCTCCGGCGAGGTGCCGATGATCTGTGCCATTTCCTTCTTCTTCAACAAGGCGCCGGCCGAGATGCCTTCCCGCGTCGCCAGGCCGTCCCTTGCGTATAGCCAGAGCAGCAGGTAGGCCGCCCGACGTTTCACAGATCGCTGGGTCACGGCCATGAGCATCTCCTCGGAGAGGCGGAGTTCCTGGGCGAGATGGGCCATGATCTCGTTCGCGAAGGTCTCGGATCTCCGGATCAGGTCCTGGATGGTCTCGCGCTTGAAGAAGCAGGTGATCGTGTTCTCCAGCGCCTCGACGGTGGCCGCGAAGGGCTCGTTCGACACGAGCGGCCTGAGGCCGACCAGTTCGGAGGGGCCCAGCACGCGGATGATCTGCACCTCGCCGCGCTCGCCGAGCTTGTAGACCTTGACGGCCCCGCTGTGAATGCAGCAGACGCCCCAGCAGGGCATGCCCTCGGAGAAGAGGATCTGGCCGGGCCGGTGGAAACCGACGGTCTTCTCCCTGTCGATCTTCTCGATGAGATCGTCCTCGAGGGTGTGGAAGATCCCCCTGTTGCTCACGTCGCACTGGACGCACCTGATGTTCGACAAGTCCCGCATGGTGAGATCCGGTGTCCTCTCGACGCAGTGGCAACTATGTGGCCAAACGCCGGCCCGGCGCCCGACCGTCTCATTGCATGGTAGCAGGCCCGCACCTCACCTGACGAGCATCAACCGCGTCGTGTCGTTGAAGCCCGGCGCCTCGAGCCGGCAGAAGTAGACGCCCGCGCCGACCTGCCGGCCGGCGGTGTCCTGTCCGAACCAGCGGACCTCGTACCAGGCCGGCCCCGACACGGGCCCGTCGCTCAGCACGCGCACGAGCCGCCCCTGCAGGTCGTAGATCGCCAGCCGGACCCGCGCCGGCCGCGGTGCCGCGAAGCGGATCGTGGTCGAGGGGTTGAAGGGGTTGGGACGGCCGCCCGCCAGGACGAAGCGTGCGGCGACGCCGATGTCCTCCGCGCCGGTCGGCGGCCCGATGGTGAACCAGCGCTCGTTGGTGGCCGAACCGCTGTTGCCCGCCACGTCAGTCACCGTGACCCGCACGCGCGCGCTGTCGGTCAGGGCCTGGGGCACCGTCCAGTCATGGGTGGTGACCATCGGATCGGAGACGGCGGCGATGGGCACCCAGGTGGCCCCCGCGTCGATCGTGTAATGCAGTTCGGCGTCGTCCACGCCGGACCAGGGATCGACGGCCGTCCAGGCGATGGTCACCAGCGAATCCTCCACGAGGTGCTGTCCGCCCACCGGATTGAGTACCTCGATCGTCGGCGCCGTGGCGTCGATCCAGAAGGGCCCCAGGTGCTCGGTTTCGTCCGCCAGGTTGCCCGGCACATCCTTGGCCAGGACGTGGACCCAGTGGTCGTCGCCGTCGGGCAGGGGCTCGGAATCGTGGGTCACGTCGGGGATGGCCTGGGCCAGGGAATCCGGCTCCGTGGTGGGCAGATGATCCCAGACGATGCGGTACTCCACCGTGCAGTCGTCGTCGGCGTCCTCCCAGATGGTCGTCACCACCGGATCGTTGGACCAGGTCGACGTCTCGTGCGTCGTGCTCTCGAGATAGCCGGGCCACAGCGGCGGCGTGCCGTCCACACCGAAGCTCCAGCACGGCGAGTAGGCGCTGACCCCGCCGCAGACGTGCAGCGCCCGCACGTGCCAGTACCAGGTGCCTTCGGCCAGGGGCGGTAGAAGGATGTAGGGCGTCGACACGACGGCCGTGGTATCCATGCGGCAATCCACGCCCCATTCCACCTCGTAGCTGCTGGGATAGACGGGCGGCTGCCAGCTCAGAACCACGTGGGGGGACACGCAGGCGTTGCCGTCGGAGGGGTAGGGCCCGTCCGGCACGGGGTAGATGCCGTGCAAGGTGGAGAACTCGCGGCAGGGGCTCCAGTTGCCCCAGTTGCCACAGACGCCCTTAACCCGCACGCGGTAGAAATAGGCCGTGCCCCCGGCCAGGCCGGTCACGTCGAAGTGGGGCGTCGAAGCATCCAGGTTGTAGACCGCGCCGCTGCCGCAGCTCTCCCCCACCTGCAGCTGATAG
>Ga0180436_10004209_pt1 | contig 12987 bp, 12 predicted proteins | sample SS_ome_2_FD_132434 | JGI IMG/M metagenome (GOLD analysis project Ga0180436, IMG submission 132434) | Hypersaline lake sediment archaeal communities from the Salton Sea, California, USA - SS_3_S_2 metaG | ecosystem: Environmental > Aquatic > Non-marine Saline and Alkaline > Hypersaline >...
CCGGCCGTCGGGGCCGATGAGCTGGACGAAGAGACCCACCACGTCTCCAGTCGCCTCAACGGGAGACCACGCCACCTCCACCACCAACGGCCGGGCGGGACGAACCTCCCCGGTCGCTACCCGGAACCCCAGAAGGTCAACCCTGGAATCCAGGGTTTCACCGATCTCCACCATGTCTGAGGGGATGGTGTGCCGTGCTTCGGACCGCACGAGGAAGGCCTCTCCGAGGGGCTCGAGTTCGTATGCGAGCTTGCCGTACGCCGGCCCAAAGTGGCGGGCAACCACGACGGGCCGAGTGTGGATATGGGCCTCAATGGCTTTGACCCACGTTTCTGCCAGGGGCTCCCCACGTGGCGCCACATACTCCACCCTCACGTCAGGACGCTCCCCGTCCATCACCTGGGCATACCGGAGCGGGGTGAACCAGTGCCAGTTGGCGAGGATGACAGCATCCTCGGGAGCACCTTCGAACAGCGTCCGGACGTACGTCCGGGTGTCGTGCGTCCGACTGAGCTGCCAGTAACTCGGGACGTGGGCAATCAGGTTCGCGACGACGCCTAGAAGGCTCAGAGCCAGCACGAAGAGCAGCACCACACCAACGCCCCGACGGAGACGTGGTCGGCGGGAGCCAAGCTCCGCGAGCCAGGATGGCAGCCCACCGGTGTGCCCGAAGGGAACAGCAACGAGCAACGCCGCCGAGACGTAGGCGGGCATGGCGTACTCCACGGTCTGGGGGGCGTCGTAGGTCAGCGTGACCGCAACGTGCACGGCGAAGCTGCCCAGCAGCAAGAAAGCGAGCCTCCAGTCCTGAACAACGAGCAATACACCGCCCAGCCCCACACCCAACAGGGCGATGAGATTGAACTGGAAACGGAGAAGCGTCGGCAGGAGGACCAGTCGATCGAGCAGGCTTAAGGCGAACATGTCGCCGCGGAACCCTCGAGCCAGGATATGATCCAGGAAGCCGGACAAGGTGGAGAGCCGTGGGCCACCGCGCAGAGGAAGGTAGCCGAGAACGAGCAACCCCGGCAGTACGGCCAGCAGCGGCTTCACCCAGCGGCAGGGCCGCCGGAGTAGAGAGCGATCCAGCAGAACAGCGTACATGACGAAGACCAGACCGGGGAAAGCGAGGGAGGGATGATGTGTGAGCCCCAGGGAGAGGGAGAGAGCCAGAAGCATCAGGGGCCAGTCCGGAATCCTGGCGGCACTGTCCTCATCGGTTCTCCCCCCTGGTCCAACCGCGGAACCATCGTCTTTGTCCCCCCGGCGGGCTTCCGGGAAGACGTGATCGGAGGAAACAAGCAGGACTCGTGTGCGGTATTCCGCCAACGCATAGAGCGCAAGCGCGGCAAAGAATGCCGTCAGCGGACGTATGCTCGCCTTGGTCGCTGTGGCCCAGAAGGTGGTTGCGGATCCGAGGGTGCATGCAGCCGCGAGCCCCCCGATCGTCGAGGCGGAAAGCCGCCGGCCGGTAGCGTAGACGAGCACCAGCGTGCCCGCCGCCGTGAGCGCTGAGAAGGCATTGACCCGCCAAGCAGGCGACGGCCCAACCGGCAGACGGGAGAAGAGCCAACCTAGCATCACGTATAGGGGATAGCCGGGCGGATGCGCCACGCCTGCGATCGGGACGACCCGCTGGAACTCCCCGGAATCGGCAGGGAGGACGTCGGGACGAAGCGTGAGGGTATAGAGTAGGAGCGCAGCGGCAAAGACGGCCAGACCAACAGGCCAACGCGTGAGCCGGCTGCCCCGGTTGCTGCGCGCTTCGGAGCCGCCGAGAGCACCGAGGAAACCACGGAGTCTCATCGAAGAGTCGACCTATCCCCGTCCCCAGAACCGGTCAATGGCTGGCCATGCACTGCGATCCCTCTGGCAGTCTCAACCCAGAGCATCGCGGTAGGCCGCCAGCGTGGAGCGTGCCGTGATCTCCCAGGAGAACCTGGCGGCCTGCGCGACTGCGCGTCGGCTTAGTTGGGCTCGAAAACCCTCATCATGTGCTAGCCGGACGAGCACGTCCGCCATGCCCTTGGCGTCGTCGGGCCGGAGTAGAATGCCGCCGTCCCCAACGATCTCGGGAAGAGAGGCAACATCGCTTCCAACCACGGGCGTGCCACACGCCATAGCCTCCAGGGGCGGTAGACCGAACCCCTCGTACCGACTGGGAAAGATGAATCCAACCGCCCCGCGATAGAGAGCGGGCTTGTGATCCTCGTCGACGAAGCCGCAGAAGCATACAACGCCGTGATCCACGTCCTGCTCCTGTACCAGCCGGCGGGGATCCGGAGTGAAGGCGGTGTCTCGATCGGGCAGACGCCCAGCGATTACCAGTGGGCAGTTGTCGCCGATGAGCGGCCCGGCCCAGCGGTAGATCTCGACAACGGTCGTCAGGTTCTTCCGCCGATCAAATCCACCCAGGTAGAGGACGTATGCCTCCGGCAAATCATAGCGTGCGCGAATGTCCTGGTCAGTGGAAGACGGTTCGGGTGTGAACCTTGGGGCCGCCGCCAGAGGGATCGCCCGCACCCGCTCGCCGCGCAGGGCCAGCCGCCCCAGGATGTCCCGGCGCGAGGCCTCCGAATCGGTGAGGGCCAGGTCCGCTCCACGCGCAGTGGCGCTGACCAGCGTGGTGTAGAGCCGCTGGAGTGGCCCGCCCCGGTAGGCCCGCAGGACGAGAGGAATCACGTCGTGGATGGTCACGACGAGAGGCATCGGCGAGCGGGCCGGCGGGGCCCAGTAGGGAACGTGAGCAACGTCTGCCTCCACGTCCACGCAAGCACGAGGAAAGGCACGCTGCTCAAAGAACACTTTGCCCAGGTTGGAGCGCCTGCCATCGACGTGGTGCACCTCGACGGATGGCGGCAGCCCCGAGACCCCCAGCCCTGCCCCGCCGTCGAGCTCAGCGGGAAGCACAAGCACGAGCTCGAGGTCGGCCTTCTCGGCTCTCCCAAGAGCCGTAAGGGCCTCCACCAGCCGGTGCGCGTACTGACCGCTGCCCGTGGTGGGGCTACCCCAGAACCAGCCGTTGATGGCGATACGCATCAACATGCACCCTGGACTTGAGCACGTCCGCAAGTCCCCGCCCGACACCGGGCGCGGTCGACACGACAGCAGGTATCATCCCTCGTACCCACCAGGATGGCTGCGGTGCCACTCCCAGGCATGAGCGACGATGGTTTCCAGGTCGGGATACTGCGGCTCCCAACCGAGCTCTTGACGAATCCGCTCGCTGCTGGCGATGAGGACAGGTGGATCTCCAGGACGTCGATCTCCGGGCTCTGCCGAGATCGCGTGCCCCGTCACCTCGCGACAGGTCTCGATGACCTCCTTGACGGTGAAACCCCGGCCATTGCCGAGGTTGTAGGTGCGACTCCCCTCACAGAGTGCGTCGAGCGCGAGGATATGGGCCTGAGCCAAGTCGACGACGTGGATGTAGTCGCGGACGCAGGTCCCGTCGCGAGTCGGATAGTCATCACCGAAGATCGCAATGTGGTCCCGCTGCCCCAGTGCAACCTGGAGGGTGATGGGGATCAAGTGGGTCTCAGGGTCGTGATCCTCCCCACGGGCGCCGTCGGGAGAGGCACCGGCGGCATTGAAGTACCGCAGGGCAGCGTACCGGAAGCTGTAGATACGATCCAACCAGTAGAGATAGCGCTCGAGGATGCGCTTCGATTCCCCATACGGACTGCCCGGCACGATCTCCTCCTCCTCGTCGATGGGGATTGTCTGGGGTTCGTCGAAGAGGTTCGCGGTCGAGGAGAGGATGAAGCGTCGCACACCGTGCTCAACGGCCTCACGGAGGAGGTGCAGGCCGTTGGTGACATTGTCGCCCAGGTACATAAATGGGTGGTCCATCGACTCGCCCACCAGGGTGTACGAGGCGAAGTGCATCACAGCTTCTACGTCGTACGCTTCGAAGACGGCGCGGACGTCCTCGCGCCGGCACAAGTCCCCTTTCACAAAGCTCGCGTCGGGATGCACAGCGGCGCGGTGCCCGCAGGAGAGGTTATCGAAGACGACGACATCGCGGCCCTGTCCGACCAGTTCCTGGGTAACGATGCTGCCGATGTAGCCTGCTCCGCCGGTGACCAAGATGCTCATAAGGTCTGCCTCCTTGGGCTAGAAGATGCTCTGTACCGTGCGTGTGATGTCTAGCTGCTCGATGCCGGCCCCGGAATGGGTAAGGCCGCCGACATAGGCCTCGACGACAGAGACGCTCCGCCGGTACCCGGCGGCCTGAAAAGACTCGAGAGCGGCCGCAGAGAAGTGGCGGAAGACGCGCTCTTCCATGAGATCAGAAGATCGCGCTACCGCGTCGATCTCGGAAGCAGAGATGCCCATGCGCTCGGCGAAGACCTCCGCCGTCTCCATCCGATGACCTGGCGCAAGCTGCCGGACCAGCCAGTCGCGCCATTCCCGCAGGTCCTCATCCCGGACGAAAGCGAGCCAACTGGACGGATGGACGGATCGGAGAGTCTGCGCCACGCGAGGCCCGAGCCTATCCTGAGCCTGATAGTCAAGCCACGTGCGCAGGACATTGTGGAGGAACAACCGCCGGCGCAGAGGACCCCAGCTCCCACGGACGAAGACGTGGAACACGTCGTCGAGCCACAGCTCATCCAGCTCCAGATGTGCAAGGTAGCCAGCCACGAAGGCCATCTGCGGGTTAGACAGGGCGTCGCTCCGAATGAGCGTAGGGTGGGCGGCAAGAAGGCACTCGCAGGCCGGCCTGTCCGAGGAACGAGGGACCGTGTAGAAGTGGCTGTCCTCCCGATCCTGACCGCTCACACTCCTCACGTCAGGTGCCGTGTGACCGAGCAGAAAGGGGCCCTGATACCGCATCAGGAACTCGCAAACGGCAGGGGACAGATCGCCCCGTCGAAGCATCTCCTCGGCCAAAGCCAGATGGACTGCTGGTGTAGGCATGACGCGAACCATTGTACATTGCTGGGATCAACTTGGCTAGTGTCCCCAGAACGGACTGCCCAACTCTCCCGTGTGGAAATGACGTGCCACGTTGTCCGGCGTCGGGTATAATGGGCGCCACACGCCCAGAGGGATCTGGGACAGAGCGGCGGAGCATTGGGGGACTGGGAGGGGCCCTATGAAATCGAAGGCACAAGTCACTTGGGTGGGACCCGGTTTGCGGCTGCTCGGCGAGGCGGGAGGACCCGCCATCGTCGTCGATCATGCGATGCCTGACGAGGAGCGGGATGATACGGGGCCTCATCCGGTACAGCTTCTGCTGATCGGGCTATGCGGATGCACAGGTATGGACGTTATCTCCATCCTGCAGAAGAAGCGGCAGGCTTTCTCCGGGTTGCGCGTGGAAGCCGAGGCGGAGCGAGCCGAGGAGCACCCGAAGGTCTACACAAGCATCCATCTGGAGTTCGTGGTGACAGGCAAGGAAGTCGATCCGAAGGCTGTCGAGCGCTCGATTGAGCTCTCCCAGACCAAGTACTGCCCTGCGTCGGCGATGCTTGGCGAGGCGGTGGAGATCACGACATCCTACCGCGTCGAGTCCCCTTGAGCAAGACGCCAGAGAGACGAGGGTGCGCTAACGACTTGTCGCGGAGATCGTCGATGGTTGGAGGCCCTTGGCGCCAGTTTGCTGACCAGTTGTGACTGGCATACGTGGCAAGCATACGGTTTTGAGGTGCAACGCACCTGAAAGGTGCATCGCACCGCTAGGGGCGCCAACTCGTTAGTGCGCCCGAGAGACGAGACACCCTATGACCACCCAGCGAGAGAGGATCGAGGAACTGGAGGCACGCATCGCGGACCTGGAGGCACGCCTCCCCAAGCATTCGGTGCCTCCAACGATGCTCGTCCAACTGGAGGATCTGGAACAGGCCCTTGAGGAAGCACGCAGGGAAGCGGAGGGTAAGGACAAGACATGACCATCGGCACCTTTGAGGGAAAGACCCCGGAAGTTGGCGCTGGGACGTACATCCATCCGTCCGCCGACGTCTTCGGTGACGTCACCATCGGCGAGGCGTGCTGGATCGGCCCGGGCGCACGGATTCGGGGCGACTACGGCACGATCGTGATCGGGGACAGGTGCAGCGTCGAGGACAACTGCGTGATCCACGTGCGCCCCGGGGAGAAGACAACCATTGGGCACTGGGTGACCATCGGACACGGCGCCGTGATCCACAATGTGAAGGCGATCGGCGACTACGTGATCGTTGGTATGGGCGCAGTGGTCTCGGATTGGGCCGTGGTCGGGGAATGGGGCGTGGTCGGCGAAGGGGCCGTAGTTCGCCAGGGCCAGGAGATCCCCGCCGGACGCATCGCGGTCGGCGTTCCGGCGCGGGTGCTGGATAAGTCCGTGGACGACGACTATAAGGCCCAGTGGATGCACTTCAAGGAGACCTACGTGGACCTGGCCCGGCGGTACCCTGAGGGCTACCGCGCAGAGAAGGGCGTATGAGACTGGGGGCGCACGAGTCCATTGCCGGGGGCGTCTACAGGGCCTTCGACCGAGCGGCCTCGGTGGGCTGTGACGCCGTCCAGATCTTCGTGAAGCCGAACCGAGCCTGGGCTGCACCACACCTCGCCGATGAGGACATCCATCGGTTCTGGGTCCGAGCCGAGGAGACTCAGATAAGCCCGGTGGTGGCGCACACATCCTACTTGCTTAACCTGGCTTCCCCAAAGGATGATCTATGGCAGAGATCGATCGACACGCTGGTCCTCGAGCTGGATCGCTGCCACCGGCTCGGCGTGCCCTGGCTGGTGCTCCACCCGGGGGCTCACGTCGGCACCGGGGAGGAAGCCGGGTTGGCACGCGTGGCCCGCGGGCTCGGAGAGGTGCACGAGAGGACCGAGGGTCTGAACGCTGCTGTGCTGCTGGAGACGATGACCGGGATGGGAACGAAGCTCGGCTATCGCTTCGAGCAATTGGCCTGGCTACGCGAGGAGACGCCGGGCGGCGAGCGATTGGGCGTGTGCCTGGACACGTGCCACGTGTTCGCCGCCGGGTACGAGTTGCGCACAGCGGAGGGTTATACGTCGACGATGGAGGCCTTCGACTCCGTCATCGGGCTGGAGCACCTGAAGGCCATCCATCTGAATGACTGCAAGGCGAAGCTGGGAGAGCGGAGAGACCGCCACGAGCATATTGGTAAGGGGCACATAGGACTGGCGGGCTTCCGTCGTTTCGTGAACGACCCTCAACTGGCGCACGTACCCGGTCTACTGGAGACGCCCAAGAGCGATGACTTGCACGAGGACAAGGAGAATCTGGCGGTCTTGAGAGGTCTCATCCAGTCCACGCCGTCCGGTCAGCACCAGACAACGCGTGAGTCTCAGATGGATGGAGTACGGCCTTGACAGACGGGGTGGAACAAGCCACCGGGGTGGCGTCCACCGCGCAGCATCCCGTCAACAGCCCCTGGTGAGTCCGTAGGCAGGTCGAACAACTGGAGGCCTCGGTCCGATGGCCCGGGGCGCATCGATTGTCAGATAGAGAGGCCGTATGAAACGAGTGTTGCTAGAGAACTGGATGACGATCCTGGTCCTGGTGTTAGCAGTCGGCGGCTATGCCTTCCTTCGCACGCCGGGCGACGATCTTGCCTCCACGGAGGTATTCGATACCCAGGCAACGAATGGTGAGCCGCTGGTGGTGGAGTTCTATTCCAACACCTGAAGCCCCTGCCTGCTGGCCAAACCCGTCGTGGACGGGATTGAGCGGGATCTGGAGGATCGGGCGGAGGTCTTGCGCCTCAGTGTGACGGATAGCGTGGGAAGAGAGCTGGCCATGCGGTATGAGGTGCGGCAAGTGCCCACGCTGGTGGTGTTGGATGGTGGAGGCAACGTGGTACTGAGACAGACCGGTCGGCTGAGCCGCCCGAAAGTGGTGGAAGCCGTAGAGGGATTGACGGGTTAGGAGTTCGAGGGAGCTGGCTTACTGACCCGTGACGCTGAGTCCTGTGAATCCGATCCGACCGTGGGTGGGAAAGGCCAGCGGAAGGAGCCAGGGAATTGCCAACGTGATCGGGATCGGCACTGCCCTCAGGTCACAAGCTCGCCCGAGCGCCACCAAGCCCGGTGCACAGACCGGGACTCGGTAAGTTCGCCCGCCAGGCTCTCTAGCATCTCCTCAAACGCTGCGGACTGCCCGGTGGTGAAGAAGACGTGATTGCCTCGGCGGTCCTGATCGAACTCCAAACCCAGTCCGGTCACGACCCTTGCGGTCTGGCGAGCCACGGCGAGCGCCGGATCGATGACGGAGATGCCATCCCCAACGAGCCGCTCGATCGCAGGCCGCAAGAAGGGATAGTGGGTACAACCCAGGACGAGTTGGTCGACATCGGCATCGACCAGGGGCATCAGACAACGCAGCAAGAGAGCGTCGGTGCCCGGATCGTCCAGGGCACCAGCCTCGACAGCCTCGACAAGTCCGGGGCAGACCCGCGTGAGCACCTCCACGTCCTGCGCGTACCGCTCCAGCAGGCTCTCGAAAAGCTCCCCCTGAAAGGTGGCTCGGGTGGCGATGACCGCAACCACACCAGTGCGGCTCCGCTCAACCGCGGGCTTGACCGCGGGCTCCATGCCGACGAAATGGACAGCGGGAAAAGCCTCTCGCAGGGCATAGAGGGCGGCAGCCGATGCAGTATTGCAGGCGACTACAACGGCTTGCACGCTCCGGGCCAAGAAGAAACGTGTGATACCGCCACAAAACCCCCGGACGTCCTCCAGCGATCGACCGCCGTAAGGGACGTGGGCCTGGTCCGCCAGGTAGATCGTGTCGTGGTGAGGCAACTGGCGGATGATCTCCCGCCATACGCTGAGGCCACCGACCCCCGAGTCAAAGACGCCAATGAGCGGCCGGGAGAGCACGCTATCCCGCTCTACCGCGTCGTACGAGCCAGAAGAGCCCCAGTACCACCGCCACCCCCTGAAGAACGCCCACGATGGTCAGCGGCTTCTCATAGCCCTCGAGATTGGGGAGCGCGAGCGCCGGCTCGGCAGCGCCGCCAGAGTAGACGGGCGTGGGCTCGGGCGACGGCAAGGGTGTCCAAGTCGGAAAGGGTGTTGGCCGACCGGACGATGCCGCGTCGGGCGATGGCGACGCGTCCTCTCCGGGAACCGGCGTCCCCGGAGAGGAGTCACCCGATGGGGTTTCGTCCGCCCCAGGTGCCGCCGTATCGTCTGGTTCGGGGGATTCCGCTGTTGCGGCAGACGTCTGATCGGAGCTATCGGAGGCGGCACTTGGCGTCGGACTTGGAGGCGGCGTGGTAGGGGCAGGAGGCGTGCCCTGGTCGAGGAAAATCCCGTCGGCCGAGGCCGCAGTGCGACCGCCGGCATCACGGAACTGGACGTAAACTGTATGCTCCCCCCCGTCGTCAGGCAGCGTCCACGAGACGAGTTGTGCCCAGGGCTCCCAAGGGAGCTGCTCAAAGCTGGGCTCATTGCTCATCCTTATCTCGATGGCCTCCCCGATGAAGGTGGTTCCCTGCCCGTCCGGGCGCACCCGTTCGTTGGTAAGCCGCACAGCGACCTCGCGATTCTCTGTGCTGGCGGCCCCGTCGTTGACGAAGATGGGCAAGACATTGGGGCGCGCGCCAAAGGTGAGCACATCGATCCTCTGCCCGGCGGCATCGGTGACGGCGCCAACGCCTATCTCTCGATACAGATTGCTGAGGAGGTTCTCGCGAGCCGTCTCATCGTCGAGAAATGCGGCCAAAGCGTCCTGCGGGCTGACCTCGCCCATCGAGACGTTCTCCGCCACCACCAACTGGTCGCCGTCGCGGGTCCAAGCCGCGTAGCCAGCTTCATCAATCCGCTCTTCCACATCGCTGCCATCAGAGCCGAGGTGAACGTCTTCGGGATCAGAGAAGCCATGCTGGGCCAGGTCATCCGCGTGGCGCTGCGCCGCCTGGGCGAGGAGTCGAGACTGACCGTAGGGGTCCAGGCCCTCGCTCAACCGTGTCTCGTTCACGATATCCAGCCAGGTCTCGGCGACGGACGCGTCCTGAGCCCGCGCGCTTGAACCAGGCAAAGCCGTCACGTTGAGTACTGCGACCGACACAACAAACGTGACGGTCAAGATGACACGCAGGGGACCATGCATGGGCCGAATTGTAGCATACACCATGCTGGACGCAAGAACCCGCAATCGGACTCTCATCGAGACTCGTCTGTTCGGCGTCACCTCGGTGGAGAGGCACAGGACCGTCACAACTCGGTGTACGCCCGTCGGGGGACTCGGTAGGCACCTCCGAGGAGCCTTCGGCCTCGAACAGGTCCCATCGCGGCCCGTGTATGCCAGTTGGTCGCCGGATTGGAGCGGACGCGTCGGGTCGGGATCGGATTGTGGGTGTACTAGCGAGTTGCTATACACACACGCCCATCAAGTGCAACGCACCGGGAGGTGCATCGCTCCGAGGGGCACGCCCGACAACGCGTTGGCGCACTCTCAGATTGTCGGTTCATTTCGAGTTTGCCCGAATCGTGATATAATTGATAGGTCAGTGGGAAAACGACGGTGGGGGCTCGCTGACCGGATGTTCGAGCTTCGCAACCGCCAGATGGTTTCTGTACGGGAGGGAGTGGCAATGCCTGAATACTACTCTTACTCACATTTCGAGGCTGCGGCCGCCGTGGTCCGCAAGGCAACGGAAATCGAGCCCCGAGTCGGCCTCATTCTGGGATCCGGGCTCAGCCCACTGGCCGAAAGCGTCGAGAACAGCATCGGCTTCGACTACCGCGAGTTGCCGCATTTCCCTGTCTCCACAGTGGAAGGTCACACGGGTCGACTCGTGATTGGTCACCTCGAGAACCAGCCGGTGGCGGTGATGCAGGGGCGCACGCATTACTATGAAGGCTACTCGATGGCCGAGATCACGTTCCCCGTGCGCGTTATGCAGACACTTGGGATCGATGTATTGATCGTCACGAATGCAGCCGGTGGTCTCAATCCGGAGTTCCAGGCCGGCAATGTGATGCTGATCACGGATCACATCAATCTGATCGGTATGGCGGGGTTGAACCCCCTGCGCGGCCCAAACCTCGACGAGTTCGGCCCGCGCTTCCCGGACATGTCGGCCGTCTATGACGCCGAGCTACGCGCTGAGGCTGCCCGCGTGGCCGAGGAAGAGGGCATCGCCATCCATCAAGGTGTCTATATCTGCCTGGCCGGCCCCAGTTACGAGACTATGGCCGACCTGGGTTTCCTTCGTTTGATTGGTGCACATGCCGTGGGCATGTCGACCGTACCCGAGGCCACAGTGGCACGGCACGGGGGCACACGGGTGCTCGGCCTGTCGGGCATCACCAACGTGCTGCCCACGGCCGAAGGCCCCGTGGTGGAGACAAATCACGAAGAGGTGTTGGCGGCAGGCGAGAAACTGACCCCACGGCTTGAAACCATCATCCGTGGGGTGCTGAAGGCGCAATGACGATCATTCTCCGATGGCTGATTGACCACGCCTGGGTCTTCTACATTGGATGCGCCATCGGAGCCCTGATCTACCTTGTGCGCGCGCTGGCAGCGCAGCGCGAGCAGAGCCTGGCGGTGTTCACGTTGGAACACGAGGCCGCCACGGCTCGCGCGGTCAGGGCTTGGGCAATGGTCTTCTTCTTCATCGTCGTCTCCCTGGTTGTCTTCATCGGCACGCGCCTTGTGTTGGCCAATCATCCCGCGTATGATCCGGCGATGCCCGTACCGACATCGACACCGAGCTCCGGAGTCAACCCTCCAACCCCGAGTGCAACCACGACGGTGACCGACACGATCCCCCTAGCCACGTTCCCGGCATCGACGACAACGGCGCCGGCTACCGCGGCACCATCCGATCCGACGACCGCACCGACGCCCCTCCCCACCGAGTTGCCCACACCGACGTCGACTCCGGAACCGGCAGTGGCGGGCCCCCTGTCCGGGTCTTTGGACGTGCGCTTCGGGGACTTCGGCGCGCTGGTTGGCTGGCGGATCTCCGCCTCGGAGATTGCCGTCGGCGAACCTCTTATCGTGACCCTGGTCTGGCAAGGGCTGGAGGGCGAGGCCTCGACCAACTACACGGTATTTACGCACCTCCTTGCGCAAGATGGCGAGCTAATCGCCCAGCACGATGGACCGCCAGCGGGAGGCTCCCAGAACACCAGCACCTGGTCGGCCGGACAGGTGATCGAGGATACCCACCAACTGAGTTTCCGGTCGGGAGTCGAGGATCCCACGGGCCCGGCCCGCGTCATCGTCGGCCTCTACGATCCGGCCGACATCGGCAACCGCCTCACGACGAGCCTCGGTCAGGACTACGTCGAGCTCCCCGTGACCGTCAACGTCGTTCCCCAGTAGACCACGTGTGTGCTAGCAAGGACACGAGGAGCATGGATACGATCCTGATCGCCCTGGCGCCCGGCACCCTCTCTTCCGAGCAGGTGGCTCGCGTGCGGGAGAAGGCGCCGGAGGGCGTCCGGGTGACGGTGACGAGAGACCGTGATGAAATCGTCGCGGTGATCGATCGAATTGAAGTGGCGGCTGGCTGGTTCCCCGCCGATCTGCTTCCCAGGGCGTCAAACCTACGCTGGTATCAGCAGTGGACCGCCGGCGCGGATTGGCTCCTGAGTCACCCGGAAGCAGCGGCGGCGGATTTCGTCCTCACGAACACGTCCGGGATCCACGCCATTCCCATCGCCGAGCACGTGTTTGCCCTCCTCCTCGCGTTCGGTCGGGAGCTGCCCCGGGCGCTTCGAGCTCAGGACCGCCACGACTGGATTCCCCAGCGCGATCACACAGGGTTGTTCGAGTTAAGCGGGAAGACGATGCTTCTCATCGGAGTCGGGGCAGTCGGGAAGCGAATAGCGCGGGTGGCGTCGGTCGTGGGCATGGAGGTGCTGGGGGTACGGCGCGATCCCATTCAGGCGGTGACGGGTGTTACGTCTATGTGGGGGCCTGACGACCTGCTGAATGTACTGCCGCGGGCCGACGTAGTCGTCCTCACTGTCCCACTGACTGAGGAGACGCGCGGCATGATCGGGAGA
>Ga0180436_10004212_pt1 | contig 12982 bp, 7 predicted proteins | sample SS_ome_2_FD_132434 | JGI IMG/M metagenome (GOLD analysis project Ga0180436, IMG submission 132434) | Hypersaline lake sediment archaeal communities from the Salton Sea, California, USA - SS_3_S_2 metaG | ecosystem: Environmental > Aquatic > Non-marine Saline and Alkaline > Hypersaline > Sediment...
CGCCCCGCTGAGATCTAATCCGCATTCTTGCGCCAGGCGACCGCAACGCTATCCGCCGAGTGGTCGATCCCAATAACTGTGCCGCCCGTCGCGAATTTCGCCAGCCTGCGCACCGTCTCTCCACCACCGCAGCCAATATCCAGCACAGCAGCCAATATCCAGCACAGCATCCTGTGGGCCGACGACCACGTGATACAGCCCCCAATCTGTCAGAGCTCGTGGCCACGGTTCATAGCCCTGGCCACGAGCCGTCCCACCCAGCCGCTCGGCTTGCGAAACTGCCCGAGCAGTCCAGTTATCAGATGCATGGTCTACCTCCCTATGTGGCAGCATTGGTTTCTATGAAGATAGAGCAATCCGTTTGACCACCTAGCAGATAATTATAGACCCATCCGCCCGGGTGATCAAACTAACCCGGCTCTTGTGTCTGGACGAGGTATTCGTGTTCCACTTCCGGCCATTTGCCAATTCACCCCGCGTGAATACAATAGTTCGCAGAAGCACACCGAGTCTGCACACGCGGCAGCTCCTGGTGATTTCGTCGAGTCTCATCTAGCCACCTAAAGGAGATCGCAATGAAGAATCGGACGTCGCGTTTCGCACTCATCTACCTGGTATGCCTGACACTGCTCGCGACAGGAACCGTCACTTTCGCTGCCGCCGAGACGCCCCAGCCGCCCTCCCCGGAGGAGCTCACCCAGCGGCTTCAGGACAGGACGGCCGGCGCTGTGACCATTGTCACCGACCCCGACTCCGGCCGGGTGAGTTTCATCGGCAGCGACGCCGAACACCCCGTCCGCCAGGCCATCTTGTGGCCCAGCTGGACATCGCCCGAGACCGCTGCCCGGCAGTTCCTTGGCACCTACGGCTCGCTCTTCGGGCTGCAGAACCAGGCAGAGGAGCTGACCGTCAAAGAACTTGAAACCACGGATCAGGGACGATCCTTCGTCCGCTTCCAGCAGCTCCACGAGGGCATCCCGGTCCTGGCCGGTGAGCTGATCGTCCACACCGACGCCTCACGCGACGTGCTCTCATCCAACGGTGAGGTTGTCGCGGGCATCGCGCTAGATACCACTCCGCAGGTGACGGCCGCCGCGGCCCGCGACACAGCCTTGGACATAGTCGCCGCTGAATACGACCTGACCACCGCCGAACTCAAGGCCGATACTGGCGAGCTGTGGATCTACAACCCATCCCTCCTTGGCGCAGGTCCCGACTTCAACTATCTCGTCTGGCGCTTCGACGTGACATCAGTCGACCTGCTGCCCATCCGCGAGCTCGTGCTCGTCGATGCCGGCCGCGGCCAGGTCGCCCTACATTTCAACCAGATCGGGTACGCGAAAGACCGGCGTATCTACGACAATGCCAACAACTCCGCCGCGGGCCTGCCGGGCATTGGGCCGGTGCGCACCGAGGGCGGCGGATCTTCAGGCGTTGCAGACGTGAACTATGCTTACGACTACACCGGCCACACCTACGACTTCTACTTCGCGACCCACGGCCGCGACAGCATAGACAACGCCGGGCTGCCCCTGACCAGCACCGTGCGCTACTGTGACCCACTCCATTCTTGCCCCTACGCGAACGCCTTCTGGAACGGGACGCAGATGGTCTTCGGGCAGGGTTACGCGGCGGCAGATGACGTCGTCGCGCATGAGCTGACCCACGGCGTGACCGAGTACGAGTCCGGCCTGCTCTACTACCGCCAGTCCGGCGCGATCAACGAGGCCTTCTCCGACATCTGGGGCGAGTTTATCGACCTGACCAACGGCGCGGGAAACGACGCCCCCGCCGTGCGCTGGCTCTGCGGCGAGGACCTGTCCATCGGCGCGATCCGCAGCCTGAGCAACCCCCCGCTCTACGGGCTTCCCGACAAGATGAGCAGCCCCAACTACTGGTGCTCGGCTGGCGACTACGGCGGCGTGCACACCAACATGGGCGTCGGCTCCAAGGCCGCCTATCTCATGGTCGACGGCGGCGCGTTCAATGGGAAGACCGTCACCGGCATCGGCATCCCCAAAACAGCGACGATCTGGTATGAGGTACAGACGCACCTGATGACCTCTGGCGGCGACTACGAGGACCTCTACTACGCACTCCAGCAGGCCTGCGTCAACAAGATCGGCACCAACGGCATCACCAGCGGGGACTGCGCCCAGGTCAAGAACGCCATCGACGCCGTCGAGATGGACCAGCAGCCCGCCGCCTGTGCGGCGCCTGAGGCAGCGCTGTGCCTGCCCGGGCAGACGTCTCTCGACACGTTCTATGACGACTTCGAGGATGGCTGGACCGGCTGGAGCCGCGGCGCGGCCAGCGGCCCGGCCAACTGGTGGCTGGAGACCGCCTATGCAGCGGGAGGCGAGGACCATCTGTGGGGTGATTTCGACACGACCGGCGGCGACCATTACATCCAGTCGCCGAGCATCTCGATCCCCGCGGGCGCCAGCCTGCACTTCGATCACGCGGTCGAATTCCGCTTCCAGGCCAGCAACTACTGGGATGGCGGCGTCGTCGAGTACAGCACCGGCGGCCCGTGGCTGGATGCAGCCCCACTCTTCGTCGCCAATGGCCCCAACGGCACGATCAGCAGCACATATAGCAATCCGCTCGGCGGGCGATTGGGCTTCGTCGGGAGCAGCAGCGGCTATATCTCCAGCCGCGTCGACCTGAGCTCGCTGGCCGGACAGAGCGTCTCATTCCGCTGGCGCGTGGCATCGAGCAACAACGGCTCTTTGGCGACGAGCAACGGCGATATGATCTTCGGCTGGGTCGTCGACAACGTGCGCATCTACACCTGCGGCGGCACGGCGTTCCAGGTCTTCCTGCCGCTGGCGCTCAAGTCCTATCCCGAGCAGCCCCCGACGTGGGTCACAATCAAGAACGAGACCTTCGAAGGGACGTTTCCCGGCGCGTGGAGTCTCTCAAGCAGTGGGAACTACCGCTGGGGCCGCCGCAGCTGCCGCGCGGCAGAGGGCAGCTACAGCGCCTGGGCCATCGGCGACAACACCAGCGGGGACGCCCCCTCCTGCGGCGTCAATTACCCGATCAATATGGAGTCCTGGATGGTATATGGGCCCTTCAGCCTGGCCGACGCACAGGCTGGCGAACTCACCTTTGACATATGGATCAACACAGAGTCCGGCTACGATGCGCTCTGCGCCATGATCTCACTTAATGGCACTAATTTCTCCGGCTGGTGCTATGATGGCAACAGTGGAGGCTGGATCGACAGAGACTACGATCTGACCAACTTCGGCACGCTCGGCGATCTGACCGGCCAGCCGCAGGTCTGGATGGCCTTCATCTTCGACAGCGATACCTCGAACACCTACGCTGAAGGCGCTCACGTGGACAACGTCGTGCTCCGCAAGTGCATCGCGGGCAACTGTGATGCCTCCGGCAGCAGCGGCGACGTACCGGGAGTTCAGGGCAGAGCAACGACGCTGACCCGGCCGGAGTGAAGAGATTTGAAAGGTTGGGACATTGGAACGTTTCGCCGTTCCGATGTCCCAACACCCCGATTGACACCCACCCCGCCTGGCCCTATAATGCCCCCACCGCACAGAGGCAGCTACCGGTGAAGAGGAGTATCCATCTATGCGCTTTCTACACATGGCCGACTTGCACCTCGGCTACCAGCAGTACGGGCTGAAGGACCGCTTCAACGACTTTGGTAGGGTCTTCATCCACATCGCGGGCCAGGCCGTCGAACGCGACGTGGATTTCGTCATTCTAGCCGGCGACCTCTTCGAGAAACGTTCCGTCGAACCCCTGGCTATGCGCCAGGCGATCGCGGGACTGAGCGCACTGCGCGACGCCGGCATCCCCGTCCTGGCCATCGAGGGCAACCACGAGCGCGCCTACTACCGCGACAGCTCCTCGTGGCTCGAATTCCTCGACGCGCTCGACTACCTCAAGCTGCTCCATCCGGAGTTCACGGATGGCCGCGCGATCCTGACCGCACACACCGACGCGGCACGGGGCGCCTACGTCGACTTGCCCGGCGGGATTCGCGTGTATGGGCTCAAGTATCTGGGCGCCTCCACGGGCAGCGCGGTCCGCATGCTCGGCGAGGCCCTGACCAGCGCCGACCGCAGCGGGGTTCAGTACACCATCCTGATGATGCACGCCGGCCTCGAGGGGCAGCTCGACCGCTACTCCGGCACGCTCACGCACAACGACCTGGGACCGCTGCACGACACGGTCGACTACCTGGCGCTCGGACACATCCACAAGCCCTACATCGTCGATGACTGGATCTTCAACCCCGGCTCGCCCGAGACCTGCGGGATGGATGAGGCCGCCTGGGAGGACCGCGGCTATTTCGTCGTCGACGTTGATCCTGCGCGGCGCTCCAAGCACCTCGTCGAACACATCGCGCCGCCGCGGCGGCCCTTCCACCGTATGACGCTCAAGGTGGATGGCCTGGCATCGCCCAACGCAGTGGCCGACGCAGTCCGCCGGCTCATCGCGCGCGAACGCCCCAGGGTGCCGCTGGACAAGAGGCCCGTCGTCGAGCTGACCCTGAGCGGCATCCTGCCCTTCAACCGCATCGATCTGGACCTCGACTACGTGCAGGGCCTGATCGATGACGCGTGGGCGCCGCTGTGCACGCGCGTGCGCAACCAGACGGCGCCCGCTGACTTCGAGATCAGCGTCGACAGCGGCGCCAGCCGCCCCGAGCTGGAGCAGGCCGTCCTGAAAGACCTCCTTGGACGCGACCTGCGCTTCCGCCCGGCCGCCGCGGACTGGACCCGCGTAGCGCTTGATATCAAACGGCTCGCGCTCGACAAAGCCCCCGCCAGCGCCATCATCGCCGCCCTGAGGGCTGCACGCACCGAGCTCACTGAGTTCGCTGAGCTCGACGCGCTCGCGGAAGGGAAGGCCTAGCGTGCAGATCGTCCAGGTCGACCTCGACAACTTCAAGAGCTACCGCAACCAGAGCATCTCCTTCACCGCGGGGACGAATGCCATCTGCGGGCCGAACGGCGCGGGGAAGAGCACCATTCTGGAGGCCATCGGCTTCGTCCTCTTCGGCTCGACGCCGCTCAAGAACCGGGGCCAGTTCGTGCGCGAGGGCGAGAAGACCGCCACGGCCACCGTGCACATCGCCGGCGACGACGGGCGCGTCGTCCAGGTGGTGCGCAAGGCCGGCAGCTCGTCCCAGTGTTACGTCTACGACCCCGAAATTGGCGCCAAGCTGGTCGAGGGCGTGGCCGACACGACGGACTGGCTGTGTCAGTTTGCGGGCGTCGCCGAGCGCGATCATCTCACGACGCTCTTCGAGAACGCCGTCGGCGTGCCCCAGGGCATGCTCACCGCCGCGTTCCTGCTGCCCGGCGCCCAGCGCAAGGGAGTCTTCGATCCGCTGCTGCGCGTCGACGAGTACGAGACCGTCTGGAACCGCCTGCTCGAACCCCGGCGCGAGCTGGATGGTGAGATCAACGAGCACAAGACCCAGGCGGCCGAACTCAGCGGCGAGCTCAAGGGGCTGCCGGCCGTGGTGGAGCGGGCGACCAGTCTCCAGTCCGAGATCGATTCGGGCACGACCAGTCTGGCCAATTTCGAGGGGCAGCTGACTCAGATCGTCGAGCGCAGGCAGGCGCTTGAGGCGGTCAAGTCACAGCTCGATCAGCTCTCCCAGAGCGTCGCGCAGGCCGAGAGTGCGACATTGTCTACGGAGACCCAGCACACCGAGACGCAGGGCGCCGTCGCCAGTGCGGAGCAGGCCCGCACCATTGTGGAAGCCGCCGATCCCGGGCATAGGGCGTTCGTCGAGGCCCAGGCCGCACTGGACGTGCTGGAGGCCCAGCGCAGCGCGCGCGACGCACTCGAAGCAGCCCGCCAGACGCTGGATACCGGCCACGCAGTCGCCCAGCAGCGGATCGTGTCGCTCGAGGCCGAACTCGGGGCAATCGCGGCGGCCGAGGCCGAGATGGAGGCGCTGGCGCCGCAGGTGACACACCAGGAGCAGTTGGAGGGCGCTCTGGCAGACGCCCAACGTGCGGCCGACCGGCTGGCGAGCGCTGAAGAGACCCACGCCCGCGAAGCACAGCGGCTGGCGGACCTGCAGGGCCAGCTGGCCGAGACCGAGAGCGGCGTCCAGGAGCGGGCCCGGCTGGAGGCGGAGATCGCCCCACTCCAGGCCGCGCTCGCCGAACTGACGCAGCAGTCGAGCGCGCTGGCCGCACGCGACGCTGCCCTGGCGGCCGAATTGAAGCAGCTGGCCGAGCAGAGCACCCAGGCGGCCAGCCGCGCCAGCGCCGCACAACAGCGCCTAGATTTGGCCACGGACGAAAGCGCCAGCCTGGAACTCAGACTGGACGGGGTGCGGACCGGCCTCTCGCAGCGCAAGGCGCTCGCGGCGCGCACGACCGGGCTGCGCCAGGAGGTAGAGACCGCCGGCGCGCGCAGCATCGAACTGCTCGCCCAGGGGGGAACATTGGGGGCCGAGCAAGAGCGGCTCACCACACAGATCAGCGTGCTTGTGGAGAGCGAAGCGGCCGAGTGCCCCGTGTGCGGCGCCGAGCTCAGCCCCGAACACCGCGCTGACCTGCTCGAAGAGAACCGGGCGCGCCTGAGCGAGCTCGCCAGCGTGTTGGAGGCGGTGGAAGGCGAACGGGAGCAGGTCGACACGAAGTTGCGCCACACCCAGGCGAAGATCGAGCGCCTGGACCGGCAGGAGAGAGAGCTGCCGCGGCCTGCGGATGAGACGGAGCTGGCCGAGCGCCTCGAGAATCAGCGTGCGGCCGTGACAGCGTGCGCGGCGGAGGCCGCGGCGGAGCGGGCGGCGCTGGCAACGATTGAGACGCGCCAGCAGGAGACGTCATCCTCCCTGACTCACATCCAGGCGGAGATAACGGAGGCGGCTGCCGTGCGCCAGGAAAGGCAGGCGACGCTGGACACACTCACAGCGCAGCGCGACGCACTGCCGCGACCGGACGCGCTGGAAGCCCTGCAGGCGCAGGCAGCCGGTCAGGAAGAGACCCTGGCCCAGGCTGTTCAGAGCGTCGCGGAGCTGGCTGGCGCCCCCCAAGAGGTCACGGAGCTGGCGGCCGAGCTCGAACAGTTGGGCGATCCGCGCCGGGACTACCAGCGCGCTGCTGACAGTGCGGACAAACGGGTGGATAGGGAGCGGGAGAGGGCCGCGACGCTGGCCGAGCTCACAGATTTGAAGACGCGAATCGCCGAACTTGCCGGACAGCTGAACGCCTTCGCCGGCCTCGATGCGCGATTCCAGGCGGAACGCGCGCGCCAGGCGGATCACGCGGCGGATCACGCGCGCTACCTCGAACATATCCGCGAATCGGGGACGCTGGAGGCGCTGCGCGAGCGGGCAGAGGAGTTGGTCGCGCGGCTCGCGGACGCCCGGGCCGCACTGGCAGACCTCAGCGCAGAGCGGGACGCCGTCGCCGGGACATACGACGCGGCCGCCTATTCCGAACTCGTCCAGACCCATGATTGCCTGCGGCAGGATATCGCAGTGCTCACGGAACGCCTGGCCCAGCAGCGCCTGCAGCTGGAGGAATCGCTGGCGGAGATCGAACGCCTGGCCGCAGTTCAGGCGCAGCTCGAGTCCGTGCAGTCTGAATTGGATGAACTCGGCGAGCTGCTGGACCTGCTCGGCATCCTGCGCGGCGTCCTGCGCGAGGCAGGGCCGAAGATCACCCAGGCGCTCGTCCAGGTCATATCCCGACAATCGGCCCAGCTCTATGCCGAGATCATGGCCGACCACAGCGCGCGCCTGGATTGGACCACGGATTACGAGATCCTGCTGACGACGAAGGGTCACGAGCGCACATTCCAACAGCTCTCGGGCGGCGAGCAGATGGCGGCGGCACTCTCCGTGCGGCTCGCGCTCCTGCGGGAGGTATCGAGCATCGACATCGCCTTCTTCGACGAGCCCACCGCCAACCTCGACGAGCGCCGCCGCGAGAATCTGGCCGAGCAGATCTTGACGATCGCGGGGAAGGGCTTCTCGCAGCTCTTCGTCATCAGCCACGACGATACCTTCGAGCAGGACACCGACAACGTCATCCGCATCGTCAAAGAGAACGGCGCCAGCTGCGTGGTGGAGCTCTGATGCTGCACCGCGAACGAGTCATCGCCGCACTCGAGGCCAAGGCCGATCGTTTCTCGGGCTACGACCTGGCGCTGCGCGACACGCTCGCCGCCTACGAGAAGGCGCTCCAGGATGCCGCCGCCCTGTCGCGCGCGGAGCTGGACGCGCGACTCGCGTCTGTGCCCTGGCCTGGCGCGCGGCCGACGGACGAACACGACCGCTTCCCCGGGCTCGTCGTGCCCTTCGGTCAGAAGTGGACGAACCACGAGCAGGCGCGCGCGTGGGCCCGCGGCGTCCTGGAGGACGCGCCGGTGGTCGCCGTCGATGGCTCGCAGATCACGCCCACCAAGGACGTCTCGCTGCCGGTGGGCGCGGTCCAGGTCGGCTGGTTCGTCAACCCACACAGCACGGGCGGCGTCTACGTCAAGGACATCGCCTTCGAGATTCTGGCGCCGGACGAGCTCTCGGGCGACGACGCGGATCCCTCGGGCTTCCCGGATTGGCGCGTCAACGCGCGCCGCTTCGCGCTCGAGTGCGAGAAGATCGCCGAGTTCATAGCCGAGGCGCGCGACGATCCGGTCAAGCCGGTGTGTATCTTCGACGGGTCGCTGATCGTCTCCTTCGCCGGCCAGATGAAACCCGAACGGCAGCGGCTCTACGTCGCGGCGATCGAGGAGCTGCTGCGCGTGTCGGAGGAGTGCCGCGTGCCTCTGGTCGGCTATGTCGACACCAGCTACGCCAGCGACCTGGCGGCCATGCTCGACGTGCTGAGCGCGCGCTCGCCGGCGACGTCGGTCAGCGATGGGGCGCTGCTCAGAAAGCGTCTGGAGTGGGGCGACCGCAGCACCGCATTCATCTGCGCCCGCGACGACCAGGTCGAGCCCACGGGCAGCTGGGGCAAGTACTACGAGCGCGTCTGCTTCGTCTACCTCAAGACGACGCAGGATCGCGCCCCGGCGCGATTGGACGTGCCGCGCTGGCTCGTCGAGGCGGGCGCGCTGGAGCCACTGGTGGATGTGATCAGGGCCGAGTGCGTCGTGGGCAACGGCTACCCCTATGCCGTCGAGACCGCAGACGCCCTCGCCGTCATCACCATGCAGGATAGAGAGAGATTCTACCGGGTGCTCCAGGAGTTCGCGGAGAAGCGAGAGCTGCCCCTCAGGTGGAGCAGAAAGATGGTTAGTAAACGGGGACGGAGGTAGTCTTATGCCCATAGCCAAACTCGTCAAATCCAATTCACACACCGACTACGTCTGCCAGGTCTTCGGCCCGGGCGAGGTAGCCGAGCCGCCGGATCCCGCCGACTACGCCTTCGGCACCTTCGTGCGTATGCCCATCGACCACGGCGGCACCGACCTGGTCGGCACCGACCTGGTCGGCATTGTCTACGACACGCTGCTGCTGAATCCCGACTTCGGCAGCCTAGGGCCGCGCCTCTCGCCCACGGCCGACCTGGCGATATTCTCGCCCGACTACCTCGCCGAGAAGGTGACGCTTGTCGGGGTCGCCGCGATCGGGGCGCTGCGGTCTAGCAGCACACCCACCCACGGCGTGCCTCCGCTCGCCGCGCAGATCGACACGCTCGTCGAGGGCATGGACGACGATGCCGTGCGCGCCTTCCACACCTGCCCCGACGGAACGGTCCAGCTGGGTTACGCGCCGCTGCTCCTGGCGACCGGCAGCCCGCTGGCGCGTCACCTGCTCATCAGCATCATCGACCGGCTCCGAGACCTCTTCCCCGAGGAAGATGCGCGTCTGGCCGTCCTGCGTGGCGAGATGCTCTGGCAGGCCACGGTACAGCCCGTGGGAGGGAGGACAGTATGAGCGACATCAGGCCCATCGGCATCACCAAAGGACCCGGCGAGACGGCGCACGAGTACCTCTTCATCACGCCTGACCGCGGGCAGACCGCCAAGTCCGGCGAGTTCGTCTACTACGCAGCGCAGGTCGACGGGCAGAACCGGCGCGTGTTGGGCCGCGTCACAGGCCGCCAGCCGGTGCGCCTCCTGCCCAACGGGTTCCTCGCCGATCCCGACGTGCCCCCCGAAGGGGTTGCGGCGCTGATCGGCTACACCGGCCACGAGCACGAGCTCTTCGAGATCACGGTCACCGTCCTGGGCTACTACGACGGCACGATCGGCGATTTCATCAACCCGCGCCTGCCCCCGCGCGCTGGTACCCCCATCTTCATCGCCGAGAGCGACATGCTGGCCCGCGTCCTGAGCAAGCGCGCCGTCGGCCAGACCGGCGCGGCGCACGTCGGCTCGCTGCTCAGCCGCCCCGCCGGCGAGGTGCCCATCGCCATCGACCTGCGCGCGGTCACGAGCACGCACCTGGCTATCATCGCCAGCACCGGCTCGGGCAAGAGCTACCTGGCGGGCGTCCTCCTGGAGGAGCTGCTGGCGCCGCTCAACCGCGCCGCCGTGCTCGTCGTCGATCCCCACGGCGAGTACGACACGCTCGTCCAGATGTACGAAAGGGAGGAGTTCAGCGACCGCGACGGCTACCGGCCGCAGGTGGAGATCATCCGGCCCGCCGACGTCAAGGTGCGCGTCTCGTCGCTCACGCTGGGGGACCTGCGCTACCTGCTGCCCAACCTCTCCGAGCGCATGCACTACGTCCTGGGCAAGGCCTACGGCATCGTGCGCAGCAGCCTGGGCGACAACTGGACGCGCGCCAACCTGCGCATCGCCGTGCGCCAGGCGGAGGATGAGCTTAGCGGCAGGTCAGGCGCGGACGAGGACGGGCAGGATGACGATTTCGGCACGGCCGGCGCGCTGATCTGGCGGCTCAACTCGCGGCTGGAGCACTCGGCGATCTTCAACGACACGCAGAGCCTGCCGCTGGGCAAACTGTTCCACCCCGGCCAGTGCACCGTCCTCCAGCTCAACGAGGTGGATCACCGCGAGCAGCAGGTGGTCGTGGCGACGCTCCTGCGGCGCCTGCTCGACGCGCGCATGAAGACGAGCCGGGGAGAGGCAACTGACACGGACGCGGCCTACCTGCCCTACCCCACCTTCGTCCTGATCGAGGAGGCGCACAACTTCGCGCCCGCGTCCGGCGACCTGGTCAGCTCGGAGATTCTGAAGACGATCCTCTCGGAAGGGCGCAAATTCGGCGTATCCGTGGGCCTGATCAGCCAGCGCCCGGGGCGGCTGGACGCCGACGTGCTCTCGCAGTGCATGACGCAGTTCATCCTGCGCATCGTCAACCCCGCCGACCAGGCGCGCGTGGCCGAGAGCGTGGAGAGCGTGGGCCGCGACCTGCTGAGCGAGCTGCCGGCGCTCTCGAAGGGCCAGGCGATCGTGGCTGGGGCCGCGGTCAACACGCCCGTCCTCTGCCGCGTACGCAAGCGTATCACCGAACACGGCGCCGAGGACGTCGACGCCCCCGCTCAGTGGGTGGCATGGTTCGAGGAAGGCCGGGACGCGGAACGGGAAAGGGATCGGGCGATGCCTTTTGATGGGGAGAGCAGACGACGGGATGATATATTCAAGATGTAGGGAGTCACCCAGATGAACGTAATCCTCATCATCATCGACACGCTGTGTTACGACCACATTGCCGCGAATATCGCCTCTCGAGGGCCCGCCACCATCCAGACTCCCAACCTGGACCGCCTCGTGGCGCGCTCGTGGATCTTCCACCGCGCATTCGCCGCCAGTTTTCCCACCATCCCACACCGTAACGATGTCATCAGAGGCCGGTACGGCGCGCCCTTCCACCCATGGCAGCCACTCGACTGCGACGCGCTCACTATTCCGGGACTGCTGCGCACGCGCGGTCACTGCTCGCAGCTCATCCACGACACGCCACACCTCGTCAACGGCGGGAACCGCTTCGACTTCCCCTTCGATTCCTGGACTCCCGTACGCGGCGCCGATGTAGATCGGGCCTGGATCAGCGATTCCTGGGACTACATGGAGAACTGGGCATCTGACCCGCTCTTTGACGCCTATCCGCTGAAGGGCGAGGAGCTGCTGCGCACGCACCACGCAGTCACCAGCTACATCCAGACGAACCGTGGACGCACGCAGGAGAAGGATTGGAACGTCGCCCGGCTCTTCTCGACCGGCGCCCGTTTCCTGCGCGACAACAACAAGCGCGACAACTTCTTCCTCTGGCTCGACTGCTTCGACCCTCACGAGCCCTGGGACGCGCCGCCCGAGTTCGTCCGCCTCTACGATCGTACGCCGGGACACGATGGCCGGATCGACCCACGATCTTTCTACTACCTGAACGATCCGGACCTCCCAGAGGCGGCCCGGCAGCGGGTGATCGCGCAGTACAGGGCGAAGGTAACATTTATGGACAGGTGGTTCGGCGTCTTCCTCGACGCCCTTGACGAGACCGGCCTGTCCGAGAACGCGGCCGTCATCCTCACTGCGGATCACGGCACGAATATCGGCGACCGTCCTATGCCTGAGGGACGGGGGCGCTTCGGCAAGACGGAGCCACCAAGAGAGAACGAGGCGCACGTGCCCATGATCGTCTGCGCGCCCGGGGCAGGCAGCGGCGAGAGTAGCGCCATCGTCCAGCCGCAGGACATCTTCCGCACGGTGATGACGCTGGCCGGATGCGCCGACGCTATCCCCGCCGATATCGAATCGTTTGACATACTCGAGTTGGCGCAGAACGATCAGGCAGGGCCACGCGTGATTGCGCTGAGCGGCAGCGCAGTCAGCACGTGGAAACCCGCGGGCCGGGACTGGGTTCTCTTCTCCGCCTTCGACCAAGAATGGCGGCTGGGGTTCGCGGCGAACCCGGCGGCCTGCGAGCTAGAACGGTTGGGGACGCAGGAGAACGTCGCGGCGGACCATCCAGAGGTCGTCGAGCGTTTGCACGCTGAGGCTCTCGCTGAGATCACCCGCCGTGGGCTCGACCCCAGGCTCGTCACGTGGCTCGAAAGCGAGGGCCAAA
>Ga0180436_10004213_pt1 | contig 12981 bp, 11 predicted proteins | sample SS_ome_2_FD_132434 | JGI IMG/M metagenome (GOLD analysis project Ga0180436, IMG submission 132434) | Hypersaline lake sediment archaeal communities from the Salton Sea, California, USA - SS_3_S_2 metaG | ecosystem: Environmental > Aquatic > Non-marine Saline and Alkaline > Hypersaline >...
CACGAGGCGGCGTCAAGCGGGCCAGTCTCTCATCAGACAGGATCTCGGGGAACAGCTTCATCATAATCACCATCCTCCATCTTCCGAAGTATCTGCGTCAATTTGCGAAGCGTGCCAGGAAGTGCGGCACCTCCAGTGTATCACGGAACAATGACGGTGCGCACATCACCGCCGAAGCCCTCCAGCTCATCCATCACAGTATTGATGGCAGCGGCATCCAGTGGGACCGAACGAACGACAACGCGGGAGAGGTCGAGTTTCCCTCGGCGCGCTAGCTCCAACAGCAGCGGAAACTCCTGCAGCAGATGATCCGAGCAGCCGATGATCTCAGCTTCGCGGCCAATGATCTCCCAATATGAGTAGAACTCGGTGGGCTGGTCGGTGATCCCCGCCAACACAGCACGTCCGAAGGGTGCCAACGACAGTACAGCCTGGCGCGTCGTCAGGGGAAGACCAATAAGCTCCAGGGCCACATCCACCCCACTGCCACCGGTGAGCCGCCGGATGTGCCTGACGGGATCGCCTTTCTGTGAATTCACTGGAATGGCGCCGTAGCTCTCGGCAATTGCCAGTTTGTCAGGGTTGATGTCAACTGCGTAGACCTCGAGCGCTCCAAATGCCTGGGCAATCTGAATCGCCGACATGCCCAGACCGCCTACACCAAAGACAGCCACCCGCTCACCTGGCTGCATACGGCTCTTGCGCAGGGCGTGGAAGGAAGTGGCCGAGGAACACATCAGGACAGACCCATGTTCGAAGGATATCTCGTCGGGCAACAGAATAACGCCTTGGGCAGGCACCGCGATCAACTCGGCATAGCCGCCGTCACGATGCTTGCCGATCATCCTGCCTTGACGGCAAAACTGTTCATGACCACGGATGCAATATTCACACTGCCCGCAGGTGACCAGGTAGTGCAGGCAGACACGATCGCCGGGCTCGATCTGGGTAACATGCGCGCCCACCTGTTCCACAACACCCGCGACCTCATGGCCGAGAGTCACCGGGAGAGGACCGGCGGGCGAGGTACCGGCGCGATAGTGAACGTCGGAGTGGCAGATGCCGGCGGCCTTGATACGCACGAGAACATCTTGTTCGCCAACCTCAGGTACTGGAATTTCCTGCAGCTCAAGCGGCTGTCCGATTTCAAAGAGACGAACTGCTTTCATCGAAACCCTCCTGCTCCGAAAATCGGCTGCGCCTTGGTTTCGATACACCGCCTCGCAAGCTCGGCGGTACTCAACCAGCGGCGCAGCCACCATCGATATCCGTCCTGCATGCCGTGAGCACACAAACGCATTCACGGACGAAGCGTTCGCAGACGGACGTGGCGTCTATTCTCCGACGGGGGGTGAGACTATCAGCTCAGCATCGTCGAAGAAAGCGGCGTGGTAGACCTGTGCAAATTGTGTCTCTGCCAACATACACACCGTGACTTTTCCAGCGTCGCCAGCTGTGACACGCGGAGACCTGAGGTTGATTACGCCATCATTCTGATTGGCGATCCACTCATCACTCCAACGCGCCCGCCCACATCCATCAGCGCCCGCGGGATCCACCCCCACCCTGAGAATGTACCCACCGGTCGTATCATAGACAAAACCCATAGCGCTTACCTCGAACTGCACCGTGCTGCCTGGTATCACGGTCACTGTCTGATATACCCAGGCCCGCAGCTTGACCCAGTCCACGGTGTCAATCTGGAGTGTTGGGCCGTTGATCCACTGGCGCGGATCGTCGGCCTGGTGAAAACGCGGGGCTGCGAAAGAACTGGCCGTGTCAAAGTCCTGTCCTGGCGCCCAATTTACAAATGCGCCTGTTTTCCAACCCGGGATCATGTCAACCAGAACGTCATCGAAGGTTGGATTCTCCAAAGGCGCCGGCTCAGGCGTGGGTGTCGCGCTCGGGGTGGCTGTTGGAAACGGCGTGGGACTCAGGGTGGGCGTCCCGGTCGCTTTGGGTGTTCGTGTGGCTGCGGCAGTCGCCGGCAACGTGGGCGTCCATGTCGGCGGATAGGTCGCTTTGGGCAATTCGGTCGGACCCAGTGTTGGCGCCGTGGTGAAAGTCGGTGCCGGTGCCGAAGAGAGCGCCGAAAAGGAACGGAAGACCACCACAGCCATCACGCACAGAAGGATCAGTATAAAGATCGCAAGAACTCCAATGACAAGCCACCGTTTCCCAGACATTAACTTCCCCCTATCGGTGCACACTGGTATGGTGCAAGTGTAGTACAAGCGGATGAACCAGTCAAGGGGAGATTGGTACCGGAACGATAGGATTCGGCCAGGCACATGGCTGACATGAAACCGTCAGTCTGAAGTGCCTGGCGCCAATCAGGGTATGCGCCAAGGAAAGCGTGCTACGTACGGTATGCTAGCTGCTAGCGAATACGGGACTCGGTATCCCACATATCGACGTTGGTGCCGAAGTGGGCCTTCAAAGGCTGCGTGATCTCATCCAATTGCACGAGCACATCAGCGCTCAACGTGACCGCAGCCGCCGCCGCGTTGGCCCTGACCTGATCCGGATTACGCGCGCCAACGATGACACTGGTGACACCCTTCTGGTGAAGCACCCAGGCGATCGCTAACTGTGCCATCGGCATTCCCGCCTGCTCAGCAAGATCGCGAATCCGGTCGACAGCCGCGAAGGTCTCCTGCTCAGCGCCAGACTCAGAGTGGCGGACCCCCATACGCTCCGGCGCCATATGCCGGGTCCGAATCCGATTGGGCGGCAGATCTTCTACTGAGCGGAACTTACCGGTGAGCAACCCGTGGAGAAGAGGACTGTAGCAGGTTACACTGACATTATTCTGGATACAGAGCGGGAGAATTTCATATTCGATGCCACGCCACAGAAGATTGTAGGGTAGCTGATTGGCCTCCACCCGCCCCTCGCGCAGCAGTTCTGGCAAATCACGCTTGCCGAAGTTCGAGCAGGCGATTACGCGGATTTTGCCCTCCTCCTTCAGGCGGCTCAGCGCAGCGTATGTCTCTGAAAAGGGTACATCCCAGTTTGGCCAGTGAATATAGTACACGTCGAGATAGTCCGTACGCATCCGTGTGAGGCTCGCCTCACATGCCGCCCGAAGATCTTCCGGCGCCAGATGCTGGCTACTCACCTTCGTCGCGAGAATGACTTGGTCTCGTCTCCCTTTCAGCGCCTTGCCCACCAGCTCCTCTGAGGCGCCATCCCCATACCCCTCCGCAGTATCAAGAAAATTGATACCGCAGTCCACGGCGGTTCGGATGGCCTCAATGGCATCGCGCTCGTCCTGAGACCCCCAAAACTGATCCCCGGCGATCGCCCAACATCCCATGCTAATCACACTGACGTCAATATCCGTTTGGCCCAGTTTCCGATAGTGCATGTTTACCCCCTCTCCTTAACCGCCAAAAGTAGCCACGGCCGGTGGCAACTCGCGGCAAATTTCCGATAGTCTATAGCCAAAACCCGGTCCAGTCAACGACGAGAGATCCACGCAGCCATCCTGTCTGCGGTAGAGCCCTGGATGCACAGCCTCCTCCGGAAGCGATGCGTCCGGATAAAACTGCATCGCATTGGTCTCCACACCCATGATCGTACCCGCGTGAGCCGCCAAGAGCACGTGGGGAATCTGCGCCAGCATAGGGTTGCTCAGGTCCTGCACCATGAGTGTCATGCCGTGAGCTTTCGCCCAACAGAGACTGAGCAGCGCGCCGGTCTGAGTCTTGCAAGTCTTGCGCGCGACGCCGGTCCAGCCCAGCTCACGTCCCAGCCGCACAAGTTCCCAGTCGTGGGCGCTCTCGTCCATGAAAAGCGGCTTGCGCGCCGATACACTGTGCACATCAATGCGGTTGTTTTCGAGGTCGTAGGGAAAGGGCTGCTCGACGTACAAGATCATGCCGTAGATACGCGGGTGCTCAATCACCAGCCGGTCCAGAATCTCGTTCACATACTCTGGATCCTTTACCGTGCAGTTGAAATCGCTCGTCAGCCAGTCCACGCCGTGGGCTATCGCAATCTGACCCACTCGCACAAGCCGATTGTAGTCCCAGGCCTGATCCGTACCACGCAGCTTGACCTTGAGACACTTCAACCCATCCTGCTTTATCCAATCGGGAAGCAGAACAGGAATGCCGTCGTCAGGTTCGTCGCCGGTCAGCGCGGATTCATCAAGATGGTCGAGCCCAGCTACCAGATGCCACGCCGGCAGCACAGCCGGTGCAGGCTGGGCGAAATAATCCTCTGGATACTTGCCCTCAAAGCTGACCGCTACATTCGCTGCGGGTTCCAAATAGTGGCTCAGATCGGCGTTCATAAATCCGGGGCTGTAGATCTGGTAAACCGGTACCTGGTGCAAGTGCGCGTAGGCATCGTGGAACGCAATATCAAAGAGAGAACAACAGACAAGCGCAGCCAGCCAGGGCATCGGCTCGGCATCAACACCTCGTTCTGCATTCATCCGGGCAAGCAACCCAGGCAGCACATTCTTCTGGAAGGCATGCCCTACCTCCATCGGATGCCCGGACTTGTCATACCCGGCCCACGCCTTCGCCAACATCACGGTGAAGCGCTTCAGCGCCTCGTGGCGCTCTTCGTACGAAAGATGGCTGGGCCATACCCACTGGACGCTGAGCGGGGTCTCGCCCCACCCCACGGCTGTACTGCCGCTGTCGTGTACCACCTCCAAACGAACCCGCGCAACAGTCACAGTTGTGAGCGTCTCTGGCCCAAACTTCAGCGGGATACGGGTCTGAATGGGAATAAAGTACAACGCTGTAGAAATCGGATGCACATCGGTCGCTCGTCCCATAATCGCCCATTCCTTTCGCACCGGCATGCTATGCCATGATCTTGAGACGATCCCAAGACACAGATAGTATCGGCGCTTCGCCGTCGAAGAATCGCTTCATATCATCGGCTATTGCCTCGACAAGACGTTTCCGTGATTCGTCCGTATAACCCGAGATATGGGGCGTGAGAAAGACATTGTCCAAGTCACGGAGCGGATCATCAGCGGGCAAGGGTTCCTCGTCGAACACATCCAGCACTGCCCGGATGCGTCCCGTCTGCAGCTCAGCCAGGAGCGCGGCACAATCCAGCACCCAGGTCCTGGCGGTGTTGACAACAAGCGCACCATCCTGCAGAGCCTTGAAGTGAATCGCTCCGAGCATCTTCTTTGTCTCTGGTGTGGAGGGCGCATGGACAGACACGATGTCACTGGCGGCGAAAAGCTCCTCAAGGGAAACCAACCTCACACCCATCTCCTGGCTTTCGGATTCACTCAGATATGGATCGTATACCATAATGTCGCAGCCGAAGGGCTTGAGCAACTTGATCACCCGGCGTCCCACCATGCTTGCCGAGACAATGCCCACCTTCTTATAGTAGAGTTCGTGTGCAAAACTCTGACCAGAGGCTTTCCAGCCCCGCTCCAACTTCATCAGATGATCGTAGGGGTAGATGTTACGCTGCATACTGAGCATCGCCCACAGCGTATATTCAGCGACCGAATCCGCAATCACTGCTGCAGCACTTAAGACGACGATGCCCCGATCATATCCCGCTTCAGGCATCAGATGTTTGACGCTGCCGGCCGCGTGGCCCACGATACGCAAGCTCTTCGCGACTTCCAAAAGCCGTGGCGTGAAGACCGGCGAACCCCACGAGGTCACGACCGCCTCGGCGCCGGGCAGCATCCCGACCAGCTCCTCGGCCGTGTAGTCACGATCTTCATCATTCCACACAACGTCACCCAGACTCTCTAGGGTCGCTCGAGCGCGATCTGAGAGAGTATCCGCTGCAAGCCCGGTCCTCGGCAAAAACAGGATTTTGCGTGATTTCATTATCGCCTCCTCATGGAAAGCTCACCAGAATTCACACAGCTATTGCAGTCAAAATCATCCCGGAACGAACTCAGGGGTGACTCCGATCGAAGAGATATGACATATGCCGCAAGGGACCATAATGCCGCAGGGGACCTCAACGTGATCCCCCTCCACAACAGACGCTAAGCCAACGCGGCCAACACACGGTTTACACCTTCCACGGTTTCTTCGATATCCTGATTAGTCAGCAGTGGACTCACGTCCAGGTGTACCGCACGGCCCAACAGATCCAACGTGCGTGGGCACATGTCCGATGTGTATTCAATCTTTCGCTGTGCCCAGCGCCAGGGGCCCCCTCGTTTTGTCCACGTACGCTGCTCCATCAGCGGCAGCCAATGCCTATATACGTGGTAGTCCTGCCGGTCCGGATGGTACATGACATTGGCGCCAATATTCTCCGCTCGCAGTGCCTCCGCTACCCTCGCTGCTTTCTCTGGGTTCTCTACCATCACGACCAGCGCGATACCCGTGTCTCCCTCAGGATCCGTAAGCTCACGGAATGTCACTCCCTTGTCGCGGGCCACTCTTTCTATCCCTACCTTGAGCATCTGCTTCCGCGCCCGCATCCGCTCCAACAGTCCATTGAGGCGGCGCAGCTGCACCAACATCACGGCCGCCAACAGTTCCGGCATGCGGAAGTTGATGCCCCACATCACTTCGTCCTGAGGAATGTTGTACCGCGTCCCTCCCGCCACATCGTGGTACATCAACGCCCGTTTCCATATTCCCTCGTCGTCGGTGATCACCATGCCGCCCTCTCCGGCAGTGATGATCTTGTTAAACTGCATGCTAAAGCACCCCACATCACCGAACGTGCCCAGCCGCTTTCCCTGGTAACTCCCGCCATTGGCCTGTGCACTGTCCTCAATGACCTTGAGTCCGTGTCGCTGCGCAACCTCCAGCAGCGCGTCCATACGACTCGGGGCACCCCGCATATGGACGGGCATAATCGCCCTGGTATAGGGCGTGATTTTGGTTTCGACGTCAACGGGGTCGAGGGTAAGGGATTCGTCCACTTCGGCCAGCACTGGCACTGCACCGACAGCCACGACTGATTCTGGCGATGCAATCCACGTGTACGCCGGTACGAGCACCTCATCACCGGGACCTATACCGATCCCTTGCAGACCACAGATCAACGAAGCCGTACCAGAGGTGACGGCGAGTGCATGCTGCGCACCCATGTACGCTGCGAAGGCGCGCTCCAACTCCTCTACCTTTGACGGCCCCTCCTCGGGACCATAATAGCGGAACAGGCGCTTCGAGCGTAGTACCTCAATGACGGCACGTTCCTCTTCCTCGTCGATCATCATATTACACTGCTCTAAGACACGTCCAGGTCGACAACCCGTCACATTCACCTGGAACCGCAACTCCACAGAACAAACAAGCGTCCCAGGGTAGATCCACAAACCACCATCACTTCACGATTCTATCACAAGCGATGATCTTTGTCAATTAATTGAATAAACTCAAGCGATAACTGCCCCTATTCCTCTATTATCACACACTAAAAAGGGGGAAGTCGTCTCGTTACAACTACTCTTACTCCGATAAGTTGACAAAGATAGTGCTTTCAAGTATCATTAGAGAAAATCAAGCATCTTTGTGGAGTCCTCGGTAGTGAACAAATCGACAGGACAACCGGAATCATTGAAGGTAGCCAACCGGGCGCGCGTGTTCGACATCCTCAAAAGTGAGCGCGTTATGTCACGCCCGAAACTGGCAAAGGCAGCCGGCCTGAGCCGGGCGACCATCGCGATCCTCGCGGATGAGCTGCTTGATCTTGGGCTGGTCGAAGAAGTCGGGCTGGGGGCATCGACAGGTGGCCGTCCGCCCGTTATGCTGAAGTTTCGGCCTGGTGCAGCCTACGCATTGGGCGCGCATATGTACGACTCCACGTGGCGTATCGTAATCACCGACCTGGATGCCAGAATTGTCCAAAGGCTGGACATGCATGTAGCAGACAACACGCCGGACGCCGCGGTTCGGGCGCTGAGGGCGGGTGTTCTCGAGATTAGCGCGCGTACTGACCAAGCGCTCATCCTCCCGGCAATCGGTCTGGGGACACCGGGACTGGTCGACATGCGCGAAGGCATAATCAAGATCGCTGCTGACACAGGCTGGTATGACGTTCCGTTCCGGGACATGGTGAAAGAGAAACTTGGTCTGCGCGCGATCGTGGCCAATCGCAGCAAGGTCGGCGCCCTGGCAGAGTACTGGCATGGGGTCCGGCGCGGAATTGGCGACCTGATCTACATATCAATCGGCACAGGGATCGCTGCAGGCATTATTCACCACGGGAGGCTGTACGTCGGCGCGAACTCGAGTGCCGGCGAACTGGGACACCTTACCGTCCTGCCGGATGGTCCGCTCTGCCCATGCGGTAACCGGGGCTGCCTCCAACAGCTCGCGTCGGGCCCGGCGATCGCCAATCTGGCGCGCCGGAGGCTGCGTGAGGGAGACGCAAGCAACCTGCGCGCCAAGTTCGGTACACACCCCGAGCTGATTACGGCAATTGATGTTTTCGAGGCAGCGAAACAGACTGACTCCCCGGCACAGGAGGTTGTCGAGGAAGTTGCGTCCTACCTGGGCATCGCCATTGCGAACCTGGTCAATCTTTTTAACCCGGAACTCATCGTCCTGGGTGGTCCGGTGGGAGAAGCAGCTGGGGTACTGCTTCCACCGCTCAATCAAGTGGTGCAGCGCAGGGCAATGGCCTATCCCCTGTCAGCCGTCGAGATCACCACAAGTTCGCTGGGTGCAGATGCCGGTGCCATTGGAGCATCGGTGCTGGTCTTGCAACAAGCAAATGTGCTGTTTTTTCGTGAATCGTAGAATCCAACAACTGCCGGGGAGGTCATGATGTCGATCCACGAATCGGTCGGGTTCGCAATTCTTGGAGCCGGCATGATCGCCGACTACTACAAGGAGGCGATCAGTGCGAATGCCGATCTTGGCGCGCGCCTCCACGCCATCGGACATTACGATCCGACCCGGTTCGACGAAATCAGCGCCTGCTTCGATGTACCGTGTATGACGCTGGATGAGCTGTTGGACGACAACTCTATAAACGTGATCTGCATCGGCACGCCGAGCGGACAGCATGCAGCTCAGGCTATCGCCGCAGCCCGTGCGGGCAAACACGTGATTGTCGAGAAGCCTATGGCGCTCAATACATACGACGCCGACCAGATGATCGCCGTATGTGAAGAAGAGGGCGTGAAACTGGGAGTATGCCTGCAGAGTCGAAGCCTACGGCTGTTCAGACGAGTTCACGAGGCGATACAGGCAGGCGACCTCGGGGAGCTCACACTGGGACTGCTGACGCTGCCCTACTACCGCCCGCAGACCTACTACGACCAGGCCGCCTGGCGCGGCACGTGGGCGCTCGATGGGGGCGGCATATTGATGAACCAGGGCATTCACCAAATCGATTTACTCGTCTGGTATATGGGCGATCCTGTGGAGGTCACGGCCTACGCAGACACACTGAAATGGGATATCGAGGTAGAGGACATCGCCTCAGCCTCGTTGAGGTTCGCGAACGGTGCGCTGGGTGCGATCGTCGGCACCACAACCGCAGCCCCAGGATTTCCGTATCGCCTGGAGATCTACGGAACTCGGGGAGCGATCCAGCTCGAGGGAGAGACCCTCCGGCGCTGGCAGCTGGCTGACCCCACGAAAGCCATCGTCACCCCACCACCCATTGCGACAGAGATCGCGGATGCAGTCGATGCCAGCGACCCACGTGGCACTCCCAAGACAGGTCACATCGCCATCGTCCACGATTTCATCGCAGCCTTGCGCGAAGATCGCCCTCCCCTCGTCGATGGGTACGAAGGCAGACGTAGCCTGGCCGCTGTACTCGGCATCTATCAGGCTTCAGGTGTAGTTCCAAACAATTGAGTAACCAAAGGAGACCAATCACTATGTCAGACTTTTCCTACACGATCAGCGCATTCGGCGATGAAATCGCCCAACCTCTTGAGGAGCAGTTCCGCGTCATGCGCGAGCTGAACATCGACCACCTAGAGCTGCGCGCAGCCTGGGGCAAGAATGTGCTCCACCTCGACGATGATGACGTCAGGCGGGTGCAAAGAGTGTGCGCCGAGTACGGGATGTCCATCAGCAGCCTGGGCAGCCCGATCGGGAAGTCACCGATTGTGGACCCGATTGAGAAGGAGATAACCCACCTGGAACGCGCCTGCCAGATTGGCGAGGCTGTCGGAACGCGCAACGTTCGCGTATTCTCCTTCTATCCCCCGGATATATCGACAAACGCTCACTACGACGAATACGTGGAGCTGTCGATCACGCGCCTGACGAAGCTCGCTGAAGTGGCGGAGAAAAACGGGTTCACGTTGATGCTTGAGAACGAGAAGGCGATCGTCGGGGACACGCTGGATCGCTGCTACAGAATAGTCAGCGCGATCTCCAGCCCGCACTTGCGTTTTCTGTGGGATCCGGCCAATTTCATCCAGGTCGGCGAGCTACATCCTACCGACGATGGCTGGGCGACACTGGGTGAGACCATAGGCTACGTCCACATCAAAGATGCCGTGCTATCAGATGGCGGCGTGCGTCCGGCTGGGGAGGGTGACGGACAGATCCGAGAACTGCTGACCAGGCTAAAGGAGACCGGCTATCAGGGATTCTTGAGCCTCGAGCCTCACCTGGCAGTCGCCGGCCACAGCAGCGGATTCAGCGGACCTGAGGGAATGGCCGTGGCCGTTCGTGCACTGCGAGGGCTGCTGGAGGAGATTGGGGAGTAGGGTCCCGCTTAAGTCTCTTCCTGGTCCAATTCATCGATGAGTGTGAGAATTTCCTCATTTGTGGGTATGTCAGTCATATCGTAACCGTAATGCACATAGCGGGCCATTCCATCCTTATCCACAACCACCTGGGCTGGCATCCGCCCCAGCCTGAAGAGACTCACCTCCTGCCCATAGAGCTTCAGGACAGTGTGCTTCGGATCTGGAAGTCCGACAAAGGGCAGGCTCTCCTTGGTCCAATACTCACCAAAAGCACCGGCGTCCTCTGCGCCGACGATGACTATCTCAACATCGCGCGACCGAAACTCGTCATATCCCTGGCGCAACTGCGCCATATGCCCGCGGCAGTACGGTCAAACAAAGCCCCGGTTGAACACAAGCAGGACGTATTTTCGATCCCGAAAATCGGAGAGCCGCACCACATTCCCGACAAAGTCTTTCAGTTCGAAATCTGGGGCAGTTGAGTTGATTGCTACACGACGTGCCATTGCGTCACCTCCAATAGTATGGTGCAACCCGCATTAAACTGAAAAGCACCCTCACTTGGAGGGTGCTTTCTTGTATTGAGGCTGGGGGCAAAGGATTCGAACCTCTACATACGGATTCAGAGTCCGCTGTCCTACCGTTAGACGAGCCCCCAGTGTTCCGCCGTCTCGTTCTTGAGACGCAGCATATTCTACCACATTTTGGCGGCTTGGCAAGGAAAACTCAGCAAAAACATCCGCTCCACCTCAGAGATTGGGCACCCCACTCGGCTGAAAAGTGGCGGAAATGGGAACTAATGGTATAATGGCCGTGGGAGTTGAGGCTGACACCCAATCACGCTGGGGCGTGGCCAAGCGGTAAGGCAACGGACTTTGAATCCGTGTACCGGGGGTTCGAATCCCTCCGCCCCAGCCTTTGCTGTATATTGGCCCCCGCCTCGAAGACTATTCAGCCGCGCCCGGAGCATCCGGGCGCGGCTGTTTCCCATCCGTTATTCACACGGCTCGTACACCAGGTCCTCGTATGGAATCTCACCGCACGTCACCTCGACGAAAGGCTTCCCAGCACGAACGCCGACGGTACCATAGCCACTTGCCGTACTCAAGAACGCCCGGAAATCCCCCGGAATATTGGGTTTGACGAAAAGCGTCTTGTCGACCGCATCATACCGTACTCCTGTCAGACCCTGAAGCATCCCGTACGACGCCATAGCGCGCGCATACCAGTGCCCGCACTCATACTCGTTGAAGGGATTCCGCACCCGGCCATCGTATCGTTTGCGCAGCACCCGCACGATCTCCAGCCCTTCTTCCGCCTGGCCCATGAGCATCAAGTGAGCGGCAACCTGGTACTCAATACCCGTCCAGACTTCCTCACTGTAGACGAAGGGAAGAGACAGCGCCCCCCCCTTGGGCCACGTACAAAGCAGCAGGCCACCATCATGGTTCATTGCGAATGTCGGCCGCTGCGGATTGATGTGCTCGATTAAGTCGTGCCTCAGGTTGTACTTGTGGACTGCCAGCAGGTGACTCTGGATCTTGCCCGGGTCCAAAACATCACCCATACCACACACAGCAGCATACCACGCACCCAGCACGCCGTCGGACAGGCATCCCGTTCCATACTGGTACTTCGGTCCCTCGACCTCGAGCAACTCCTGAGCTTCGGGTGAGTACTTGGCTCCAATCGCCTGGACCTCCGTCGGATCACCAGCGCTTAGGTTCTTCCATTCGATCTTCTGGATAAAGTACTCCCCATCCCACAACTCGGACTCCGTGAAAGCAACACCTTTATCATACAGTTCGGCGTAGAGTGGAACATCATCGCCCAGCGCCTGTCCCATCAGCACGGCCGCCTTCAGCGCACCCAGGTAAATCGAGCTGCACATCCCGTCCGGCCCCCAGAACTCGATGTCGTAGGTATTGTGGTGAGGCTCCTCCAGAACACCCGTGTGACGCGGATCCCAGGTCTCGATACAGTAGTCCAGGCTCAGCTTCACCTTGGGCCAGAACTCCCGCAACCAACCCGTGTCGCCACTGATTCGCCACTCACGATAGACCTGCACGATACCGCCCAACTGCCCATCGGCCGCCGCGTGGAAGTCGTGCCCCGTCGGATGGATCGGGAGGCTGGCGCGGAACGTCTGGTGTCCCCGTTCATCCTGGTTCTCGTTGAACTCCGTCTGGCGCATACTGCGCTCGAGGTCCGGGAACAGATGGGGCAAGGCCTGAGCATAGTTCCAGACGTGGGTACACGTACCGGCGCAGCAGCCCGCAGAATCACAGCATCCTTCCCAACACCACAACCGGCCATCGGTCTGGCGCATAACGGTGGGCGATTTGAGAATTGTC
>Ga0180436_10004217_pt1 | contig 12967 bp, 8 predicted proteins | sample SS_ome_2_FD_132434 | JGI IMG/M metagenome (GOLD analysis project Ga0180436, IMG submission 132434) | Hypersaline lake sediment archaeal communities from the Salton Sea, California, USA - SS_3_S_2 metaG | ecosystem: Environmental > Aquatic > Non-marine Saline and Alkaline > Hypersaline > Sediment...
TGCAGGGCAATCGGTTCGACTCCCGCTGCATTGAGGTCGACGATGTCCAGTGTGCCGCCTTTGGGGTTGTCGATGATCAGGCGGCCCGGATTGTCCCCCTCGGACTGCGATTGCTTGAAGACCAGGCCACCGACTTCGTAGGCCGTGTCCGCCGGGTTCGCCGGATCCGCGTTGTATCCCGCGTTGACCGAGAAGGTGTTGACCACCTGGCGCTTCGATAGAACGCTGACCTCCGCCTCATACCACGTGTTCGGCGTCACGCCGATGCGCTCGGTAGTGACCGCGTACGTGCGGCGGTTGAGCCGGTCGTACGCCATCCACATCTCCCAGTCGGCGGTGGGCAGCGAGACGGTCTCGGCTTCCATGGCCAGCGTATCGCCGTCAAGGATTCGCAGCAGGCTCGCGCCCCGATCGTAGATCAGCACGTCGTTGCGCGCCTGATCGGTGTCCACGACCACGGCACCTGGCATCCCCCCCATCTCAACTGTCTGCACGAGTGTCAGGATTGCATGGGGCTCCGCGCCAATCTCCCGTGGGCCTTTGAGAGCGATAGCGATCAGGACGAGGATCCCGGTCCAGCGCATGCGTCTCATCGGCTGCTCTCGCCTGCATCTGCTGATGGTGCGGTAGGCCATGCCGGCGGGCAGGGGGCCGTAGGGTCCGCGATGCAGAGGGTGTGAACGATCGCACTCATCTGCTCAAGTGAGGAGAAGCGGGTTGTGTCTTGGGTCCGGGTGTCCTCGATCTCGCCGCGCCACGATGGCGGCGTCTCGTCGAGGTATTCGCACCAGACGCGCAGGATGAAGGTGCGCGTGCGGCGAGTAGCCGATGGGTGCATGTGCTTGCTCCTAGGAACAGAGAACGCTACGGACGATTCGTCCGTAGCGTAGCAGGCACACCTTACAGCCGGCTTAACTGCGCGGCGGGTTCGGCCTCGCAGCGGTCAGGCGCCAAGGCCGGGGGATGCCTCCCGGTCGACTCTGGCCTCCAACTTGGTGAAGTTGGTCAGTTGATGGCGCATCCGGCAGCGGCGGGCCAGGATCAGCCCTGAGTGGATCGATGCCCGTGCGCAGTCATCATCCCCGGCGGCAAGCTGCGCCTCCGCCAGGTGACGCAGGATCATCACGATGTACGCCGGCACGCCCACCTCGCGCGCCCTTACAAGCAGGGGCTGGAGGACGTCGACGGCGGCGCCAGCCGCGCCGGTGTGCAGAAGGAGCCGCGCGCGAAGCATCTGCCCGGAAGCGTAGGCCTCCAGGTCGCCCGTCTCTTCCGCGATGTCGAGCAGACGCACGCCCCACGTCTTGGTGCGATCGGGATGTGTCCCCGCCGCCTGGGTTTGGGCCAGTAAGGTCAGTGCCTTTGCCTGCAGGCGCAGGTCGCCCGCCGTCTCTGCCTCCGTCAATGCCTCTTCGGCTAGGCGGCAAGCTTCATCGCGCTGCCCAAGGCCACGAACCGCTTGGGCCAGCGTCACTCGAGCGGCGGTGGCGCCATAGACATCCTGGCGGGCGATGTTGCCCGCCACTGCCCTCGTGGCGAAGCGCTGGGCCTGGTGCCACTCGCCCCACAATAGGTGTGTGCGCGCGAGGATGATGGTGGTCCGGTCGTGTACCCAGCGAGGCACATCGTCCTTGTCCTGCATCTGACGTAGCTGCCACAGTCCCTCCGCAGCCAGCCGGCGTGCGGTGTCTGGCTCGCCGCTGAGGGCGGCCCAGTAGGCTTGTGAGCTGCGGAGCGCGCCCAGTATCCACTGCTCCGATATCTCCGACTCCAGTGTTGCTGCTTCCCGCGAGAAGGCGTCGGTCCCGCCGCCGCTCACTGCCTGCAAGGCCGCAACCTGGTAGATCACGTGCAGTTTGATCGCACCGTCGGCGTTCGGCAGCGCCAGTCGGTAGTGTGCCAGCGCGTCCCCGGGCTGCCCGCTTCGGTGCAGGGCCTCGGCCCACCCAAGGTGGAGTCTCAGCGCAATCGCCCGGTCGGGTGTCCACCCCGCCTCGCCGGCCCATCCAGCCGCCTCAGAGTAGCGCGCCACGGCCTGGTTGACGGCGTACCGGTGCAGAGCCAGCTCCCCGGCGGCGACGGCGTGGGGCACGGCCTCCTCCAGACGTCCCGCCTGGCGCAAGTAGTGGGCCAGACGTGGGCTGTAGGCCGCGTCGTCGGGATGCAGGGCCGAGAGGGCGTCGGCGACGCGTCCGTGCAGTTGCCGCGCCCGCACACTCGGTAGCGTCATCTGAGCCACCTCGGCGTAGAGGCTATGCGCCGGTGCAAACTCACCACGCGCTCGCTCACGGGGTTCCACGACCAGGCCCAGGTCAAGGAGTTCGTCGAGGGTGTTGAGGAGCGGGGTCTCATCCAATTCGCCCACGACCTGTCGTAGGAGTGGGAAGTCGAAGTCCTGACCGATAACGGCGATGGCATCAAAGGCGGCCCGCTGCTCACGGCTCAACCGGTGCAGGCGACCTTCGATGAGCTCGCGAATCCCGGGCGCGATGTTGATCTCTGCGCCAGTGTGGACCCAGTGTCCGGCATCGTCGACGTGCAATGCGCCTGCCTCGAAGAGCGCCTGCAGACTCGCGACCAGGAAGAGCGGGTTCCCGTCGGCGCGCTCCGTCGTCGCCTCGATCAGGCTGGGAAGGTCGTGGCCCGCCATCTGCCGGATCAGCTCCGGCACCGCCTGGTCGGGTAGGGGCATCAGGTTCAATCGGTCCGCGCGCCGGTCCTGCGCCAGATCGTGGAAGGCCACGCGGAGAGGGTGATTGGACGGCAGCTCTTCGGTGCGTGCGGTGGCGATCACAGTGATCACGCGAGCCATGGCGACCATGAGCACCGTCGACCCGCTATCCAGGCGCGTCGCGTCGTCAAGGTAGATCACTGTCCCTGGGGGAGAGGTGAGCCGGAGCCAATCGATCAAGATCGATGCGATGTCGAGCTGCCTCATCCTGCCCTCGTCGGTTCCCATTTGCACCGGATCGGAGGAACGGGACGGCGGAGGGGGCGAAGTGAACAGCGTCGCCAAGGCTCGGTGGTGAGCCTTCGGTAGGCCCGCTGGGTCCGCTGCGCGCCAGAGGGGCCGTAGGGCTTTGATCAACGCCGCGTACGGGGTCGTGCCGGCCTCCGGAAGAGGCCCGGCGCGCAGAACCCGTGCGCCTTGGTCTTGGGCAAAGCCCAAGGCCTCCTCGACCAGCCGTGTCTTTCCCACACCGACCTCCCCTTCCACGAGGATGAGGCCTGGGCGGGCTTCCTGCCAGCGAGCGATCAGCCAGGCATACTCGCGGTCGCGTCCCACAAAGGGTGTGTGCGCCAGCGAGTAGGGGACCTGGAAGAGACGACCCTCGTAGACGGGGCGGGGATAGGTCACGACCTCACCGTCCGCCGGGAACGCTCCGGTGCGGATCTGTTCCGCCAGGGACCGCGTCGCCGCCATCGGTTCGACGCCCATCTCGTTCGCGAGCAGGTAGCGGCAGCGCTCATAGGTGCGCAAGGCCTGGCTTCGCTCTCCGGCGTGGGCGTAGGTGCGCATCAGGTGGACGAAGACGGCCTCTCGAAATGGGTCGCGAGCTAACACACGTTGACAGAGGGAGATCGCCCGCCGATAGCGTCCTAGTTGAGCATAGGCCTCTGCCAGCTCGGTCAGCAAGGTCAGGTGCCGCTCGGAGAGGCGTTCTCGCTGCGCCAGGGCCCAATCGGCGTAGCGATCCTCCTCCAGGAGGTCGCCACGATAGAGCCGGCGGGCCTCCTCGTACGACGTGATTGCGCCGGCGATGTCCCCTGTCTCCTGTGCCTGGCGCCCCGCCTCCGCAAGCGACTCAAAGACGTCCACGTCGACCCACCAGTTCGGATGTGTCTCAAAGCGATAGCCGCCGCCGTCCAACGACTGAACATGGGCCTGCGGACGTGAGGGATCGAGCATTCGGCGGATCTGCGAGATGCGGACGTGGAGTCGTGGTCGGGTGACCTGCGGATCCTCGCCGGGCCAGAGCACCTCGAGTAGCTCGTCGGGGGCCACGACGTGCCCCCGGCGGAGCAACAGCACCTTGAGAATGGTGCGGTTCTGCCGGCTGCGCCAGGCCGTGGTGGACCGTACGTCGTGATCCCCCAGCACCCTGAAGGTGCCGAGCAGTTGCGCGCGGAATCGCTTGGCTGTTGGATCGGGCATCATCGGCTGGGTTCCGCTACACGCCCTAGGTGGGCGTCGGCTCGCGCAGGGCCTGCCAGGCGCGGGTGAGCCGGCCACGAAGGTCGGTCCAGCGGCGCCGCCAGGGGGCGGGGAGGGGATCGGTCAGCCGGCGGAGTTCGCGCAGATGGGCCTGTGCCGCGGCGTAGCCGGCATCGATGGCTGCTGCCCCCGCCCCGAAGGTGAGCAGGCCGATCTTGTTCATTGGAACCCGCAGGTGGACATCGGGCGGACAGCCCTCGAGACGCGATTCATCGATGAGCTGTTGCATCATCCCCATACTCGCCTCGGCGATCAGGAAAGGCTGCCGCCACTCGGGCGAGTGTCCTCGAAACCTCCGGAGCGTGCGCAGGGAGGGACCTCGTCCGTCGGGCGCCACGGGTGCCTTGCTCAAGTCAAGCTTGACGGTGGTCGTGAAGGAGATGGCCAACACGCGGTCGGCACCCATCGCGCGAACGATGTCGAAAGGCACGTTGTTGAGCACGCCACCATCGGCGAGGCATCGTCCCTGGTGTTCCACGGGTGCGTAGAAGAGAGGTAGCGCGGACGTGGCCAGCAGCGCGGGGATCAACGGCCCGCTGTCGAGCACGACCATCTCTGCGGTCGCCAGATCCGTGGCGATGACACCAACGGGGATGTCGAGATCCTCGAAGGTCAGGTCATCACGTCCGATGAGGTCGGCCAGGATCCTGGCCAGCTTGCGCTGGTCGAAGAAGCCACGCCAACTTCGATCGGGCGATGCCATGTCCAGGATCTTGAGCTTGCCGGCGAAGTCGGCCATGCGGTCCAGCGGGACGCCCGCGCCGTAGAGACCGGCCGCGATTCCCCCCATGCTGGTACCCGCCAGGTAGTCGACGGCGATGTCCTGCTCTTCAAGGACGCGCAGGACGCCCAGGTGAGCGAAGCCCTTGATGCCGCCGCCACTCAGCGCAAGGCCGAGGGTGGGGCGGTTTGTCTCTTCAGTCGTCGTAGGGATCCTCAACGTCGGGTTCTCCTAGGTTTGCTACCTGCAGCGACCTACGTCCGGAGACGCAGTGGGTCACATCTGAGCGCGGGAGGCGGCCACTGCCAGGGGAGAGTGCCTATGGGCGGCTACACAGCTCAGGTGATGTTGATGGGCGTGCCGACACTGCAGTTGGAGCGGATGAAGTCGTCCTCGTGACCGCCGATGGGATGGACCCACCGGTAGAGCCACTTGGCGGCGTCGATGGGCACGTTGAGACAGCCGTGGCTGCGGCGGATGCCGAAGTCGTTGTGCCAGTAGGCGCCGTGGATGGCGCGCCCCTCCAGGTCGAAGAAGGTATTCCACGGGACACCGGGCAGATCGAAGATGTCGCTAGGGTCGGGCATGTCCTCATCCTTCATGTCGGGGTAGGGGACATTGGCCATGTGCCGCGAGGCTTGCTTGAGCAGCACACAGTGCGGCCCGCGCGGCGTCGCGTGCGGGCCTGCCAGACCCGAGGCGACCAAGGTGCTGTAGACGATGGTGTCACCCTCGTAGCAGTCGAGGATCTGCCCGTCCAGGTGTACCTCAATGCGCTTGTCGCCGACGAAGGGGTGGATGGGAGCGGTCTCGACGCGTGGTATGCGTCGCACGGCGTGGGCGGGCACCCACTGGTGGTTGGTGGACTGGCGGGGCGGGTAGTCGTCCACGACCTTGTACCAGCCGTCGCCCTCCGCGCCGCGCACGGCGTCGATCACGTGGAAGACGGTGCCGCCGTAGAACCGGTACTTTGTGGCCGCGCCCAGGCTTGGTCCGGTGCGCGCCTCAGTGTAGATATGGGCGATCTCGCCCCAGAATCCCCATTCACCCAGGTCCTCGATGAAGGGCTGGTCGGGGTAGACCCGCACCGGCAGGACCCAGGCGCTGTGGACGTAACCCTCCTCGGTCTCGTACCATCGGTCGTTGTGGGCTGTATAGGGAGCCGTCGTCTCGCCCAGGATGGGCAGCGCCTGATCGCGGGTGTAGGCGCCCAGGCGCTCGCTCCGTGCGTTCGGCTCCTCGTAAACCGCCACGGTGTGGATGGCCCGGCCATACTGCTGCCAGTGGTCGGCGCCGGGAGGCTCGGGCGGGATGGGCTCTGCCGCCGATTGCGCCGCCGCTCTGCCGCGGGGCAGCACGGCGAGGGCCGCGCCCGCGATGGCTCCCTTGAGGATGTCTCGGCGTGTGGTCATAGAGGGAGTGTAGCACGCGCGGCTCGCGCTGCCAATTAGAACTAAGTTTCTAGGTAGTGTCACAAATGTGACGTCTTGTGTCATGTATGGAGGGTAGGATGGTGGGACTGGCCTTGCCGAGGGAGCCCGGGGAGGACAGTGTGTGAGCTCTGTGGGGGGAGCGGTTGCGGTTGAAACGGCCTCCTGACTGTGGGATAATGGGGCCTCGTGGCAGCACGGGCTGGGCCCAGATGTGGGTGACCAGTGACAGCCACAGCAGAAGCGAGGGGTACTTTGTCGAAACGTGAGTTCACGCTAGAGCACGAGCACGCTTACAATCGTACCAGCCCAGTGAGATGGATCATCTCACATCTGGTGCGCTATCCCCATTTCCCGCTGCTGATGGTGGTCGCCGCCGCCGTCAACAACCTCGCCTACGGCGGCACCCAGGTCTATGTAGGACGGGGCTTCGACCTGATCAACCAGCCGGGATGGGAGAACGCCGCATTGCTGGCCTTGGCGGTGTCGATGCTGGGGACGGCCGCTGCACAGGGGGTGATGGGGCTTTTTCGCAACTTCTGCGTCTCGTTCACCGCGCAGCGGATGGAGCGGGATGCGCGCGAGGAGTTCTACGTCAGCCTTCTGGGCAAGAGCCAGACGTTCCATGGACGGCAACGGATAGGCGACATCATGGCCCGTGCCACCAATGATGTGCGTATGCTCAACGCAATGTTCAGTCCAGGCATTATGCTGATCACGGACTCGTTCTTCGGCCTGGTGATGCCCGTCGTGCTGATCAGCCGCATCGAGACACGACTGCTGCTGGTGCCGGCGCTCTTCACGATTGCCCTTGTGCTCACCGTGTACGACTATAACAAGCGGCTCAAGCCAGTGAGCATTGCGCGGCGGGAGCAGTACGGCAAGATGAACGCCCGTCTTGCGGAGTCGGTCGCCGGGATCGAGGTGGTCAAAGCCAACGCTCAGGAACAGCAGGAGTGGGAGCTCTTCGCCGGCAACGCGCGGCAGTTCCGCGACTACTTCGTGAAGCAGGGTACCATCGAGGCTCGGTACTGGCCCTTCTTCGCCTATAGCATCGCGTGGGCCGCTTGCTTCCTGCACGGGCTGGTGCTTTGGGACCGCGGCGTTGTCTCTCTGGGCAACGTGGTCTCTTTCATGGGGCTCTTCGGCGCGCTGCGATTCCCGACCTTCATCTCAGTTTTCACCTTTAACCTGGTGCAGCTGGGCATCGCCAGCGCAGAGCGCATCCTCGACCTGATCAACACCGAGACCGAGCTGGACGAGAACGCCGCTGGCGTCGCGCAGCCCATCACGGGCGAGGTGGTCTTTGACCACGTCACGTTTGGCTATGACGGCAATGAGGTGCTCAAGGACATCAGCTTCACCGCTCATCCCGGCGAGACGGTGGCGATCGTGGGGCAGACAGGTTCGGGCAAGACGACGCTGACCCACCTGATCAACCGCATCTTCGATGTCGACGAGGGAAGGGTGTTGGTTGACGGCATCGACGTGAGGGATTGGAGCATGGAGTCGCTTCGCTCGCAGATATCGACGATCGAGCAGGACGTCTTCCTCTTCACGCGGACGCTGGCGGAGAACATCGCCTTCGGCGTCGCCGACGCCGGCCAAGAGGCCATCGAGGCCGCCGCCCGCGAGGCCCAGGCGCACGACTTCATTGTGGAGTTCGCCGACAGCTATGAGACCGAGGTCGGCGAGCGCGGCGTCACGCTCTCCGGTGGCCAGCGGCAGCGGATCGCCATTGCGCGCGCCTTCCTGACCGATCCACGCGTTCTGATCTTGGACGACAGCACCAGCGCCATTGACAGCGCCACCGAGGACAAGATCCAGAAGGCGATGCGCCGGATCAGCGCCGAGCGCACGACGTTTATCATCACCCACCGGCTCAGCCAGATACGGTGGGCGGACCGCATCCTGGTACTGCGGCGCGGCCGGCTCGAAGACCAGGGAACACACGACGAGCTGATGGCGAGGTCCGAGGCCTACCGGCGCATCTTCGCCCGCTACGAGGTCTAGGGAGACTATCATGGGATTTGTTCTGCACGGACTCGATACCGAGAGCTACGACCGCAACTACTCTGACGGCGACCTGTTGAAGCGGATCATCGCCTACTTCGCGCCTTACCGGTACAAGATGCTGTTGATCGCCGGCCTGATCCTGGTCAACTCGGTCGTCAGTATGCTGGTTCCCATCGTAATCTCGCGGACGATCGACTTGGTGACGACCGCGCCGTCGACGGCACGCTTCCTGACGGCGGGCGGGATCGTGTTGGTGCTGGGTGTCGGGTCGTGGGTGGCGGCCTACATCCGCCGTCTCAACTCCGCCAAGGTGGTGGGCGACGTGGTGCTCAAGGTGCGCGAGGACGTCTTTGCCGCGACCGTGCGCCACGACCTCTCGTTCTTCGACGAGCACCCGTCGGGCAAGCTGGTCAGCCGCGTGACGTCCGACACGCAGGACTTCTCCAACGTGGTGACGCTGACCCTGGACCTCATCAGCCAGGTCCTATTGGTGGTGATCCTCAGCGGGTGGCTGTTCACGCTCAATTGGAAGCTCACGCTGATGCTGATTGGCATCGCGCCGATCGCGGCCTTCGTGGCGCTTTCCTTCCGCCGGATCGCCCGCAAGGTGACGCGGCAGTCGCGCCGGATCAACGCCACGATCAACGCTCAGATCCAGGAGTCCATCAGTGGCATCGTGGTTGCCAAGGCGTTTCGGCAGGAGCGGGCCATCTACGACACGTTTGTCGACAACAACAAGCAGTCGTACCGAATCGGTCTGCGCCGGGACATGACCTTCAACGCGATCTTTCCGATTCTTGGAATGGCCGGCGGGTTGGCCAGCGCTGTCTTTCTCTACACTAGCGGTCTAGCCACCCGGACGGGCATCTCGCCGGGCAACTGGTACCTGTTTATGCAGGCCGTGGGATTCTTCTGGTGGCCGATGACCAGCATCGCTTCATTCTGGAGCCAGTTCCAGGACGGTCTGTCGGCGGCAGAGCGCGTCTTTGCGCTGATCGACGCCGAGCCTCGCGTGGTGCAGACCGGGTCCGAGCCCGTCGAGCGACCGGCGGGCCGCATCGAGTTCCGCGACGTTTGGTTCAGGTACACCGAGGAGGAGGACGTGCTCACCGGTTTCTCGCTGGACATCGCTCCGGGAGAGACACTGGCGTTGGTGGGACACACCGGCGCCGGCAAGAGCAGCGTCGGCCGGCTGGTGCCGCGCTTCTATGAGTTCCAGCAGGGCGAGATCCTGGTGGACGGACGCGATGTGCGGACCTTCGACCTGGGGCAGTACCGGCAGCACATCGGGCTGGTGCCGCAGGAGCCCTTTCTGTTCTCCGGCACCGTGCGCGAGAATATCCGCTACGGCTGCGTGGACTCCTGTGCGATGGCGACGGACGACGATGTGGTGGCCGTGGTGAAGCAGATCAGTGGCGGGGACTGGATATCGGACCTACCGGACGGCTTGGATACCGACGTTGGAGAACGCGGGGCTAATCTCTCGATGGGACAGCGACAGTTGGTGGCGCTGGCGCGGATGCTGCTCAAGGATCCGGCGATATTCATTCTGGACGAGGCCACGGCGAGCGTCGACCCGTTCACCGAGATGCAGATCCAGGAGGGGCTCGATATCGTGATGCGCGACCGCACCGCCATCGTGATCGCGCACCGGCTTTCGACGATCAGGAACGCCGACCGCATCATCGTGATGGACCACGGCAAGATCATCGAGGAGGGCACGCACGACCAGTTGTTGGCGGAGGGCGGGCACTACGCGGAGCTCTACAACACCTACTTCCGCCACCAGTCGCTGGCCTATGTCGAGGAGTTCGGCGTGGCTGAGCCGGCGGACTGAACAGCCGGCCGACTGAGCAGTCGGCGGACCAGCCGGACCCTGGGAAAGCGAGAGGCCCTGAGCGTATGCTCAGGGCCTCTTTGGTACCCCCGACAGGAGTTGAACCTGTAACCTTCTGCTCCGCAAGCAGGTGCTCTATCCAATTGAGCTACAGGGGCAAAGTCCGTTCCGTAGGCCGAGACAGGTGCTCTGGTATCGCCCCAAACAGATGAACGCTGGTAAGTGTATCAGGTTGCGCTCAGTTGTCAAGAGTTGGCGGGGGGCTGACTCACTCGGTAACGGGGAAGAAACCCGCTGGACGCGCGGTGCCTGAACAACGGCCACGTACATCGCCCGTTCTGGAGTGCACCCGAGACGGGGGCCTAGGCGCTGATCTGACCTGTGTCCCAAACTCGAACGCCCCCTGCAGGCCATCGTCGTCGCCATCCGCACTGCCTGGATGCGTCCGCGGCAGTCGGGTAGGAAGAGACAACGCGAAGCCGGTCACGATCGATCGTGGCCGGCCTCGCGTCGCGGTTGGGCCGTCGCCGGCGAGGCTGCCTGCGGGATGCGTTCCCGTTGCGGAAGCGCACGTGGTCAACTGCCGCTGCTAGATCGGGCGCGCGGACCCGACCCCGCCAAGCGTCAGTAGGCTTCTAGTGCGCTGCGGAACCTCTTCGCTAACTCGATCATAATCTCGACACCGATGTCGCCGTCCTGCCTCATAAGCCCAAGGAAGTTGACCCTCGGCAGGATGAGACAGTCAGTCTCCTCTATGGCTACGACGGATGCCGTGCGGGGACCTTTGTCCAGGAGTGCCAGCTCACCGAAGTAGTCGCCAGGGCCAAAGGTGTTGACCACGCTAGACGAGCCATCAGCTCGTAGTCGGACGGCCTCGGCCGCTCCCGCTGCGATCATGAAGAACCCTAGGCCCTCCTCATCCTGTGGTACGATGATTTCGCCTGCGGCGCAGGGCCTCTCGATGATCATACTGACCAGGGACTTGAGCTGGCGGTCTGTCAGCCCACTGAACAGCGGTACGCGCTTCAGCAGTTCTACGACTCGCTCTTCTCCTACCATCGTATCCTCCCTATGGTTACTTGATTCCATGACCATTATACAGGGCGGCGAGGGGGCGCAAGCGGGATCGCTCTGCGATGGACCGTTTCTTTCAGGCTGTCTCCGCTTTCGATCTCTTCCGGACCACATAGTGCTCGTACGTCGCTTCATATGCGTTGTCGGTGCCCCACGAGTACGTGGCCGTTCCTTGCGTTTCAATGTCAAACTGCGTCTGATCGAGCCAGTTCTTCACCTGCTCCAGTCCTGGGTAGTAGTGGTACACTGATCTGTCCGCCACCTCGGGGGGGACGTCGCATCCCGCTGCGATCAACTTAGCAGAGGCTACTTCCACTTCCTCGGCCACTTCGCCGAAGACCACGGGTAGCCCTTGAGCCATTGCGCGTTCGTAGGAGCGTTTCAGCTCTTCCTCGCTGACCGTGTCCAAGGTGAAGTACAACACGCCTCCAGGCTTCAGTGCCTCATGGAAACCATGGAGGATTACTGGCCATTCCTCTGGAAACACATGCTCCAACGCTTCTATGCAAATCGCCCCTTCGAACTCGTTCTCGAAGCTCATCTCGTTCAAGGCCATCTTCTCGTAGCGGATCGCCGGATACAGCTTCCTTGCGTGCGAAATGAGTCCCTCAGACACATCGATGCCTACAACGCTATGACCAGAGTCCAGCAGCATCCCATCGTACCGCCCCTCCCCGCAACCGGCGGTCAACACCGTGCTACGCGCAGGAATGCGCCGAAGGAACTCCTCAAGGTACCGCACATGTGCCTCGACACGAGAGTTCGCAGCGTCCTCATCTGTCCCGAAGAAGAACACCGACGACCACAGATCGTACATGGCCGTCGTGGTTTCCCGCATCCGTTGGAGCCACAAGGTTCGGTCCATAGTCTCTCAACTCCTATCAATTGGCTCACGCTTGGACTGATTACCCACGACCCTCGACTGTCTGATGAGGACAAGCTGCAGCGTTGACCGCATCTCGCGAACGGTTTCTCTGTAATGAGCGTACGGACCGATACATAACGGCGCCGGGGAGCTGCCAGACGCGCTGTCCTGCACCTGCCGCCGACACGTGCTCAGTGCAGCGCGATAGTCACGGTGAGACGGCGCATCGGATGCCCGCAGAGGGGAAGTCTGCCCACGCTCTACGGTATCCGTACCGGGCAGCCGATCTGACGCTGTTGGCGTCGCCGTTCCACGATCCGCCGCGCATCGGTCGCTTGTCGAGGCCAAGGGACGGCCCCTGCGGGTTCTCAGACGGTGAGTCGCGATAGTAGTGCTTGTCCCACTCGTCGGCCACCCATTCGTAGACGTTGCCGGCCATATCGAGGACGCCATAGAAGCTGGCGCCCTCGGGGTAGCTCCCGACTGGCGTCGTATCGCACTCCTTGCAGCCGGCACCATCGTAGTTGGCCCGCGTGCTGTCGATCTCATCGCCCCACGGGTAGAAGCGGCCGTCGGTTCCGCGCGCTGCCTTCTCCCACTCTGCCTCGGTCGGTAGCCTTCTCCCGGCCCAGATGCAGTACGTCTCTGCCATGTACCAGTCGACATAGAGCACCGGGTAATCCTCGAACTCCGGGTCTCCGTAGTAGCTCTCCCTCGTGAGCGACCTCGCTAGGTGCGGCTCCTCGCAGGCCCCATCCGCCACACACAGTGCGTGCTGGCCGTTCGTCACCTCTGTCATGTCGAACCA
>Ga0180436_10004218_pt1 | contig 12966 bp, 10 predicted proteins | sample SS_ome_2_FD_132434 | JGI IMG/M metagenome (GOLD analysis project Ga0180436, IMG submission 132434) | Hypersaline lake sediment archaeal communities from the Salton Sea, California, USA - SS_3_S_2 metaG | ecosystem: Environmental > Aquatic > Non-marine Saline and Alkaline > Hypersaline >...
AGGAAGGTCCCGGAAGCACCGGAACGTTTACGAAGGGTAGTTGAACCGGCGGATTGATCTGTTACTGACGGCTGATTCAACGACCAGGTTATGTAGCGACTACCAGAATCAAATGCAACGTTCTATATGAGAACCCTGCGCATCAGCATCGTATTTTTCATTATCCTGGTTTTGAGTGGATTTTTCTATATCTCCACCGAGATCGATCCGCAGCAATTCATTATACAGCTTTTTGAGAATGCTGAAAAGCAGTATGTGCTGATCGCACTTGTGATCGCTGCACTCACCATATTCAGTACCATGACCGGCCTTCCGGTATTTTACTTCAGCGTGGCACTGGGATTCTTTCTTCCCCTGCTTCCGGCACTCGGACTGGCATGGTTCATCAACCTGGTGGCAGTGATGACCACCTTCTGGATGGTCAAGCACGTTTTCCTCGAATCCTTCAAAAGAAGGTACGGCAACAAGAAAATGGTCAGGAAGATCAACCGCCGGGTAAAAAAACATGGCCTCTGGACAGTGGCAGCCACCCGCAGTGTGTATTTCATACCTACCAACATTATCAACTTCAGTTTCCCCCTGAGCAGGATCAGCACCCGGCAATACCTTTCCGGGACGATGATCGGGCTGGTGCCGGAAATGCTCATCAATGTGGGCACCGGTTACCTGCTGAAAAACCACCTCATGCTGATGAGCACTCCCCAACAAAACCTGCTTAAACTGGTTGTATCCGGAACGGCCCTGGTACTGATCATTGCCGTGCTGTTGTTCCTTCGTTCCAGGAAAAGACGCCTGCAACAGGCAAAAATCGATGCGTACGTGCCCCTGCCAGACGATAAGGAGTAAGTCAGTGCCTCCCCGAACATCCTGTCAATTTGTCAATTTTTGCAGTCTGGCAGAGTATTTGACAAATTAATGCAGATTTTCTATGATAAAAATTCGATACAGATATGGCAAAAAAATCACAAAAGACTGATAAACAGGAGGAAATAAAAGACCAGGAAGTGGTTGAGGAGACTGCTGAAAACCAGGATGAAATGTCCGGAGCGCAAAAAGAGGATCAAGAACCACCTGTTGAGGAGAAGACAAAGGAGGAGGAACTGGAAGAAAAACTGGCAGAATTGCAGGATAAATACCTCAGGCTGTCAGCCGAATATGACAATTACCGGAAACGCACCCTGCGGGAGAAAATGGATCTGCAGGAAGGGGCCCGTGAGGACATCTTCGTGAACATCCTCCCGGTGGTGGACGACCTGGAACGTGCACTGGAAGTGGTGCAATCTGCAAAGGACCTGGAGGCAGTGAAACTGGGAATGCAACTCATACATACGAAATTTTCGAATTACCTTACCCAGCAGGGCATCAAACCAATCGATGCAATCGACAAGGAATTCAATACCGACCTGCACGAAGCAGTCACCAAGATCCCGGTGGAAAGCAAGAAGAAGAAAGGGAAAGTGGTGGATGTGGTCGAAAAAGGATATACACTCAGGGACAAGGTGATACGATTTGCAAAAGTAGTAATCGGGGAGTAAAGAATGGCAAAAAGAGACTATTACGAAATACTGGAGGTTTCCAGGGATGCTTCGCAGGACGAAATCAAAAAGGCTTACCGTCAACAGGCGCTGAAATACCACCCTGACAAGAACCCGGGTGATAAAACCGCCGAGGACAAGTTCAAGGAAGCTGCCGAGGCCTACGAGGTGTTAAGGGATCCTGAAAAGCGAAGCAAATATGACCGCTTCGGACATGCTGCATTCGACGGCGCCGGAGGATTCGGCGGTGGCGGTATGACCATGGACGATATTTTCTCGCAGTTCGGGGATATCTTCAGTGGATTCGGATTCGGCGGATTCGGCGGATTCGGCGGCGGCACTTCCGGCAGACGGGGCGTGAACAAAGGGTCCAACATGCGGGTGACCGTAAAACTGAATCTGAAGGAGATTGCCAATGGTGTTGAGAAAAAGATCAAGGTCAAGAAATATACCGCCTGTGATACCTGTGGCGGGAATGGTGCAAAGAACGGCAGCGCCACCACCACCTGCAGTACTTGTCGCGGAACAGGACATGTGACCCAGGTGACCAATACCTTCCTCGGCCAGATGCAGACACAATCCACCTGTCCGAACTGTCGCGGCGAAGGGAAAATGATCACTGATAAATGTGAAAAATGTTACGGCGAGGGGATCGTGAAACATGAAGAGGTGATCAGCATCAACATTCCCGCAGGTGTCTCCGACGGCATGCAACTCAAAATGAGCGGCAAGGGAAATGCTGCCCGCAGGGGAGGTATCAATGGTGACCTCATCGTGGCCATCAAGGAAGAAGAGCATCCTGAACTGGTCAGGGACGGCAATGATGTGGTCTACCATCTCTACCTCAGTACGCCCCAGGCGATCCTGGGCGATACCGTTGAGATCCCAACCATCGAGTCGCGCGTGAAGATCAAGATCGACCCGGGAACACAGCCGGGCAAGATCCTCAGGCTGCGCGGGAAAGGCGTACCGGATGTCAACGGCTACGGCCGGGGCGACCTGCTGGTGAACATCAATGTATGGATCCCGAAAAACCTCAGCAACGAGGAGAAAAAGATCATTGAAAAGCTGAACGGATCTGAAAACTTTGTTCCCCAGCCGCAGCAAAGCGAAAAGGGCTTCTTCAGCCGGATGAAAAATTTCTTCGAATAAAGCTCATTGAATGCTGAAGCATAACCCGTACATCAGATCATGGATTCCTGGAAAATGAACAAATACCCGTTGACCCGTGGCGTCGACCCAGGTGCATCCCGGTATCTGAAAGGTAATTCATGAATGCTGAACAGCATTCCGCTTGTTTGAACAGTTACACTAAATTTGCACAGGTATTTTATAAACAGTAACAGGTAACCCTCGAATCATACACTATGGAACACATGCTAACCACCACGGATGTTATCAAGGACTTCCAGGGACACCGGGCACTGAATAAAGTGTCCATCCAGGTTCCCAGGGGAAGTATCTTCGGACTCCTGGGACCCAATGGTGCAGGGAAAACGACCCTGATCCGCATCATCAACCAGATCACTGCGCCGGATACAGGGTCAGTGATTTTTGACGGAAAACCACTGCAGCGGGATGATATTTTCCGCATCGGGTATCTCCCCGAAGAGCGGGGTTTGTATAAAAAAATGAAGGTGGGTGAGCAGGCATTGTACCTGGCCCGCCTGAAGGGACTCTCCAATGCCGAGGCAAGAAAGCGGCTCAAATACTGGTTCGACAAATTTGAGATCGGCAGCTGGTGGAACCGGAAGGTGGAAGAACTTTCAAAGGGGATGCAGCAAAAGGTACAGTTCATCACCACCGTACTGCACGAACCTGAGTTGCTGATCTTCGACGAACCCTTCAGCGGATTCGACCCGATCAATGTCAACCTCCTGAAAAAAGAGATCCTGGAACTGCGTGAGAAAGGAGCCACCATCATCTTTTCCACCCACAACATGTCTTCCGTGGAAGAGTTGTGTGACCATATCTGCCTGATCAACAATGCCGAGACACTCCTCGAGGGCGAAGTCAGCCAGGTCAGGAACAAATTCAGCTCAGACATCATCAGCATCGGTTTCGAAGGCGATCCTGAAAAGATCCGCACCGGGCTGAACAAGCGCTTTGAGATCCTGGAGATCAGGGAAAACGGGATCGGGAAGGAGGCCCGCATCAAGCTGCCCGGCGGTGCAACATCCAACGAGCTCATCGCCGAGCTGTTGCAGCATACGGAAATCCATTCCTACAACGAAGTGCTGCCAGGCATGAACGATATATTTATCCAGGTGGTTGAATCTGCTTCAGGCAAAAACACACAGAAATCATGAGCAAGATCAGTCTTATCGTACAGCGGGAATACCTGACAAGGGTAAGAAAAAAGTCTTTTATCATCATGTCCATACTTGGCCCGCTGCTGTTCGCCGCATTGCTTGTGCTTCCGGCGCTGCTGGCCAACCTGGAAGACAAGGAGATCAAGCAGATCGCCGTGATCGACGAGTCCATGCTGCTCACTTCATACAACTCGGGAAAAGCAGTGAGCACCATCCCGGAAACCGAATACCTCAAATTCATTGCACTGGAGGACGTGGAACTGGAATCACTGCAGGAAAATTTTGCCAGCACAGGCTACTATGCGGTACTGTACATCCCCGCGAACGTGATCACTTCTGAACGTTCGTTGCTCTACTCCGACAAGCAGCCCAGCCTGGATGTTTCCTCGCATATCAGCAACGCCATGGAAGAGCAGCTGGAAAACATGAAACTGGCTGCGCACAACATCGAAAACCTGGACCAGATCCTTGCGGATGTTGCAACCGATGTCAAGGTCTCCAGCATCAAATGGACACGCGACGGTGAAGCGAAAAAAAGCAGTACCGGGCTGGTGATGGGAATCGGGTATGCATCAGGATTATTGATCTACATGTTCATCTTCCTCTACGGTTCCATGGTGATGCGGGGGGTCATTGAAGAGAAGACCAGCCGCATCGTTGAGGTGATCGTCAGCTCCGTACGACCGTTCCAGCTGATGATGGGCAAGATCATCGGCGTCGGACTGGTGGGACTCACCCAGTTCCTGATCTGGGTGGTATTTACCGGCATCCTCGTGGTGGGTGCTTCCACGGTATTCGGAACGACCATGCAACAACAGGCACCCATGACGCAGGTTTCAGGCAATGAGCTCTTCAGCCAGGACGAAAACGTCCAGGGTGCCATGGAAGACTTTTCAGAGGGAGAAGCGTTCATGGCTGATATTTTCGGGGCCTTCGAATCCATCGAACCGGGAAAGATCATTATCGCCTTCCTGTTCTTCTTCCTGTTCGGCTACATGCTGTACAGCTCCCTGTTCGCTGTGGTCGGATCGGCGGTGGACAATGAAACGGAGACGCAGCAGTTCATGTTACCGATCACGCTGCCCCTTATTTTGGGAATCATCCTCATGGCCAATGTGATGCAAAACCCCGACGGCCCGCTGGCATTCTGGTTCAGTATTTTTCCGCTGACCTCCCCGGTGCTGATGATGGTACGCATGCCATTTGAGGTCCCGCTCTGGGAGATCCTGCTTTCGGGCGGACTGCTGATCCTTACCATCTTCGGTACCGTATGGATGGCCGGAAAGATCTACCGCACAGGGATTCTCATGTATGGTAAAAAAGTTACCTATAAGGAACTCTGGAAATGGCTCAAATATAAGAACTGATCATGCCGGTTGCCATCCTCGATTTCGGAACAAATACATTCAACCTCCTCATTGCGGAGCAGGTGGATTCCGGTTTCAGGATACGCTTCGACGGCAAGCAACCGGTGAAACTCGGCAAGGGCGGGATCAACAAACGCATGCTCACTCCTGAAGCAATGGAACGCGGCTTCGCGGCCATCCGGGCGCACATGCAGACCATCAGCAAATCTGGCGCGACCGAAATCCATGCCTATGCGACTTCCGCCATGCGGAATGCAGACAACGGCAGGGAGTTCGCAGCGATGATCGAACAGGAATTCGGATTCGCAACCCACATCATCGATGGCGATGAGGAGGCAGCACTGATTTATGGCGGCATCCGGGAGTCGGTAGATTTCGGCGATGCGACCGCGATGATTCTCGATATCGGGGGAGGAAGCAATGAGTTCATCATCTGCAATGCAGATGGGATCCTGTGGAAGCGCAGTTTTGAACTTGGAATGGCCCGGATCATCGAGATGTTCCGCATCTCCGATCCGATCACACCCAGCGAAGTTTCCGGTATCGAAACCTATTATGCACAAGCACTGAAACCGCTGATGGAACAGGTCGACCGCCACCGTCCCACCATGCTTGTGGGAGCTTCCGGGACCTTCGATACCCTGGCCGCCATGGCGGGGTACCGGTTTGGGATCAGCGCCGGCGAAAAAACCTCTTCAGTGGTGATCGCGCCGGAATATTACAGAGAAATCCACCTTGCCCTCCTCCATTCCACCTCGGAAGAAAGGCTGAACATGCCCGGAATGGAGCCTGTTCGCGTGGAAATGATCGTTCCCGCCACTATTTTTATTAATTTTGTCTACCGCAGCTGTCAGCTGGAATCCATCACCCAGTCGCGCTTTGCGCTTAAGGAAGGAGTGATGGCCAGGCTGGTTGCTGAAAAATAAATAGCATCCGGTCATATGGCCCTGCTGGATAAGAACCGGGTTCACGGGCTCAGCGAAGCTGAAGCGTCAGGAGCAAAAAAAACAATAGCATGTCAAAAATACTGGTAATAGACGACGAAAGAAGTATCCGGAATGCCCTCCTGGAGATCCTCGAGTATGAAAAGTTTGAAGTGGAGCTGGCAGAGAACGGACCGGAGGGGCTGGAGAAATTTTCAGCAGACAATTTTGATATTGTACTGTGCGATATAAAAATGCCGGAGATGGACGGCATCGAAGTGCTGGAGAAGCTCCATGAGACCGGTAAGGATGTGCAGGTGATCATGATCTCCGGTCATGGTAACGTGGAAAATGCCGTGGAGGCCATCAAGAAGGGAGCGTATGATTTTATCGAGAAACCACTGGACCTGAACCGGTTGCTGATCACCGTGAGGAATGCGCTTGACAAGACCTCACTGGCTTCCGAGAACAAGGTGCTGAAGAAGAAAGTAAGTCGTGCCTACGACATGGTGGGGGATTCCCCACCCATCCGGCAGGTCAAGGACATGATCGAACGGGTGGCACCCACCGATGCACGCGTGCTGATCACCGGTCCGAACGGCACCGGCAAGGAACTGGTCGCCCGCTGGCTGCATGAAAAGAGCAACCGCGCCGGGGGTCCGTTCGTTGAAGTCAACTGCGCCGCCATTCCTTCCGAGCTCATCGAGAGTGAGCTGTTCGGACATGAGAAGGGAGCATTCACCTCAGCGATCAAGCAGCGGAAAGGGAAATTCGAACAGGCCGATGGCGGGACCATTTTCCTGGATGAAATTGGCGACATGAGCCTGTCGGCCCAGGCCAAGGTGCTGCGCGTACTGCAGGAAAACAAGATCAACAGGGTGGGCAGCGACAAGGACATCAATGTGAATGTACGGGTGCTCGCGGCCACCAATAAGAATATGAAAGAGGAGATCGCGGCGAACCAATTCCGCGAGGACCTCTACCACAGGCTGAGCGTGATCCTGATCCATGTCCCGGCGCTGAACGAACGGCTGGAGGATATCCCGGTGCTTGCAGAGCACTTTAACCAACAGATCTGCGGCGAATACGGTATCCCGCCGAAAGAGATCACCGAAGATGCGATCGGGGAATTCAGGAAGATCAACTGGACCGGGAACATCCGGGAATTCAGGAACGTGCTGGAAAGGCTGGTGATCCTCTGCGATAAGAAGATCGAAGGGAAGGATGTGAAGGCCTTTGCCATGCCGATCTCCAGGTAGGCTCCTGGTGGTATGGACAACTGGTTCTGACTGTTACCGTGAGATGCGGAGCTCTCATTTGCTGTACTTCTGCAGGTAACCTGATGCATAACAACGTAGTTAACAACGTAGTTAACAACCTAGTTAACTACGTAGATTACTGCCGGATCCGGAACCATTTTCTTCCGGCAGTCTCCCTTTGTTGTACCTCCTGTGGGCAGTGCAGTTTCGCCCCACCCGGCCCAAAAACATGTTATTCGCCCCATATTGGCGGAATCTTTGCCTTTCACATCCCAATGCAGGTAACTTCGCTGCAAATTTTAGTGAATACTTGGTTACAAACAATCCTGGATATTGCATGGGGTTACTGAAATTGAGCAGCTCATGAAATATCCGGGTCAAATGCGGAGGTTATCGTGAAGACATTTAAGATCGGGGATTTGGAGATAAAGCTTCCTATTATCCAGGGAGGCATGGGCGTTGGCATATCAATGTCAGGACTGGCATCGGCCGTGGCAAATATGGGTGGGATCGGTACGATCTCGACCGTGGCCATCGGACTCACCGGAGAAAGCAAAACAAAGAATTACAAGAAAAAAAATATTGAAGCAGTCAGAAGCGAGATCCGTAAAGCGCGGGCACTGACTTCCGGCGTGCTGGGTGTGAACATCATGTCGGTACTCACCGATTTCTCGGAGATGGTGAAAACCTCCATCGAGGAAGGCATCGATATCATCTTCTCCGGGGCAGGACTGCCGCTCGACCTGCCGAAATACCTGCAGAAAGGATCTGTTACAAAGCTGGTGCCTATTGTCTCCTCGGGAAGGGCCGCAAATATCCTGGCGACGAAATGGAAGCAGAACTACGATTACCTGCCAGATGCTTTTGTTGTGGAGGGTCCCAAAGCAGGCGGACACCTCGGATTCAAGGCCAATGCACTGGAAGAGATCGGTAACACACTTGAAAGTCTTGTTGCCGAGGTCGTACAGGTGGCCAAAGACATAAGGGATAAGTACAAGAAGGAAGTTCCGGTTATCGCTGCCGGCGGCATTTATACCGGTGACGATATCTACAGGATCATGCAGCAGGGTGCTTCTGCCGTGCAGCTGGGTACCCGTTTCGTGGCAACCGAGGAATGCGACGCCTCGCCCGAATTCAAGAATGCGTTTGTGAATGCAAAAGAAGAGGATATCCGGATCATCAAAAGCCCTGTTGGGATGCCGGGACGGTCTATTTACAATAAATTCCTCGACGAGGCGGTAAAGGGAAACAGGCGACCCAAGGTGTGCCGTCACCACTGCATCAAATCATGCAATCCGAAAACAACCGAATATTGTATCGCCGATGCCTTGCTGCAGGCCTACAAGGGAAACCTGGATGATGGCTTTGTCTTTACGGGGACCAATGGTGCCAGGATCGACCGGATCACCACCGTGGGAGAAGTATTCAGGGAGCTGACCATGGAATATGACGCAGCCGAAAAGCAGGAGATGATGAAAAACATCGCATCAGAGCTTTAGAGCGCATCGATTTGAACTATATTTGACCTCGAAATTAACGTTCACTTTCGCATGCAGCACCTGTACAATCAACTGGAGAAATACAGCGGACCAATGTCTTTTTCCCTCTCCCTCCTGCTGAGCCTGGGTTTCCTGCTGATTATATTTTCCGATATCGGGGACACCAGTCTCACCGGGATGTATACCTCCTCCGACAAAATCTACCAACCGCTTATCTTCCGGGATATCTTTATCGACGGAAGCGGAATCACCGGCTGGCACCTGAACGCCGCACCCAACTTTTTTCCCGACATGTTTGTATACTTCATCCTCATGGCCATCTTTAAAGAGGTGCTGGTTACCGATTTTGTCTTCAGCCTGGTACAATATTTCTCGTTTCTTCTGCTTATCTACTGGCTCTACCGTCAACTCAACCGGCAGTATTCCATAAAATACACTGCGCTTTTTGTCTTCCTCATGTTCTTTATACTGCTGATCCCGGTATATACCGACCGCTTCCTGCTGACCTTCCAGTTTATCAGCATTTCATACCATTTCGGCTCAGCCATCATGACGTTGCTTGCGTTCAACCTCCTTCTCGCCTGGTTTCGCACGCGAAAGCACCTGGCCTGGCTCTGCCTGGTCATTGTCCTCGGGGTCATCAGCGACCGGCTCTTCCTGGTCCAGTTTGTCTTCCCCCTGGTTCCCCTGGCCATCCTGCTCTTTTGGAAGACGCACCGAAAGCTGTTGCTGGTTCCGCTGGTGGCAGTGGCGGGATCCACTATAGCCGGACTCCTCTTTTTCAGGCTGATCGTTCTCTCTGACGCTATCTCGATCATCGGAACGGGATTTAAAATGTTCAACTTCGAAAACATTCAGCCCTCCTGGGTAAATCTCATGAACCACATGTCGGGAATCTTCAGGGAATATCATGCTGAACGCGGATTCCTGTTGATCGCGATGCTGGCTTTTACCGGCGCGCTTATCTTTCTCCTTATGCGCCTGAAAAAGATCTTCAGCGATGCGATACCGAATGAAAGGAAACCTGGGATCTATATGGTCATCGTATTCACCATCTTTATGCCGGTGGTGTTCCTGATGCCGGTCATCAACGGTGCATATGTCAGTCCGGCCATCATCCGTTTCAACATCATGGGACTTGCCATGGGCGCTATCCTGTTGCCATTGCTTATCATGACATGGGAACCATTGCGTGAACGGATCAACCGGATCCTCCAATACCTTCTGCCGGTCACCTCTCTCCTATTCGTGGTGGTGTTTGTTGTAAGGCTGAACAACGCAAGATTCGGGGAAGGCATGGAAAATTATTTCAACTTCATCCCGAAACGGGCACAGGTGCTTGATGAACTCAAGGAACCTTTCGACCTGAAATATGGCATTGGCGGTTACTGGCAGGCAAAGCGGACCATGGCCTATTCCAGGAACGGGGTACGGCTCTACACTGTGAACGAGCACTTCAACCCATGGTACCATACCATGAATAAAAACTGGTACCACGCAGGGGGAAAGGGAGCGCACAAAGATCCCGTCTTCAACTTCATCAGCCTGGACACCTATAAAAATACCGACAAGCTTTTCGAAATCTTCGGCAACCGGGTGGACACTATTTATAATGACGGCGGTATTGTGATCGCCAGACTTCCTGAATTCCGCTTCGACCGCAATACCCGCGAAATCATCCTCCTCGGAGATTCAGAATAACAAAACAGCGCAACTGCCGCGCACCCATAGCGCTCATGCATGGAGCAAATTTCGCGGACACAGCGAACTTCTTTCCCGGGCACAGCGAACTTCTTTCCCGGGTGCAGCGAACTTCTTTCCCGGGTGCAGCGAACTTCTTTCCCGGGCACAGCGAACTTCTTAGCTGGGCACAGCGAACTTTTTTCCCGGGTGCAGCGAACTTCTTTCCCGGGTACAGCGAACTTCTTTCCCGGGTGCAGCGAACTTCTTTCCCGGGTGCAGCGAACTTTCTTTCCCGGGTGCAGCGAACTTCTTTCCCGGGTGCAGAGAACCCTTACGTCCGCTCCGAAATGAAATAATGCGGACGACCTTTCACTTCGTTAAAGATGCGGGCGATGTATTCCCCGATGATTCCGATGGTAAACAACTGGATCCCCCCCAGCAGCAAAATGGTGATGAGCAGTGAGGTCCAGCCCGGATTGGTATTCCCGGTGAAATGGACCACCAGTGCATAGATACTGTACAGGATCGCAAAAACAATCACCACCGATCCCATGTACATGCTCATCCGCAGGGGACGGGACGAGAAGGACGTGATCCCGTCGAAGGCAAAACGCCTCATCTTTCTGAAGGTGTACTTGGTGTTTCCTGCATGCCGTTCAGCCGCAGTGTAAGGAATCACCGCCTGTTCAAATCCCATCCAACCGATGAGCCCGCGCGTAAACCGGTCATGCTCGTCAATCTCCAAAAAAGCATCCAGGGCCTTACGTGTCATCAGCCTGAAATCGGCAGCAGCCGGTTCGATGCGAACCTCCGACACCCTGTTCAGGAAACTGTAGAACCAGCGGGATGATGATTTTTTGAAGGGTCCGGTCTTCCTGTGGTCGGTACGGCGCGTATTGACAATTTCGAATCCCTCCTGCTGCTTTGCCAGCAGTTCGGGGATCATGGAGGCAGGGTGCTGTCCGTCGGCATCCATCGTAATGACCAGGTCTCCCTTCGCCTCCTTCAGTCCGGCCAGGAGCGCCACCTGGTGTCCGAAATTCCTGGAAAAACGAATGCCTTTAACACGGGAATCGGAGGCGGATAATTTCCTGATCTCTTCGAAAGTCCGATCCCTGCTGCCGTCATCCACATAGATCAGTTCCATATCCTCCCTGTTATCGACTGCTGTGATGACCTGGTTGTAGATGAATTCTACATTCTCTTCTTCAAAATAGGAAGGCAGTACAATGCTCAGCATGGGCTTTTGTTTTTGATTACGGTCTCAAAAATCCAACATAGCGAATACTTTTCTTACGCATGTTGCTATCAAAGATACTTATTCTGAATTGTTGGCAGCCTCAATCGGGTCATCAAATACAACACCCGGCTTATTCTGTCAATGCTTCAGCCCCGAACGGGAACCCGTGCAGCGTGGCGCCGACAAGGTTCAGACTACTCTTCGCCTGATCTTCATTCGATCAACGCTTCCGCACCAAATGGAAACTTAGGCAACGTAGCGGTGGTGGCCATCAGGATCACCACATCGAACTGTTCGAATCGTTCCGACCGGTCCACTGAATCCAGGTCAAGGGGCCCGTCGAGATGATTGGCAATGACCTGCTGGTTGTAGTACCAGTACTCCCCCTGGTTGAAGATCCGGCTGCTGAAACCAATATTGTGCAGTCCCCAGTAAAACGAGTCCGCGATCACCACACCCCGCAGCTTGTCGACGCCCTCGTCCACGAACCGCTCCCTGGGATAGGCCAGTTTGTCGCGGTTAACCCTGAATATGATGTTCATCCCGTCTTCGATATCCCGGTCACTGCTCCGGTACCTCCGGCTTTCCTTTGTGTCGAACCAGGTGAATTCAGGCATCTCCCTGTCTGTGGCTGCTCCGAGGTAGTTCACCAGGGAATCGATGGTCAGGATCATCCCGTAGTAACTCCAGTGGACCCCGGTGCGGGGATAGAGCTCATACCTGGCAGTGTCCTTCATCTCCAGGAACCACTGGTTGAAATCGATATAATGCACATCCAGGCTGTCGAACCACTCCCTGTAAGCCTCCAGGTTGGTTCTTCCGGGCTCCATGACGAAGCGGTCGGGGAAATATTCAGGATAAAAACTCCCCTTCCCTGCAGCGAATGTGACCAGGAATTGTTTCCCCCCGGATTCCAGTTGTTCCTGCAACTCCTTCAATTGCAATGCCTTTTGCCTGATCACCGAATCCCCTTCGAAGTCAGTGCCATTGTAGGCCTTGATGTAGTTCAGCTCGTACATGTAATTGTCTTTGCCGATAACCACCCCGCTGGCCAGTGCCTTGCGGTAAAAGGTAAACGCCACCTGGTTGTTGATCCGTATGAACAGGTTGCGGAACCCGAACCGGTCGTTCATGGCGGTCTCCAGCGA
>Ga0180436_10004219_pt1 | contig 12966 bp, 12 predicted proteins | sample SS_ome_2_FD_132434 | JGI IMG/M metagenome (GOLD analysis project Ga0180436, IMG submission 132434) | Hypersaline lake sediment archaeal communities from the Salton Sea, California, USA - SS_3_S_2 metaG | ecosystem: Environmental > Aquatic > Non-marine Saline and Alkaline > Hypersaline >...
CTTCAATTGAGACTGCAAGCAGATCATCCAATTCCTCTACAACACCCACATTGGGATCATCGCTTTCCTGGTTAGCGGCTACGAGCATGATGCCGCCTGTCCGGATGCGATAGATATTGCCAAGGATAAACAGGGTGGCTGCTTCCATTTCGGAGCAGATAGCGCCGCCCATTTTCCAGGCTTTCCAGCGTTGCAGTAAACGATCAGCGACGGGCATTCGTTCCGGCTCGTGCTGGCCATAGAAGGAATCTTTGGATTGGGTAATACCCACACGATATGGCACATCCAAATTAATGGCAGCCTGGCGCAGGGCTTCAATGACGGTAATATCCGCGACAGCGGGGAATTCGGCAGGCAGATAGTGCATGCTGGTGCCCTCGTCGCGAATGGCTGCTAAAGTGATCGCCATTTCGCCGGGAACCTGTTCAGGCTGCATACCGCCGGAGGTACCGACACGAATAAGCGTGTCAGCGCCGATAGCGATCAATTCCTCGACTGCGATTGCCGTAGATGGGCCACCGATACCGGTGGAGCAGACGGAAACTTTTTCGCCGTTGAGCGTCCCGGTCCAGGTCCGGTATTCTCGGTTGGATGCGACAAGTTTAGGATTATCAAACAATTGCGCGATGTGGTCGGTTCGGCCGGGATCACCGGGCAGGAACACATATCGCCCGACATCGCCTTTTTTCATTTGAATATGATATTTAACGTCTGGAAATTCAACTTTGCCCATTATTTCTCCTTTTCTTAGGCTTTCAAAACCTTAACTAATGCAATAGTAACGAAAGTGCCAAAAATCGCCATGGAAACCAGAACCAAAGATAATGCTAGCGTTGGTGAGAATGTCAGGGTCCTGCTCCAATCGAGTGATTTGTCAACAATGATCCAGTATGCGGTCGCGCCAACCGCGAGGAAACCGCTGACCATGATGATGTAATCCTTGGCGCGCATAACCACATTGCGATAACTGGTCTTATTGCCGGATGATCCAAACGCGCGTGATTCAAGCGAGATGGAAAGCTGCTGCACCCGCTCAATAGCGCCTACAAACACAGGCACCATGCTCGGCAGAACGGCTCCAAAGCCTGTTCCTTTCATGCCGCGTGATTTCTGTGCGCTGAGCACAGTCGCGAATTCACGTTGCAGGATCGGGATCAGCTGCAAGGTTACAGTCAGAATGAAATTAAGTACATATGGCATACCGATTTTTTCCAGTGAAGCGAAAAGGTCACTCGGATGTGTGGTCATGATCGTCACCATCGCGAAAATGGTCATACCGAGCGCGCGCCCGAACATGGTGATGCCGCTGTAGATGCCTTCCTGGTAGATCGTGAATGGGCCAAAACCAATGATCGCTGTCCACGGCTTTGGGAAAGCAGGGGCGATGCTTTGCAGGAAAATGGTGATGACGTAGATCGGGAAAAGGACGATCATTACTTTTAACATCGGTTTCCAGACCTGTGCCACGGTAGTTAAAACTAAACCTGCCAGAATGATTGTGCCCAGAATAGCCGGGTTGCGAGTCATAAAGGAAATGATTAAAACGCCAAAAGACCAGACAAGTTTTGGAAGTGGGGCGATTTTGTGAATGGGTGAGTCGCCCGGAACCATGGTGATAGGAATAACTGCGCCTCTCATGATTATTTACTCCTTTTCAACGGGTAATGCTTGCCAACCTCAGTGATCATTTCATTTACACTCAGGGCAAGATTCTTAATTTGTTTATTGTCACGCATCCGGTAGGATAATTCGGTGATCTGCGGGGGTGTTAGGTGCGTGGATGCCATCAATTCCTTATCCGAAAAAACAGTTTTTGGATCCGTGTCAGCGATTAGCAGTGAATCGCGCATGACGAGCATGCGTTCCACCACTTCAGCCAGCAGGATCATGTCGTGCGCCACACAGATCACGGTGGAACCTTCTTCGCGCAGCCGTTCGATCAGGTTGTAAACGATGCGGGTTGTGATGTGGTCCTGGCCGGTAGTTGGTTCATCCAGGATGAATACATCCGGGCGCATGGTGTAGATGGAGGCCATGCCGACTAGCTTTCGCAGCGGGAAGCTGATGCGGTAAGGGTGGCTGTCGCGGTATTTTTCCAGGTTGAAGAATTCAAATGCTTTGTTGACGCGGTCCTCTACTTCTTCTGGTTCCAATCCCAAATTTGTGGGACCGAATTCCAGTTCTTCATGGACGGTTTTTGCGAATAATTGGTGATTTGGATTTTGGAAAACATATCCGACGCTGCGGGATAATTCCTGTACACGCATCTTGGCGGTGTCTCTCCCTTTTACAAACACTTTTCCTTTTGTTGGCTTCAATAGCCCGTTAAAGTGCTTGACCAGGGTTGTCTTTCCAGAGCCGTTCTGGCCGATAACGCCGATCAGTTCTCCGCCTTTGATGTCTAAACTGACATCGTCAACTGCGACAACTTCCCCATCGTAAATATGGGTCAGGTTTTCGCATCTAATTAATGATTCACTCATGGGATATTCCTTTATTGCTTCTTTTTGAAGGTTTCTAATGCAAACTTCTCGGCTTCATCAATCCGGACGGGATACTCTTTGATCTTCATCCCATACTGATGCTCCAATTTATATGCAAATTCTGTCACCTGCGGGACGCGCAGACCGATTTTTTCGAGGGTCTCCACCTGGGCGAACACCTCATGCGGCGTTCCATCCAGTATGACCTCGCCTTCATGGATCACGATAACATGATCCGCGAACTGCGCGATCACCTCGACCTCGTGTTCAGCCAGGATCACGGTCATGTGTTTTTCTTTGTTCAACTTATGGGCAACCGCGATCACTTCTTCCTTGCCGATCGGGTCAATGTTGGAAGTGGGTTCGTCCATAACGAAGATCTCGGGTTTCATCGCCAGCGCGGAGGCGATTGCCAGGCGCTGCTGCTGTCCGCCGGAGAGGGCGAAGGGTGAGCGTTCCTGCAAACCGTCCATGCCTACTGTTTCAAGCGCTTCATCGATGATGCCGCGCATTTCTTCTGTGGGGATACCAAGATTTTCCAGGCCAAGCGCAACCTCTTCTGCCACGGAGGTCTGTGTCAGCTGGAACTCGGGGTTGTCAAATACCATCCCCACTACTTTGGCTAATTCACGCGTGGGGTATTCCTGGGTGTTCATGCCATTGATGATCACGTCTCCCTCAAAGTCTCCATAGATCATATTGGGGATGACGCCATTAATGCATAATTGCAATGTAGTTTTTCCTGCGCCATTCAGGCCGAGAATCGCAACGTATTCACCTTCATAAATGGTGAGGTTGATATTCTTGAGCGCGGGTTTTTCCTGGAGCTGATAATGAAAAGTTAGATCTTTAAATTCAATAACGGGTTTTTTCTCTGCCATAATTTTTTCACTCTGCTGATAGTTAATGGCGGGAGGTGTAAACCTCCCGCCATATTGGTTAATAAATGTGCTGATTACTCGAATTTGGCAAACATGATTGCCACACCAGCGATCAGAATGAAGACACCCAGTGTCATCAGTGATCCGGACAGCATGGCGTATGTTTCACCTATACCCATGTCAGCAATTTTCTGGACAGCATTCGGCAGGAACAGGGCCAGTAAACCCAATCCAAAAACGCCTGCGCCTAATGCTTCTTTTGTGCCAACAGTTTTAACTTCTTTAGACATTTTTTAGCCTCCTAATCCGTACATTGAGAAAAGCATGACTGCTACACCAACAACAATACCGCCGACGATCCAAAGGATCTTGGAAAGACCCTCGGACTTGGGCAGTTCGATACCAGTTGTCATGTTCGCGGGCAGTGCCTCGATAATCGCGAGGGCAACGAAGCCGGCGATGATCTTGTCAGCCAACGAGACAATAATGTTGGAGGAGAACACGGAGACGAGCAGGTTCTGACCCATGGCCAGGAACGCGGCTGTCATCATGTCTGAGAAGTGACCGGTCGCGCCGCCGAACAGGAAAACGTAGATCGGAACAGCGGTCATGGAAACGAAGAATGCAACTGCCAGGTTGAGGACGAAGAAAGTCCAGAACTTGCGGCCCATCTTCAGGGAGCGGACGCCATAACCCCAGATCAGAGCGCCAACAACATTGCAGACCGCGAAGGGCAAACCGATCGGGCCGCTGATGAAAGAAGCGATGATGTTGGTCAACGCGCCGACAAGGGCACCCCACCATGGACCTAGAACGATGGAAACCACTGCGGTTCCGATCATGTCGAGGAAGATAGGCAGGTTAAGAGCGGTATTGATTTGACCGCCGACGATATTTAATGCAATAGCAACGGGAACCAGCGCGACAACATAGGTCAACGGAATCTGGTTGGCTGCTTTCTTTTTTGCAACAGGTTTAGCTGTAGCCATAAGATACTCCTTTTTATTAATTAATTGATGATTCTTCATTACAGATTACGATCTGCGGCGTTTGATAAAAAAGCGTGTGTTTATCCGATAGGCACTCCTCCTTTCGATGATATACAGGTCAGTATGATCAAACCAAAATATTGATTTTGGATGCGTTCAATTATTCTATATCTTTGACACAGCGGAACCCGCACCCAACGAGGCCGGGAATGCCGGAATCTTCCGGGCGGGTAAAGCAGCGATAGGCACAGCGCGCGTGGTTCTGCGTGAAGAAAGACGAGCCACCCCGCAGGGCGATGAATTTATGCCCATAGGCGTTGCATGCATAGGTTGAGCCGGGATAGGCTTCGTACCAGTCCGCTGTCCATTCTTCAACATTGCCGCCCATTTCAAACACACCGTAGGGGCTTGCGCCGCCGGGGTGCGCATCAACAGGCAGGGTATCAAGAAATTCACCGCGGTCCCAAACCAGGGCGTTTGCCTCATCGAATTCATTGCCCCATGGCCAGCGGCGGCCGTCGGTGCCGCGTGCGGCTTTTTCCCATTCCGCCTCTGTTGGCAGGCGTTTGCCAGCCCACTCGGCGTACATGTTCGCTTGAAACCACGAAATTCTGTGAACAGAGTGATTCTCAAGACCTTCGGGAATTTTCGTTCCGTCCCAGTGGCGCGGTGGAAATGCACTGGTGGCATCCATAAAAGCTTTATATTCTTTGTTGGTAACTGGGTAGATGTCAATATAGTAATCTGGGAGATTTACCGTGCGTTGAGGTGTTTCTGGCCCAAATTCCTCGCTCCCCATGATGAAATCCCCCGCTGGAATTAAGACCATTTCTTTTTTATCAATCTCGCTGATGATTTTTTTAATCAACTGGAAAGCGCCTCCTTGGCACTGATTAGATCGGATTATATCAAATATTATCTTATTACGATGAACAGGTATCTGTAAAAATAATTACAGATATCCTGACTCAACCTTATGCTTTTTCAGCTTCTCCGCGGGTTACACCGGAAATGCTGATCAGCGCCATAGCCATAAAGATCGGGCTGATAAGCATCAACAGGCTGTATGCGCCGCCGCTGAATTGAATGATGAATCCATACACGATCGGTCCGAGGATCGCGGCCATTGTTGAGAACATATAGTACAGACCGGTATAGGTGCCGACCCGTTCCGGTACAGTCATGTCGACAACCATCGGCAAAGAATTGACGTTGATCGATGCCCAGGAAATACCAGCAACCATCAGGATCACACCGATCACCGGCACTTTTCCCACTGCCGGCAGTGTGGTCAGGAGAATGGTGAGGACGTCGATGGGTAGGAAAAACATGGCGGCGATACACAGCGCCATTACCACGATTCCCACCATGATCGTCTTGCGGCGGCCAACTGCAGCTCCGATGTACCCTGCGGGCAGTGAGAAGAGGACGAAGAGCAGCGAAAGCTGACCAAGCAGCCGCGCGCCGTCAGACTCTGTCAGGCCGAGATGGTTTTTTGCGTACAGTGTGAAAAAAGCTTCGATGCCGTTATAGGCAATGAACCAGAAGAAGATAGCCAGCAGCATACGCACCGCACTCTTATCCGGGTCATTCAATATCAAACGCACGCTGGAAATCAGGCTGGGTGTCTCTTTCTCGGATTCAACGATCTCTTTAGGTTCTTTGATGAACAGGAAAACCAGCACGGCAGAAACAGCTACCAGGCCGGCACCAAGCCAGAAGGGATAATTGGGGTTTATGTCGTACAGTGCTGCGCCGCCAAGAAAGGCAATGATCGCGCCAAGCCCGCCCATGAAGTTGATAATGCCATTAGCCTGCGACCGGTATTTTGAGGGTGTGATATCCGGCATCAGGGCTACTACTGGGGTGCGCCAGATGGCCATGCTTAATAGCAGCATGGTGGCAGCCAGGAAGAAAACGAACAGTGATTTCGAGATGGGCAGCATAATGAAAGCGATGGCTGCCAGGGGTGCGCCGATCAGGATGAAGGGCATACGCCGCCCGATCGGGGTGCGCAGCCGGTCAGACCAGGCGCCGACCGCCGGTTGGATCAGCAGCGCGGCGATGTTATCCAGCGTCATAAAAAAGCCGATAAATCCAGCCGCCATCAGGAAACGATCCGCAAGAAAAATGGGGACGAATGCGTTATAGACGCTCCAGATGACACTGACTCCAAAGAAACCGAGTCCTAACAGGAATGTTTTACCAAAATTTAACTTCATGCTTCACCTCTTAATAATGTTTTGATTAGATCGGATAAATTGAGATCCACCTGCGTTTGGATCTCCTTCAATAATTCTATATCTAATTTTGTTAATTCCATCTTTTTTGCCAGGTCAGGTCGGCGTGTCACAGTGCGCAGCCAGGCCTGTTTACGGCGCCAGCGGTTGACCAGTTGGTGGTTTCCGGATAAAAGTACTTCCGGCACCTCCCACCCCCGAAACGTTGCCGGGCGTGTGTAGTGCGGATGCTCCAGCAAACCATCAGCGAAAGAATCTTCGCTTGCCCCATTGGGTGCGCCTAAAGCGCCGGGCAGCAGACGCATGACTGCCTCCATGAGCACCAATGCCGCCAATTCTCCACCGCTGAGTACATAATCCCCGATCGAGATCTCATCCGTGATGAGATGTTCGCGGATGCGTTCATCCACCCCCTCATAGCGTCCGCACAGGATGATCAGCTGTTTTTGCGTGGATAATTCCTGCGCGACGGAATGCGTCAGCGGTCTGCCCTGGGGAGACATCAGGATGACAGGGGCTGATTCACTATCTTCCTGGAGGGATTCCACTGCGGAAAATACAGGTTCAGCTTTCATCACCATACCGCCCCCGCCGCCAAAAGGCGTATCATCGGTAACATGGTGTTTATCGACAGCCCAATCGCGCAGGTTATGTGCGCTGACGCTGATGATGTTGTTTGCGATCGCCCGCTGCATTATGCTTTCCTGGATATAAGGATGGATGACCTGCGGAAAGAGGGTAATAACGTCAAAATGCATACGTTGATTCTATCTTAATGTGATGGAGAGGAGGAAAAAATGTGTCAGATAGACCGGGTAAAAAGAATATTAGAAACTTGACGTTAAATCAGCGCGGATGATAAGATAACGCCATGCAAATCAAAGGCCGGCGGTGGAATATGCGCCAACCGCGTAACCGGCGCTCCCCGTTAAAAATTGTCATCCTGCTGATCGTGGCGGCATTTCTGGTGTATGTCAATATCACCGTCGAACCGCTGTCACCATCGCTGTTTCTGCCATCTCCAACCCCGACTATGTCACCGGAGATGTTTGTGGCTGAGGCGGAACAGTATGCCGATGAAGGAAAGTATTCGCTTGCGCTGCAGGCGTACGACCGTGCGATCCAGTCCTCTCCCCAGGACCCAACTAACTATATCGCTGCCGCGCGACTGAATTTGTACGCGGGCGATTATGACGCGGCTATCGAAAATGCCAGTAACGCAGTATTGCTGGACCAGAATAACAGCATGGCTTCTGCGATTCAGGGTTTTGCCCTTGGCATGCGCGGAGATTATCTGGATGGGGAAACGTCCCTGAACCGCGCTATTGAACTTGATCCGAGCAACGCGGCTGCATATGGCTATCTGTCGATCATGCTTTCAAATAAGATCTTAATCGGTGATGAGGTGCTCGGAGACCTGGACAAAGCCATTGAGGCATCGCGCACGGCAGAGTCGATCGCGTCGAATGGGCTCGAAGCTTTATGGGCGCGCGGAAATGTCCTTGAGATCACGGGCAATTACAACGAAGCAATTACTGAGTTGGAAAATGCGACGGCGATCAATAGTAATATCGCGGAAGTGCATATTGCCCTCGGCAGAAATTACCGTTTCCTGGAAGAATATGACCTGGCAGTTGAAGAATTCACGCGTGCCAATGCGCTTAATCCAAGTGATTCCTTTCCGGATACACTCATTTCGCGCACCTATGCCAGTATTGGTGAGTTTGGGCGCGCCATCCAATATGCTGAACAGGCTCTTGCGGACGAACCGAATGATCCCTATCTGTATGGCAACCTGGGTGTGATGTATAAACAGAATTTTGAATTCGGGCGTGCGATCTTGATGTTAAAACTGGCTGTCGAGGGGGGAGTGACCCCGGAGGGTCTCGTGGTAGAGGGGTTGCCGCTCGCATCAGGTCGTATTGTTGAATATTATTACAACTATGGCTTAGCATTAATGGAATTGGGTTATTGCGGTGGGAATGGAGAGGCGAATGATATCGCGCAGGCGATATTACAGAGTATTAATGGTGATGATATCGCGACCTATAACGCGAATTTCATACTCGAAACTTGTAACGAGAAATTGAATGACCTGCAGCTATTAAATGTTCCTGCACCGACGATGATTCCTACTTTTACACCACAGCCTTCAGCAACTCCCACATCCGCTCCGACAGTAGAACCGACGCCAACGCTGCTTCCTTAGGATAATCACATATGTATGTGCCAAAAAGAAAACCTTTATTTCGCAAAGATACCAGGAAATCCAACCCCTACGGTGTGGCGGGGATGTTGGCGATCATCATCATGCTGGTGATGGTACTGCGCAGCCTGAACCAGGGTGAGATCACGCCGATGTTCCTGCCGACGCCAACGCCCACTCGCACCCTGGATTCATTCGCGGAAGAAGGCGCGGTTTATTTTGGCGCGGGTGACCTCGACAAAGCAATTGAAGCCTACCGACAGGCCGTCGCGCTGGACCCAAATAATCCTGAGCTGCGTGCGGACCTGGCGCGCATCATGGTCTATTCTTCTACCCTGCTGACAATTGATGAAGAGCGGATTGGGCGCTTACAGGAAGCGCTGGATATGGTCAATAGTGCGGTAGAGATACAGGATGAAAATAGTCCTGTTCACGCGGTCAAAGCATTTGTCCTTGATTGGCTGGCAGGGAACCAGGTAACACAGGCTGAGAACGAAGCCATGCTGACTGAGGCCGAGCAGGAGGCGATCTATGCGATCCAGCTCGACAACCAGAATATGCTTGCCCTCGCGTATTATTCCGAGATTCTCGTGGATCAGCAGAAATGGATCCAGGCAGAACAGAACATGCGTGAAGCAGTATCGCGCTCACCGGACCTGATGGATGTACGCCGTATCAATGGATATGTGCAGGAATCGCTGGGTAATTACAGCCAGGCCATTAGTGAATATCAGGAAGCGGTGCGCATCAACCCCAATATGACCTTCATTTATCTGCGATCGGCGCGAACTATCGCCGCTTACAGCAATATGAAGCCGCGCTGGATTATTTTGCCAAAGCGGCAAACATCAATGAGCAGCTCGGCGTGCAGGATCCCATTCCCTATTTCTCGATTGCGACAACCTATACCCAGATGGGAGAGTTTTTCTCTGCTGGCCTCAACGCGAAAAAAGGGCTCAGTTTTGATCCGGATAACGCAGATGCTTATGGCCGGTTGGGAATTGTGTATCATCGCTCACGTAATTATGAGGGAGCGATACCAGCCTTCAAATGCGCGATCCAGGGTTGCAACGCGGAAGAAAGCTGCGAAGTGCTTCAATGTGACCCGGAAACAGATACTGATGTGACTGCTGTGCAGGGCCTGCCGCTGACAGCCGGTACGGTGGACTATTATCTAACTTACGGTGCGGTTTTGGCCGGTATGCACCGATCGGTCAACGGATTTTGCGAAGAGGCAATGGATATTCTGGCGCTGGTCAAAGCGGACTATGGGGATGACCCGATTATCATGCAAAACGTGGATGAGAGTGAGACGATCTGCAACGGGTACGGCTATTTCTAAAATATTAATTTTTTGTTAGATTTTCATATCCTTCCTTGACTTCTCCTAAAAAACAGATTAATATACAAGTATTAGCACTCATATAAGCTGAGTGCTAACATGTTGAAAAATCAAAATATATTTACGGAGGAATCTATGGCAATAAAACTCAAACCTTTGGGCAGCCGATTGGTTGTTGAACCTATCGAGCAGGAAGACGTAACAGCTTCCGGTATTGTCCTGCCGGAAACGGCAAAAGAAAAACCGCAGCGCGCGAAAGTTCTGGCTGTTGGACCCGGTGATCGTGATGATGCAGGAAAACGCATCCAATTAGACGTGAAGGTCGGAGACGTTGTATTATACGCCAAGTATTCTGGTACCGAGATCAAGGTAGAAGGCCAAAAACTCTTGATCCTCAAGGAATCAGATGTGCTGGCGCTTGTTGAGAATTAATCTGCATTTTTTGAATATATAAAGGAGAACACATATGGCAGCAAAACAATTGGTTTTCGGTGAAGAAGCACGCCGAAAACTGCGAGAAGGAATTGACGTATTAGCAGAAGCAGTCGCGACCACACTTGGCCCTAAAGGGCGCAATGTTGCGCTGGACCGCAAATTCGGTTCACCCACCATCACCCATGATGGTGTTACCGTCGCGAAAGAGATTGAACTGGAAGACCCCTTTGAAAACATGGGTGTGCAGCTGCTCAAAGAAGCAGCCACCAAGACGAACGATATCGCTGGTGACGGCACGACCACATCCACCGTTCTGGCCCACGCCATGGTGACTGAAGGCTTGAAAACCCTGGCCGCCGGCGCGAACCCGATGATGCTCAAACGTGGTATTGAAGCGGCTTCAAAAACCGTAGCCGAAGCGATTAGAGCACAGGCTATTGAGATCTCCACCAAAGAAGAGATCGCCAATGTCGCCACCATTTCTGCCCAGGATCGCCCCATCGGCGACCTTATCGCGGAGGTAATGGATAAAGTTGGTAAAGATGGTGTTATCACCGTTGAAGAATCCAAGGGACTGGAATTCGAACAGGAATATGTTGAAGGTATGCAGTTTGACCGCGGTTACATTTCACCTTATTTCGTCACCGATTCTGAGCACATGGAATCTGTTATCGAGAATCCCTATATTCTTATCCATGACAAGAAAATTTCCGCAGCACAGGACTTGCTTCCTCTGCTCGAGAAACTTGTACAGGTTGGCAACCGTGAACTGGTGCTGATCGCTGAAGATATTGACGGCGAAGCGCTGGCAACCATGGTGCTCAACAAGATCCGCGGCACCCTGAACGTGCTCGCAATCAAAGCCCCCGGTTTTGGTGACCGCCGCAAAGCGATGCTGCAGGATATTGCTATCCTGACAGGCGCAACAGTTATTTCTGAAGAAACCGGCCGCAAGCTGGATTCCACCGAAGTTGCAGACCTGGGTCGCGCGGAAAAGGTTGTGTCCGATAAGGACAACACCACCATTATCGGCGGTAAGGGCGATGCGAAAGCCATCAAAGGCCGCATCGAACAGATCCGTGTTGAAATCGAAAAGACCACAAGCGACTACGATCGCGAAAAATTGCAGGAACGTCTTGCTAAGCTCTCCGGCGGTGTTGCCATCATTCGTGTTGGCGCAGCGACCGAAACTGAGCTGAAAGAAAAGAAGCACCGTGTTGAAGATGCTCTCTCCGCGACCCGCGCGGCCGTGGAAGAAGGTATCGTACCCGGTGGCGGCGTTGCTCTCTTGAATGCGATGAAAGAGCTTGATAAAGTCAAGGTCGAAGGCGATGATGCCAATACTGGCGTCAACATCGTTCGCAAGGCACTCGAAGTGCCGATGCGCCGCATCGCATCTAATGCTGGCTTCGATGGTTCCGTCATCGTTGAGAACGTACGCCAGGAACAGGCCAAGACCAAGAGTACCAAAGTTGGCTTCGACATCCTGACTGAAAAATTAGAAGACATGGTCAAAGGCGGCGTGATTGACCCCGCAAAGGTTACCCGCGGCGCGCTCGAAAACGCGACATCCATCGCGGCTATGATCCTGACCACCGAAGCGCTCATCACGGATGTTGAGGAAGATGCTCCTCCCGCAGCACCCGCTGGCCCTCCGATGGGTTACTAAACCAATAAAAGTTAGATCAAACAGGCTTTCCATTCGGAAAGCCTGTTTTCTCTTTATTAATCGTATAATTACGCCCGTGAAACGAAAAACAATAATCTTTACACTTATAACCGTACTCACTATGTTGCTGGCCGCATCCTGTGCAACTGAGGGACAGGAACCTGCTGAGATCACGCAGGATCTCACACCGACTGTTACCGAAATGCCGATGGCGGCGCGCGTGAATGGCACGGGGATATTACTGGCAGACTTTGAAGAAGAACTCAGGCGTTATCAGTCCGCTGTAGGTGAGTTTCAGATGGACGTTTCTGTGGAAGAAGCGCGCCAGCAGGTTTTAGATTACCTGATTGAACAAGCGCTGTTTGTACAGGCAGCGGAACAAAATGGCAATACTGTGGGTGAAGCGGAGTTGGCACAGAAGATTGCTGAACTAACGGAAGCACGTGGCGGGCAGGCTAATCTGGATACGTATCTTGCGGAAAATTTCTATACTCCACAGAGTTTCCGCCGGGCGATTGCGCGCGAATTGGCAATGATCTGGATGCGCAATTATCTGATTGACCAGGTACCCGCAACCGCCGAGCAGATTCATGCGCGGCAGATTTTGGTGGATACCGAGAACGAAGCCATTGCCGTCCAGCGCCGCCTGGAGGTTGGAACGCCATTTGTCGACCTGGCATACGAATATGACCTGCTGACTGGTGGCGAGCTGGGCTGGTTC
>Ga0180436_10004223_pt1 | contig 12961 bp, 12 predicted proteins | sample SS_ome_2_FD_132434 | JGI IMG/M metagenome (GOLD analysis project Ga0180436, IMG submission 132434) | Hypersaline lake sediment archaeal communities from the Salton Sea, California, USA - SS_3_S_2 metaG | ecosystem: Environmental > Aquatic > Non-marine Saline and Alkaline > Hypersaline >...
GGCAGCACCTGGTCCTGCAACTCAACCACCGTCACCCTCTTGCCAAGCCGCTGCAGTTGTTCCGCCATTTCGAGGCCGATGAATCCCGCCCCGATCACGGTCACCGCTTCCGCTCCCTCGGCGGCCTGCTTGATGCGGTCCATGTCCTGCAAATTGCGCAGGGTGTGCACGCGCCGGTCCCCGATGCCCGGGATCGGCGGCCGCACCGGCGAGGCCCCCGGCGCCAGCAGGAGCTTGTCGTAGTCCAGCCACTCCTCCCCGCCGTCCGTCACGCGGCGCACCCGAATCCGCTTCCCCTCCCGGTCGATCTCCACCGCCTCCGTCCCCGCCCGCACGTCGAGGTTCAACATCGCCCGCAGCGACTCCGGCGTCTGCACCGCAAGGCGCTCGCGGTCCGTAATCTCGCCCCCGATGTGGTAGGGCAGCCCGCAGTTCGCAAACGACACGTCCGGCCCCCGCTCGAGCAGCACGATCTCCGCCTCCTCGCTCAGACGCCGCGCGCGCGCCGCCGCGCTCGCACCCGCCGCCACCCCGCCGACTATTACCATCCTTGCTTTCTTCTCACTCATGTCGATTCGTCGATTTCAAGAACTCTCTTCTCTCGTCCCCAAGGTCTCCTGAAAGGCATGACAGAAACTCCTCAAGCGCTCCCGGATCAGCCGGTAGCGCACCGACACCCCCTCCGCCCGCGCCGCCACCAGCCCCGCCTTCTCAAGAACCTTCAAATGCTGCGAAACCGTCGCCTGCGCCAACGGCAGCGCCGCCACAATCTCCCGGCAGCACAACTCCCCACCCTCCTCCATCAACCGCGTCACAATCGCGATCCGCGCCGGATGCGACAACGCCCCCGCAAAGGCCGCCAGCCCCGCCTCCCGCTCGCCAAATAACCCCGCCTTGCTCAAGCGCATCGTTGATCGCGAATAGACGATCATGGGGCGGGCGTCAAGGAGGGATGGGGGAATTCCGAAAAAAAAGCCGCCGCGGCAGGAATGCGGCGGCGGCTGGTGGAGGGTTGGAGGGGAAGTGGCGGCGGGGCCGCCTGTGGGTTGGTTCAGGAGCGTTTGGGCTTGCGGATGAACCATCCGCCGGCGAGGAGGGCGCCGCCGAGGAGGGCGAGGGTGGAGCCGCCGTCGGGCACGCCGAGGGGCTTCAGGTTGATTTGCGCGCCGCTTTCACCCGTCTGGTCGCTGACATGAGTGAAGGCGTCGGGGACGCCGAATTCGCCGAAGAGGGAGTTGAATCCGGAGGGGGCGACATCGTCACCGAAGAAGGTGCTGAAGCTCGGGAGCCCGAGGTTGCCGATACTCAGTCCGAAGGGATCTCCGTCCTGAAAGTAGAGTTCCGGGGTGTCAGGAAACGAGAAGTCGTTTGCGAGGGTGAAGGTGTCGGGACCGACCATGAAGTCGATGCTCAGGAATCCTTCCGGGTCGCCGAACGGATCCCCGATCGGAGACAGGAATTCCAGCCCGGTTCCGGTGAGGTTGGTGTCGTCGTAGGAGAGGGTTCCCATGACGGTCTGGCCGTTGAGGGCGCCGGAGGTGAATTCAATGTTGAAGTCCCGGGTGATGGTTGCCCCGCTGGCGAAGGGCGCTTGAAGCGCGAAGAGGCCGCCGATGATGGCGATGCAGAAGGTTCTCATGGTCATTCAGTTGTGGGTTGATGGGGCCGGTCTCGTCGTCGGGGGACGAAGCGGTATGGCCCGGCAGAGGGAATGACGCAGCTCTTGCGCCAAGTGGATTCAGGAAGGCAGTTTCCGAAGTGCAAAATGCTTATTTTCAGAGACTTGAGAAACTTCCATTTTTCCGGGTGATCTGACCCTGCTGCCGGGGGCGGTCCTAATTGTCAATAATTCCGACACATCGACGGGATCGAGAGGGTTCTTTCGGCATCGGGTGCCCGGTTCGCTGGCAGGAGAGCGAGGAAAGCGAAGTGTCAGGAGTTCCGACACGATAGGGTTCAGGCCGGGTCCGGGATGAAGTCGCGCTTTCGGAACAGGGACGCCATGATGCAACCTTCGTTCTCGATGCGTTCGCGCCCGCCTTCTTCCCGGTCCACCAAGGCGAGGACGAAGGGGGCCTCCCCGCCGGCCTCCCTGACGGCTTGAATGGCCTTGAGAGTGGATCCACCGGTCGTGATTACATCATCGACCACCACCACCGCCTGCCCCTTTGCAAAGTTGCCTTCGATCAGCTTGTGGCGGCCATGCTTCTTGAGTTCCTTGCGAATGACGACCGCCTGGATCAGCCGCCGGCGGTTCCGGTATGCGTGCGAGGACACCGCGAACGCGACGGGATCGGCCCCCATGGTGAGCCCCCCGATGGCTTCGGCATGGAATCCCAGCCGGTTTTCGGCCTCCTCGATCAGCCGCCAGCCCAGGGCGCCGATCAGCTCCATCCCGCGGGGGTCGAGGGTTGTGGTTCGCGCATCGACGTAGAAGTCGCTCTCTTCCCCCGAGGCGAGCCGGAAACGGCCGCGGCACACCGATTGCTCCGCCAACAGCCGCCGGAGTTCTTCTCGTTGGTCGGGAGGTTCCATGGGCGTTGATCGTCTCGGATCCGGCGGGGCTGCCGCAAGCTCCTCGGGGGGAGAGGACTCGCGCGGGGCGCCGGTTGGCTGCCGCCGGGAGGACGCTAGGATTCCGCCGTTTCTGGGCAAGCCCAAAGTCGCGGACCGGATGCGCGCGCCATGGCGTCTGACCGGTGGGGGAGAGCGTTGACGTGATGCATGTGGCGGCTTGCGGAGGGCGCGGCGGGGGCGGGTTTCCTGCGGAGAGCGCTTGTCGAGGCGCCCGTGGACGGGGCAGTCTCGGGAGGTGAGGAAGGCGAACGGCGAGATTCTGCGCCTTCGCGCCGTGATCCGCGGTGCGGTGCAGGGAGTGGGATTCCGGCCGTTCGTGTACGGGCTGGCAAAAGAGTTGGGACTGTCGGGGTGGGTGATGAATACCGGGGAAGGGGTGGTGGTGGAGGTCGACGGGGACGAACGGCGCCTGCGGCAGTTCCTGCTGCGGATCGAGCCCGGGGCCCCCGCCCATGCCGTGATCCATGGGCTCGAGGCGAGTTGGCTGGATGCGGCGGGCTTTGCGGGGTTCGAGATCCGGTCCAGCCCGTTGGCGGGACCGAAGACGGCCTTGGTCCTGCCGGACATCGCGACCTGCGGGCCGTGTCTGCGGGAGATCCTCGACCCGGCGGACCGGCGGTTCGGGTATCCCTTCACGAACTGCACGCACTGCGGGCCGCGGTATTCGATCATCGAGGCGCTTCCCTACGACCGGGGGCGCACCTCGATGAAGGGGTTTCCGATGTGCGCGGCCTGCCGGGCGGAATACGAAAACCCGGAGAACCGGCGCTTTCACGCCCAGCCGAACGCCTGTCCGGACTGCGGCCCGCAGTTGGAACTGTGGTCGGAGGCGGGCGAAGTGCTCGCAGGGCGCGGGGAGGCGCTGCAAGCGGCCGTGGCAGCGCTGCGGGACGGCCGGGTGGTGGCCGTGAAGGGGCTGGGCGGGTTCCATCTGATGGTGCGGGCCGACGACGAGGGGGCGGTGCGCCGGCTGCGGGAACGCAAGCGGCGGGAGGAGAAACCCTTCGCCCTGCTGCTGCCCTCGATCGCGATGGCACGGGAGGTCTGCGAGGTGTCGGAAATGGAGGCGCGCCTCCTCGAGTCGCCGGAAGCCCCGATCGTGTTGATGCCGCGGCGGCAGGGCCCGGCCGGCATCGTGCAGGCGGTAGCGCCGGGGATCGCGCAGCTCGGCGTGATGCTTCCCTCGAATCCGCTGCACCACCTGATGATGCGCGAGCTGGGGACGCCCGTGGTGGCCACCAGCGGGAACCTGAGCGACGAGCCGATCTGCACCGGCAACGAGGAGGCCCTCGACCGGCTGGGGGGCATCGCGGACCTCTTCCTTGTGCACGACCGCCCGATCGTGCGGCACGTGGACGACTCGATCGCACGGGTTCTGCTGGGTCGCGAGATGGTGCTGCGGAGGGCGCGGGGATATGCCCCGATGCCGGTCCCCCTCCCGGACGGCGGGTTGGCGCCGGACGCCCCGCCGGTGCTGGCGGTGGGGGCGCACCTGAAGAACACCGTGGCGGTCGCAAGCGCCGGACGCGTCATCGTGAGCCAGCACCTCGGCGACCTCGAAACGGAGGCCGCCTGCCGGGCCCACGAACGCGCCGCGCGGGACCTGCAGCGGCTCTTCGAGGTCGCGCCCCGGCGCGTGGCCTGCGACCAGCACCCCGACTACGCCTCGACCCGCTACGCGGAATCTACCGGACTTCACGTAACACGGGTGCAGCACCACCACGCCCACGCCATGGCCTGCATGGCGGAGAACGGAATCGCGCCCCCGGCGCTGGCGGCGGTCTGGGACGGGACGGGATACGGCACGGACGGCACGATCTGGGGCGGGGAGTTTCTCGAGATTTCGGCCGGGGGATTCCGGCGGGCGGCTCACCTGCGGACCTTCCCGTTGCCGGGGGGGGACGCCGCGGCCCGCGAACCGCGGCGGGCCATGGCCGGGATGTTGTGGGAGATGGGACGCTTCGAGGAACTGGGCGACAGGTTCGCCGCCCACGAACGGAGGCTGCTGGAGCGCATGTTCGCCCGCGGCGTCAACACCGTCCCGACCAGCAGCGCCGGGCGCCTGATCGACGGCGTGGCCTCGCTGCTGGGCCTGCGCCAGGTGGCGCACTACGAGGCGCAGGCCGCGATGGAACTCGAATCCGCGGCCGCGGCGGCCGGCGAGGCCGCTGGATTTACGGTGTCCGTAGTCGGACGTGAACGCCCGTGGAGCGTCGACTGGGCGCCGTGGATCGAGGCCATGACGACGGGGCTGGCGGCCGGGGAAGGGCCCGGCCCGCTGGCGGCCCGGTTCCATCGCGCCCTTGTCGGGGCGCTGGTCGAGGTGGCGCGCCGGGCGGAATGCGGGCAGGTCGTGCTGAGCGGGGGCTGCTTCCAGAACCGGATCCTGCTCGAAGGGGCGGTGCGGGAACTGCGCAAGGCGGGATTCCGGCCCTTCTGGCACCAGCGCATCCCGCCCAACGACGGCGGGGTCTCCTGCGGCCAGGCGGTGGCGGCGCAGTTGCCGGGCCCGGTCCGCGGCGGTTGTGAAGGAGGGAGGTGACTCCGCGCCGGGGCGATGCATCCAGGTGGTGGAGGCAGGCGAGGCACTCCAAGGGCCGCCCCGATTCTTGCCGTCCGCGCTTTGGCAGCGCCCGGCTCAATCGAGCATGAGTTCCTCGCGGACCTCCTCGTTGTTGAGGAGTTCGCGTTCCTCGCTGACGACGCGGCGGCTTCGGGTCCGGAGTTCGCGCTGGATCTGTTCGTTGATGATGCGGCGGGAGCGGATCTCCTTCACGTAGGAACTGAGTTCCACGTAGGCGTCGAAGAAGTCCTTGGTGCGGGGGTCGAGCATCGGGCGGAGGCGCCGGAGTTCGAAGACGAGTCCGGCGAGGACGTCGTCGCTGCCGGTGTCGAGGAAACTGCCGTCTTCCATCATGACGCCGAAGGAGGCCGCCGCCTCATCGATCGCCATGATGGAGCCCGCCAGCGACAGCTTCGACGGTCCCCGCTTGACGCTGTGAAGATAGAGGACCCGCGCCGAGAGATGGTTCGGGGCGAGGTCCACGATCTTCTTGAGTTTTGCCCGCACCTTCGGGTGGGTGGCGAATCGTTCGTCACGTTCGAGGGCCTTCCGGACGAGGGCGAATTCGTCGAGGGCGCTCTGCAACTTCCGGTCCCGATTCGCGATTCCGAGTTTCCTTGCCTCGTCGAAGTTCTCGAGGGAGAAGATCTGGATCGCGTGGAGGGGGGCGATGCCCTGCATGATGTAGAGGTCGGAGACGGTGTGGCTGTTGGCGGCGGGCAGGCCGATGATCGGGCAGCCCTTTTTCGAGGCGGCACGGATCTTGCCCATGATGCCGCCGACGGGCCGCACCTCCCCGGTGGCGGTCATGTCCCCGGTGGCGGCGAAGTCCGGGTCGAGTTCGTCCCCGGTGATGATGGAGTCGACCAGCAGGGCACACACAAGGGCCGCGGAGGGACCGTCCTTGGGGGAGTACTTGTCCGCGAATCCCAGTTCGACCCGGTATCCGAGGGGGAGTCTCTCGCGGTGCCGGATGCGAATGAATTTGGCGACCTCGCTGGTGGCGGAGGTCATCAGTCTTCCCACTTCCTGGTTGAAACCGATCGAGAACGCGCCCTCTTCGTCGCTGACCGCGGTGGCGTTCATTTGGGAGGCGGTGCCCGCGACCGAACCGTCGTCCAACTCGATCACAAGGAGCCCCTTGACCTGCGACTGCAGACGCGGCGGCTCGGCAGCATGCACGCCGGGCAGCACGAGCACCCCAAGCCCGGCGGCAAGGCGGATCGCCCCGGCGAGGGCGGCGGCGTGGCAGAGATCAAATAACATCGCGCCCGACCCTAGCCCGGAACAAGGCGGCATGGCGATCCGAAATCCTGGGAGGAGATCACCAGATCGCCGCCCCATGAGGAAGAAGTCCGCCCCGAGGTTGTAGGCATGGTTCACGTTCCGCTCGAAAAGCGCCATGTTCATGCCCATGAAGGCATGGTCGAGGCCGCCGCGCCCCTCGCGGCTGTCCCCGCAGTAGGCGAACTTCACGAGGCCCGCGCCGGCCGGCGGGGCCGTCTTGAAGCGGAACCCGCCGAGGGCCGTCTCTCCGGCGCGGATCGAGTAGGGGTAGGTGTTCGAGGCCTTCAGCCCGGTTACGGGGATTTCATTTTTGTCCGGGATGAAGCAATAGTGCGATCGCTGCTGGCAGAGCGTCGGATCAGGCTCAAGGCTGGATGCTTCCCGTTGCGACTCGTTCGCATCAGCAAGGGTTTTCTTGATCTTCTTCTGCGATATTGTCAACAAAGAGCTTCTTGCGGTTGTCATTGGCTGGGGGCGGGGGTAGGGTCCGGCATGTGTTTGGCGGTTCCTGGCAAGCTGGTGGAGATTGAGGGGGACGATCCGATGTGGCGGAGCGGGAAGGTGGATTTCGGGGGGATTTTGAAGGAAGTGAACCTCGGGTGTGTGCCGGAGGCGGAGGTGGGGGACTACGTGCTGGTGCACGTGGGGCTGGCGATCAGCAGGGTGGACGAGGAGGAGGCTCGGCAGGTGTTCGAATATTTGCGTGAAATGGAGGAGCTGGAGGAGCTGGAAAAGGCGGAGGAACCCGCGTGAAGTATGTCGACGAGTACCGGGACGGCGGGCTGGCGCGGAAGTTGGCGGCCGATCTGCGGGAGGTGACGACCCGGTCATGGGCGCTGATGGAGGTCTGCGGCGGCCAGACGCACGCCATCGTCAAATTCGGGATCGACGAGCTTTTGCCGGAGGGGGTGGAATTGATTCACGGGCCCGGGTGTCCGGTGTGCGTGACGCCGCTGGAACTGATCGACAAGGCGCTGGCGATCGCGGCGCGGCGGGAAGTGATTTTTTGTTCGTTTGGCGACATGTTGCGGGTGCCGGGGAGCACGACCGACCTGCTGGCGGTGAAATCGCAGGGGGGCGACGTGCGGATTGTCTACTCGCCGCTGGATGCGGTGAAGCTGGCGGCGGCGCATCCGGACCGGGAGGTGGTGTTTTTTGCGGTGGGGTTTGAGACGACGGCGCCGGCCACGGCGATGGCGGTGTGGCGCGCAGCGCAACAGGGCCTTGAGAACTTCTCGATACTGGTGTCGCACGTGTTGGTCCCTCCGGCAATGGAGGCGATTCTCTCCGCGGAGCAGAATCGCGTGCAGGGGTTCCTTGCGGCGGGGCACGTGTGCACCGTGATGGGCTACGAGGAATACCACCCGCTGGCGGAGAAGTATGGGACGCCGATCGTGGTGACGGGTTTCGAGCCGCTCGACATTTTGCAGGGGGTCCTGATGTGCGTGCGGCAGCTCGAAGAGGGGCGGGCGGAAGTCGAGAACCAGTACACGCGGGTGGTGCGGCGGGAGGGAGCGGCGCCGGCGCGGGAGCTGATCCGGAAGGTGTTCCGCGTCGTGCCACGGAAATGGCGGGGGGTGGGAGAAATTCCCGCGAGCGGTCTGGGCCTGGCGGACGAGTTCCTCGCCCTTGACGCGGAGCGCAGGTTCGGGGTCGGGGAGACGAGGGTCGAGGAGTCCGGGGAATGCCTGAGCGGACTCGTCTTGCAGGGGCGGATCAAACCCCACGAGTGTCCGGCCTTCGGGACGAAATGCACGCCGGAACATCCGCTGGGCGCCACCATGGTCTCCTCGGAGGGCGCCTGCGCCGCCTACTACAGATACCGCGGCGTCGAGGTGGCATAGGGAGGCAAGCCTCGGACCGATTGATGATTGGCGATCTCTGATTTTTGAAGGGCGATTCACTTCAGAAATCACATCGAAGATCGAGAATGGGCAATCAAACCGGATTCATCTGAAAGGGGACATCACTCGTGAGGCAGGGCTTCAGACGCCCGAGGTTCGGATTGACTGATCCGTCAAATCCGCCAAATCCGTTGCGGAGCGGGGCCTCACCTGCCTAGCTTCGTTCATGGTCATCGTTCTGGGAGTCACGGGATCGATCGCGGCCTACAAGGCGGTTGATCTGGCATCGCAACTGGTGAAGCGCGGGCACGAGGTGCACGCCGTCATGACGCGCGCCGCGACCGGGTTCATTCCGGCTCTCACGCTGCAGGTCATTTCGCGGAATCCCGTCATGGCGGCCCTCGAGGACGAAGAGGAGTCGTGGAAGCCGGGCCACATCGACCTTGCGGACCGGGCCGGGCTTCTGCTGGTGGCGCCGCTGACCGCCAACACGCTCGCCAACTTCGCGCTCGGACTTGCGCCCGACTCTCTCAGCAGCATTTACCTTGCAACCCGGGCGAGGGTCCTCCTCGCCCCGGCGATGAACGGGAAGATGTGGGACCATCCGGCCACCCAGCGCAATGTCGCACAACTCAAGGCCGACGGCTGCCACTTCATCGGGCCGGAAGCTTCCGGCATGCTGGCCTGCGGATACGAAGGCGCCGGTCGTCTCGTGCCCGTGGACCTCATCCTGACCGAGGTCGACCGGCTCCTCACCACCGAAGGGGACCGCGAAGTCTGAGTTCGCGCCCGAACCGACAGCCACTGCAAAACGCGCGACGCCCTTGAACGTTCTCATCACGGCCGGACCGACCCGGGAGCCTCTGGACCCGGTGCGTTACCTGACGAATCGCTCTTCGGGGAAGATGGGGTATGCCGTGGCCGCCGCCGCCGCGCAGCGGGGCCACCATGTCACTTTGGTCTCCGGGCCCACCGTTCTCGACGTGCCGCCCCGGGTGGATTTCCTCCCGGTCGAGACCTGCGGGGAGATGTTCGAGGCCGTCCGGCAACAGATCGGCCGGGCCGATGCAGCCATTTTCGCGGCGGCCGTGGCTGATTACCGGCCCGCCGCCGCCGCCGTCGGGAAGATCAGGAAGACCGGCGAAACGATGTCGCTCGAGCTGGTCCGCAACCCGGACATCCTCGGATCCGCCCGCGGCGAGTTCGGCTTCGCGGGGGTCCTCGTGGGGTTCGCCGCCGAAACCGCCGGCCTCGAAGCCAACGCCCGCGACAAACTGCATCGCAAAGGCTGCGACATGGTGGTCGCCAACGACGTCTCCAAGCCGGGCCTTGGATTCGACTCCGACCGCAACGAAATCCTTCTCGTCTATCCGGATCGATCCGTTCCCCTTCCGCCCGATTCCAAGGAACGCCTCGCCCATCTCATTCTGGACGCCGTCCAGGAGTTGCGCCGCGACCGTCCCTCTGCCACAACCCTCCCCGGATGAAGCATCTTCAAGTCGCCGAACAGGCCGCCCGCGAGGCGGGGGCGCTCCTTCGCCAGCACTTCGGTCGCGAAAAACACGTCGACGAGGCCGCCCACCATGACATCAAGCTGGCCCTCGACCGGGAGGCCCAGGAACTCATCACCCGTGTCCTCCTCGACGCCTTCCCCGGCCACGCCATCTACGGCGAGGAGGGCCTCGCGGGCGACCTTGACTCGCCCCATCAATGGATCGTCGACCCGATCGACGGAACCGTGAACTACCTCCACGACATCCCGCACTTCTGCATCTCGATCGCCCTCCGCGAGGAAGAGGAACTCGCCCTTGGCCTCATCTTCGACCCCATGCTCGACGAACTGTGGACCGTCGCGCGGGGCGGGCCGGCCTGCCTCAACGGCCGGACAATCAGCGTGTCCTCGCGCGCCGCCCTCGAAGAGTCCATCCTCTTCATCGGTTGCGGGAAAGACGAGGAAGGCTTGCGGATCGGCCTTCCCCGGTTCCAACGCGCCTCGCTTCGGGCTCGCAAGATGCGCCTCATGGGATCCGCCGCCCTCGGCATGGCTTATGTCGCCACCGGCCGCCTCGACGCCTACATCGAGTCCCGCATCTCCCTCTGGGATGTCGCGGCCGGACAGCTTCTCGTCGAGACCGCCGGAGGGAAGGTCGATCTCGATCCCCACCCCTCGGAGCCGGATACCTACTCGATCGTGGCCACCAACGGCCGCCTCCCGATCCACGAAATCCTCTGAACCCGCCCCTTGACCTCATGACCCGCGTCGGCATCGGATACGACGTCCATCGTTTCGCCGCAGACCGCCGCCTCATCCTTGGCGGGATCGAGGTTCCGCACTCGCACGGGCTGGCGGGTCACTCCGACGCCGACGTCCTTTCCCACGCCATTGCGGACGCCATTCTCGGCGCCCTCGGCCTGCCCGACATCGGATATTTCTTCCCGCCCGACGACCCCGGCATCGAGGGCATCTCGAGCCTTGAAATCCTGGCCCGCTGCCGCCGGCTCGCGGCGGAGCACAACGCATCCCTCGTCAACATCGACAGCACCCTCGTCGCAGAAGCCCCCAAGGTCCTGCCCTACCGCGACGCCATGCGCGAGCGCCTCGCGGCCGCCCTCGGCCTCGAGGCGAGCCGGGTGGGCGTCAAGGCCACCACCAACGAAGCCATGGGCTTTGTCGGCCGGCGCGAAGGCATCGCCGCCATCGCCGTGGCCGCCGTCGACGTGCACGACGGACCACTCTAAATCGTGTCCTCGACGGTGCGCTTGCCGGCCTTGCGGTCGTGGTATTGTTGTTCGATCCACGCGTAGGTGGGTTTGATGCCTTCGCGGATCGGGGTGGCGGGTTCCCAGCCGAGGATCTCCCTGATCATGGTGTTGTCGCTGTTGCGTCCGGCCACCCCGGTCGGAGCGTCGGGGTTGTAGCTGCGCTCGAGCTTGATGCCGCCGGCTTCCTCGACGATGCCGGCCAGCTCTTCGATGGTGATCATCTCGCTCGTCCCGAGGTTGATGGGGGTGGCGTTGAGGGCGTCGCAGTGCATGATGCGGTCGATGCCGTCAAGGCAGTCGTCGATGTACATGAAGCTGCGGGCCTGGGTGCCGTCGCCCCAGATTTCGATCGTCCCGCCACCCTTGTCCTTGGCCTCGACGACCTTGCGGCACAGGGCCGCCGGGGCCTTTTCGCGTCCCCCGTCCCAGGTCCCCCACGGACCGTAGACGTTGTGGAAGCGCGCAATGGCCGTGAACATCCCCCGTTCCGCGGTGTACTCCTGGCAAAACATCTCGGACACGAGCTTCTCCCAGCCGTATCCGCGCTCCGCCATCGCGGGATAGGCGTCCGATTCCTTCAAGGCCCGGCAGTTGGGGTCCTCCTGCAGCGTGGTGTTGTAGGCACACGCCGAGGACGAGAAGAAATAGCGCCGCACCCCCGCCCGGTAGGCCTGCTCGATAAGGTGCGTGTTGATCAGGATGCTGCGAAGACACAGCACCCGGAAGCGCTCGATGAATCCCATCCCCCCCATGTCGGCGGCCAGGTTGTAGACTTCCGCCGCCCCCTCCACCGCGCGCCGGCAGTTGCCCTCGTCGGCGAGGTCGAGCGACAGCGACTCCACCCCCGGCGTCTGCTGGTACCACTGGGGCAGCGGCTTGCGGTCCACCGCCCGCAGACGGGTGAACCCCTTCTCCTTCAAAAAGCGCACCAAGGCGCCCCCGATGAAGCCGCCGGCACCGGCGACGAGGATCACCTCGTCCTTCCTCGCCGGAGCGTGGGCCGGATCTGTCTGTCCGCTCATTGGTTTTGTTCCTCAGCGTTCACGCGCGATGGCGCCTCCCCCCGGCCCCTACAGCACGAAAAGCCCGCCGTCAATGCCCACCCGCCCCGGGGGATGCCCGCCTTCGCTGGCGAGACGAAGAGGGCGCTCCCATCGCGGCGGCCGGGGAAACAATCGGCCCCCGCCGCTCTCCCCGCGCCATACATTGGTAGATCGCGCCAGGAACTCGATTCGCGCCTGCCTCGCCATGCCCCGAAGGAAGCAGGATCGGAGACATCTGCAATAGAAACGTTGACTGACCCCTGCTCGTCGGGGGTGCGGAGGCATTTGGGAGGCGCTGACGCCGCACGAGTGAGGAACGAACGGGTGCGGGGTGACAATTCCAGAAAACCTGTTAGATTCGAAAACCTTGCCTGACCCCATTCATGACGCGGCGGGGTGGGAAGGGGAATCCGGCGCCGGGGGATCGAGTGTGGTGGGGAGGTTCGGCCCGGAGGGCCCGCCGGCGCAGGGCGGAGTGTCGGCCACGGAGGGGAGGGGGCCGTAGATGTCGTGACCGGGCTTGATGCGTCCGTGGGGGTGGGTGCGGGCGTGGCCGAGGTGATACGGTGCTTCAAAGGGATTTATCGGATCGGCCAGAGGAGCAAACCAGAAAGCGGACCGACGGGCGATGTCCAATCCTTCTGGCCGTCCCCTTTTCTTCCTTGAAGGGGGGAGTTGTGTACCGATGCAGGCAACGAATGCGGGGACTGATACGGGGTGACGATTTGTTGGGTGGCCAAATGTAAAAATATTTGGCCTGACCCCTTTCCGTGCACGAAATATCTTCTGCGATCCGCCTCTGCGGTCTTTCCATTCCCTTCTGCCATGTTCAACGGGATCGATTGGCTCGCTCCCAACCATTGGTCCCGGGCATGCCGGTGGAC
>Ga0180436_10004226_pt1 | contig 12959 bp, 10 predicted proteins | sample SS_ome_2_FD_132434 | JGI IMG/M metagenome (GOLD analysis project Ga0180436, IMG submission 132434) | Hypersaline lake sediment archaeal communities from the Salton Sea, California, USA - SS_3_S_2 metaG | ecosystem: Environmental > Aquatic > Non-marine Saline and Alkaline > Hypersaline >...
CATGGATCCGGCTTCAGTGAGTTCGTCAAAGCCGACTTCCAAATCCAGCATCGACTCAGGGATGCAGCCGCCCGAGGGCCCGCCGGTCTGGACAGCCTTGAATTTTTTATCTCCGGGTATGCCGCCGCCGATGTCGTAGATGATCTCCCGCAGGGTAATGCCCATGGGGACTTCAACCAGGCCGGTGTTGTTGATTTTACCCACCAGGGAAAATATTTTCGTGCCTTTGCTGCTTTCTGTGCCGAAACGGGTAAACCAGTCAGCCCCTTTATTGATGATGAGCGGCACATTGGCCCAGGTCTCCACGTTGTTCAACACACTGGGCCGCTCCCAGAGGCCTTTGATATTGGAGCGGATGTATTTCGGACGGGGTTCCCCTACCCTGCCCTCAAGGGCCGTCATCAGCGCGGTGGACTCACCGCACACAAAGGCGCCGGCACCCTGGTGCACGATCACCTTGAAATCAAAACCCGACCCGAGAATATTCTCTCCCAGGAAACCGTATGCTTCCGCCTGCTGGATGGCAAGGTTGATATTCTGCACAGCCAGGGGATATTCCTGTCGCACATATATGTACCCTTCGTGTGCACCAATAGCAAAGCCGCCGAGGATCAAGCCTTCCAGGATGGAATGCGGGTTGCCTTCAAGCAGCGCCCGGTCCATAAATGCACCAGGATCACCTTCGTCGGCATTGACGATTACGTATTTTATGGGTTCCGCAGCATTCCGAGACCCTTCCCATTTCCTGCCGGCCGGGAAACCCGCTCCGCCCCGGCCCCGCAGGTTTGATTTTTTTACCTCCAGAAGAACATCTTCGGCGGACATCTCGAACAGCGCCTTGGTCAGCGCCGAATATCCGTCAATGGCCAGGTAGTCGTCAATACTTTTGGAGTCGATCCAGATGTTGTTGGCAATGAGATGCCGTTTCTGATGCTTGTAAAAAGGGATGTCGTTTTCATGAACAGCGTGTTCGCCCGTGGCCGGGTCCTTAAAAAGCAGGCGTTCAACCACTTGCTTTTCCTTGACGGTTTTTTCGATAATCTCGGCCACATCTTCAACCGTTACCCCGAGGTAGCATATCTCGTCAGGATGAATGACCATCACCGGACCTCTTTCGCAGAATCCCGGGCATCCGGTGCCTTTGGTGTCCACTTCCGCAGACAAACCCTGGCGGTCAAGTTCTTCCTTAAAGGCCGCGATGACCTCATTGGCTCCGGAAGCCACGCAACCGGCACCGGCGCATATGGAGATGCAAGTTTTTTCCGGATTCCTTTGAGCTGCAAGTTTCTCTCTATAATCTTTTAAGGCTTCGGGCGAGTTCAAACGCGCCATAGTTAACTCCAAATACCCTCATTGCTTTATAACGTTAAAAACCTATTAAAAGTCGTTGTATATGCTGTTATCCATCGAGCGGTTTCAAAATTTCAAGCCGTGCCCAAGGTCATTGCTTGATCTGCTGAAAAAACTGCAGCATACTTATGACCAGTTGAGACCCTGAAACCGCTTCTACTCGTATTTGTTCAACACCTCACCGGCTTTTCCGGGCAGAACCTTGCCGTGGGCCTTTCCATCCACTTCCATAACCGGGCCCAGGGCGCAGCATCCTAAGCAGTTAACCGTTTCGAGACTGAACTTCAATTCCAGGTCTGTCTCACCGGGTTTGATTCCAATGATGTCCTGTACCGTGTCGAGAACGCGTGGTGCCCCGCGAACATGGCAGGCCGTGCCCATGCAGATGTGGACCTGGTGCCGTCCCTTGGGCACCAGACTGAATGCCTTGTAAAAAGTGACAATGTGCTGAATTCTGGACACAGGGACCGCCAGCTTTTCGCTTACCCTGTTCAAGGCCTCGCCGGGCAGCCAGCGGTTTTCGCTCTGAATGTCCAGCAGGATCTGGATCAGATAACTGGCTTCGTCCTGGTATTTTTCTATGATTTCATCGACTCTTTCAATATTCATGCAGGATGTCCTTAAGTGGTCAGGGCATATTGGCTGCTGTCTGTGTCGTACCTTACGAGTCCATGCCGCGATGTACTGTTCATGTGTCGGGACACATCCGATGGATTCAGCCCCAGCTGCTTTGAAATGTCCTGGGTTGAAAGGGGATTGTCCTTCAGGAGCAGCATGATCTGGCTGACGGCCAATCTGTCCGCCAATATATCATCAATGAGCCGGTTGACTTTGCCGCTGTTGAAGAAATCCCGGTATTCTTCTTCTGTTTTCTCCGGCACCCTGAGCCGCTCCCTTTCCACGAGCTTGAGAAAGGGAACCAGTTTACGAGCAGCGGCCATCTTGAATGCCAGCGAACGGTCATCCATGCCTTCTTCACCGTTGACAATGGGGCCCAGGCGTCTGACCGTGTCCACAAATTCGTCGGTGACTTCGGCCAGCCGGTTGCCTTCGGCACCGGACATAAAAGCAATCCTCAGCCTTTCAGGGTTAAGCCCCATGTGTTGCATCATCTTTTTGCACAGGTGTACGGTGGCATATGCATCGAAATTGCCGTGGGTGATGTAGTTGCATTCACCCAGACGACAGCCGCCGATCAATACACCGTCCTGACCGTTGGCAAAGGCCCTGAGGATGAATTCCAGATCAACCCTCCCGGAACACATGACCCTGACAAGCCGCACCTCGGTCGTATATTGCAGTCTGGAAACTCCAGCCAGGTCAGCAGCACCGTATGCTCACCAGTGGCAGACAAATCCCAGTATCTTAGGTTGAAACTCGAATGCATTGCTCATAGGGGTATATCTCCCTTTTATCTAATAAATTTTCAATGCGTGTGATGTGCACCGAATAGAAATTCTGGTTATAAATATGTTTGAAGTCCCACTATATCATCCACCTTGAAAATTTATTAGGCGGCGTCGATCTGGTTCACCATTTCGTCGTCCGTAAAATGCTTTAAAACAATGGCGTTTGTCGGGCACTTGGCATTGCAGAGACCATCCCCTTTGCAGAGAATGGGGTTCACCCAGGCTTTTTTTCCTTTGGGCGTGTCCACAAACTCGATGGCATCGTAGGTGCAGGCGGTGATGCAGGCACCGCACGACACACAGTCTTCCTTTTTTACCTCACAAACCGAACCCGAGGCCGTAACCGTATCGTTGGCCAGCAGCGTCAGGACCCTGCCGGCAGCGCCATAGGCCTGATTGATAGTTTCCTGGACGTGCTTGGGATAATGGGCGGTTCCGCAGAGAAACACGCCGTCTGCAGCAAACTCCACCGGCCTCAGTTTGACATGGGCCTCCTTGAAAAAATCGTCCGGGCTCAAGGTGACCTTGAACATACCGGCAATCTTTTGGGTGGATTCAGCAGGGACGACAGCCGCGGCCAGGGAAAGGATGTCTGCGTCCAACTCCAGCCGTTGGCCCAGGATAGGATCGGGAACGTAAATTCTGAGGATATCTCTGCCGCCTTCCTTGGCAGCCTCCACCTGGGGAGGATCCTCTGGCCGGTAGTGGATGAAGCGTACGTGTTTGTCTGATGCTTCCCGGTAAAAATCCTCCCTGAAACCGTAGGTGCGCATATCCCGGTAGAGGATATAGATGTCCATATCCGGGTTAATCTCCTTGAGTTTCAAGGCGTTTTTCACAGCATGACTGCAGCAGACCCTGGAACAGTAGTTCCGTTCCTCACAGCGACTGCCCACGCATTGGATCATAACCACGCTGCGCGCACCGGTGACTGTAGCGTCCTTCTGGGCAATGCGTTCTCCCAGGGCCATATGGGTAACCACCTTTTCATCCTCCCCATACATGTATTCGGTGGGTACATACTCTTCAGCCCCAATGGCCAGCACGGATACCCCGTGCTGAATGGTTTTCTCCTGTCCTTCGCTTGTCAGCGTGGTGGTGAAATTTCCCAGGTAACCGGCTACGTCTATTATTTCCGCCTCGTGGGAAACATGGATCATGGGATTGCCGTAAACCGCTTGGATCAAATCCTTGAGATACACCTGAACATCCATGCCCTCGATGGTTTTGTTCAGCCGGCGCGCCATGCCGCCCAGCTGATTTTCTTTCTCCACCAGATGCACTTCGTGCCCCTGGGCAGCTATGGAGAGGGCGCAGGTCATTCCGGCAATGCCGCCACCCACCACCAGCGCGGTTTTATTGACCGGCAGATCGAATTCCTGCAAGGGTTCAAGAGCGCGTGACCTGGCCACCGACATGCGGAGGATATCTTTGGCTTTTATGGTTGCCTCTTCCTTCTGCCGGGAGTGAACCCACGAACAGTGTTCGCGGATATTGGCCATTTCGCAGTAGTATTGATTGAGTCCCGCTTCCCGCAAGGTGTCCCTGAACAGTGGTTCCAAAGTCCTGGGGGAACAGGCTGCGATGACGACCCGGTTCAGGCCCTTTTCCTCGGCCAGGTCGGTGATCTCCTTGGCGGAATTGGTGGCGCACGAAAACAGCTGCTCCTGCGCATAAACAACATTGGGCAGGGTCAGTGCGTATTCCACGGCAGAAGGCACGTCAACCACACTGCCGATGTTGGCGCCGCAATGGCACACAAAGACGCCAACCCGGGGCGCTTCCTGGGAAACATCCCTTTCAGCCGGGTAAACCCGCTCTTTGGCCAGCTTGCCGCGGCGAAAATCAAGCAGTTCGCCGCACTGCGTACCAGCCCCACTGGCGGTGAATACGGATTCAGGGATATCGGTGGGCCCCTGGAAAGCACCGCTGACAAAGACACCCCGGCGATTGGTTTTTACCGGGTTGGTGTGAATGGCCCTGCTGAATCCGTGGTCGTTGAGTTCTATGCCGTACATGTCGGCTATTTTTTGACGCTCGGCAGGCGGATTCAACCCGATGGACAACACCACCATGTCGAATTCCGCGTCTTTGACGCCGTCATCAGGTGTGGCATACCTGATGCGCACGTTTCCGGTTTCAGGATCCTCACCGGCAATAGATGCGTAGCTCCTGATGAATTGAACACCGGGAAGCTGTTCAGCCCGTTGGAAGTAGCGCTCAAAATCCTTGCCAAAGGACCGGATGTCGTTATGGAAGACCGTACATTCCGCCTCGGCATAATGGTCTTTGGTCAGAATGACCTGTTTCTGCGTGTAGGTGCAGCACACCCCGGAGCAATAGCTGTTTTCACCCGGCGTGACCTTTCTGGAACCGACACATTGAATCCAGGCGATTTTCCGGGGGTGTTCTTTGTCGGATTCGCGCAGGACCTGGCCGTCATAGGGACCGGTGGACGACAGCAGTCGTTCATAGTCCATGCTGGTGACCACATTCTTGAACTTGCCATAGCCATACTCGTCCATGGACTTGGGGTCAAACGGCTCCATCCCATTGGACAGAATAACGGCCCCCACGTTAATTTCTGCTTTCTCGACTGTCTGGTTAAAATCGATGGCTTCGTTTTGACACACACCCCGGCATATATCGCATTTGTTTTCTTTCAGAAACAGACAGCTTTCATCGATGTATGCCACCAGCGGAATCGCCTGGGAAAAATAAACATGCACAGCCTTGTTCATTGAAATTTCCTGGTTGAAAACGTCAGGATATTCCATGGGGCAATATTTTACGCAGGTGGCGCAGCCCGTGCACTTATCTTCAATGATGTACCTGGGTTTTTTGTGCAGGGTGACGTTGAAATCACCTGCCGTGCCTTCCACGCTGGCAACTTCAGTGTATGTCAGAACTTCTATGTTGGGGTGCCGGCCGACCTCGACCAGTTTAGGTGAAAGAATTCACATGGAGCAGTCGTTGGTCGGAAAGGTCTTGTCGAGCTGGGCCATATGCCCGCCGATACTCGGCTCCTTCTCCACCAGAAAAACCTTGAATCCGGCAGCAGCTAAGTCGAGAGAGGCTTGTATCCCGCTCACGCCCCCGCCCACAACCAGCACATCTCCAAACTGATTGTCGGCGGCATTTCCAGAAATCTGCAATCTGACCTCGATTGGCAATACGTCGTTTCCCACGGTACTCATCCTTAGTTACGTCGTTAAATTGATAAATCGTTAAATCGTTGACGTTGTGGCCACAGGCAATCGGCACCATTTGACAATTCTCGACATCTCAAGTTTCATCCTCTGTAGCACTGAGATTCAGTCCTCTGGATTCTGTTCTCCGACCTATTCCGAGACTTCGTTCACTATTTCCGCAATGTCCTTGATCTCCAGGACGTCTTCAAACTCCAGATTCAGCCGGCTCTCTTCAAAATTGGTAATGCAGTAGGGGCAGGCGGTTGCCAGCACTTGGGCGCCTGTGTCTTTGGCCTGTTGCAGCCTGAGGTCTGAAAAACGATCTTCCTGAGGCGTATCCATCCAGATGCGTCCGCCACCACCGCCGCAGCACAGGCTGTCGGCATGCGAATCAACCATCTCCGTAAGTTCCAGGCCCTCTATCTTTTCAAGCAGATTACGGGGAGCCGTGTAGATATTGTTGTGCCGCCCCATGTAGCAGGGATCGTGATAGGTGACTTTCTTTGGATACTCCCCGCTGATTTCGAGCCTGCCTGCCACCACCAGTTCTTCAAGGTATTCGGATAAATGCAGGATTTCAAAATGCACCATGAATTCCGGGTATTCGTTTTTAAAGGTGTGCAGGCAGTGGGGTGAGGAGACCACGAGTCTTCTCACACCGCGGTCGATGAAGGTTTTAATGTTGTCCCGGGCCAGTTGCTTGAAAACTTTTTCGCTGCCTGTTTTACGGATGCTTTCACCGCAGCAGTTTTCATCGCTGCCCAATATGCCGAAATCAACCCCGGCCTTATTGAAAATATCCACGGTGGCCCTGGCTGCCTTTTTCATCCGCGGGTCATAGCTGAAATAACACCCCACGAAATAGAGGATCTCCATGCCCTCGGCATAGGGTTTAACCCCGAGGCCCTCTGCCCAGTCCGCTCTTTTCTGCCGCTCTCCCTGCAGGGGGTTGCCTTCGGAAATCAGACTGGCACGGGCTGTACGTGCGGACCGCACGGAAGCGGGAAACACTTCATATTCAGCGGCAACCCGACGCAGGGACACCCCCATCTCAATCTGTTTGACTCCCCGAGGGCATCTTTCCGGGCATCTGCCGCAGGTGGTGCAGCGCCAGATATCATCACCATCGATCTCAGTTAGACCGAATGTGGCTTCACGTATGATTTTACGTATGCTGAATTGCCGGACGCGGTTCCATGGGCAGACTGCGTCACATAAACCGCACTGAAAACAAAACCTGAAGGCTTCCCCGCCGGCCTCCATGATTTCGTCGATAACTTCTTTAAAAGGGGCTGCTGTCTCCAATGCTTTTCCTTTTCAGACTGACGACGTCGCGCTATAGATAGAATGTTGCACGCGTCGGAGACGTTGATGTCATTCTTTTTCCGACATGCGGCTCACCGCATCCTTGATTTTTTGCAATCCATATTTGCTGGTCAGGGCATCCAGGCCGATCTCCAGTTCCTCCTGCTCAACCTCCTCGTCAACCTCCTCGTCCCTTTCCTCGTAAACCAGAGCATCCACCATACACCATTTGACACACAATGGTTCATCTTCACCTTCACACATGTCGCATTTCAAAGGAAGCCCGGAGTCGGGTTCCTTAAATTCTGGCCTGGATGGACACGAGGCCCTGCAAAAGGCGCACTCCTCGTACTCTTTGCCGTCGATGATGTACTTGTCCCTTCCGGCACACTCGGCAGGCGTATATTCCCCGGCATATACCGGTACGTATACGTCCGTGTACGGCTCCCGAATCACACGGATGCGTGCGCGGGCTGGGTTGTTGCTGCTGTATTTCGGTTCTGCATGAAACGCCGAACAGATCAACTCACAGGCACGGCATCCATTGCATTTGTCCACGTCGACTCTAATGGTCTTGATGGTTTTCTTAGGCATCCTTCAGAATTCCCCTATCTATAAATTCTTCGGCAACATAATCCAGGCCCAACTCTTTCAGGCTTTCCTTTGTAGGAATACCGTCTTCATTCCATCCCTTGAATGCGTAATAGGTATCCAATAGCTCTTTTTCGAGTTCTGGAATTCTTTTCTTCCAGTGATCCTTGGGCGGTTGTTCATCTTTTCTGCGCATGCCCCGGCGAATGTTATTGGCTCTGACCAGGGTGCGGTAGCGCTTGACAGCATGGGTCAGTTTTTCTTCGTCCATCTCGATGCCAGCGCCGTAGGTAATGAATTTAGGATAATTGTGAATATGGTACGGCGGTTTCAAATGGAAAGAGGAAACACCGGCGCACATGCCCAAAGCATCGTCGATGTAGTGCATTTTTTCCATCCAATCCACGATTTCACAGGTCATTTGTACGGTCGGATAATAGGGCATGGAATTCTCGCCCCGCAGCTCCCAATCTAGAAAATATTGTTTGAATTTGTCATCCGGAACCTGGAACCAGTCCTTGACAAACTTTTCCCGGTGCTCTCGTTTGGGAAAAGGCGCCTGGGGAAACTGTCCTTCAATCTGGGTGATGTTGATCTTTTCACCGGTACAGTACATGAGAAAATAGATGGGGTTCAGCATGCCCAGTTTCAGGGGCAGCTGTTCATGTTTCTTGATATTGTTGTGGGCGTATTCTTCGGCACCGTTGCCGATCTTTTCAGCCGCCCAGTGCGTGCCGTCGGCCAGGACATCACCGATGCCTTCACGGCGGACAATCCTGTCCAGCATCCAGAAGAACCGTTCCTCGTTTCCTTCAGGCATGCCCTCAAAGTCTGCATCCGTTAATATCCCGTTCTCCAAAAGTTCCAGGGCAAAGGCCATCACCTGGGGCGCGGAGTATCCATCCACCCCGTATTCCGTGGCCTTCTGGGCGATGGTCAACCCGAAATCCAGGTTGGAAAAAGCCGCCATGGTGTAAGTCAGCTTGGTGAAGCACTTCATCATATAGGTGGGCAGCCCCGGCATGTTCAGGGACGCACCGCATTTGAGCGGGCAGTTGTAACAGCTGAGCATGCGTGTCCGTGAGGTGTCCAGGGTCTCCTCCCAATCGGCGGCAATCTCCTCGTTCCAGAAGTCCCGCCTGCGAACACGGGAGTTGCCCCAGGAGAAATTCTCGGTGTGCCATTTCTCGTCGTGGATCATCATCTCCTGGGGGGACCCGAGAAAAGCCAGAATCGGTATCACGCCCGGTATGGGGTTATCCTGCCGGAATTTTATGTATTCCTGCACTTGGTTGCACTCTTCAATGAACTCTGCCGGCTTCGCCACATGAACGTCCTTGGTTCCGCGCACAACAATAGCTTTGACGCCTTTGTCGCCCATGACCGCGCCGATGCCGCCGCGGCTGGCACTGGAGCGGCCCTGTTCGATGGAGGCAAAAAACACCCTGTTTTCTCCGGCCAGCCCGATGGCCGCCACCTGGGCCTTGGGCTCGTTGAGCTCTTCTCTGAGCAGCACTGCAGTTTCATTGGACCCTTTTCCCTTGAGATGGGATGCATCCCGGATCTCCACCGTGTCATCTTTGATCCATAAATACACCAAATCCGGAGATTTTCCCCGTAATATCACCTTGTCATATCCGGCGTATTTCAGTTCCGGCGCAAAGAATCCCCCCATCATGGAAAAGTGCATCAGCTTGGTCTGGGGTGAGAGAGTGGTGACGATGGTACGGTTGCACCCGGTGGCGGGTGTCCCGCATAGCATTCCAGAAGCAAATATGAGCAGATTTTCCGGTGAAAATGCTTCGACTTCCGGGCCCACCCTGTCCCACATGATCTTGGCGTTGGTTCCCAGTCCACCCAGGTACTGTTCGGTATCTTTGGGATCAGTGGCCACCCTTTCAATGTTTCCACGGGTTAAATCGATCTCAAGGTTGAATCCCGTTTCTGCGTACCTCATATCTTTCCCCTGCTGTTGTTGAGATGTGGCCCATTACGATGAAATAATGGCTATAAACTAGCTACATTTTAGTTATAATGAAGCTTTTTAGGCGGTTCATCAAGATTTGTCAAGACAAATATTTCTTTCGATTATTTAAAAAATCTCGATAGATTCTAAAGTATTCCGTGTCTTCGTATTCGATTCTGCTAAGGGGCAGCCGATTGAAATTAAGGATGTGTGCCTCCGGGCAGGCCAGCAGGATGGGGCTATGGGACGCCACGATGAATTGGGCATGTCCCATTTGGCTAACGGTATGCAACAGATCCAATAGCGATAGCTGGCTCTTGGGTGACAGGGCGGTTTCAGGTTCGTCCAACAGGTAAAGCCCCTTGATGTTATATCGGGTTCGGAAATATGACATGAGGGACTGCCCGTGGGATTGGGACATGAGTGACTTTCCGCCGAAATAGTTGAGCATTCCTGGATCCATGGCCGACCATTCATCCAGGTTCTGGGCAAAATTGCGGAAAATATCTGCGCCAAAAAAAGACCCCGGCACCATCCCGTTCTCCCATTCCATGCGCAGAAACCGGTACAATTCATCTTCATAGGGGTTGACGTCGTAGCGGGTACGCCTGATCCCCCGCCAGATATGGATGCCGCTGCGCATCGCAATGGCTTCGAGCAGGGTGGATTTGCCGGTACCGTTCTCACCCACAAAGAAGGTTACCGGTGATGTGAGATCAATATGGTCGGTTTTTTGAAAAAGTGCCAGCGAAAACGGATAGCTGTCAGTTGTGGGATATGCGTCGTTATGAAATGTGATCCGGGTCAGATGCATGCAATCTCCTGAGGGTTCAACCAAAAACAAGCGTTTCAATCATTAAGAACGGCATATGTGAATATATTCCATCGGCAACATCTATTTTTTAACTCTTTTTCAAGAAAATGCAACTGTTATACTTGCCATTACAGGACTGTCTGCTAACATAAAAACATGGACGACCATCTGGCTAAACAAGTGCTTGCAGGGGATGTCAAAGCAGCGTCCCGGCTCATGCGCGATATCGACGATGATGTTCCCGGGGCCCTGATCCACCTCAAAGACCTTTATCCCCATACCGGTCACGCGCACATTATTGGCCTAACCGGTGCACCCGGCTCTGGCAAATCCACCTTGTTGGACGGCCTGATCCAGCGCCTGCGGCTTCAGGGAAAAACCGTGGGTGTGCTGGCCATCGACCCCACCAGTCCCTTTTCCGGCGGCGCCATCCTTGGAGACCGGATACGCATGCAGCGCCATGCCAACGACGGGGACGTCTTCATAAAAAGTATTGCCACCCGGGGACACGTGGGCGGTCTGTCGCATTCCGCCTATGGCTTGACCACGGTCATGGATGCCATGGGCAAAGATGTGATTCTCATTGAAACCGTCGGGGTTGGTCAGGACGAGGTGGACATCACCAGCCTGGCGCACACAACCGTGGTCGTCATTACCGCCGACATGGGCGATGGCATCCAGGCCGTAAAATCAGGAATTTTGGAGACCGCGGACATCTTTGCCCTCAACAAAATCGATCTTCAAGGATCCGAGGCAACCCATGATGACATCAAAATGATGCTCAGTATGCGCAGGGACAAAATGCACACCTGGTTGCCCCAGGTTGTCAGGACAATGGCCCTTAAGGGCCAGGGCATTGAAGAACTGCTGCTGCAGGTGCAGAAACACTGGACCTGTTTGTGTGAAGCGGGGCTGGAAAATTTCAGACGTCAAAAAGCGCGCACTGAGCTAAGCCTTCTTTTCAGGCGCCTTCTTTGGGACCATTCCCTTTCCGTTCTGAACACCAATCAAACGTGGCAGGATATGGTGGAAAGGGTCCTTGACCGCGATATCGACCCCTACAGTGCTGCCGCGGAACTGGTTCGGCAGGTATCGAGAAAGTGAGGGATCAAACGCTGCAAATGCTGGAATAAAATCTCTGCAACCCTGCGAGCTCTGTGAGAAATATAGCCCTTACTGAACACCCTGAGCTCATGACCACTTATCTTCTCATGTTCTTATCTTCTCAAGTTCAGTCTTTTATGCATTTAAAAGTGCATCCGACACCAACCCCACAATCCCCCAGATGGCGTCGGCAGAAAGATGCAGGTCGATGCTTTTGTCAAACAGCACCGTCAGCTTGGCCGGAAATTCATCGTCTCCGGCCCAAAGGACATAATAGACGGGGATTTTAGGAAATGGTTCCAGGCACACAGCCGCGTCCGCCATATCCAGGGTGTTGCCCCCCAGCTGCCTGCCCGCCGCTATCAATCCTCCGGGATCCTGACCAAAGCGTCTCACCATGGGAGCTGTATCGATGATATGGGGGCCTTGAAAAAAATGGGCATCCTTGAGATCCATTACCCCCACCATCTGGTTTTTGATACGGCTATGTGTGACCTGGAGCAAATATGCCAGGGTCATCAGTTCCAGATAGGGATGATCCCACGGCTCCCAGTGCCCTTGTTTACGGCGTTGCAGACGCCTTTGGGCCGCATCCACACGAATCTCTTCATGTAAAAACCGCATGACCACGCCGGAGGGCGCATCCCAGGCAGCACCCGCAGCTTCACAAATAATGGCCATGTCTTTTTGGGACAAATCATCCCAGAATTCGGTTGGCACGCTGACATTACCGCCATAAGGCGCTTTGGCTTTCAGATGTTCTTTCCTGCGTCTTTCCTGCATTGCTAAAAATCCTTTGCTGAATGGGTATGGCCCGTTGCTGAAGTTCTCACAGGGAAATGCCCTGCAATCCCTCAGGCAATATGCGATGTTGTTCATGGCTGCGCAGGCCAGAATGGGGCATGGCGCGCCTAACAGCCGTTCCTGGGCAATCAGCTTCAAACGCCCCTCCTCGCTGGTACCACTGCCGCAAGTGGAACAGATCCCGCGCAGGTTTAACCTGCAGGTATCGCAATTGATGCCACAGGCGCCGGTTGACATAGAGAAGCCTTTTTAGGGGTTTTCAGAATTGATGCGATTCTATCTGTTTTTCAATAAGTCGGCAAACGGGTTGTTAAAAGGGGTGTTTTCCGTTTTAGCTTTTCCCTGTACCGGTTTTTTGCGCACTTTTTTAGTGGAACGCCCTGACACATGCTTTTTAGGGGCACGTTTTTTGGGTTTCTCAACCG
>Ga0180436_10004228_pt1 | contig 12951 bp, 10 predicted proteins | sample SS_ome_2_FD_132434 | JGI IMG/M metagenome (GOLD analysis project Ga0180436, IMG submission 132434) | Hypersaline lake sediment archaeal communities from the Salton Sea, California, USA - SS_3_S_2 metaG | ecosystem: Environmental > Aquatic > Non-marine Saline and Alkaline > Hypersaline >...
CGACGTCCGCCGCAACGTGGTGCGCGGGCTCCTGGTGCGACTCCCGGAGGCCACCGGCCTCCTGCACGGGCTCGGCGTCCGCATCGAGGAGGACTAGGCCGGCGCCGGCGCCGGCGAGTCCGCCCCTCGCGCGTCCCAGACGATCTTCCCCGCGACCCAGGTGGACTCGACGGTCTCCTCGCGCGCCAGCATCAGCGCAGGACCGAGCAGGTCCGCGACGCCGTCGGCGTGCGCCCACACCGCCGCCAGCGTCGACCCCACCGGCGGCCGCAGCACCACGACGTCGGCCCAGCGGCCCGGCCGCAGGTCGCCGACTTCCTCGCCGAGCCCGATCGCCGCCGCCCCGGCCGCGGTCGCGAGGTGCAGCAGGTGGACGGGCGACAGCCCGACGCCCGCGTCCCCGAGCAGCTGCTGACCCAGGTAGGCGGACGACGCCTCGTGCAGCACGGAGGGGTGGATGCCGGCACCGAGGTCGGTGCCGAGGGCGACCAGCACCCCGCGATCGCGGTGGCGTCGCAGCGGGAAGAGCCCGGAGCCGAGCGCTTGATTGCTGCTGGGGCAGTGCGCCACGGCGGCGCCGGCGGCGGCCAGGCGCTCGAGCTCGCTCTCGCGCGGCTGGAGGTCGTGGGCGAACACGCTGCGGGGGCCCACGAGCCCGGCCGCCTCGTACGTCGCCAGGTAGTCGCCGGCCGCGGGAAAGGCCGCCAGCACACCGGCGATCTCGTCGGGCGTCTCGTTGAGGTGGCTGGTGATCAGGACACCGGGCACGTCGGCGGCCACCGCGGCGCAGGCGGCGAGGAGTTCGGGGGTCGACGACAGCGAGAAGCGCGGCGTCACCGCGTAGCGCAACCGTCCGCGGCCGTGCCAGCGGCGGGCGAGGAACCGGGCCTCCTCGTAGGCGCGTTCGGGCGTGATGCGTAGCTCGGGCCGCAGGCCGTGGTCGGCGACGCAGACGCCGGCCGCGATGCGCAGGCCGCTGGCCTCCGCCTCGTGGAAGAAGGCCTCCATGGCGACCGCGAAGTGGGCGCCGAAGACCAGCGCGCTGGTGGTGCCGTTGCGCGCCAGCAGGCGCAGGAAGGTGCGGGCCTCCGCCCGTGCGAACGGGGCGTCGGCGAAGCGCGCCTCGTGCGGCAGCGTCCGTTCGGCCAACCACGCCAGCAACCCGAGCCCGAGCGAGCCCATGACGCCGATCTGCGGGTAGTGCACGTGGGCGTCCACCAGGCCGGGCACGAGCAGGGCGCCGCGGCGGTCGTCGACCACGGCCGCGGGGAAGCGGACCCGCAGGTCGGACCAGTCGCCGACCGCGGCGATGCGCCCGTCCTCACCGATGGCCAGGCAGCCGTCGTCCCACGCCTTGAGCGCCGCGGACCCCGCCGCCCACGGGTCGCCCGGCACGTGCGCCAGCGCGCCGCGCAGCAGCAAGACGGCGCTCATCCGGCGAGCGGCGCTCATACGGCCAGCGGCACCAGTCGAGCCGCGACGACATCCACCAGCCCGTGATCGGTCACCCGCAGCGCCGGGATGACGGCAAGGCCGAGGAACGAAAGCGTCATGAAGGCATCCGAGCCGCTGCCGCCCAGCGACCGTACGGCGGCGTCGAGCGCGTCGAGTTCGGCCACCACCCGCGGGAGCGGGGCGGCGGTGACCAGCCCGGCGATCGGCAGCGCGAGCTCGGCCACCACGCCATCGCCGTCGTCGACGACGAAGCCGCCCCCGAGCTCGGCGACGCGCGCCGCAGCGCGGCGCATCGACGCGTCGTCGGCGCCGGCCAGCATGAGGTTGTGGTGGTCGTGGCCGACGCTGCTCGCCAGGGCGCCGCGGCGAAGCCCGAGGCCCTGGACCAGGCCGAGGCCCACGCCCGTGCCGGGCGCAGGCCGACCGTGCCGGTGGACACAGGCGAGCTTGAGCAGGTCGCGCTCCGGATCGGCGACCACGTTGCCGTCCACGACCTTGGGGTCGGCGGTCGTCGCCTCGGTGACGACCTGCCCCGGCAGCGGTCGGAGGACGCGCACGCGACGCCCGCTCGCGGGCGCGGGCATGCGCAGGGCACCATCGCCGAGGTCGGGCAGGCGCACGCTGGACCGCAGGCTCGCGGCCTCGGGCCGCCGCTCGGCGGCGTCGGCGGCGTCCGCCAGGGCACGCTCGGCGCTCTCCGTCAGCCGGCCGTCCTGGGCGACCCAGCGGCCATGCCGCAGGACGCGGGCGACGCGGAAGGTGGCGAGATCGTCGACCACCAGCAGGTCGGCGAAGTACCCCGGCGCCACGGCGCCGCGGCGCGGCAGGCGGTAATGGCGGGCGGTGTTCCACGACGCGCAGCGAACGGCGTACACCGGCTCGACGCCGGCGGCGATGGCGCGGCGGACGAGCACGTCGACGGCGCCCTCCTGCAGCAGATCGTGGGGCAGGCGGTCGTCGGTGACGAAGCCGACGCGATCCGCGTGGCGCGGCGTGACGAGCGGCAAGAGCGCGTCGAGGTCGCGCGTGACGGAGCCCTCGCGCACCATCAGGAACATGCCGGCGGCCAGCTTCTCGCGGCCCTCGTCCAGGCCGGTGCTCTCGTGGTCGGAGCCGATGCCGGCGGCGACGTACGCCTGCAGCGCGCGGCCGCTGAGCCCCGGGGCGTGTCCCTCCGTCGTCTTGCCGACGGTCTCCGCGACCGCCACCTTGGCCAGTTGCTCGAACGCGCCCGCCACCACGTCGGGGAAGCTCATCAGCTCGGCGACGCCGACCACCCGCGGGTGCGCCAGCAGCTCGTCGATCTCGCCGACGCCCAGCTCGGCGCCGGCGGTCTCCAGCGCCGTCGACGGCACGCACGAGGGCGCGGCGGTCCACAGGTCGAAGGGAAGGTCCTCGGCGAAGGCCAGCCACCAGCGCACGCCCTCGAGGCCCGCGACGTTGGCGATCTCGTGGGGGTCGTTGACCCCGCCGACGACGCCGCGGGGAAGCACGGCCGCGGCGTACGCCGCCGGCGTCACCAGCGACGACTCGACGTGCAGGTGGCCGTCGATCAGCCCCGGCGCCAGGTAGGCGCCGGCCAGGTCGAACTCCTCGACCGGTGCGGGAGCGCCGGCCGGCGGTTCGTCCGGGGAGTCGCCCGCTTCGCCCGCACGCCGCACCGAGATGGCCGCCACCAGCCGACCCACGACGTCGACGTCGACCTCCTCGACCTCGCCCGTGAACACGTTGAGCAGGCGCGCGCCGGTCAGTCGAAGGTCGGCGGGGCGCCGGCCGGCCGCGACGTCGACGGCCGCCCGCAGCTCGTCGAGGGTGGGCGCCAGCGGGCCGCCCGACGGCAGATCACGTGCTGCTGCGTTCATGCTCCAGCGTACACGGGCGGCCCCCGGAGGGACCGCCCGTGCCGGAATCGTGTTGGCGGTGCGTCAGGCGTGGCTCAGCCGTGCCTCAGGGCTCGCCGTCCCAGGGGCCGCGCACGTTCTCGGCCGCCCACTCCATGCCGAGAAGCTCGCCCGTGGTCGCCGACGCGCCGTCGGCGTAAACGAGGTTGCCCTGGCGGTCGCGCAGGGGACCCGTGAAGGGCTCGAACTCGGGCGGCAGCGTGCTCATCTGCTCGAGGCGTCGCTCGACCAGGTCGTAGACGGAGATCTCGCCGAACTCGGGGTGGTCGAGCACCTCGCCGCGCAGCTGCGCCTCGTACGCCGGGTTGATCAGCATGCCCGGCTCGGCGCCGGCCTCGACGGACCCCTCGCCCAAACCCCAGAAGTAGTCGACGTCCGCCAGGTTGCCCGCCGCGTACGTGCCTTCGAGAATCTTCTCGACGACGTCGATGAGGATCGCGTCCCAGTTGACGAGCTGGCCGGACGCCACCGTCTCCGGCGAGAAGGGCAGCATCGAGGCGTAGTGGGAGAAGCTCGGGAAGCCGCGGGTGGCCGCCACCTGGATGACGGTCGGCGTGTCCTCGGTGAACGCGAAGACGTCGGCACCCTCGCTCATCAGGGCCTGCGTGGCCTCCTGCGCGCCGGCCGGATCGAACCAGGCATACAGCCAGCGCACCTCGACGACCGCCTCGGGGTTGACCTCGCGCGCGCCGATCGCGAACGCGTTGATGTGGCGCTTGACCTCCGGGATCGGGAAGGCCGCCACGTAGCCGAGGGTGTCGGTCTCGGAGAGGGCGCCGGCAACGAGGCCGTTGAGGTAGTACACCTGCCAGAAGTCGGCCATGAAGGTGAACACGTTCGGGGCCCGCTCGATCCCGGTCGCGTGCCCGAAGATGACGTCGGGGTAGCGCTCGGCGGCCGCGAGCAGGCCATCGCCGAAGCCGAAGCTGGTACCGATGATCACGTTGTGGCCGTCGGCGATCAGCTGGTCGACGAAGGGCTCGACCTCGGCCTCCGGGACGGACTCGACGAAGGTGGTCTCCAGGCCGGGGAAGCGTTCGACCAGCGCCTGGCGCCCGAGGTCGTGGGCGTAGCTGAAGCCGTAGTCGCCGACGGGGCCAACGTACAGGAAGGCGATCTTGAGGTCCTCCAGGGCGCGCTGGGCGGAGGCCAATCCGAGGGGTAGGAGCAGGGCGAGGGCGAGGGCGAGGCGGGCGGCGTGCTTCATGCGGGTCTCCTCCGGTGGGGTGCGGCCGAGGGCCGCGCGGGGTGGGAGGCGTCCGCCGCCCCCGAGGGGGCCGACGGGGCGGTGCCGGGCCGCCGCGCGGTGGCGGACGGCTTGGGGCCGAGATGGGCGGCGGTCATCGTTCGCCCCGCAGGTAGGGGCGGCCGAGCGCCTCGGGCGCGCCGAAGGCGTGCCGGCCGCGGCGCCAGGCGGTGAACACCAGCGCCAGGACGGTGAAGGCGTAGGGCAGCATCGTCAGCAGCTCGGGCGGGAACACGGTCTGGAGACGGAAGGCCAGCGTGAAGCAGGCGCCGAACAGCAGGCCCGCCAACACCACCCGCAGCGGGTGCCACATGGCGAAGATGGCGAGCGCCAGCGCAATCCAGCCGAGGCCGTTGACCATCCCCTCGCCCCAGGAGGGCCGGTAGGCGAGCGACAGGTAGCCGCCGCCGATGCCGGCGAGCAGCCCGCCGATCAGCACGGCGGCGTAGCGCACCGGCCGGACGTGCAGGCCGGCGGCGTCGACGGCCGTCGGGTTCTCGCCCACGCTGCGCAGCACCAGGCCGCCGCGGGTGTGGAAGAGCAGGAGCCAGGCGACGACGGCGGCGAGGAGCGCGGCGTAGGTGAGGACGTACTGCCCCTGGAACAGCATCGGGCCCAGGAGCGGCAGCTCCCGCAACCAGGGGACGTCGACGGTACGCATTGGGTCGGGTAGCGGCCGGCCCACCCAGGCGCGGCCGATCAGGGCGGAGAGCCCCAACCCGAGCATCGTCAGCGAGAGGCCGGAGACGTAGGCGTCGGCCCGCAGGGTGATCGCCACGAAGGCGTGCAGAGCCGAGCCGAGCACGCCCGCCAGGCCGGCGGCCGCCAGCCCCCACCAGACGTCGCCGGTGGTGAACGCCACCGCGAAGCCGGTCACGGCGCCGAGCGCCATCATCCCCTCGACCCCGAGGTTGACGACCCCGCTGCGCTCGGCGATGACCTCGCCCAGCGCGGCCCATAGCAGCGGCGTGGCGAACGCCAGGGCGCGGGCCACCGTGGCGACGACCAGCACGTCGACGTCCAACTCAGCCACCGCCCTCGGGCGAGGGTGCGGGCTCGCCGGCGTGGGTCGCGACCGGCGACGCGGCGGGTGCGACGGCCGTCGCCGCCGCGGCCTCCGCCGGATCGCGCCGCACCCAGCGGCCGCGGGTCAGCGGCTCGGAGGCGACGACGAGCAGCAGAACCAGGCCGGTGACGACGTCCGGCAGCTGGGACGGGAGCCGCAGCGACACGCGCATGACGTCGCCGGCCGCGAACACGAACCCGAGGAAGAGCGCGGCGGGGACCACCGCCAGCGCCTTGCCGCGCGCGAGCAGCGCCACCAGGATGGCGGCGTAGCCGTAGCCGAGCGAGAGCTGGGTGGGCTCCACCAGGCGCCGGTGGATGCCGGCGACCTCGCCCACGCCGGCCAAGCCGGCGGCCCCTGCGGCCAGCGCCGCGAGCAGCAGCGTCACGCGGCCGGCGTCGATGCCGGCGTAGCGCGCCGCCTCGGGGCTGCGGCCGAGCACCTCGACCTCGAAGCCAAAGCGGGAGCGGGCGAGCAACAGGGCGACGACGGCCACCAGCACGAGGGCGATCGCCAGGGTCGGCCAGTGAAGCCGGGTCGACCCGAGCGTGGGCAGCACGGCCTCGGCCGGGAAGCGCTCGCTGTAGCTGAAGCCCGTGGCGCTGCGGGCCTTCCACGGGCCGTTGATGAGCCAGCGCACCAGGTACAGCGCGATGTAGTTGAACATCAGCGTGGTGATGATCTCGTTGACGCCCATGCGGGCCTTGAGCAGTGCGGGCACCGCGCCCCACGCCGCGCCGGCCAGCATCCCCGCGAGGAACATCGCCGGGACGACCAGGGGTGCGGGCAGCTCGGTGAAGAGCGCGACCGCGGTGGCGCCGATCGCCCCCGCGAGGATCTGGCCCTCGGCGCCGATGTTCCAGAAGCGGGCCCGGAAGGCGAGCAGCAGGCCGATGCCGGCGAGCAGCAGCGGGATCGCCTTGCGCACCGTCTCCGAGAGCCCGCGCGGCTCGAGCAGCGTGCGCCGGACGATCGTCGCCCACGCCTCGCCGGGGGCGACCCCGTAGGCGACGAACACCCAGGTGACCACCAGGGCGGCGACGGCCACGGCGCCAAGCGTCACCAGCATGACGCGCCAGGCGGGGGCGTCGGCCCGCGGCTCCCAACGGTGCAGGGCACGGCGGCGGCGCAGGCCCGCGATCACGCGGCCACGCCCGCCATCGCCAGGCCGAGCGCCTCGGGGTCGGCGTCCGCGGCCGCCATCGTGGCGACCACGCGGCCACCCGCGAGCACGGCCACCCGATCGGAGAGCGACAGCACCTCGTCGAGGTCCTCGGAGACCAGCAGCACCGCCGCGCCCCGGCCCGCAGCGGCCAGCAGGCGCTCGTGCGTCTGCGAGGTGGCGGCGACGTCGAGGCCGTAGGTGGGGTGGACGGCGACGACGACCCCGGGATCGCGGTCGAGCTCGCGCGCCAGGATCACCTTCTGCACGTTGCCGCCCGACAGCAGCCGGGCGGGCGTCCCCGTCGACGGCGTGGCGATGTCGTACGCCTCGACCGCGCTCTGGGAGTGGCGCCCGACCGCCTGCCAGTCGATCCACATGCCGCGGGCGAAGGGGCGACGGTGGGCATGGCGCAGTGCGAGGTTGCGGGCCACGCTGAGGTCGCCCACCACGCCGACCTTGGTGCGGTCCTCGGGGACGAGCGCGACGCCGGCGTCGACCTGGCCGCGCGCGCCGCGCCGGCGGCGGCCGCTGCCGGGCTCGCGGCCGTCGACCTCGACGGTCCCGGCGTTGGGTGCGCGCAGGCCAGCGACGACGGCGACCAGCTCCGACTGGCCGTTGCCCGCGACGCCGGCGATGCCGACGATCTCGCCGCCGCGCACCTCGAGCGACGCGACGTTCAGCGCAGGCCCCTGCGCCCGCCCAGGGGCATCGACGCGCACGTCACGGAGGCGCAGCCGCACCGGCCCCGCGGCGATGGCCTCCGCACGGGCGCGCCCCCGGTCGGCAACCGCGGCGGCGAGGTCGCGACCGACCATGAGGCGCGCCAGGTCGCGGCGATCGAGCCCCTCGGCGGCGCTGCGGCGGCCGACGACCGCGCCGCGCCGCAGCACGGTGACGGCGTCGGCGAGCACCTCGACCTCGGCGAGCTTGTGCGACACGAACACGACCGACGAACCCTCGGCGACGAAGCGGCGCAGCACCGCGAACAGGGCGTCGACCTCGGCGGGCGTCAGCACGCTGGTCGGCTCGTCGAGCACCAGCAGCCGCGCGCCCTGCATGAGGGCCTTGACGATTTCGACCCGCTGGCGCTCGCCCGGCGACAGGTCGCGCACGAGCGCGCGCGGGTCGAGCGCCAGGCCGTAGCGCTCGGCGGCAGCCCGCAGCCGCGGCAACAGCGAGCGCGTCGGCCGCCAGAAGGGCGCGTCGGGGAACCCCAGCGCCAGGTTCTCGGCGACCGTGTGGCGCTCCACCAGATGGAAGTGCTGGGCCACCAGGCCGATGCCGCGCGCGATGGCCTCACGCGGCGAGCGCAGCCGCAGCGGCTGGCCCTCCCACGTCATGCTGCCCTCGTCGGGCGCGACCAAGCCGTACACCACGTGCATCAGGGTGCTCTTGCCGGCGCCGTTCTCCCCCAGCACCGCGTGTACCTGACCGGGGAGCACGTCGAGGTCTACGCCCGCCAGGGCGCGAACGCCCGGGTAACGCTTCTCGATACCGCGCAACGAGAGGCGCGGTTGGAGGGGCTCTGCTGGGTTCATCACGTGGTTGCGTCCGCGGACCGGCGGACGCGCGCATCGTAACCGAAGCGGGCCTACGTCAAGCGATGGGCGAGTCGACCTCGTCCGGCACGGCGTCGGGCGCGTAGTACGGGTTCTCGCCGGCCGCGTGGTCCGTCGCGTCCTGCACCGCGCGGATCTCCGGGACCCCGGCCTTGATCATGCGCTCGATCCCCTGCTTGAGCGTCACGTCGGCCGCGCCGCAGCCCTGGCAGCCGCCGTGCAGCTGGATGACCGCGACGTCGCCAGCGACCTTGACCAGCGAGACGCTGCCACCGTGCCCGGCCACGCCTGGGTTGACCTCGTGATCGAGCACATCCTGCACCTTCTGCGCGACCGGGTCGTCCCAGGTCGGGGAGGGGAAGAACACGCGGAAGCCGGACTGCATGACGCCGTCGACGAAATCGACGGTGGCTCCGTCGAGGTGACGGACGGTCATCGGGTCGACGAAGACCTCGAAGCCGTCGAGAAACAGGACGCGGTCGCCTTCTTGCTGGTCGCTCGGCTTGACCAGCCACAGCCGGTGCTCCTTACGGGTGCCGGCCACCCGCAGGGCGGCGACGCCCTGGGCGGCCTGCTTGGCGAGGAAGCCGCGGACGCGGGAGACGGCGGCGTCGGTGAAGGTCAGCATGGGTCGAGGTTACCGGAACCTGCGCGCGGCGTCACAACACCTGCATGACGTAGCCATCGGTCGCCCGCTCAAGCCCCGCCGGGTCGGCCAGGTACACGCCGCGGGTGCCCTGCAGCGCGCCGTCGCCACGCAGCTCGCCGAGGATGCGCGTGATCGTGACGCGGGAACTGCCGGTCAGGTCGGCGAGGTCCTCGTGGGTGAGCGCCAGCGGCAGCTTGACCATGCCGTCGGCCTCGTCGGACGGCTGCCCGAACTGGCCGGCGAGCCGCAGGAACGCGCGCGTGACGCGCGCGCCAACGGGCATCTCCGCCTCGTCGATCATCTCGCGCGAGCGGCGCAACTGGCGCGCCATGGCGCGCACGACGTAGTCGCGCAGCTTGCGGTCGTTCATCGCCTGCTGCGGGTCGATCGGCGTCAAGCAAGCCTCGTGAACGGCGACGACCGTCTCGGGGTGACGGCCGCCGTCGAGCGCGGCCAGGCCGAGCACGTCGCCGGGGCCGTAGAGGTCGGCGATGCGATCGCGGCCGAGGCTGGTGGGCACGACCGCCTTGAGCACGCCGTAGTTGACGACGTAGAGGCTCGCGGCGTCCCGGCCCGCCTCGAACAGCACGCCGCCGGGTTCCAGGTTGCGGGTCGGGAGGGCGAGGCCGGCGGGCACGACGTCTGGGGCGTCGCAGCCGTTCGTCGGGTTCAGGTTCTCAAACGTGTGCAGCATCGTCGCGTCCAATCCTTGACGAGAGGTGGTGGAAGGTGTCTGCGGATCGCGGGCCGGCGGGCTCGAACGGGGTGACCGCGCGGTCGGGCGCGAAACGCTACATGAAATGTAGCATGCCGCGCTTCCCGCGTCTAGCCCCCCGCGCGTCAGGAACGCCGTCCCGCACGGGATTTCTCACGCTTCTCACGCTTCGATCGGCCCTAAACCCTAGCACGGCACTCAGGATGAGACGGGCGGGTACCGCTTGACAGTAACGTGCGCCACGCCGCAAACTTTACGGTAGACATGCGCCCCCTCTCCCCGCGTCAACACAAGGTCTACGAACGCCTCCGCGAGCACCACCGGCGCACCGGCGCGCTGCCCGACCTGTCCGAGCTCGCGCGCGGCCTGGGGATCACCTACGTCACGCTCAAGCAGCACCTCGAGGCGCTGGCCCACAAGGGCTACCTGACGTTCGAGGGCCGCGGCCGCGGGCGCTCGCCGATCGTCGCGCTGCCGGCGGCCGCCACCGGCGTGCCGTTGCTCGGCAGCATCCCCGCCGGCCCGCTGTCCGAGGCCGTCGCCGACGCGGAGGGCTTCCTGCCGCTGCCCGGGCTCGACGAGCGCCACTTCGCCCTACGCGTGCGCGGCGACTCGATGGCCGACCTCATCCAGGCCGGCGACGTCGTGCTGCTCGAGCGCACCCCGCCCGGGCGGGACGGCCTGATCTGCGCCGTGCGCGTCGAGGACGACGATGTCACCCTGAAGTACCTCGAGCGCGAGGCCCCTGGCCACTTCCGGCTGCGGGCACACAACCCGGAGTACCCCGCCCTGCGGGTCGCCGCGGCGGACGTCCAGGTCGACGGCGTGTACCGGGGGCTGTTGCGGGGCGGGGTGCTCGACGTGCTGCTGCATGGTGCGGCGTAAGCGGCGGGTCTTCGCCGCACGACCCGTGGATTGACACGCCGGGCCCGATTCGCTACCCTACTAACACGCGTTAGTCGAACCGTCCGCCCCGATCGGCGCCGATCCCGGGTGGCCACGGTCCCAGGTCGTGCAGGCCCGTCCCCACGGATACCCGTGGGCACGCCGGGCACGCCGCGACGACGCCGCCAGGAGGTTGGATGCTCATGCGCAGGATCCTCGTCGCCACCCTAGCCCTCGCCATCTTCGGCCTCGCCGCCGCCCAGACCCTCACCGTGTGGGTGTGGGACATCAACAAACCCGCGCTCGAGTCGACCATCGAGAGCTTCCAGGCCATGCACCCCGGCGTCGAGGTCGTCGTCGAGGACATCGGCAACGGCAACGCCTACGACCGCGGCCTCGCCGGTTGCGCCGCCGGCGGCCTCGGCATGCCCGACGTCTACCTCATCGAGAACAACGAGGCCGAGGTCTTCTGGGCCACCTTCCCCGACTGCTTCCTCGACCTGCGTGACCTCGGGGCCAGCGAGCTGCTGCCGCTGTTCCCCGACTTCAAGTGGGCCGAACTGACAGTCGGCGACGTCATCCACGCCATCCCCTACGACTCCGGTCCCACGGCGATGTTCTACCGCCGCGACCTGTACGAACAGGCCGGCATCGACGTCGGCGCCATCGAGACCTGGGACGACTACATCGCCGCAGGCCAGGCGATGAACGCCGCCACCGACGGCGCCGTCAAGATGGGCACCGTGGCCCAGGGCGGCGACGACGAGTGGTTCCGCATGCTCGCCAACCAGGCGGGGTGCTTCTACTTCGATCAGGCCGCCACCGAGGTCACCGTGGCGCAGCCGGGCTGCGTCAGCGCGCTCGACACCCTCAAGCGGCTCTACGACGCCGACGTGCTCGCCGTGGGCGGCTGGGTCGAGCAGATCCAGTTGCTCCAGAACTCCGCCGCGGCCAGCGCGTTCTTCGGTGCCTGGTACGACGGCACGATCCGCGCCGAGATGCCCGACCAGAGCGGCCTGTGGGGCGTGTACCTGACGCCCGCCCAGGCCCCGGGCGGCGTGCGCGCCTCGAACATTGGCGGGTCGGCCCTCGCGATCCCGGCCAGCTCCGAAAACCCCGAGCTCGCCTACGACTTCATCAAGAACGCGCTTGCGGACGAAGAGAACCAGCTGCGCATCCTCTTCGAGTACGGCCTCGCCCCCTCGCTCCTGCCGCTCCTCGACAGCCCCCAGCTGGCGGAGGGCATCGGCTTCTACGACGGCCAGGCCATCTGGGCCGACATCCTGGGCACCCTGGGTGAGGTCCCGGCGGTCGCGGGCACCCAGTTCTTCCAGGAGGCCCGGGAGGTCATGATCGGCATCACCAACGACTACCTCGACGGCAACTTCGGCAGCGCCCAGGAGGCGCTCGACCGCGCCGCGCAACAGATCTCCCAGGCCACCGGCCTGCCGATCGCGCGCTGACGCCCGTCGGTGGGGCGGGGGTCACGCCATCGCGTGATCGCCGCCCCGCCCCCCGCCGGGCCGGTGGGCGCCCGCCGGCCCGGCGACCCCCGGCGACGCGCCGACGCGTCCGCCTAGGAGCACCGTGGCCACGCCCCTCCCCGCCCCGCGCCGCCGCCGGCGTATCCCCTGGACCCCCTATCTGTTCCTGGCCCCGTTCCTCGCGGCGTTTGCCGTCTTCTGGACGTGGCCGATCGTCTACTCGCTGTTCCTCTCGTTCGTCAACACCCGCCGCCGCCCGTGGACCTTCGACCCCTGGTTCAACTGGGGCCGCCTGCTGCAGGACACCGCCTTCTGGGACGCGCTCGGCAACACCCTGATCATCCTGGCGGTGCAGGTCCCGCTGATGTTGATGGTCGCCATCGCCCTCGCCCTGGCCTTCGACTCCGACCTGCTGCGCCTCAAGGGGTTCTACCGCTTCGCCTTCTTCGCGCCGCTCGTGCTCGGGGCGGTGCCCTACTCGGCGGTGTTCCGCCTCATCTTCAACGTCGACTTCGGCATCCTCAACTACGGGCTCGCTTCGCTCGGGCTGCCCCCCGTCCGCTGGCTCACCGAGACCGCGCCGGCCATGGCTACGATCATGATCGCGCTCACCTGGCGCTGGTCGGGCTACAACGCGATCATCTTGCTGTCCGGGCTGCAGTCGATCCCGCGCGTGCTGTACGAAGCGGCTAGGATCGACGGCGCCGGCGCCTGGGCCCAGCTGTGGCACATCACGCTGCCTATGCTGCGTCCGGTGCTGCTGTTCTGCTTCGTGCTCTCCACGATCGGCACGCTGCAGCTCTTCACCGAGCCGTTCCTCATCACC
>Ga0180436_10004229_pt1 | contig 12951 bp, 13 predicted proteins | sample SS_ome_2_FD_132434 | JGI IMG/M metagenome (GOLD analysis project Ga0180436, IMG submission 132434) | Hypersaline lake sediment archaeal communities from the Salton Sea, California, USA - SS_3_S_2 metaG | ecosystem: Environmental > Aquatic > Non-marine Saline and Alkaline > Hypersaline >...
ACGAGGATCATGACAAAGACCAGTGCAAGGGCAAGAATCGCGAAGTTCACGACGATTGCTGAGAGCACAAGCGCATGCGGCAGCGGGTCCGCGAGGATCGCGACATCTCCAGGAAGCTGGATGGGGGCCCGGGCACCTGGACGATCTCCAATGGACACGAGGAACAGGATGGTGGCTGAGTTGACCAGCCCGAGCGCGAGGAGCTTGATCACAAGGTCGCGTCGCAGCACCAATCCCAGAATCCCGATGCCGAACAGAATGAATGCAATGACTGCGGCCATTAGAGTTCCCCCCGATGCTGCGCAAACGCGGCAATCACAGCCCAGGCGCCGACGAGGACCTTGAGCGCAATGAGGATGTTGTACACGAGGATCGAGCCCCCACTGAGCAACTGGCCCGGCGTTCCTTTGGGCATGAGGTCGCTAAGCGGAGTTCTCCCAAAGACCATCGGGAGTAGGACAAATGCCAGCAAGGCGAGCAAGATGGCCTCTTCTACGCGCACCAGCCTCGCGGGATTCAGACGCTTCTCCATGGCGCGCATCCCGTACGCAATCGCCACATACAACAGACCGCTGGCTGCAATGACGCCTCCTGCGAATCCGCCACCTGGGGAAATGTGACCCAGGATCGCGAAAAATGCGCAGAGGAGCAGGGCAAGCGGCGTCAGGAAGATCACCGCGGTTCGAACAACCTCAGATTCAGATAGGTCAGGAAGCTCCATGCCCTCCGATTGTTGCAGATAGTGGCGAACACCTAACACGGCTACGGAGAACACGAGCACTTCGAGCAGCGTGTCAAACAGTCGGTAGTTCAAGTAGACACCGGCCACGCGGTTCGATGCCCCGGTCTCTTCCAGGTCGCGGGCAAGGAATCGCGTTGACGCGCTCGGATCCGGTGCGCTGCCAAGGTGCATGACAGACACCAAGCCCGCGAACACGAGGACGATGCCAATCGCAGCGATGATTCTGATCCGGTCCTTTCTCATGTGAAGTGCCTCTGGATGAGCTCATTTAGACGGCCGGAGTCCCTGAGCTGCCTTAGGTACGCCGCAAAGTCCCGCTGGAGTGAGGTCCGGCGCTTGGATACAAGAAAGGCGTATCCAAAGGTTCCATCCAAGCGATCCAGGCCTTCCAGCGCGGCGCCTACCCGCCCGAGTGACATAACGCGCGCCAGATCAAGCGCTTTGGCAGTTGCTGCTATCGTTCCATCCTTGTCGTGCTCTAGTAGGTCGGCGTAGTAGCCCTCGTAGTCTGGAAGTTCTCTGGGAGCGCTGTGCTCGCGCGCTGCGCTCGCAGCGGGGAAAGTGAACACTCCGGTCTCCAGATGTGCGGGCGTGGAGGTCAGCGTCTCGTCATCATCTGCGCATGGAATCATGCCGCCTGCACCGAAATCTGCCTCCTGATGGGAAACCAGCCATCGCACCCGTCGAAGGGGTACGAACTGAATCGAAAGATCCAAGCCAACTTGCCGTGCGAACCCATCGAGGATCTCGTACTCAAGGCCAACGATCTCGTCGCCTTCTCTGGCGATCAGGCCAGGGGCCTCGTCTGCCACAACCGTCAGCCTGCCCGTCCTGCGGATCGCGAGCACGTAGATCGCCGTGACGAGCGCTGCGCCGATGGTCGCCTCAGTGATAGCAACATCCGGGGCATGCATGAGCAAGTAGACGGCAGCAAGGACGAGGCTGAACAGTCCCATACCAATGATTGCAGACAGTCTGCGAGTCTGCAGCAGCGCGACACCGGCCACGATCGGCAGCAGCGCGAGCAGGATCCAACGTGCCACCATTACGGCTGCTCCTCTCGGTGGCGCTGCACAAAAGCGCTACGAGCCACACTGTGTGTCACGATAGGATTGGTAATCACCATCAACAGCAGGAGGAGGACTAGCGTGATGTCGTGACGATTCCATCCGGAGTGCAGCACGAGCCCCACGAGAATCAGACCGAGGCCCGCATTATCGGACACGCCACTGGCCTGCAGTTTGGAGTAGATGTCCCGGAACCGGAGTAGGCCAATCGAGCCGATGAGCACGAAACATGCCCCCAGTCCCATAAGGATGTAGGCCGCGAGATTCATCGATGACCGCCTCCCCGCTCGATGAATCGCGAGATAATGACGACTCCAAGGAAACTCAAGGCCGCGTATCCAATGGCCACATCAAGATAGATGGTCTCGCGGGTCGCGACCGCCACGATGCAGACGACAACGACGATTCGGTTGGATGCGCTGTTGTAGGCAAGCACGCGATCCCAGGCTGTAGGGCCACGCCAGAGCAGTATTAGGACTGGTACGAGGGAGCACAGAATCGCGGCATTAGCGACGCCCATGGCGATCCCTCCTGAACAGGTGCTCCAGACGAGACTCAAGAGACTCCTTAATGCCGCGCCAGTCTCCGTGGCCGCCAGCTGCCTGCAGCCAGTGGATGTACAGCAAATCATCCTCGATCAATAGAGAGATCGTGGACGGCGTGAGTGTGATCGAGTTGAGAAGGATGAATCTCGCGAGAGGATCCTCGACACGAATCGGAAGTGCAACGATTCGCCCTTCTTCTCTCCCCCTGAGGATGAGCCAGGTTGTATAGGCCGTGGAAACCACGAACCGTTGCGCCAGCGCGAGCACAAAACGCAAGAATCGAATCGGGCGGCGTGCAAGCATAGTTACCGAGGAAGGGACTTCCGGCATCAGTGCACGCCAGAACAACGCCACCAAGAGGGATGCAAACGCACCGCACAAGATGTACTCGATCGCGAGCGATCGAGTCAGTGCGACCCACACACCGAAGAGAACCAGTACCCCAAGTACCATCCAAACCTCCGCCTGCTCCTGCTACCTATCCAGATGATAGCACAGTGGGCTATGCGCTGGGGTCACTCTTTGATTACGACACGGATATCGTCGTAGTAGACGCTGCAGGATTCCTCAAGGCTTTCCTCGCCCAACACGATCGACCATCGTGCGCCTTCGTTCAGAGACACGTTGAGCGCTCCTGAGAACCACTCGATCTCGTCGATGTCGAACACATAGCTGTCCTGTGAGAATGCGAACCGATAGGTATGCCAGCGGTAGACATCCGGCAGGTAGCCGATGGGATGTCGCGTGTCGGTGCCTAGGACAGTGGGTTCGTGTATCGAGCATCCATCCTCTGCGTTGCTGAAGACAAAGGAGGGAAGTGAGCCAGCGAGCTCGCTCTGATCCTTCCGCCCAGGCGCAAACATGTAGGTGTAGCCATCCTGATTGCGCAGCACCATGATCCGACAGGAGATCTCAATCCATTGCCCTACGCGCAGCGGCGGAAGATCTACAGCATAGTACCGGCGATGCCAGCGGCTTTGAGGGCTGTGGACATAGAGCGCATATCCGCCATCCCCAGAGATGTAGTCGATCTCCGCATCTTGGACAGATGCCCACGTCGGGTCGAGCACCCATCGGGCAAGCGACATGTCGTCATCTGAGAAGTCCTCGTCCAGCAACACGGTCCCGCTGCGGAGGTAGGCCACGATGTCCTGCTCGGCTTCGTCTACATTGCCGTTGGCGTCCTGAACGACAAGTGTCACAGTATGGGTGCCGGGATCTGCAAAAGCAGTGGTAACCTGTTGCCCAACAAGCGATTGATTGTCGCTGGTGGACCATTCATACGAGACAATGCCTGCGGCTCCAGAGGAGAGTCCAGCGTCCAGCGTCACAGTCTCTCCTGCATAGACCACAACGGGCTTAACCTGGAAGTCCGCAATCGGGCCTTGATCAAAGAACGTGCACCCGCCCAAAGCCGCAACCAGTCCGAGCAGAACCAACCCGCTGCCGACAACCGCTCGCTTCCTATCCAACGGAGATCAACCGATCCTTCGGGAACGCCGTGATGATTTCGCATCCGGATGCCGTGACCACTACATCGTCTTCAATACGGACGCCACCATATCCTGGGATGTAGATGCCTGGCTCAACAGTTACAACCATGCCTGCTTCCAGCGTGTCCTTGCTGAGGGGCGAGAGGCCCGGAGGCTCATGCACCTCGAGTCCGATGCCGTGTCCTAGCCCATGTCCGAAGTAGTCACCATACCCAGCATCTCTGATGTGGTCTCTGGATACAGCGTCTACCTCGATGCCAGTCACGCCAGCTCTGACGGCATCGATGCCTTTGAGATTCGACTGTAGCACGATGTCGTAGATTTCCAGCGCCTTTTCCTGGGGCTCGCCAACCGCGAAGGTCCGCGTGATGTCTGACCGGTAGCCTTGGACCTGTGCCCCAAAGTCAAAGAGCAGCAGGTCGCCTTCCTTAATGCATGTTGGATTCAGCGAAGGATCGTAGTGATTCAGCGCTGTGTTCGGGCCCGCTGAGCAGTTGACATCGAATGCGATTCCCTGCGCATCAGACTCGCGAATCAGCACTTCCAGGCGAAGCGCGATTTGTGTCTCTGTCATGCCGATCCTGATCTCGGTGACAAGCTGTTCCAGGGCCTGATCCGCGATTGCAGCAGCCTTGCGCAAATGCTCAAGTTCGGCGGGCGTCTTTGTTCTTCGAAGCTGCGCCACGAGATCCTTTTCCGAACTCAGCTCAAGGGTGCCCAGCGCCTTCAGATCCTTGAACCACTGAAGACTCGCCCTTGACGCAGAGAACACGACGCGAGTGAGTTTCCTTTCGACAAGTGCGTCAAAGAGGCCCTTGAGATTCCAGCCTCGAAGCTCTTTGATGGTGAGCCCCTCAGTCTCGATCTTGGCCTGCTCGGTGTAGCGCGAATCCGTCAAGAGCACGCACTCCGCCTTGGATAGGATTAGTGCGCCCTCGCCGGTGAACCCGGTGAGGTATCGGATGGATACTGGATCGGAGCCCTCGAGATTAACGGAGATGAAGGCATCCGCAGTGATGCGCTCAAGAAGCTGCTGCTGACGGTGGACGGTATCGGGCATGTTTTGATCCCCTTTCCTTGACGCAGTTCTTGCGTGGCTCATCGGTGAGCTAGCTGAGACTATACGAGCAAAAGCGCCTTGTCAACGGAAAAACGCGTCGCTATAATCCCTGACCATGAACGGACTTGAGGGTTTGAGACAGGAGATCGAGCGCATCGAGCATGACCTCTCTGCGCAGTTGGAGCACATCCAAGATGCAGAGAGTGTTGAAGCATTTCGAGTCGAGTTTCTGGGTCGCAAAGGCCGCATCCCTCAGCTGTTTAAGACCATGGGCACGCTGGAGGCAAGTGATCGCGGACAAGCAGGGCAACTGATCAACCAGCTCAAGGCCCATGCGACCCAGAGCTTCGAGTCGCTTGAAGCGAAGATGCGTGCAGAGAACGATCTCGCACAACTGAGCAAGGACACGGTGGATGTCTCCATGCCTGGGGTCTGTCGACCGCTTGGGCGCCTACATCCCATGACCCTTGTGCAACACGAGATTGAGTCGATCTTCATGCGCATGGGATTCAGCGTGGCGACTGGTCCGGAAATTGAAACCGAGTACTACAACTTCGAAGCACTCAATATCCCGGAAGATCATCCGGCTCGCGCAGACTGGGATACGTTCTACATCGACGATTCGCATTTGCTTCGGCCACATACTTCGCCTGTGCAGATCCGCGTGATGGAGCAGATGGAACCGCCGGTTCGCATTATCTGTCCTGGGCGATGCTATCGTAGGGACACGCAGGATGCTACGCATTCACCGGTCTTCCATCAGATCGAACTTCTGTGGATTGAAGAGGGACTCTCACTTGCCAATCTCAAGCATGTCTTGGAGACCTTCACAGCCGAGTTCTTTGGGCCTGGATACGAGATGCTCTTCTCTGGGGACTTCTTCCCATTCACTGAGCCTTCGGTGCAGGTTCATATCAAGGCTCCTGGGGCAGAGGACTGGATGGAGATCATGGGCGCAGGTATGGTCGACCCAGCAGTGCTTTCAGGCGTTGGGTATGACGTCGAGAAGTACACTGGATTCGCCTTTGGTCTGGGCATCGAACGTATGGCGATGCTTCGCTATGGGATTGACGACATCCGGCTGTTCCTTGCCAATGATCTGAGGTTCCTCAAGCAATTCGCCTAATCGCCGCTGCAGTGTCTAGCCCTCCAACTTCTGGAACAGCAGACTTGCGTTTTGGCCTCCGAATCCAAAGGAGTTCGAGAGTGCGACTTGCACTGCGAGTTCCATGCCTTCTGGTGTGTAATCTAGATCACATTCCGGATCTGGGGTCTCAAGGTTCAGCGTAGCAGGAATCCAGCCGTTCTGTACCGAGAGCACGGTAGCAATGGCTTCCACGCCACCAGCGGCACCGAGCAGGTGGCCGTGTTGCGATTTTGTTGAGCTGATCTTGACGTGCTCCGCGTGCGCCCCCAGTGCGCGCCGGATGGCCCGTGTCTCCACCGGGTCGTTTGGTGGCGTTGACGTCCCATGCGCATTGATGTATTGAACGGCTTCCGGCTGCAACCCTGCAGAGCGCAAGGCTTGCGTCATCGCAGTTGCTGCGCCTTCGCCGGTTTCAACAGGCGAAGTGATATGCGATGCATCAGCTGACATGCCAAAGCCATCCACTGCAGCGTAGATGGTGGCGCCACGAGCCTGCGCATGCTCATACGATTCCAAGAGCACGAGTCCTGCGCCCTCGCCCATCACGAAGCCATCGCGATGGAGATCAAAGGGGCGAGATGCTGCCTCAGGGTCGTCATTGCGCTTCGAGAGCGCACCCATCCGGGCGAATCCAGCGTAGGTCACTCGAAGCATTACGGCCTCTGCACCACCAGCAAGCGCGCAGTCAAGGTCTCCTGCCTGGATCAGCTTCGCTGCCAATCCGATCGCGTGCGTCCCACTCGCGCAGGCTGAAACCACGCCGAAGTTGGATCCTTTCAACCCGTGTTCAATGGAGATCTCGCCACAAATCGCGTTGGGCATCAAGCGGGTGACGAAGAAGGGACTGATCCTGCGAGGACCACGCTCCACCATGGTTGTGAAGTTTTCAACGAACGTCTCCATCCCGCCGATCCCTGTTCCAGCCACCACACCGAACCGCTCGAGATTGCAGGTTGACAGATCGATCTTGGCATCTTCTAGCGCGAGCTTTGCTGCTGCAAGCGCGAGTTGTCCTGAACGGTCCAAGCGGCGCGCCTTCTTGGGGTCGATGTAGTCGACAGGGTCGAAATCGACTACAGGAGCACCAATCTTGACATCGATCCCTTCCAGATCTACGCGATCCTCGACATTTCGTACACCACTCTGTCCAGATTGGAGTGCCTGCCAGAACGGGCCAGCACCAATGCCAATGGGGGTAATGGGGCCCACACCGGTCACGACGACTCGATTAGCCATAGCGCTCCTTTGCCTCCAGCAGGCGTTTGAGGTGCTCTAGCCTCAATGGGTCCGCTGGGGCGTCGGTATGTTGTGTTGCTGCGATCTGTTGTTGGACCTCTGCTGCGTCTATCTCATCCACTCGATCGCAGGCTTCGACCAGCACTTGCACTCCCGATGCGCTTGCCTGCAGCGTGCCCGGGCCGGTGACGAAGACACTGACTCCGCTTTCTTGTTCCAGCCTCAGCACCCCTGGGGCGAGCACGGATACAAGGGGAGCATGTCCATCCATTACAGCGAACTCACCGTGCGGGCTCCGCGCGGTCAACCGCGTGGCCTCGCCTTCAAACAGTTTGCGATCAGGTTGTCGGATTGTGCAATGCATAGATGCCCCCCGAGGAGCAGAATATAGACAGTGAATGTAGCGCAATCAACCCAGAAGTTGCTCCGAGCCGACTACTCCAACCCAGCGAGGATCGCGAGCGTTCGGCTCGCGCCAAGTCGCGTGGCGCCTGCTTCGATCATCGCGAGTGCAGTCTCTGCATCTCGGATACCGCCAGCGGCCTTGACGCCCATTTCCGGGCCGACCGTTTTGCGCAGGAGTGCCACATCCTCCAACGTAGCCCCGCCAGAGGCGAACCCAGTGGAGGTTTTGACATAGTCGGCACCCGCAGACTTGACGAGCGTGGCACCCTTGACCTTTTCGTCGTCTGTGAGCAGGGCAGTCTCGAGGATGACCTTCACATCGACGTGTTCTGGTGCCTTGCGGGCTGCGGACACGACCGCACGAATGTCCTCGGATACAGTCTCATAGTCTCCTTCTTTGAGCGCAGCCACGTTGATGACCATATCAATCTCATTCGCGCCAACTGCAATGGCCTTCTGCGTTTCAAACGCCTTGGATTCAGGAAGTGACATGCCGTGCGGAAAACCAACAACGATGCACAGCAGAACGTCGCTATCCTTCAGCAGTTCCTTCGCGAGTTCCGCATGACACGGATTGACACACACAGCCGCAACATTGGCCTGAATCGCTTCTTCGCAGAGCTTCTTGACCTGTTCCTTCTCTGCGCTGGGTCCCAGAAGCGTATGATCGATGTACTTTGCAAGTTCTGCTTGATTCATCAGTCGTCCTCCCTCTTAGATCAGACTTGGACTATGCAGCCAACACCGAGCGACGGCTGCCGGATTCGAAGATCAGGAAGCTTCGTTCCCCTTGATGGATGAGTCCCACTCCAACGTACCCGCGCTTGAACATGTCGTCAAGGAGTTCTCTCGTCTGCAGACGCCAATCTGCAGCGAGGTCTGCATCCGTGTAGCGAATGCGGTCGAGATCTTCCGGGATCTCAACGAGCACAACCCGTTCTGTTGGCGGTCCGTCGATGCGTGTGAGTTTACGTACGCCTGAGGACGCAATCGACGAGTGCGTGAGTACAGCCATCTCGTGAAGGCGCATCTCCTGATGGGACAGGGCCCTCCCTTGGTCAAGATGCGCAACGACACGAGGTGCGTCAAGCCACCATTCGACGCGTAGACGGTCTGTGGCCAAACCTTCATTGGCGGCATCACGAAGTACGCCCAGCGCATTCCGAATGTGGCCGGTGGCAATGGCCCCCAGCGTGTCAAGCGCGAGGTGAAGGTCAGGACTGCGCAGGGGATCCGTATCCCAGAAGCAGAGATCTACACCGAGCTTGCGCAGAATGGCACGTTCATGAGTTCGCAGCAGTTCGGCGATTCCCTGGCCATGCTCTGTGGTCTCGATGCCAAGAAAGACGGTCTCACGAGCTGGATAGCCATCAATCTCAGCCACGAGATCAACCAGCGCACCAAGCAACCGATCAGGGTGATCAGCGGCCCATGCGCCTAGTAGGAGGCCGCCGCTCTCGTGGATCTGCGCGAGCTGCGCAACGGACCACACCGAAGACGCATGATCTCCACGGAGTTGCTCTTGAAGCGCTTCGCATCGGCGGAAGCCATCCAGCGTAGAGAGTGGTCTAACGACGATATTCATCGGCTCGTTCTTCATGCCTGGCGCGCTTGTCTGCGTACATCCGGCGATCGACCTCTTCAAGAATGTACTCAAGCGAATGCTCTTCACGCGGAGAGCGCTTGTAAATGCCTATGCTCAAGCCGATGGGCAGACCAGCAGCCGGCGTGTCTGTGACCACGTCTGCGATTTGCGAGCGCAATCGCTCAGCAATGATCTCCGCGTGCCCGCTTCCGTTGGTTTCAGGCATGAAGATCAGGAACTCGTCTCCGCCATACCGAATCACTCGATCCGATTCGCGCATGCTGGAGGTGAGCATCTCGGCAACGCGACAAAGCACCTCATCGCCCACGAGATGGCCCAACTTGTTGTTGACTGCACGGAACCCATCGATGTCGATCATCATGAGCGCCATCGGACGGTTGTAGCGATCGCCGCGACTGAGTTCAGAGGCGATGATCGTGTTGAAATAGTGGCGATTGAACAGCGAGGTCAGAGGATCGCGAATGGCCTGCTCTCGGAGGTCAGCTTGAGACTCGATGTTCGACAGCGCGGTTGCCAGATGTGCAGCAACGACCTCAATCAGCTGACGATCCTCTTCGTCAAAGAATCCGACTTGTGGACTCTCGATGTTGATGATTCCAACCAGGCGTTCGTCAAACAGGATGGGGACCGCGAGTTCGGCATTCGTACCTGAGTAGGCGTTGTAGTAGCGCTCATCCCTGGAGACATCTGGAACTAGCGCCGATCTACGGTTCTGGTAGACCCAACCGATCACTCCAGAGACTTTGTCTGCTTCCCAACCTACATGGATGCCGCTCTCTCTGAAATCACCCTGGATCCCAGCCACGCAAAGACGTTCCTCGTCGTCATGCATCAGAATCGAAGTGAGTTGGAAGTCAAACTGCTCTACTAGGAAATCGAGGGTTCGCGAAACGGCCTGTTCCCTGGTAGATGCCATGGTCAAACGCTGGCCAAACGCGTAGATGCGGGTGAGTGCAGCGCGTCTGCGAAGCGCGCTCAGCGCTGTGGAAAGCTGACTTGCCACTGTGCCAAGAATCTCAAGATCCTGCTCGCTGAACGCTGCTACAGATTGAGAAGCGGCGTAGAGCACGCCGATGACACCTTTGCGCCCAACGATGGGTGTGGCGAGGTACGACCGAATCGATTCGCGTGTCCCATCGTAGCGGCTGTCCTCGCGAACATCTGGAATGATCACCGACTCCCCGTTCCGTAGCACCCAACGGGTAATCCCGGGACCGTCTGCACTGACACGATCTCCGCGTGCAGGAATCTCTGTTCCCGGGATCTGATCGAAGACTGCGGCCGACTCGTGCACAAATCGAACCCCATCGAGCAGCCAGATTCCACAGACGTCGTACTCAAGCGAAGCTACGACCTGGCTGACCGCAGTATCGCACAATGATCGCTCGTCAGTAATCCGGGCCAACTGAGCACCAAGAGATGCCAGACCATGAAGCTGTGCCGTACGTTTCCGCAACTGTTGCATCTTGAATACACGTTCGACTGCGAAAGCCGCGAAGTTTGCTAGGAAGGCGACAGGTTCGATGGAGGCGATCGTAGGTGCAGTGAGATCGATCGGATCATCAACCGAAATGGCACCGATAATGCCCTCCTCGCCGCGCAGCGGAATGAAGAGAAAGTCATCCTGGTGCCAGCCATCCACCGTCGTGGTCCCACTGATCCCAATCTCCTGATCCCATGGAATTCGATCGTGCGGAATGTAGTAGGCAGGTCCGAGCTTGTACTTCTCTGAGAAGACCAGCTTGCGCTGCGCCGCTGGCATGGGATCCTGTGCGAACAACTGCTCTCGTTCAGTCTCACCAAGCCCAGCGGCATACAGCTTGTGGATCGCACCCTCGAACGGGACCGGAATGGAGAGATCGTACAGCGAGAGCACGGCGCGACGAAACCCACTGTACTCCGTGATTGTGTCGAGGACAGATTGCAGAATGCGGTCGATCTCCTGCTCTGCGAGGATGACCTCGGTGAGCTCCAGAACCACTCGATGCAACTGGAGAATCCGAGTCTCCTGAGTGATGTTGAGTATGGTGCCTTCAATGTAGGCATCCTTGCCTGCGCCCACCACCCATGAGCGGACTTCGCCAACCAGAATCTCGCCGGAAGGGAGTAGGAACTTGTAGATGTTTGGTGGGGCGTCAGGTGGACGACGATCCACGGATGCAAGTTGCTGCATTGCTCGCGCACGTTCCTCAGGAGCGAGGAGATCTACGATCTTCAACGTTGCCAGGTTGTCCGGATCAGCCCCTGTTCGTTCCAAGAGGTACTCATTTAGGTAGATGAGCTCACCGTTGCGGATGCGAAAGATCCCGATTGGCGCAGTCTCCAGAACCTCTCGGTAGTGGGCGAGTTGCCCGCGAGCAGACTTGCAAGCCGCTGCGGTCCGAACCAATCCCTCAACGAGGGTCGCTTCAAGGGTGCCATCGCTCGGGAGCTGGACCCAATCAACTGTGCCGAGCGCGCCTGGTGACTTCGAAGGTGGCGCGGAAGAGCTCAGGTGAATGAGCGGATGATCTGGAAAATGCGTGCGGATCTCGCGAATTGAGGCCTCAATGACTGCTGAGCTGGCATCCGGTTCTGGATCCAAGGAGATGACAACATCGACTACCGCGTCCTTGTGCGCCTCAAGCTCGTTGATCTCGATATGCCGTGCATCTAGACGAGAAAGAAGCAGCTTAGCATCGGAGGACAGCGAAGCGAGGGGAGCGCTGGAAATCACCAGAACCGCTGGTTGCATGTCTCGAGCCATACTCCTCCTACATCCGCTGAGTCAGTTGGTCGATTTGCTCCTCGTTGCGTGCCCAGTTGGGGCGAACCGCAATCACGATCTCAAGAAAAACCTGCGCCCCCAAGAGCCGTTCAATGTCTTGGCGGGCAAATGACCCAAGCTTCTTGACCATTCGTCCGCCTTTTCCAATAAGAATACCCTTTTGTGACTCACGTTCAACAATAATCTCGGCCTTGATTTCGATCAAGCCATCGTCACGTTCCTCGAAGTTCTTGAGGCGAACGGCCGTAGAGTAGGGAACTTCCTGGTGTGTCAGACGGAAGACCTTCTCCCGGATTAGCTCTCCGATGAGGAACGCTTCAGATTGATCGGTATCCTCCTCTGGAGGGAACAGGAACGGGCCGGAACGCAAGTAGCGCAACAGGGTTTGATGAACATCGTCGATGCCTTCTCTGGTGAGTGCCGAGATAGGAATCAGCTCATCGAATAGATCCGTGGCTGCATACGCAAGGAGCGTCTCCTCGAGTTGGTTTCGCTTCGCAGCATCTACCTTGTTCACGAGGAGGATGCGCGGAATCTCCAAGTCCTTCCACTCTTCGAAGACGCGTTGATCAAGTTCAGTGACATCTCCCCAGGGTTCCACGATGTACACAAGCACATCGATCCCTCGGAGACTCCGTCTTGCCTCCTGCAGGAGGCGACGGCTGAGTGGATCTTGCTGCTGATGCAGGCCAGGCGTGTCTACGAAGACGATCTGCGCATCCTCGCTGGTGAGCACACAGCGGATCCGATTGCGCGTGGTTTGAGGCTTGGGCGAAGTGATTAGGACTTTCCGTCCTACCATCGCATTCAGAAATGTCGACTTCCCAACGTTCGTTCGGCCGAGCACTGCGATGTATCCCACGCGTGTATCTCGATTGCCTGC
>Ga0180436_10004231_pt1 | contig 12948 bp, 5 predicted proteins | sample SS_ome_2_FD_132434 | JGI IMG/M metagenome (GOLD analysis project Ga0180436, IMG submission 132434) | Hypersaline lake sediment archaeal communities from the Salton Sea, California, USA - SS_3_S_2 metaG | ecosystem: Environmental > Aquatic > Non-marine Saline and Alkaline > Hypersaline > Sediment...
GCCCAGTCATAGTGCAGCGCCTCCACGGCGTCGATTTCGGCGCTGCTGGAGCCCGAGGCGCTGAGCATGCTGTCGTCTTCGATGATGATCGTCTGCACCGAGTCCATCCCCACCTCGCGCAGGTCGAGGTAGGCGTTTTCGGGTACGCTCTCAAAGGTGCCCCAGTCGCCTTGATCGTTGGTGAGGTGCACGGTGACGCGCTCGTTGAGACTAGGGTCGCCATACAGCCGCAGATCGGCGCCCCAGGCGTCGATCACCTGGACCTGTGACCAGCGGAGTTCGACGCTGCCGCCGCGCCCCATGCTGAGCCAACCGCTGCAGCAGGGGTCATAGACCTGGTCGGGCGGGCCCAACACGGCGTTGGGGTCCTGCGCCACTTCATAGGCATCCGGGCCGATATAGTAGCTGACCACTTGATCGGGATAGGGTGACCCCACGTCCCAGCGGGGCGAACCGAGCGTGGCCGCTTCGATCGCGGCGATCTCGGCGGTTTGCGGCGCGACGATGCGCACCTGTCGCACCCAGCTCAGGCCCAGGTCGGCCAGATCGACCGTTCCCAGGTCCTCTCCGACGGTGCCGGCCAGGTCGTACGATTCGCCATCATAGCTGACCCAGACCTCGACGCTGTCGTTGTTGTTGGGGTCGCCGTGGACGCGGATGTCCCAGCCCTCACCGTTCTTGACGGCGCGACCACACCACTCGACGGTAACCTGTCCCCCGATGCCCAAGCTCAGCCACTGATCCCACCAGGGCTCGTACAGGTCGTTGGGCGGTCCGAGCACCGTGTCCGCGTCGGTCATGACCTCGATGGCATCCTGGCCGGGGTTATAGTCGAGCAGGCGGTCGGCATAGCGCGCGGCGACGTCCTCGCCGTCGGGGTTCTGGCGTTTGAGGATGGCGGGCAAGGGTATGCGGTGCATGCCGACGTGAATGAGGCGGCCGTCACTGTCCTCGTTGCCAAAGGAATCCTGGCTGACGGCCGATACCCAATGGGTGCCGTACTCCACGTCCTGGAGCACCACCTCGTTGCCGTGACCCACCTGCTCGTCGCCCAGGTACCAGGTGACGTCGTCGCCCTCCAGGATGCCCTCCTCGGGGTCAAAGGCGACGCAGGAGAGCAGAATGTCGCTCTCGAGGGGGAACTCTTGGCCCCAGTCGAGCGAGGTGACCATCACGTACGGAGCGCGGAACGCCACCGAAAAGGCGTCGTCGGATGTGTCCATGGCCGTATGGAACCCATCGCTGGCCGCGACGCGCATGACGCCGTCATCGGTGCCGGGCACGAAATCGTTCCAGGGGAACGACCATTCGCTGTCCTGCAGACCGTGGGCCATCATGCGCCAGGTGGCGCCGCCATCCGCCGAATAGTGGACGTCATAGACCAGGGCGTCGCCGTCATTGTCGACGGCGGTCCAGCGGACGGTGTCACCCGGTTCGACAAACTCGCCACCGTTGGGCCACTCGACGTGCACCCAGGGGGCATGCGTCGAGACCCAGCGCTCGTCGAGCAGCTTGTCATCGGCCAAGAGTTGCAGACCCACGGCGCCCTCGACGCGCGGCAGCGTCTCAACAAACGGGCCGCCGGGTACGCCCTCGCTGGCGATCTCGCCCAGGTCGCGGGTGTGCACCCAGTTGTTATCGCCATCCTTCTGGACCAACAGATAGGTGGGCTGCAAGGTCAACCCGACCCCCTGGGCCTGACGGGCGGTTAGCTCGATGAGGGTCTGCTGGATGGCGCTGGGGTTGGCGCCCGAGAACTCGCGCAGGGCACTGATGCCGCCGGCGGTTCCGGCCTCATCGACCCAGCCAGAGACCAGCCAGTGCGACTCGGACGTTTCCATCAGTTCGCGCTCGTTGGGATCGAGGCGCACGTTGCCCTCGCCCTCGGCGAGCGCCGCGACCATGGAGGGGTCGGTCTGGGAACAGCGCAGGCCAAAGCTGTTCATCAGGCGGCAGTATTCGGCGGGGGCGATCCAGCGCGGTCGGGCATAGGACATGAGCGGAAAGCCGGCGTTGGCAGAACCGGGGTCGTTGCTGATGATGGCCGGCTCGCCCATGCCATAGGCCCGAAAGTAGACGTCCAGCCCGTAATAGCCAGTGAGGTCGACGGCGGCCAGCGAGCAGTTGGACCAGTTGCTGTACCCCGGCCAGGACGGATCGGGGTTGGCCTCCGCGGGGACGCCGGGGGTCGACGATGCGGCGCAGGCCCAGTGCTTGAGGCCGCGGTTGTGCCCCAGCTCGTGGGCCAAAGAGGCGGCGCCGTTGACGTACCAGCCACTGCTACCGGCGTCCTGCTTAATCCAGAGGGCCGTGCCGGGGGTCCGGGCCATGCCCAAGCCACCACCGGTATCGATCCCTGGGTGCACCAGTCCGACCCAATGGGCGGCGGGCATGCCGAAATCGGCGCCCATATAGGTGTTGACCTGCCTTTGCCAGGCAACGTCATAGAGCAGCTCAGAACGGCCGCTGCGCTGTCGCATGTCGATGGTCAGCCCCCCGGGGCCCGACTCCGCGGGGTCCATCCAGCCCCAGGTAAAGCCGGTGATGGGGTGATAGCGTGTGATGCCATCGGCGATGGCAGCGAATCCGGACGCAAAGGGCCAGCCCATGAGGATCGGCTGGTTGGGATCGCCGTGCTGGTGCAGCGGCTCGGGGACCCAGACGACGCCCACCGAGGGTCCCTGCTGCCAACGCAGCGGGATGGTGATTTCGGGTCGTGGGAGCTGGTTGCCATAGAACAGCCGTACGGTGATCTCGCTTACGGGATCGCCGCCGATGCCGTACCAATCGGGTGGGATCTCGAACCAGGCGGCGTTCCCGTGCCCCTCGCGGTGGGCGGGATCGGTAAAGACGGTGGTGGTGAGGGTGCTGACGCGGGTGTTGGCGTTGGCGTTGATCGCGCGGCCGACATCCCAGCCGCCCCGCCTGGCGGTGATCTGGGCGGCGACCCGAACCGAGTAGGGGTCCGAGTGGAGATAGGCGCGCACGATGGTGCGTCGTCCGCTGATCAGGTCCATGTCGTTGCCCAGGTTCTGGATGCCCTGGCTTACCTCGACGGCGTCGAGGTAGACGGTCACCGGCGGGGTTGGCGTGGGCGAGACAACGGGCGTGCTACTGGGTCGGCGCGTGTCGGTGGGCCAGGGGGTATAGGTCTTGGTGACGGTGGGCGTGACCGTAGGCGTGGGGGTATCGGGCTCTGGCGTCGGTTCGGCATCGCCCCAGCAGACATACAGGCGCGGCCGTCGCTGCTCGGGTATCCAGTGGTCGTTGCTACTGATGGCGTAATAGATAGAGGTCGGCCCCGAGCCGACGATCATCAGGCCGTGGTTCATATAGTGGTTCGAGACCCAGGTGTTGACCAGATCGGTGACGTCGGCGCTGGCCCAGTTGGCCACCTGATCAAAGGTCATGGTGGCTGCGGCGGTCTGATCGGCGTCCTCGGCGCCCTTAGCCCCGGCGACCTGCCAGGGGTCCCAGTTGTGCGGCTTTTGCCAGGTGGCCTGGTCCTCCTCCCACCATTTGAGCATGTTGTGGATGTAGCCCGTCAGGGTGTGCGGCGTGGGGTTGCTGCACGATTCGACGAACAGATGCAGGCCGGCCTGGGTGATCTCGGCGCCTTCGGGGATAGAGGAGAGATCGAACTGCAGCAGGACACGATAGACACCGCCCTGGCGCACCTTGAGGGGCTGGCCGTCCTTGTTCTCAGTCGGCTCCCATTCAGAGACGTAGGTGTCGGCGACGGAAAAAAAGACCTCGTCGCAGGAGGGCGTTGGGGGCGGCGGCGGGTAGGTGGGCGTGCCATAGGGATCGGGGGTGTCCCAATAGTCGGGGGTTTCGTCCTCAGAGGCCGGGACGTCGGTGTTGGTTGCGCGTAGGCCGGGCGAGGACGCGTTGGTGCGAGGGGGCGGCTCGGCCTCGCCCCAGATGGGGGCGAGAAGAACGAGGACGATGGCGATGGCGACAAAGACGACCCAGCGATGCGACGTGTCAGGACGCATGGCGTTCCCCCTCAAATCAGCTGCTCCCCTGTGGTCGACAGAAGCCTAGTGAGTATACGCGGGTTTTGGAGAGGGGGTCAAGACCACAGTAGTGCAACGACGGTAGTCGCTCGCCGAGGGTACTCGGCAGGCAGAACCTGCGGTTCTGCACCTTGGGCGAACACAAGGTTCGCCCCTACCGGAGGGGAGGCAGGCCGAACGAGGGGACGCGCCAAAAATGGCGCGGCTACTGGGAAGGGGAAACACGTCCCCGGCACGTTGCACATGCCGGGGACGTGGGGTCGGCCTATAGTCTGTTGCCGACGTTGAGGACCTGGGGACGGCCCCAGGCCTCGGGCCAGGCGATGCGAGTGGGCACGCCGGGGAAGAGGTCGAAAAAGTTGTCATCCAGGGCGCGCTCGCCGTCGAGGTCAACGCAGACGCGCCAGGCGAATGTATCGCACGAGAAGGTGGCGACGCCGTCGGCCCAGGTGACCTCGATGTCGGCCTCGGGCCATTCGATGTCTTTAAAGCGCGGCTGCAGCAGCTTGTCGCGGGCAACCTCGTTGCCGTCGACCGAGAGCAGGCAGAACGCGGCGTGGCTGGTCTCGCCAAGGGACTGCCATTGGGCCAACGGGAACTCGGCCAGGAGCGTCGAGGCGTTGGCGGGCAGATCGACCGCGATCGTCTCGTCAAGCGGATAGTCACCGCCAAAGGCCAGCAGTCCATAGCGCAGCTCGCCCTGGCAGGCGGGGCCTTCGTTGACGCCAAAGACCTTGACGGTCTCGTCCTCGATGGCCAGGGCGACGGTCAGCGGCGCAAAGTGGCGTCGCACGGGCCAGAAAGCGGGGGTGCGCCGCAGATAATAGTCGACGATGGTCCAGGAACGGGTGGCGGGCCAGTTGTCGTTGTACATCCAAAAGATGGCCGAGGAAGTGTCAAACATGCGTCGACGGAAGTTGCGAATGTACTCGCCAAGGCCCTCGCCCTGCACGACGCCGGCCCAGTAGACATACTCCTCGACGGTCATATCGGGCACGGACTTGCCCAGCCAGTCCATGACCATGTTGTCCGGCGCGACGGTCTCGCCCCAGGTGGCCACCGAGTTCTCGTGCTTCTCCCAGGAGAAAGAGTGGGGATAGGCTTGGCCCGGTTCGAAACAGGCCATCATGGTGGGCAGCGACGTGGGGCCCAGGATGCCGCCCTCGTTGGGGAAGCGACAGATCATGGGGCGATAGTCGCGGAAATCGGTATAGGCAAAGCCGATCGACCAGGGGTGCTGGTCGCCCATGTCCTCGCGGTTGGGATCGTGGCAGTCGGGCGAATAGGGCGAGCTGGGCCAGTAAAAGCGGGTGCCGTCCTCTTGGCGGAGGATGCTGGGCAGCACGCGGTGGAAGAGCACATAGTCGGGCGAGGCAACGCCATGCTCATAGCCCCAGGTGAACTCGCCCCATTCCTTTTCGTTGTTGCCGCACCATACGACCAGGCTGGGGTGATTGGCGAGACGGCGCACCTGATAGGTGGCCTCGCGCTGGACATCGGCGCGAAAGGCCTCGTCGGTGGCGGGGTACTTGGCGCAGGCAAAGATGAACTCTTGCCAGACCAGAACGCCCTTTTCGTCGCATAGCTCGTAGAAATCGTCGGTTTCATAGAGCCCGCCGCCCCAGATGCGCAGGAGGTTCGAGTTGGACTCGATGGCGCGGTCGATCAGCGTCTCGTAATGGGCGCAGTCGGGGCGATAGAGGATGATATCGGCGGGGACAAAGTTGCCGCCCTTGCAAAAGATCGGCTTGTTGTTGATCTCGATGATGAAATAGTTGCCCGACTCGGGGTGGGGATCGAGGTTGACGTAAACGCGGCGGAAGCCGATGCGGCGGGTTTCCTGGCCGATGACGGTTCCGGCAACGGTGAGCGTGGCCTGAACCTCGTACATGGGCTGCGCGCCATGGCCGATGGGCCACCAGAGATCGGGGTTATCCAGGGTCAGTTGCGCCTCGAGGGCCTGCTCGCCGGCGGCGATCTCGACGGGCACGGTGGCCTTGACGTCGGTTCCGAGCAGTTCAACGGTCAGATCGCCGGCCAGCGCTGTCTCGGAGAGGCCCTCGCAGATCACCCGGGCGGTGACCTGGCCCTGGGAGAGGTCATCAGAGACGGTGGCGAGCGGGACGAGGCGGTCGAAACGAGCGGCCTGCGAGATGTCGAGCGTGACGTCGCCAAAGATGCCGACGTTGAGGTAGCGGGTGGACCAGTCCCAGCCAAAGGCGGACTGGGTCTTGCGCAGCCAGTTGCGCTTGGCCAGCTCGGAACCCGGTTTCATACCATAGCCCAGGCTAGAGCGGGTGCTGGTGGCAAACAGGCCGGCCTCGATGCGCACGACGAGCGTGTTCTCGCCGGGCTGCAGGGCGTCGGTGACGTCGCAGCGGCAGGGATAAAAGGCGTTGAAATGGTCCCCGACCTCTTGGCCGTTGAGATAGATCGCGGCAGCGATGTCGAGCCCCTCGAAATAGAGTTGGGCAACCTGCCCCTCGGTCAGCGCAGGGGCCTGGAAGGTGCGACGATAGTACCAGACCGATTCCTCGACCCAGCGGGAGCGCAGGTGGTTGAGCCCCACGGCGGGTTCGTCGATGAGACCGGCTGCCATCAGGTCAAGGTGCACTTCACCGGGGACCTGGGCGTCGAGGGAGGGGAGCAGGTCGGCGTGGTCGCCGATGGCGCGCTCGAGGGCGTCGCCGCGCTCGCCGTCGTACCATCGCAGTCGCCAGGTGCCGTTGAGATCGATTCGCTGATTCATGTTGCCTCCAGAGCTGGTGTGTAGTAAAGGGATTCTAGCACGGGTGGGGAGAGATAGCGAGAGAAAACCCAACGCAGAGAGCCAAGACTGCAAGGGTGGTCGGGCCCTTTGCCACAGAGGGCACAGAGGCGGTGACAGAACCTGGACTGGAGGGGCTTTGGGTGGATGATGATCGGTCGCTACGAGGCAGGCAGAACGCAGTAGCGTTCTGGACGGCCGTGCAGATAGGTGTGGACGCAGGCCAGGTACTCGCTGCGTCGAGACGGAGCGATCCCTCGGGGCGCCAGGCCATGGCGGTGGTTCCGGGACAACGGCGAGGTGGGGCGGATGATGATCCGCACCCGAAAGCGGGGTCCCAAAGACCCCCGCTCAGCGCACAAAGCCTACTGCGCAGGCTCGCCGAGGGTACTCGGCAGGCAGAACCTGCGGTTCTGCGAGGCGACGGGTGTCTTTGAGCCCCGGAGCGGCTTTGCTCGATTAGTCCGACAGCTTTGGCCTCGGGCGTTGGGGCTGGCAGAACGCGGGGACGCGCCAGAATGGCGCGCCCTCCAGGAGGGAGGACCTCCCGGAAGCGCAAGACCTCCGGGAAGTTGGTTGGCTAGCTCGCCAAAAGCGCCGGCAGTTCGTCCTCCAGGCGGCGGATGGTGGGTTCGTCTGGCGGGATTTGGGGCGGACGGACGTCGCCGCCCAGGACGCCTCGCAGGCCCAGGGCGTGCTTGATGAGCCAAAAGTTCCCAGCGAGTAGTTCGCGGGCAGCGCTCATCTTGGCAAAGGATGCCTCGGCTGCCGCCGCATCGCCGTCGGCCCAGGAATGGGTGACGTCGCGGACGAACTCGGGGACGACGTTGGCGTTGCCCGAGACGGCGCCGCAGGCTCCTAGCGTGAGGGCGGGAAGCAGGGCGGGATCCGAGCCGTTGAGCACCTGAAAGGCACCGTCGCGCAAGGCGATGCATTGCGAGATGGCCAGCAGGTCGCCCGAGCTGTCCTTCATTCCGACGACGTTGGGGCAGCGGGCGATGACGGCCTCGACGATCGCCACGGTGATGCGGTTCCCGGCGCAGTGCGGGATGTTGTAGACAAAGACGGGCGTATCGGGGACCGCCTCAGCCACGCGGCAAAAGTGAGCCACCAGGGCGTCGGCGGGCAGTGGGTAATAGTAGGGAGCGACGATTGACACCGCGTCGGCGCCGCATTCGCGGGCGTGTCGCGCCAGGCCCATGGTCTCCGCGGTGGTGATGGCCCCGACGTGGGCCATGATGGCGCACTGGCCGTCGACCGCCTTGACCGTCAGCTCGAGCAGACGTCGGCGCTCGGCCAAGGTGAGCGAGAGGCCCTCTCCGGTGGTGCCGGCGGGCATGACACCGTCCACGCCGCGCTCGACCAGCCACTGGTTAAGGGCGACCACGGAGCCCTCGTCGATCTGCTCGCCGCCGCGAGAGAATGGCGTGATGGTAGGGACAATGACACCGCTGGCCTGAAAGCTTTTCATACGAGTCTCCTATCGGACCTGGTCGCACCGCAGACGCAGGACCATGACGGCCTCTTTGCGCAGCGAGACGATGACGTGTAGATGGCCCTCGTCGATATAGGTGTGGGGATAGCCGAACAGGCCGCCCTTGGCGTGGCCCTCGCGCCGCTGGACGTATTCCTCGTCGCAGAGCTGATAGTGCTGCTCAAAGACGAGGCCGTCGGTCGAGAGCGAGAGCACCAGCGGGCGGCGCGCGCCCTTTGGTTCGGGATCGGGGCAGCCGACGTAATAGTAGCGCCCGTCGGGCCAGCGGCCGAGGTGGAACTTGGTGTTGTTGTCACTAAAAGGCGTCGGCTGGGGCGCCGACCAGGTGGCGCCGTCGTCGCGGGATTCGGTGAGCCAGAGATGACCGGCGTGGCCGGGCCCAGTGGCGCGCAGGAGCATGTGCAGCACGCCGTCAGCGGTCTGCAGCCAAGAGCCCTCGCACAGGCTGGGCGCCCAACCCATGGCCTGGCGGACGATCCAGTGGCCGCGCGGGTCATCGAAAAGGCCATTGGCTATCTCGGGCGAATAGATGCCGGTCATGGTCCAACCAGACAGGCCGGTGGGGTCGTCGGTGTAGGGGAACGAGATGTTTCCCGAGATGATCAGCCGCCCCGAGGCGGTGACCTGCGGCGGATGGTTGGGCACGCAGGGCAGATCCAGGTTGCGGGGGGCGCTCCAGGTCTCGCCGTCCCGCGTGGTGAGGGCATAGAGACCCGTGCCGACGTGCTCTTGCTGCGAAGCGAGTCGCTTGCCCTCGAAACAGGTCGAGGGATAGTCATAGACCCCGGCATAGGCCACGAGCGTTCCGTCGTGCTGGTGGAATCCTGAGGCGGTCAGCACGACCGGGGCGTGGACGCCCTGCCAGGCCTCGACGAGGGGGCGCGGTTCGCTCCAGGACACAAAGTCGTCCGAGGAGGCGATCAGCACGCGCTGCTCCGGGGCGTCCTCATCGACGTGGCCGTTGGACCAAATGGCATGGTAGCGGCCGCGAAAGCGGGTGATGCTGGGATGATGCGAATAGGTCCAGTCGGAGAGGGGACTGTACAGCCGCGCAGTCTGCACATCGAGTTGCGGTCGCGGGCCGTCATAGCCGGGATTGCTGAGCATCTGCATGGGTGGATTCCTCAGAGAAGCGCGGCATAGTCGCGCAGGCGATGGTAGGTGATGCGATTGGCGTCGTGATAGTTGTGGGCGCCGTCATAAGCGGTGCGCACGAGGTAGAGGATGTCGTCGCCGTCAAACTGCCAGTCGACATACTGAAAACCGACCAGGCGCAGCGAGTCGGCGGGCGAGACGTCCGAGTCGTCCTCGATCAGCGTCGTGACCAATGACCAGTGCCAGAGATCGTCCGACTGGGCCAGAGAAAGGACATTGCGCTGGTGGGAGCAGCTCGGCTCGGTGTTGTTGTTGACCAACGCAAGATAGCGACCGCTGCGCGGATCGCGGCGGATGCTGAATTTGGTCATGCCGCCGGGCATGGGAAAGAAACCAGTCTGGGGATCAAAGGTGATACGGCGGCCCTCGTCGTGGATGGCGATGCGCGCGCCGAGGTCGACGTCGGGGTCGCTGTTAAAGCGCAACACGTCCCACAACTGGCCCGACAGATCGGCGACAACGTTGCCCTCCAGCCAGCCGGGTCGACTCATTGCCGATGGCGCCCAGGCGGGGTCAAAGGGAAGCTTGTTGCTCATGCGCCAGTTGGCGGCATCGAGCAGATCGGCGTCGACCGGGGCCGAGATGACGCAGGCGGAAAACCCACTGCCCCATTCGGCGGTGACATTGTCCTCAAAGGCGCGATAGAGGCGGCCCTGGTGCTCCAGCACGGGCATGGGCGCGCAGTGATAGTTGGGCGGGGTGACGCCGTCGCCCCCGGGGAACAGCAGACCGCAGGAAGGGTCGAGGGGGCGGGACCAGGTGTAACCACCGTCGTCGCTGCGGCGAATGACGATCGACCCATAGTGGGCCGAGGGCCCCAACACATAGACGGCGCCGCGATGGACGAACAGGTTGTTCCAGAACGCGCCGGCGATGTGAGTCAGGCGTCGCCAGGTCGCGCCGTCATCGTCAGAGCGATAGATGCTGCTGAGGAACTCGCGGCCCTGCATGTCGTGGGGCGAATGCGGTCCGAAATAGTCGTGGCTGGCCAGCAGGGCGCCGTCCGGCAGGCGCACCAGGCTGGGGCTCCCCAGATAGACCTGGGTGGCGGGGTCCTGATAAACGAGTTGGTTGAACTGCATGACGCGCCTCAGTCCTCTGGTTCCGCGCACCAGCGGCGGATCGCCTCGGCGGCGGAGCGAGACATCTCGTAAGAGAACTCGGCGCCGAATTTGCGAACATAGACGTGCTGGCCCAGGTTGACGGCGGGTTCGAGATAGTTGGATGCCTGCGGCAGAGCGGCCTCAAATGCGGCCAGGCCCTCGGCGTCGAGGCGCTGGTAGCGGTCGGTATGGTGGACGAGCGGTTGCGGCAGGCGGGTGGTCAGGCGGCGGCGCTTGGCGGCCTCGGAGGGATAGCCGATGCAGAGCATGGCGATGGGAAAAACGTATTGGGGCAGGTCGAGCAGCTCGCGGTGCAAGGCGTACTGCTCCATGATGTCGCCGATGTAGCAAGATCCCAGTCCGAGGGCCTCGGCGGCGATGACGGCGGTCTGGGCGGCGATGAGCGCGTCGGAGCAGGCGAGCATCAGGTCGCCCTCAGAGGGGCAACGCATCGGCTTGGCCTGGGCGTCGCACATGGCGGGCACGTCGGATGCGACAAACAGGTCGAACCAACGCTGATAGTCGGCAAAAAAGAGCAGCACAAGCGGCGCCTTGGCGATAAAGGGCTGGTGATCGCAGGACTCGGCCAGTTGCGCCTTGATGGCAGGATCGGCGATCTCGATGATCGAGTAGAGCATCAGGTTGCCGGCGGTGGGGGCGCGAATGGCGGCCTGGATGATCTGGTCGACGGTGGCGCGATCGACAGGACGGTCGGCAAAAGAGCGCACGGAGCGGCGCTGGGCGATGCAATCAAGCGTCGGGTTCATCAGTCTCCGATCTTGTGGAGGATGTCGGTCAGCTAGGGCAGGATAGGACCGAGGGGAAGAGGCGTCAAACGGGGAGTTCTCTTCCGCGAAATGGTTTGAACGCAGCGTTCGCAGAGGGCGCAGAGGTACAAGGCGGCGGGCAGGGGCAAGGTAACCACAGAGGACACAGAACCCTACCGCGTTCTGTGAGGACACGGAGCATGCAGTGACCAGCAGTTGGGGCGGATCAGTATCCGCCCCAACCGGGCCGATAGTGCGCGTTCTGCGCACGCGCTCGCTCGCGCTACGGCCTGCATGCGCGGTGCCGAGAGATCCCTCGCTGCGCTTGGGATGACAGTATGAGGGCAGAAGGCCTGGCAGAACGCGCGCCTCACGGTGCAGCTATGCAATCCACTCATCCGTGAGGTCATGCTGGACACACGTCGCGGTAAGGTCTTCACGCCACAGTGCTACCCACGTCCTGACGCAGCCAGTTACCCATATGGTGGCAGCGTACACCTTGTCTGGGCCCAATCCGCGCCAGAATGGCGCGCCTTCCAGGTCGCTCCGGACTCGCAACACCTTTGGTTCGCAGCCAGGGTGCAGGTAACCTTGTGGTAGGGGCGGGCCCACGGCGTGCATATCCCACTCCCTTGCGCCCTCTGTGTCCTCCTTGGAGAGCCCTCTCTGCGAAGAGTGTACCAGTCCTACCCCCCCCATCCTATGCCACTGACTAGGTGCCATCCCATCCAAACGATGGTGCCCGCCGTCCCCGTCCCAGGCTATACTGCCCTCGGCGTATTCGCACCATAGCCTACGAGGAAGCATGATGTCAGCATCCAACAGCAACCCGCTCAATACCCAACCCACACGACCGAACTGGAGGCAAGTGGGCGTCTTTCTGGCGCTCACCTTTGCTCTCAGTTGGGCCATCGAGATCGCCCTCTGGCTGACCGTTGGCTACAACAGTCCCTCCGCCAACCTGGCCTTGCAGTCCGTCATGATGGTTCCCGCCTTTTGCGCCATTCTACTGGGGCGCTATGTCTTTCGGGGCAGCCCGATCCACACGAGCCGCCCCGTGGGCCGCGCCCGCTGGTTCCTGACGGGTTTTCTCGTCTGCAGCCTGGCGTATATCGCGCTGGCTGTCATCGGCATGCTCCATCCCGACCAGGCGGCCACCCTCAGCCGGATCGGCATCGGACTCTCCACGCTGCTGCTCCTGATCGCGCTCGTATCGCGCCTCTGCAAGGGCAAGGACGACTATGCCCGCGCTGGGCTAGCCGGCGGCAAGCTGCGCTATTGGATTCTGGGCGGGCTCTTGCTGGTCGGCATCTATTCGCTGCAGATCGGCCTCGAATGGATTTCGGGGCTGGGAGATCCTGTCCACAGCGCCGCCATTCACGAGCAGACGGGCCTGATGGGTCCGGCCTTTTGGATCACGATCCTGCTCCAGACCCTGCTGCTGAACCCGCTGATGGGCCTCGTGATGGCCTTTGGCGAAGAGTACGGCTGGCGTGGCTATCTGCAGTCCGAACTATTCCAACTGGGCCGGCTGCGCGGCGCACTGCTGCTGGGCGTTATCTGGGGGCTCTGGCACGCGCCGGCCATTCTGATGGGACACAACACCCCGGGCTATCCGGTCGCCGGCGTGTTCCTGATGACC
>Ga0180436_10004232_pt1 | contig 12947 bp, 10 predicted proteins | sample SS_ome_2_FD_132434 | JGI IMG/M metagenome (GOLD analysis project Ga0180436, IMG submission 132434) | Hypersaline lake sediment archaeal communities from the Salton Sea, California, USA - SS_3_S_2 metaG | ecosystem: Environmental > Aquatic > Non-marine Saline and Alkaline > Hypersaline >...
GGGCCAGCAGGGCCGCCCGGGTGGGGCGGCGGTCGATGATCCGCCCCGCCCGCCAGCTGCCAATGGCCAGGCCGGCCATGAAGACCGACAGCACGGCGGCCACGGCGAAGGGGGCGCTGCCGATGACCTTGTCGATGAGGCGCACCCAGATGACCTGGTAGACCAGCCCCGCGGCCCCTGAAAGAAAGAAACAGACCGCCACGAACGCCGACAGCAGGGTGCTGACGGCGGCCGCGGGATCGGCGCTGAGCGCGTTCATGGGCAGGCGGGCCTTCATGGGTGTATCTCTCCGGTCATCTGAAGCTTTTTTTGGATTCTGAATCTTTACCTTCTGCTTCTTGCCGAGTACCCGGTGAGGTTTGGCCGATCCGGTGTTATGCCATTGAAAGGATTTTTCATTTTCTTTCAATTTACCAAACCGGCCACCTCATAGGGGTTGCTGCCGGCCTCGATCATGCGATGGTAGAGGGCCTCGTCCAGGTCGAAAGTCGCCACCGCCGAGACGAAACGGTCGGGATCGCCCAGGTGGTCCAGGGCGGCCAACACGGTGGCGGCCTTGGGGGTCCCCTCGGGCGACAGGGCCCGGATGCGGTCGAAATCGAAGCTCAGGGCAACACCCCGCCCGTTCTTTTGCTTACCGTTCCAGATCAGCAGGAGGGCGGCCGAGTTCGGCACGGAAACGGCCGCCAGCTGCGCTTCCGAAAGGGGCTTGACGATCAGACTCTTCTTACCCGGCGTGCAGTCCAGGACCACCTGCAGGGCATCCTCCTTGCACCACACCGGGCTGGCCAGCACGGTGTAGCGCTCCCCGGGGGCAAGCGGATAGTGGTTCTGGATGAAGTGGGCGATCAGGTAGCCCGATGTCAGGCCGGGGCAGATGTGGTTATGCAGCTCGGCGCTCTTCAGGAAGTCGTAGGGGCCGTCCTGAGCCCATACATTGGCGATGGCGGCCAGGGTGAAGAGATCCTCTCCGGCCTGGTAGTCGCCGGTGCGCTCCCAGAAGGCGGGTTGTGAAATGGCGGCCGGCCCCATGTTGAGGGCCTGGGCCGACCAGGTCCCATCCGTCCGGCTGATGACAACGGCGTCGCCGGCCGTTTTGTGAAAGAGCATGAAGCGCAGGGGGTGGGCCTGGGGGCGCTGGAAGAAGAGCAGGTTGCCATGGCCCACGGTGCAGCCGGTGAGATCTTGGGTTTGCCCCAGGTAGGGCAGGGCGCTTTGGTCCTCGACCCGGACGTAGGGGGCGTTCGTCATCAGCAGGACTTGGGGATCGCCCTTGGCGACGGATAGGGTCTGCATGGCCTTGGTGACGGCCGTTTCGAGGGGGGCGGCCGAGGTAACAGCGGCACAGCAGAAGAATGCCAGACCGACGGCCAGGGCAAGCATGGAACGGATCGGTTTATTCATGGTGATGGGCTCCTTTTCATGTGGTCGTCATCCCGGCGAAAGCCGGGATCTCTTGCGCTAACCCTCGTCGGCTATTGAAGAGATTCCGACTTCCGCCGTTATGACAGTGGTTGGTGGACTCGGTATATATCCTTCTTTTTCTTTTCTTCGTGTTCATCGCGGTGGACGCTTTTTGGGTATCTCAGCCCTTTGGGGCGCGTTTCAGCTCAGGCACCCCCGGCATAACCGCTCGCCCTCCACCCTTTCCAGCTTGGTGGCCATGGTGGGCTCGCCGCAGTGGGCACAGGTGACCGACGGTTCGATGCGGGCCTTTTCCGGCAGGGGCACGGTCACTTCTTTCAGGGTGAAGAGGACCTCGGGCGGCTGGTCAAGGATGCGCCGGGAGGCGGCTTCGTGGCGACGATCGAATTCGGCGCGCTCCTCCGGAGTGGCGATGTCCCGCCGGATCTTGTCCAAAAGTGCGCGGTGTTCGGGGTCCAGGGGCTCCTGCGGCGCAGCCTTGCGGGACACGCGCACGCCCTTGCCGGTGTCCCGGTTGAAGAAGGTAAAGGCGTGTTTGCCGTAGTCGCGGTAGATGAAGTTCCCCTTGCCGAAGGTGCAGCCGGTGATCACCTGGATGGCGTCAACGCCGCAGGCGTCGGTCTCCACCACGGCCACGATCTCCTCGTCCTCGGACCGCCGGGCCGCCAGCCACTGCATGCCGGCCACGGCCGCCTGGTAGCCCATGGCCAGGCCGGGGCAGAGGTGACCGTGGAAGTCGAGGCATTTCTTGAATTGATCACTGGATAAAATGGTTTCAGCGGACATGATTGTGTTCTCCTCTTAGCGTTGATTAACAGCTATTCATTCTCCATGGCGGCCCGGGGCATACGCCGGGGGCTGCTATTGTTTCCGTTTACGGCGAGGACGTCGAAAACGGCGCCCTGGGCCGCCAGGCGGCCCTGCTCGAGCACATAAACCCGGTCGGCGGTCTTGCGGGCCAGATGGATGTCGTGGGTGATGAAAAGCATGGAAAAGCCGCGGCTTTGCTGCAACCCCTTGAGTTCCCGTAAAATAACGGCCTGGGTGGAGGGGTCCAGCATGGCGGTGATCTCGTCCGCCACCAGGAGAACGGGCTCCGTGACCAGGGCGCGGGCGATGGCCACCCGCTGGCGCTGGCCGCCGCTCAGGGCATGGCAGGTGCGGCCCAGAAAATCCGGTCCGGTGGGCAGATGCATGGCGGCCAAGGCTGCGGCGGCCCTGGCGTCGCGCTGAGGACGGTCCTGCCAACCCAGGATGTCCAGTGGCTCCCGAACCGCCTCCAGCACGGTGAAGCGGTGGCTGACGGCTTCCCCGGGGTCCTGGAAGACGATTTGGATGCCGCCCATGACCGCCGTAGCCTCGCGGTTGGTGACGGTTTGGCCCAAAAAGCGCACCTCACCGGCATCGGCCGTGAGCACGCGCACCAGAATATGGGCCAGGGTGGATTTGCCCGAGCCGGAGGGACCCACCAGGGCCGCGACCTCCCCTCGCCGAACGGTGAGGTTGACGCCTTTGAGCGCATTGATCGTTCGCCCGCCGACGCGGTAGCTCTTGATCAGGCCCACCGCCTGCAGCACCGTCTCGATGCCGCCCTTGTGGCAGGCCACCTGCCGTTCCACCCCCACCGGGGTCAGGGGCGGCCGGGATCGGCGGCAGACGCTTTCGGCCTGGCAGCAGCGGGGTTCAAACGCACAGCCGGTGCTGTCTCCCGGCTTGGGCGGCGCGCCGGGGATGCCCCACAGGTCCTTGAAGGGAAAGAAATCCGGCGCAGCGTTGATCAGTCCGCGGGTGTAAGGGTGCAGCGGGTTGCGCAGGATATCGGCGGTCCGGCCCGTTTCCACCAGGCGGCCGGCATAGAGGGTCATCAACCGTATGGTGAGGCGCTGGACAGCCGGCAGGTTGTGGGAGATCAGGATCAGGGCGAAGCCCATCTGCTGCTTCAGGGTTTCGAGCAGGTCCAGAATCGCCTGCCGGCTTTCCGGGTCCAGGGATGTGGTGGGTTCGTCCACGATCAGAAGGTCCGGGGCGCAGCCTAATGCCATGGCGATCAGGGCCCGCTGCCGCATGCCGCCGGAGAGCTGGTGGGCATAGGCGTCCTGCCAGGCAGGATCGAGGCCCGTCAGGTCCAGCATCGCGGATACCCGCTTCCGGGCCGTCCGGCGGTCCATCCCCAGATGGGTGCGCAGGGGTTCGGCCATCTGCTCGCCCAGGGAGATCACGGGGTTGAAAACTTCCAGGCTGTTCTGGAAGACCATGGCCATGTGGCGCCACTGGTAGCGGCGGCGGCGGGCAGGCGCAAGGGCGTTCAGGTCCCGGCCCTGGAAGCGCACCTGTCCGCGGACTTCGGCCTCGCGCAGGAGTCCCATGAGTCCCAGAGCCAGGGTGGTCTTGCCGCAGCCCGATTCCCCGATGATGCCCAGACTTTCCCCGGGGGCGAGGGAGAAGTCGATATCCATGGCCGCCGGCACGGCCGGCCGCACCCGATGGTAGACAATGGAGAGCTTTGCAACGTCCAGCATCAATGACTCCTCATGCGGGGATCGGCGATGTTTTCGAAATCCTTCCCGATCAAGGCCAGCGATAGAACCACCAGGGTCAGGGCCAGCCAGGGGAAGAGCAGCCACCATTTCCAGAAAGCGGTGTAATAGATGCCCGGAAAGCTCAAGGCGTGGTGCAGGATGAACCCCCAGGAACGCGACGTGGGGTCCCCTAATCCCAGGAAGGAGAGCCCGGCCTCGGCCACGATGGCCCGGCCGGCCAGCCGGATCATGCCCACCGCGACCAACGGGAAGATTTCCGGCAGGAAGTGGCGCCGCATCAGATAGAGCGGGCCGGCGCCATAGGTTTCCGCGGCCTGGATGAAGCGGCGTTGTTTGAGGCTCAGCACCCGGGCGCGCACGATGCGGGCGGTAAACACCCAGGAGAAGGCGGACAGAACGCCGATGACCGTCCACACGCTGGGCCCGAAAAAGGCCGCCAGGACGATCATCACCGGCAGGTCCGGCAGGACCAGCAGGATATCGATCAGCCGCATCAGTATCCGGTCCACCCACCCCCCGCAATAGCCGGCCAGGATGCCTGCCAGCGCGCCGCCCAGACCTGCCAGCAAGGCGGTGCCGATGCCCACCAGCAGGCTGATCCGGGCCCCGAAGCACACCTGGGCCCAGATGTCCACTCCCAGATCGTCCGTCCCCATCCAGTGGGCGGCGTTGGGCGGCGCCAGGGGCGGGCCCGAGGTCTCCCGGGAGGAGTGATGGCACACCAGCGGGGCAGCGGCGGATAGAAGAAGCAGGACGATTAGAACAAGCAGTCCGATCCGACCGCCGGCCGACAGGGTGCCGGTCAGGCGTGACAGTCGTCGGGGTGATCCGTAAGCGATGTTTAGGGCGGTCATCGGGCCTCCGCGGCGTTTTCCCGGATGCGGGGATCCAGGCGCCCATAGATTCGGTCGGCCAGATAGTTGGCCGTCAAGACCGTCAGGGTCACCAGCAGGAAGATTCCCTGGATCATGGGATAGTCATGCACCAGAACGGCTTCCCGCATGAGGCGGCCCAGACCGGGATAGGCGAAGACGTTTTCCACCAGGATGGCCCCGCCCACCAGACCCCCCAGGCTCAGGAAAATACGTGTGACAATGGGCAGCATGGCATTGCGCAGAGTGTGGCGCACCAGGATGTGCAAGGGGTGGAGGCCCTTGGCCCGGGCGGTGCGCAGGTAGTCCCGGGCCAGCACCGCGGCCATGCTGCTGCGGGCCAGAAGATAGATGCCCCCCGTGCGCACGATGGCCAGGGTCAGGACCGGCAGGGCGGCATGCCGAGCGATATCGGCGAGACGGTCCCAGAGGGATGCGTAAACGGCGAAATGGGTCATGGCGCCCGAGAGGGGGAAGAGCTGCCAGCCGGCCGCCAGGGTGAACAGGAGCAGCAGCCCGAGGAGAAAAGCGGGGATTTCCGAGACGGCGATCATGGCCGGGTAGAGCCAGCGGTCCAGGGCCCGGCCGCGGAAGGCGGCGCTCATGCTGCCCAGAAGGCAGCCGGCAAGCGCACTCAGGGCCACGGCTGCTGTCACCAGCAAGAGGGTCCAGGGCAGGCGCTGCAGAAGGATGGCGGTGACTCCTTGATTGTAATAGATGGAGTAGCCCAGGTCGCCGGCGGCCAGGGCCGCCAGATAGGCGGCGTACTGCTGCGCCAGGGGCCGGTCCAGGCCATACTGCCGGCGGTAATAGTCCTGCTGGGCCTCGCTGAAGCGGGCGATCTCTTGGCCCTGGTCCGTGGAGAGGTATAAAAAGGGATCGCCGGGCATCACGCGTGGCAGGGCGAAGTTCAGGGTCACGATGATCCAGACGGTGAAAAGATATTCCAGAAGGCGTCGGGTGCGCTGGCGTGTCATGTTCGTCACCTCTTTGCCGCCGGACCGCTGCGTTCGAGGTACGACAGCTTGCTGTGGGGCAGGCTGTGGTGATCGAACATGAACATCCAGCCGTCATACGTGGCCGGGCGGTAGATGGTGTGGCCGGTGGTGCAGAAGAGTGGAATTTCCGGCACCTGATCGGCCAGCTCGTGCTGCAGGGCGGCGATCAGGCGGCGCCGCTCCTGCGGATCGACGGCGGTTTGCTGGCGCTGGAGCAGTTCCATCAGCTTGGGTGCTTCAAAGCCCGGCAGGCCGGCATGGGACGGCGCCGCATTGGGACCGGCCGCTTCCCCGGCGAAGCGGGCGGTGAGATAATCGGGGTCGCCGCCCCACCCGCCGTGGCCCAGGATGGCCAGCTGGTAGTCCAAGCCCCGCACCCGCGCATCGCGGGTCTTGCCGTCCACGCTGCGGATGGTCAGCGGAATGCCGACGTCCCCGAGCCGCTGCCGGATCAACTCCGCCAGGCGCACCTCCTCGCTGCTGCAAAGGAGTTCCAGGGCGAGGGGCTTCCCATTGGGGGACAGGCGTTCTTGCGTTCCTTCCGGAAGACGGTAGCCGGCTTGATCGAGGAGTTCCCGAGCCCGGATCGGATCGAAAGGATAGGTGCGGGTTTCGACGGCCATGACATGGTCCGGCGGCAGGATGCTGGCCCTGCCCGGTACGGCCGCGCCCCGGGCGATTTTGGCCACCAGTTCGTCACGGTCGATGGCGTGGGCCATGGCCTGCCGGACCGTCTTCTCCCTGAAAGCGGCCACCGCGCCCATGTTCAGGAGAAGGCGGTAGCCCCAGAAGGCCGGGCTGCGGACGATCTTGTGGGTGGCGTTTTTGGCAAAGCGCGGCAGCACATCGGGGGTGACTCCGACCAGATCGATCTGGCCCTTTTCGTAGCCCAGAATCGGCTCGCTGAGCGGAATGAACTCGATGGTCCGCACCTGTGGGCGGGGACCCCAGAAGCCTTCGAAAGCTTCGAAACGGTACGTGCCGTGGGCTTTGCTGTAGTGGGTCAATCGGTAGGGACCGCTGCCGATCACGGCTTCCGGGGCGTTGAATTCCTTGGGGCGTTCGATGCCTTCCCAGACGTGTTTGGGAATGATACGGGTGCGGCCGATGTTGTAGAGCATGGTGGCGTTGGGGGTTTTAAGCCGCACCGCTACCGAGTGGTCCGCAGCGGTGGCCACCGAGGAGACGGCGTCAAAGACGTAGGACCAGGTGGCGGCGTGCCGGTCGGCGTAGTCCAGAGAGAAGGCCACATCTTCCGGCGTGAGCGGGGTGCCGTCCTGCCAGCGAACGCCCCGACGGATGAAAAAGCGATAGGTCAAACCGCCGTCTTCGACGGTGAAACGCTGGGCCAGCCAGGGGATCAGGCCCTTTTCGTCCCGCTCCAGCAGACTGTCGAAGATCAGGGCCATCTTGAAGCCTCCCGGCCCCCGGGGATAGTGGGCAAAGGGCGAGGGATAGCCCCAGTCGCCGCCTTCCAGGCGGATGACGTCCACTGCGTAATCACCGGATGCGACCGTGCCGGCGGGGGTTTGCTCCTCCGGCTCCGGGCGGCTGCAGGCGGTCAGCAACAGAAGCGAAGAAAGAACTATGATGACCATTATGATCATCGTTGAACTGAGGAGGCCTTTCCTCATGGCCGTCATTCCGGCGAAAACCAAAAACTTCTTGCAGGCCGCGGCAGTTTTCGAACAGATCCCGGCTTTCGTCGGGATGACGAAAGGGGATGGGATGACGGAAAGGGCCTTACTTACGACGGCTTTTTCGGTGCGTTGTCCGTCCTGTTTCATGTATACCGGCAATGTGGTTTTCTCCCGATGCTGATCAAACTGCATGCACTTTTGTATCCACGCGCCACACCATGATGCCCTGGCAGGCCTCGTGGCCTTGGTGGAAGACACCGTCCGTGCAGCGCGCATCCACGAAGGCGGCCACGGTCGCGCGGATGGTGTCGTCCAGTTCGGTGTAGCCTTCGAGGTAGGTGCAGAAGTCGTCGACGGCCTTGTCCCGGGGCAGGCGGGTTTCCCGCTCCCAGGTGTGGAATTCAAGCCGCGGCCGGTGGCCCAGGGCATAGACCAGGTTGAAGGGATGGATGATGTCCCCGGCGCGCGTGTCGTGGGGCTCGTTGAAGACGGCCTGCCACAATTCGCCATAGCGTCCCGGGCCGCCGTTGCCGCCGGAGAACTTGCTGAGGTAGCAGGCCGCCCGGGAGGCGACCATCATCTTCTTCAGGTTGTCGGGACCGTCGATACCCGGGGTCATGGAGGCGAACACCAGGTCGAAGGCTCCTTCCCACCGCTCCCGGGCCAGGTCGATGTCCTGCCAGGTGCGCCGGTCCACGCCGATGTTGGTAATGCCGGCGGCCGCGATGCGCTTTTCCAGGATGTCGGCCATGGCATCGGCCGGTTCCAGGGCGGTGACGTGGCCGGCGGTCCGGGCCAGGAGCAGGGCCCAGTTGCCCGGCCCGGCGCCGATGTCCAGTACGCGGCCGCCGGGCCGGAGGATGCCGTCGGCTTCCAGCTTGGCGACGATTTTGCGGCGCTGGTCCTCCTGTTCGGCACGACCGGTGCGGTCGGCAAAATCGGCGGCCATGGCGTTCCAGCGTTTCATGCGATTGCCGGGCGTGCCCCGCATCCTTGGGCGGGTGGGGGTGTGTTCGGCCAGTTCGCGCCATCGGGTTTCCCAAAAAACGGCATCCATCAGGGTCATGCGGTCAACTCCTTGGGTAGTGGTTAAAACGAGAGACTCAATGACGCTCCGAAAAACCGGTCCACGGCCGGGTATCCCGAAGAGTCGTAGTATTCCTCGTCGAAGAGATTCTTGACATAGAGATTCAAGACCGCCTTCCGAAGCGGCCCGCGGTTCTCGAAAAGGATCTGTTCGATGCCGAAATCCACCGTATGGTAGGCGTCGATTGCCACCTGGCGGAAGTCGTAGACGTCCGGGGCGATCTCCTCGGAGATTTCGGTGACCTCGTCGTCCTGGTAGTAGTAGTCCAGCATGAGGGCGGTTTTCTCGAAGACCTGGTAGCGCAGGCCGGCGCTCACGCGGTGCTCGGCGCGCTGGTCCAGCTCGGTCTCCGCGGCCGGTTCATCGCCCTGGTTGTCGAAGTCCTGCCAGGAATAGCTGAGGTAGAAGGAAAGGTCGTCAATGATGTGGCCGCCAAGCTCCACGTCGATGCCGTGGCGGTAGACCTCCTCCAGGTTGATCTTGTAGTCGCTGAAACGCAGGGCCCCGGCGCCGGCGCCCGAGAAGTTGGCGAAGCGGCTGTTGGTGGCGATGTAGTCCTCGATGTCGTAGAAGGAGTAGTTGACCTTGAGCGCGATGTCCCGCCACAGGCGGCGGCTTAAAATAAAGTCGTAGCCCACGCCGTGCTCGGGTTCCAGGAAGAGGCCGGCCGGCCGTCCCTGGGGGTTGTAGTCCCCGTGGTAATCCGGGGCCCGCCAGATCTTGCTGACCCCCACCGAGAGCGAGGTGTCCCTCAGCCAGGGGGCCAATTCGTCCATCTTGTAAGTGAGGAAGGACTTGGGGACGAACTGATTCCAGTCCCGGCTCACCATTTCGTCCGCGAAGGCCGGGTTCCACAGCGCGCCGCTGCCGGCCAAATTGTTGATGTGGATCTTGACATACTCGTAGCGCAGGCCCAGGGTCAGCTCCAGGGAGGGCAGGATGCCCCAGCGGTGCTGCAGGAAGCCGCTCTTCTTGTAGATGCGCTCGTTCTTTTCCTCGTCCCGGGTGTTGCCGTTGTCGTAGAGGCGGTACAAATCGAAGCCCAGCGTGGTGGTGTGGTTCGGTAGCCACTGGATGTCGTCCTTGAACTTGACGCCTTCCGTCCACCAGGTGGTGTCCAGCTCCGAGCGCTCCGTGTCTCCTGGGTTTTCAAGAAAGCTTCGATTGCGCCGCTCCTTGCTGTAGAAGGCGCCGAGGGTGAGGACGCCGATGGGTGAGGGCTGCTCCCAGTTCATGCGCCAGGCGTGGGACTCGCCGTCCCAGGTGGGGTCCTGGAATTCGTCGAAGGGCGACCCTTCGACGCGGGGATAATCCGAATCGAAGTCTCCGAACAGTTCTCCAGGGTTATTGACCGGTGACTCGCGGTCGGTGTCGGTGCCCGACAGGCTCAGGGTGACGAGGCCGTCCGCCGGCAGCAGGTAGCCGACACGGCCGTAGAGGGTCTCGATGTCGGTCTCGCTGTGGCGCAGGTAGCCGTCGGTGAGATAGCGCCGGTAGGCCAGGTCGTAGGTGAAATCCTGGACCGCGCCCTGGGCTTCGGCGAGATAGTCCTGGGTTGCGTAGGAGCCGTAGCTCGCGGTCAGGGTCACGTCGGGCTTCAAGGTTTCGTGGCGGCGGGGTTTTTCCGAGACCATGTTGACGACACCGCCGATGCTCTTGCTGTCGTAGAGGGCCGAGTGGGGTCCGGGCAAAATCTCCACCTCCTTGATCAGAAAGGTGGGCAGCAGGGCGAAGTCCACGATGTTGCTGGACTTGCGCCCCCCGGTCTTCTGCACCGTGAGGCCGTCGATGGCCGTCACGAAACGCTTGGAGCTGAAGCCCCGCAGGAAGATCGAGTCGATCCCCGGGTCCAGGGTGTCGGCACCCCGGAAGTCCACGATGGCCCGGGTCTTGAGTGTATCCAGAATACTGGTCTGGGGGCCGATGGTCTTGAAGTCCTCCAGGTCGATCACCGTGCCGGCGGGGGTCTGCTCGATGCCGGGGGCGCCGGCTTTGTCCTCCACCACGATGTCCTCCAACTGCTGGGGCTGCTCCGCGGGTTCGTCCGCCGCCGCGGCGGGCGCTCCCCCCCCTAAAAGCAACAATGCCAATAACCAGATCAATCCCGTGCGTCTCATACGTCCTGTCCCTCCTTCGCTTCCGTTGGCATTTGCAGCCGCCGCCGGTTTGCGGCCGGCTGTGCAGTTCCGGCAATTGACGCGGGAGGGCCTTCGGTGTAGGGTTCCTACCGAGGCTCCCTTTGCCGGGGGCTTCGTCCTCGAAGGCAGCCGTGGTCTCCTGGTCGGGATGCGGCTGCCTTTTTCGCTCTTGTAGCGCCAATCACACACCACATGTCATCCCGGCGGAAGCCGGGATCTCTTTGTGGACGTCTTGCTTTCCTTCGTCACGGATGGCTCGCTATCCGGCAGGCGGCGCATGGCCACCAGGGCGGCCTGGCGCTGGCCCTCGAAGGTGGCCGCCTTGGCCAGGGCCTCCCGGCCGGCGGCCGCATCCTGGAGTTGCAGGGCGGCATAGCCGGCCATCAGCCAGGCCCGCCCGGCCCGGAGGCGGTCGGCGGCCGCCGCTTGCCGATAGGCCTGCCCGGCTTCTGCGAAGCGCTCCAGGGCATAGAGCAGGTCGGCCTCGATCATGGCCAGCTCCCCGTCGCGGGGATGCGGCGCAAAACGCCGGCAGGCCGCCAGGGCTTCCTCCAGGCGGCCGAGCTGTTCCAGGGCCTGCACGAGGTTTTTTAAAAGGCGCGGGTCGCGGTTTTCCTCCAGGGCGGCGGCATAGAGGGGGGCGGCCTTGACCGGAACGCCCACCTGCAGGTTCAGATCGGCCACCAGTCGGGTTTCCTGGCGGGAAAGGGGCCGCAGCCAGCCCACCACCGTCAGGGCCATGAGGGCCTGTTCGTAGCGGTTTTGGCGCAGCCCCAGGTGGGCCAGGGCCTGCCACCATTTGTCCCGCAGGGGGGCCTCGCGGGTCAGCTTCAGAATGAGGTTGTGGGCGTCCCGGGTCATGTCGAGGGCGAGGTACTGGTGCAGCAGAATTTCCTGCCACTGGACCTGCTTTTCACCGGTGGCGGCGGCCGCCAGCTCGCGGATGTGGGGCAGGGCCCGGCGCACCTGGTTTTCGGCCAGCAGGGCGTGGACGTAGTTTTCCCGCCAGGCGGTCTGGACCGCGTCGGGGTGGCGGGTAAAGAGCTTCTCGAAGGCCTTGAGGGCGGTGCCGTAGTCCTCGGCCATGAGCAGGGCCGCGGCGCTGCTGTAGAGGTATTCGGGATCCGGTGCGGTGGCGCGCTCGTAGGCTTCGGCGAACCCCCGGGCCGCGAGGGGGTAGTCCCCAAGCCCGTAGGCGGCCTGGGCCAGGTTCAGCCAGGAGGCCAGGTGGCTGGGATCCCGCTGGAGCGCTTTTTGGTAGGCCGTCTTGGCCGGCGCATAGGCCTTTTGCATGAGACGGCAGGTGCCCAGGGCGAAATAGATCTCGGGGTGGTGGGTCCCCCGGGGATCCTCGATGCCCGGGCCGGGAAAGGGGCCGCCGCCGGCCTGGAAGGCCTCCAGGGCGGCCGCGGCCTCACCGTAGGCCTTGTCCTGGATCAGGCGGGCGGCCTTGGCCAGCGCCACCCGGGCGGGGCCGGGGAGATCGCCCGTGTCCGCCCGCAGCGGCCATGTCGTCAGAAGCACCACGGCGGCCAGCAGCACACCCGCCGGAAGCGATACGCGCATCCGCGGCCGGCCTGTGAATTGTGTTGCGGTAAGGTTCTGCATGGTGTCCTTCTCCACGATGGGTCGCGGCTAGTCCAGCTGGAACCGGACCGTGGTTTCGGCCCAGGCTCTGACCGGTTCGCCGGCCACGGTCCCGGGCTTGAAGCGCCAGCCGGCCACGCAGCGCGCCACGCTCTCGTCGAACACGCCGGGGGGCTGGCTTTCCTGGATGGTGATGTCGGTGACCCGGCCGTCTTCAAGGACCACGAAGCGCACCCGCACCCACCCTTCGATGCCGCGGTGCTTGGCCTGGATGGGATAGACCGGCGGCATCCGGGAAACCACCGTGAGGGGGGCATCCAGATCGCCGGCGGCGAAGAGGCCTCCCAATCCGGCCGTATCCAGCTCCAGGGGAGCCGCAGCGGGCAGGGGCACGGTCACCGGTCCTGCCGGCAGCCGGGGGTTGAGGTCGAAATCCAGGGTGAAGCGGGTTTGGGCCCGGGGCGCGAACCGCGGCTGGGGAAGCGCTTCCGGCGGCTGGGGGGGCGGTTGGTCGAGGTCGCGTTTCACCGGGGGCTCCTTCCGCTTCAGGCGAATCACGTTGATGTTGGCCACGGGCTGCTCGAAGGCCGGCACTTCGTTGGGCCGCTGCAGCAGGTGGGGCATGAGGGCGAAGAGGGCCAGGTTGAGGACCAGGGCCCC
>Ga0180436_10004235_pt1 | contig 12944 bp, 12 predicted proteins | sample SS_ome_2_FD_132434 | JGI IMG/M metagenome (GOLD analysis project Ga0180436, IMG submission 132434) | Hypersaline lake sediment archaeal communities from the Salton Sea, California, USA - SS_3_S_2 metaG | ecosystem: Environmental > Aquatic > Non-marine Saline and Alkaline > Hypersaline >...
AATATATGTCTCACCTTCTTCTAGTGTACCTGACTCAACAATAAAATCACCATCTTCAAAGACTATAGTGTCTTCACCAACTATTTCAAATGTACCTACTGAATAGCGGTCATCAGCCCAGCCTCCAAATATCATTCTAGAAGTTACTTCATCGTTACAAAATCCTAGGTCATAACCTACATTCCATTCATCACCATCAGTAAGGATCAGCCCTCCAAGAAGATAGCCCAATCTTAAATCTGTAAGTTTAACTTCTGATATATTATCTTCATCACTTGGTGCAGCTGGTCCACCTCCTCCACCTCCACAAGCACTTAAAATAACAACAGCAGCACCAGTCATTAATAAAGTTATTAACTTTTTCATCTTCATTCCTACTATAAAGTATATTATTAATTATACAACAAGTATGAATATAAGGAAAATATTGACTCTATAAGGCTTACAAATTTTATATTTGCCATTTAAAATTAATAGGTTTTAATGGTCCTAGGTCTCTGGGTATGTAACCCATATTCTAATTGTAATTTAATAGTGTAGTCTGTATTCCACATTAGTAGATGTGGAACGAGGAAATACGAAATAAATAGATACTTAAAGCCGATAACGAAGGCAATTCTCAGTATATGATTGCTAAAGTATCAAAAATATAACAACCTGCTACTTATGGGGTTATTAAGAGGAATAGGCAATGAGTTATCGTTATCAACTGACCCCTATTTTCATAATTTGAACTGTATTTTATTGCCCAAGAATACCAAAAACATTAGTGATCCAAAGCAAATTACTCATATTAAAGAGGTACTAAAATCTAAGGTAGGGGATAGTATAACCATTGCTGAGATTGGTGGTAACATAGGTAAGGCTACTATTGCTCAAATCAATAACAATGAAGTACTTCTTACTGATGTTACACTGGATAAAAAACCACCAGCTAAACTTGATTTAACAGTTATTCTTGCTTTACCACGTCCAAAAGTACTACGTAGATTGATCATGGATATGACATCTCTTGGTGTTAATAAACTTATTATTGTAAATAGTTACCGTACTCAAAAAAGTTATTGGCAAAGCCCATTACTAAACCGTATAGATGAGTTTATTTTTGAAGGGTTACAACAAGCCATAGATACAGTGCCACTAGTTATTGAGTTTAAAAAACGTTTTAAGCCATTTATTGAAGATGAATTTCCTGCTTTATTACTAGATGAAAAGGGGTATGAAGAACAAAGTAATGCAGTGATCGCTCATCCTTATGCTTCACAATCTTGGAAATCATATCTTGATGTTACTAAGTGCAAGACCAGCAATAATAATTATATGCCAAAGGTACTATGTATCGGCGCTGAAGGCGGTTGGATAGACTATGAAGTTGACTTAATCTGCCAACAAGGTTGTACATCGGTCAGTTTAGGTCAAAGGATCTTAAGAACGGAAACTGTCGTTAGTGTGTTACTTGGTGATTGGTTAAAGGTATGACAGTAATAGCAAAAATTATACTCTCAGGTGATAATGACAAAATTACCCCCTAGATATTTTCGTAATGCTAATCTGAATAAGGTTTTTATAGGTTTCTTAGCATTTATAGTTTTGTAGTGTATTTTATTTGGTATTGATACCAAAAAAATTAAAGTATAAAGTAGTTTGCTAAAAACAGTAAAAGCAATTTGACACTTAAAATCACTACGGTACCTATGATATTTCCTATCTGGCAGGAAGTACACTGTTTATACTGTTTGCCTTCGTACTGTGCATATAAAAAATAGATGATGATCAGTCCTAAGAGTGTGAGCATAAGATAGTGCTCTGCTATTTTAATAGTCTGTTCTAGCTCTAAATTAACAAAAAAGCTTAGAAGTAATCCCAATACACCTGCGATGAGTCCATACTTGATGAGTTGGAGTATCTTGTCTCTTTTAAAGACAGTAGGGCAGTCATTATGATCAATGTCATCCGTTCCAAACTCAAGTTTACTGTCAAAGAGCTTCTTCTCCTCTTCAGTCATGCGTATTCTAAAATTCGCACCCAGTAGATAGTCTGACTTTCTTTGGATGGTGATGGCAAGGTCTCCATCGGCTGTAAGGAACTGCTGGTTGCCTTCTCTGTCTTCATACATGAGCTTGATCTTTTCATAGCGTTTTGTTTTTCCACTGAGTCCGGGAAAATAAGCTGTTGTTTCGGTAGGGGTGACAGTACCTTCTCTTTTAATGATCACGGGGTTGATGATCTCTAAAAATTCACCATCCTCTTGTTTGATGACCATGACAGCTAAAGGAGAGCCTATTTGAAATGCAGCCAGTGCATTGAGTTCATTGGCAGTGATTGTATCTTTTAGGTCTTGGATGATCTCCAGCAGTGAATCATCAAAATGGCGTACATTTCCGCCAAACTCTAAACTCATGACCGTAGGGTATTTTATAATTTCTTTTATCATTGAATCTCTTTAAAACGCTTATGCTATGTTTAAATATTTAGGTAAAAATAGGATAAAAGTTTGTAGTAGGTGTACCTTAGGTGGGACCTAAGGTACGTTTAGTTGACTAGTGACTTTTGCTTACAACGATCAGCATTTTAATGTTGATCACCAAAAATCTAAAAAGTTGCCAGATCTTACAAGTTCTCATTGCTCTTGCAAATTTCCCCGGGATCATTGTCAAATTAAATTGTTCGTTTTGAAAATTTACTTCTTCATGTTTCATTTTATCTCCTTAAATTATATAGTATACATGGGTGGGCTTATTCAGGGATAAGCGTCCAACCTGGCTTGAGTTTTGCTTTGTAGATGAACATATGGTGTAAGATATGTTTGATCCAGTGACCTGCAAGACCGATCTCTCCAAATGTATAGTCTGTATCACGACCTGTTCCAGGGTATTTTTCAAAATCTGGTACAACAGGATAAACTGTCATCGCGGCTGCTTGACCATCTAAGATACCTTTACCTGCACTCGCAACACACGCAGCACCCATTTCTGCCATAGAAGCTTCATGAAGTTTTGCATCCTCTCCTTGTTTGATCATATCACAGACAGAATGTGCTACTGCTTTACCGATAATACCTGCAGGCATACCTGTTCTAGGTGGTGTAGGATTGATCGGCGTTCCGTTTGGTGAACTCGCAGGTTTAGAGATAAGATGTGGTGGTGCAAATGCAATACCCGCTGCAAAGATGTTACTAAAACTTGGGTTTTGGTATGTTCTTGGCCAGTCAGATGCTTTCCAGTTTTCATACGCACCTGCATCATATTTTGCATCAACTTTCATAAATCCGTTTGGAGCAAAGAGGGTATCGGTCATGTCTGATCCATCTTTATCATAGGCTTTCAGACCAACCCCTGCAAATGGAGGGATAAGCATAGAGAAGTCAAACTCTTCTTCACCCATTGAACCATCTAGTAGTTCATAGTGAATTTTACCTGCTTCTACTTTGTTTACATGTGCACCAATGATCCACTCAACATTTCTTTCTGCATAGAGAGACTCAGCAAATAGCTTTGAACTTACAGCGTAACCACCCACTTTCATATGAAGTCCACCCATACCGAAATCACCAAGGAAAGCTTCATTTGAGATCCATTTGATATCTAACATATCACGGATACCCGCTTTTCTTGCTTCATGTTCGATGTTAAAGATATACTCAAATGCAGCACCCTGACATGTACACATACCGTGTCCTGTACCAACTAGCAATTTCTGTCTTTCACCTGCTTTTGCTTTTTCAAATACTTTTGCAAGCTCATCATTTGCATGAACTGCGTGGTCCGCAGTACATACAGAAACAGTATGCTCTCCAAGTTCACCTTTACCGTTACCTAACCCTTCTGTTGCATCAAAGTTAAGTTTAGGACCTGTTGCATTTACAAGGTAGTCATACTCTAACTCTTCTGTTGCGCCAGCATCTTCTTCTTTAGTAGACTGAATAACGATATATGGTTTATCGCTACCTTCTTTACCATTTGGATGAATCTCTGTAGCCAATGCTTGTCTATAATCAATGCCTGCTTTTTCATATACAGGTGCAAGAGGGAAAACGACGTCCTCTTTTGTCATTTGACCTACACCTACCCAAATGTTAGATGGGATCCAGTTCCATTGAGAATTAGGTGTAACTACTACTACCTCATGCTCTTTCCCAAGCCATTTTCTTGCGAATGTTGCTGTAGTATGCCCAGCAACTCCACCACCCATTACTATTAATCGTGCCATTATTCTTCCTTTTTGAACCATAACGATAGTATTGTCATCATATATGATTAAATTAATGTTCATATAAAGTGTAAGATAGTGATGATTAAATTAATATTAAAATTAGTAAATTTAATGACAATAATTAAATAATCTTATCTATGTAGTTATAATCAGACCTTTTACTGAGTCAATTTTCACCCAATTTTATAAATTAAATTTATGAAATTAAGAGTAATAATGTATGAATTTAAAATATGCTAGAATAATTTTAAATTTACTCCTAAAGATACTAAATGACAAACTTTTTTGACATGATCATGACACCCATCCGTGCGATCAGAATGCGCTATGTGCCCCTTTTACTCATCTATTTTGCTTATGGTGCGAGTGGGTTTGCTGCGGTAGCGGAGACTTTTTGGGTGAAAGAACAGTTGAATCTCTCTGCAGAAAACCTCATTGCGCTTGGAGTATGGCTTACGGTACCATGGACGATCAAAATGATCTTTGGTCAGATGGTAGACTCCTTTACTGTTTTAGGCTCCAATAGAAAGATCTATGTCTATATCGGTGCTCTGCTTATGGTGTTTGGTACTACGCTGATGATAGGTTTGGTCTCAGATGCTGTCTGGCTGGCAGCTTACACAAAAGAGAAGGTTTATATCTTTGCCTCTGTGATCTCGGTAGTAGGTTTTGTGATGCAAGATGTCGTGGCAGATACCATGAGTACAGAAGTGGTAGACAGAAGTCAAAGTGATGTTGAGATTAGAAAAGAGCTGGCGATGATCCAGGTCCTTGCGCGACTCTCTCTAGGATTGGCTATCTTCTCTGTGGCAGGATTAAAAGGGTGGCTTGCTGAGATCTATAGTTATGAAACGATGTTTAAGATATCATTGTTTATTCCGTTACTTTCTATTATAGGGGTGACATTTGTAAAGCTCAACCCTGTACCAAGCTCCCCACTCAATAAGCAGATCTTTTTTGGCGGATTCCTCTTTGCTGTTTTTGTGGTACTGATAGGATATAACGAAGTGCCATATTCTCAGGAGATAGTCTTTTTTGTCTCTTTGGGTGTTGTACTCTATTTTCTACGTACACTTATCATGGATCTGGATCCAGATACCATTAAACATATACAGATGGCAATGATCGTTATTTTTGTCTATAGGGCTATGCCGAGTGTAGGACCAGCGCTTACTTGGTGGGAGATAGATGTTTTAGGATTTGACAAAGCGTTCTTTGGTACTTTGGGTCAGATAGGTGCAGCTTTGGCACTGGTAGGTATGTGGATCAGTTCGAAGTTCATTGTCAATCAAGCCATAGGAAAAGTGCTCATTTGGATGACGGTGATAGGAAGTGTTCTGTCTCTGCCTATCTTGGCTATGTATTATGATATACACACTATGCTTGGTCTGGATGCCAGAACCGTAGCGATCGTAGACACAGCAGTCGCTTCACCTTTTGATTATATTGCAGGGGTATTGATGCTTACACTTGTTGCCATCTATGCACCGGAAGGTAGGAAAGGTACATGGTTCGCACTTATGGCCAGCCTGATGAATATTGCCCTTAGTGCAGGAGGGCTTTTGAGTAAGTATCTCAATAAGCTCTTTATTGTGACCAGAGAGATCAAAGAAGAGGGGCAGGTCGTGGTACCAGCAAATTATGATGAGTTAGGTATGTTGTTATGGGTGGTGATCATTGCAGGGTTCATCATCCCTATCGTCACTATTTTGAAGTTCAATCCGGATCCGAGTATTAAGAAAAAGAATTTGAAAAAACATAAAAATATAAGTAAAGCTTAGACTCTTTTGCATATATTAATAAGAAGTGAAAAAAATGGTTATATTATTTGATCTAGATGGAACGCTTATCGATTCAACTGAAGCGATACTGGAAAGTTTCAGTGTTGCTTTTGAAACATTTGATTCTCCAGTACCGCATGAAGATCTGATCAAGGCGGAGATAGGACATCCCCTTGATGATATGTTTGCAACACTTGGTGTAGAACCTTCCTTTGTGGATGCACATGTGAAAGCGTATAAGATGCATTACAGAGAGATATCCTGTGCAAAGACAGTGTTGCTTCCTAAGGCTAAAGAGGCTGTGGAACTGGCAAGTCAACATGCTGTGCTAGGTGTTGTCACAACCAAGACAGCTAAATACTCTATAGAGCTTTTAGAGCATATGGGATTGATGCGCTATTTTGATGTATTGATAGGCAGAGAAGATGTGGTAAATCCAAAACCGCATCCCGAGCCGATATTCAAAGCTTTATCACAGTTACCAAGTGATAAAAAGAAGTATTGGATGATAGGTGATACTCCCATGGACATTCTGGCAGCGAAAGCTGCGAAAATAGATAGTGTTGCTGTAACATGCGGGTATGCAGATGAAACAGATCTGCTGGAATACACTGAAAATCTCTCTGAAACGGCACTGGAAGCTGTGAAGTTCATTACGAAAGTTTAAAAATTAGTTCTATTAGCAAATCTCGCTATAATCAAAAAAATTAAAAAGGAAACCTATGCCATTATTAGACAGTTTTACGGTTGACCACACAAAGATGATCGCACCAGCAGTACGTGTAGCAAAAAAGATGAGTAGCCCAAGCGGAGATGACATTACCGTATTTGATCTGCGTTTTTGTGTACCCAATGAAGAGACACTTTCACAAAAAGGTATCCATACGCTAGAGCATCTTTATGCCGGTTTTATGAGAGACCATCTGAACAGTGAAGATGTAGAGATCATTGACGTGTCGCCAATGGGGTGCCGTACAGGTTTTTATATGTCTGTCCTTGGATCACCAAAAGCAAAAGAGGTAGCCAAAGCGTGGAAGCAATCGATGAAAGATGTGCTTAAAGTTGAGAGTAAAAAAGATATCCCGGAACTCAATAAATATCAGTGTGGGACCTACAAAATGCATTCACTAGGGGAAGCGCAACTGATCGCACATAATGTTTTGGACAGAGGTATTGGTGTGATGAACAATAAAAAACTAAAAATGACAAAAAAACAACTCAAAGAAGCAAATAAGTAATGTATAATGAATCCCTAAGGGATCAAAAAGAAGTGGTACTATGCGAAGATGGTACCCATACTCTTTTTTCTGTTGAATTTGATGAACCGTATCACTCTACCAAGGATGGTGCTTTACATGAATCTTTAGAGAAACATGTGAAACCCGCTTTGGCTTTGACCAAAGAGAAAACAGAGTTGACCATTTTAGATATCTGCTTTGGTTTGGGTTACAATACTTTCTCTACACTTTACTATATAAAGAAGCAAGGGCTCAATACAAAAGTGCATATACTCTCTCCAGAGTTTGATGAAGAACTCGTACGTTCTTTAGATGCCTTTAGCTTTCCTCCTGAGTTTGACTCGATCAAACCTATTATAAAATCCATAAGTCAAGATTTCTATTATGAAGATGATCAATTTAAAATAGAGATACTTGTAGGTGATGCACGAAAGAGCATTCCAAAGATCCAAGAGAGAGTGGACATTGTGTATCAGGATGCTTTTAGCCCAGTGCATAATCCACTGCTTTGGACTACAGAACACTTTAGGGATATAAGAAGTATTTGTAAAGAGGATGCACTTTTAACTACATATTCTATCGCTGCTGCTATACGTTTGGGACTCTATGAAAATGGTTTTTTACTCTTCGTGCATAGTGCTGAGTTGATGCGTGATTCGACAGTGGCCAGTTTAAAGATGTTAAAAGGTCTTCAATATATAGATATGGAACTCAAAAAAGAGCGTAACCCCAAAGCAAGAAGTATGAAGGATGCAGATCATTTAAAAGATATGCACAGTTAACCAGAGCGTACCTTTTTTAGTTTGTAACACACGATGGGGTGTTTGTGAAGAGATAAAAAGAGTATCTCCTTTATTTAGTTTTTTCTCTTCATTATCCAAAAGCAGGGTCGCTTCACCCTCAAGAAGAACCAACCACTCATCCTCTTCTTGAATATAGAGTTTTTCCTCTAATGTATCAGCACTAACGATACGGTTTATTTTGATATTTTTATGTTCGAGAAGAGTAGTGAAGGTTTCACCATTTTTGGGAGTTATATAGTTATAGATATTCACTAGTAGGTCATTTGTAAATTATCTATTTCTTCCCAACTCATACCTTTTTTAGAACTTCTATGTGCAAGGATATGGTCGATGTACCGGGCAAAAACATCCGTTTCAATATTCAGTTTTGTACCCACTTTGTAATTTCTCATCAGGGTCTCTTTAAGTGTATGAGGGATAATGGTAAGCCTGAAATTATCTTCTCCCACATCATTGACCGTCAAAGAGATACCATCTATCGTGATGGAACCTTTGGGAACAATATGCGTAATATACTTTTTATCTACAGTGATGATGAAGTCTGTGGCATTTTCACGCGGGGTGATCTGTGAGACCGTACCGACACAGTCTACATGTCCCTGTACGATATGTCCTTCAAATCTATCATTCATCATCATGGCAGGTTCCATATGTACCTCTCCAGAGATCTTGCTCTCATCAATGATAGAACGTGTTTCATCTGCCAGTTCAAGGTCAAAGCCATCACTATGCAGTTTGATGACGGTAAGACAGACCCCATTAATGGCAATGGAATCACCCAGCTTTGCAGGATGATCTGACTTGATGGTTAATATATTATTTTGGTAGCTTTTAACAGTGGCAATTTCGCGGATTAAACCTGTAAACATAGATGCTCTTTTTTTGGATATAATTCGACAATTATAGCAAAATATATATTTTTTCTTCTTCCTTGCAGGAGCTTGTGAAGAGGAGGTAAGGTTTTTTATGAATTATGATGTCATAGTCATCGGTGGTGGACATGCGGGGATAGAAGCTTCTTTGGCTTCTGCACGTATGGGATGCAGTACATTGATGATCACAATATTAGCAGAGCAGATCGGGGCCTCTTCCTGTAACCCAGCCATAGGCGGATTGGCCAAAGGTCACTTGGTACGTGAAGTGGATGCACTTGGCGGAGAGATGGGACTGTGTACAGACAAAACGGGTATACAGTTCCGTACACTTAATGCTTCTAAGGGACCGGCAGTAAGAGGTAGCCGTGCACAGATCGATATGGATCAATATCGTATCTATATGCGTAATGTAGTGTTGAATACGGATAATCTGGATGTGAAACAGGAGATCGCTGAGGGACTCATCATAGAAGAGGGTGAAGTTAAAGGTGTGACAACACAACTTGGAAACACATACACAGCCACTAAAGTGATCATCACGGCTGGAACATTCCTGAACGGACTGATCCATATAGGTGAAAAGAAACAGACTGCCGGAAGACAGGGGGAATTTGCCTCTGTGGAGCTGGCAGAATATCTTCGCGATCTTGGATTGAACATCGGACGATTAAAAACAGGTACCTGTGCACGTATCGATGCAAAGACCGTAGATACATCCATCATGGAAGAACAGCCGGGTGATACACCGCCACCGCCTTTCTCGTTCAGAACAGATAAGAGCACATTTAATCCCAAGCAGTTACCGTGTTATGTGACCTATACCAATGAAGGTACACACGAGATCATAGAAAGCAATTTCTATAGAGCACCGATGTTCTCTGGTCAGATAGAGGGAGTAGGACCGCGTTACTGTCCAAGTATCGAAGATAAGATCAGCCGTTTTAGAGACAGACCAAGACACCAGATATTTGTGGAACCTCAAACGATCGATGAGACAGAGTACTACATTAATGGTATGAGTACCTCTTTGCCTATCGATGTACAGCTTGAGATGGTGCGTTCGGTTGAGGGTATGGAAGAGGCGAAGATCGTCCGTTATGGCTATGCTATAGAGTATGATTATATACAGCCAACTGATCTAAAGCATACACTTGAGACCAAAAAGATCAAGGGGCTCTATACCGCAGGTCAGATCAATGGTACCACTGGATATGAAGAGGCAGCTGCCCAAGGACTTATGGCTGGGATCAACGCGGCGCTGAACATACAAGGTAAAGAGCCTATGATCCTTAGACGTGACGAAGCGTATATTGGGGTTCTTATAGATGATCTGGTCACCAAAGGGACCAAAGAACCATACCGTATGTTCACCAGCCGTGCAGAGTACAGACTGCTCTTGCGTGAAGACAATGCAGACATGAGACTTTCACACTATGGAAAAGAGTTAGGACTTTTGGATGATGAGTATATAGAAAGGTTTGAAGAGAAGAAAGCAAACATCGAAGAAGCACTGGATTACTTAAGGGTTAACCACGCCACACCGACAAAGGAGTTCTTGGCCAAACTTGAGTCTATCGGTGCAGTAAAGATCAGCGATAAAACCTATATGCTTGATGTCATAGGACGCGGTGATTTTAACAGAGAAAAACTTGTGACGATCCTGCCTGATTTTGATAAATATGATGATGAGGTCATAGAACAAATTCTTATAGAAGCAAAATACAGCCGATACATAGAGAAACAACAGCAACAGATCTTGCAGATGGATGATATGCTGAAGATCAAGATCCCTGAAGGCTTTGCCTACGGTAATATCTCTGGACTGAGTAACGAGATCGTAGAGAAACTTGAACTTGCTACACCACCTACACTCTTTGCAGCCTCACAGATCTCGGGTGTTACTCCAGCCTCTTTAGAGATCATACATGTACATATAAAAATGGCTCAAAAAGGAAAAAAGTAGTTATATTAGTCTTGTTCCCACGATATATGTGGGAATAGAGGAAAAAGTGCATATATTTAGTGACGATAAAATTGTTAAAATAAAACAATAAATTATAATAAATATAAATTAAGACTATAATAGTCCTAGTTTACTTCTCGTTACATTCTTCAAAAACCCTCTAAAAAATCATGTTTTTTTAACCGTCTGTTAATTAGAAGTTGTCTACAATATAATATCGTATTATAATTATATAAATTAAGGAGCAAGAAGTATGGCAAATGAAGAAAAAAGTCGTCGTGACTTCATGGGTATGGCACTCGGTGCCTGGGCCACTGTCGGGGGTTTAGGAGCATTATATGCTGCTAAGCGTTCATGGGATCCACTACCATCTGTGAAAGCAGCAGGGTTTACGACTATCGATCTAGCTGGTGCGAAAGAAAATGAGCTTAATGTTGAAAAGTGGAGAGGGAAACCTATCTTTGTACTTAAGAAAACTGCTGATATGCCAAAAGATGATAGAGATGTTGTGATCGGGAATGACAGATTCCATGTTTCTATAGGTCTTTGTACGCACTTAGGGTGTATTCCCGCATATAGAAAAGATAAGCAGGACTTTTTATGTGCATGTCATGGTGGTCTTTTTGATATTAGCGGAAAAGAGTCATTCGGACCACCGCCTAGTCCACTAGAGATTCCTCCATTTAAAATCGACGGAACAAAGCTTGTACTCGGGGAAGAAGGTCCAGAGTATAAGAAAATGCTAGAAGCTGGCATTACGGTATAAGGGGGAGTTTATGGCAAAATTTGAAAAAGCAAATAGTCTTAATGAGTGGTTGGACCAGCGTTTAGCTATCAATACTATTAAGAAAGTGATGAACACTGAGTACTGGATCCCAAAAGATATTAACTTCTTATGGGCGATGGGTATGGTACTAGCAGCAACATTTGGTATGCTGGTAATCTCTGGAATTTTCCTTCTTATGTATTATAAACCAGACACTGCAATGGCATTTGATTCTGTGAACTACACGATCATGACTGAAGTGGGTTATGGATGGTTATGGAGACATATCCATGGTATTGGCGCATCACTTGTATTCCTTATCATTTATATTCACATGTTGACAGGTATTTACTATGGTTCATACAAGAGAGGTAGAGAGTTGATCTGGCTTTCAGGTATGGCGCTGTTTGTTGCGTTCTCAGCAGAAGCGTTTTCTGGATATATGCTTCCATGGGGACAAATGTCTTACTGGGCTGGTATGGTAATTACTAACCTATTCTCTGGTGGTTCTTTAGAGGCTTATGGTCTTGTTGAGTGGATCCGTGGTGATTATGTTCCGGGTGATGCATTTCTAACACGTTTCTTTATGCTTCATGTATTCCTTTTACCTTTAGTTATCATTGGTTTGATCGTTCTACACTTTGGTACATTAAGAATACCACATGTAAACAACCAAGAGGGTGAAGAGATCGATTTTGAAGAATCTGCGGATCTTTGGAAAGCAGGTAAGAAAAAAGAGTCTAAAGTGATTCCATTCTCTCCGGTATTCTTATCTAAAGATGTATTTGTATTGGGTGTTTACTTCATGCTCTTCTTTTACTTAGTGTTCTATAACTTTAATTTTGCGATGGACCCGGTAAACTTCGACCCGGCAGATGGTCTTAAGACACCGGCACACATTTACCCAGAGTGGTATTTCCTGTGGTCCTATGAGATCTTGCGTCCATACAATAAAGATGTCGGACTGATCGCATTTGGTATTGCTCAAGCAGCCTTGTTCTTCTTGCCATTCATTGATAGAAGTCCAAATGTAGCTCCGGCACATAAAAGAGGTCTGTTCAAGTGGTGGTTCTGGATACTTGTTGTTGATATGATTGCGCTTACTGCACTTGGTAAATTACCGCCAGAGGGAATTTTCAATGATCTAGGTTTATTCTTTGCAATTTTATTCTTGTTATTAGGTCCTGCATTGTTTGTGATTTCAATGTTTGAAAAAAAGATAGAGAAAGGAGCGTAATATGAGAGAATTAAAAATATTTGCCGTAGTTGCATTCTTTTCACTACTTACATATTATTTGGTTGAGCC